>SKEE01000065.1_pt1 | contig 117462 bp, 106 predicted proteins | sample 4826661 | NCBI WGS metagenome assembly SKEE01 (sample SAMN11008817, study PRJNA524170) | human gut metagenome | biome: Human fecal sample; material: Feces; isolation source: fecal sample from pouch patient p20 | host: Homo sapiens | place: Israel: Tel-Aviv | collected 2016-11-14
GGTCATGCGGTACCTCCAGTACAGCACCTTGCAGCAGAAAAAGCTGACGCACTTCGACTGCTGGGCATCCACTTTTGGAGAGACCACCACTGCAATCGAACTTGCCCCGGAGGGTACCGGCTACCGTGCCCGCACCCGGTTCGCCAAGTTTTTCAACCTCCCGGAGTTGATGTCCATGTTCAAGGAGGTTGCGGACATCAAGACCAGCGACCAGCTCCATCTGCCGGTGCCGGTCGCAAAGTTTGAGACCGTGGTGGCAAAACCCTCGGAGATTCAAAAGGAAATGGTGCAGGAACTGAGCAAACGTGCTGCAGAAATCCACTCCGGTGCAGTAGATGCCTCCGTGGACAATATGCTCTGTGTCACCAACGACGGCAGAAAGATCGGCTTGGATGTGCGCCTGATGAACCCCATGCTGCCGGACGACCCCAACAGCAAATTGAACGTCTGTGTGCAGAACGTGTTGAAGATCTGGGAGGAGGGCAAAGATCAGAAGCTGACCCAACTTTTGTTCTGCGACCTCTCGACGCCGAAAAACGACGGCAACTTTAACGTGTACGATGACATTCGCAAGAAGCTGGTTGCCGCCGGTGTGCCAGAGAACGAGATCGAGTTTATCCACAACGCCGACACCGAAGCGAAAAAGGCGGCATTGTTCTCCAAAGTGCGCTCTGGCGATGTGCGAGTTTTGCTCGGAAGCACTGCAAAAATGGGAGCGGGCACCAACGTCCAGTCCCGGCTTGTGGCGGTGCATCATCTGGATGTTGGTTGGAAGCCCAGCGACATGACCCAGCGCAATGGTCGCATCATCCGTCAGGGCAATATGAATAAGGAAGTCAAGGTGTTCAATTACGTTACGGAAGGGACATTTGATGCCTACCTCTGGCAAACTTTGGAGAACAAACAGCGATTCATCAGCCAAATCATGACTTCAAAATCCCCGGTGCGCTCCTGCGAAGATGTAGACGAACAGGCACTTTCCTATGCGGAGATCAAGGCACTTTGCGCCGGAAATCCGCTCATCAAAGAGAAGATGGACTTGGATGTGCAGGTGGCAAAGCTGAAGGTGCTGAAAGCCGACCACCAGAGCCAGAAATTCCGCCTGCAAGACAAGCTGCTGACCAAATTCCCGGCTGACATTCGGGAAACGAACGCCTATATTGCTGGGGTGAAAGCGGATGCACAGCTTGCCGCCGCCCACCCGCAGGGCAAGGAGGAGTTCTGCGGCATGACCATTAAGGGTGTGGCCTACGACGAGAAAAAGAACGCCGGTGAGCGTCTGGTGCTTGCCTGTTCCGAACTGCCCAACGCCGAGGAAAAAGTCATCGGCAGCTACCGGGGCTTTGAACTGTCACTGCGGTTCGATACCTTCCGCAGCGAATATCAGGCTATTCTGAAGGGTCAGCGGAGATACCCGGTAGCACTGGGCACTGACCCGCTGGGCAACATTATCCGTCTGGACAACTCCTTGAACAATTTCCCGGAGCGCATTAACTCTGCTGAGAATGAGCTAGCCACTCTGCATCAGCAGCAGGCGGCAGCGCAAATCGAGGTGGAAAAGCCCTTCCCGCAGGAGGAAGAACTGGCAGAAAAGTCCGCACGGCTTGCGGAACTGAACGCCCAGTTGGATGTGGACGAGAAAAATCACGAGCCGGAACAGGACGAGGAAGAACAGGAGGATGCCCCTCGCCGCCCCTCGGTGCTGGCGGCGCTGGAAGAAAAGTCGGACAAGCCGGAGCCGGTGAAGCCCTTCCGCAGTTATTACGACAAGGATGGTGATGCCCGGTGAGGGAAAAGCGGGACGAGATCATCATCCTGAGAACCACAAAAGCCGAGAAGAACCGCATTTATGAGAAAATGCTGGGCATGGGCATCCACAGCCTGAGTGCCTATATCCGTAAAATGGCACTGGACGGCTACTGCCTGAACCTTGACCTGCCGCAACTGCGGCGCATGGCATATCTTTTGCAGATGTGCAGCAACAACCTGAACCAGTACGTCAAAGCCGCCAATGAAAATGGTCGGGTCTATGCCGCAGACATGGAGGACCTGCGGCAACGGCTGGATGAGCTGATTGATATTGGTCGGCAGATTCTCTCCCGGCTGGCAGAACTCTAAATTTTTCCCCGCAGTTGGAGGACTGCGGGGATACATAAGCGTTGACATCCTTGCAAAGCAATCGTTGATACCTTTATAATCGGGGTGAAAGAAAGGCGGGTGCTAGATATGAGGTTCGTTTTTAAGATGATCGTTTTCCCGTTTTGGCTACTTACGGCTTTCCTTGCGCTGATGCTGAAATGGACGCTGAACCTGTCGGCGTTCGTGCTGGCTCTGCCCATGCTGTATATCTTCGGCTGCGGCCTTTATACGCTGTACTGCCGGGAGTGGATGCAGTTTTTGATTTTGCTGGTGGCAGAGTTTGGCTGCTTCCTGCTCATCACCGCCGGAACGGTCATTGTGGAAGCCGTGGAATGGTTCAGTGGCTGGATTGCAGAATTATAAAATTTTTATGCCGCCATTGTGCGGCATTTTCTTTTTGCCGGGAGGTGGTAGAATTGGCTGCAACACGTTTGATCGCGCTGCACAAAAACAAAGGAAAGTCGGTTGCAGCCTGCCTGAAAAGCCGCACGGACTATGCGCAGAATCCTGACAAAACGAACAAGGGAGAGTTGGTCAGCAGCTATGAGTGCAGCCCATTGACCGCAGACGAAGAATTTATGCTCTCCAAACGCCAGTATGAGTTGATGACTGGGCGCAGGCAGAAAAGCGATGTGATTGCCTACCAAATTCGACAGTCTTTCAAACCCGGTGAGATCACCGCCGAAGAAGCCAACAAGGTGGGCTACGAACTGGCAATGCGTTTCACCAAAGGCAAGTATGCGTTTATTGTCGCAACGCATACCGACCGAGAACACATTCATAATCACATTATCTACAACTCCACTGCATTGGACAGCACCCGGAAATTCCGGGATTTTTTATTGTCCGGGCTGGCCGTACAACGGTTGAGCGATTTGATTTGTCTGGAACATCAGCTGTCTGTTATTGAAATCAAGCCGTACCGGGAGCGGCAGAAGCGCACCCTTTATCCACTCAAAGAAAGCAATCGTGACAAGCTGTGTTTTGTAATCGACGGCATCCTTCTGGACGAAAAACCTGCAAATTTTGAAGCCTTTCTTCAAAAGCTGGAACAGCAGGGCTATGAAATCAAACGAGGAAAGCATACTTCGGTCAAAGGCGCACGGCAGAAACGCTTTATCCGTTTTCGGACACTAGGCGCAGGATACAGCGAAGATGAGATCAAGGCGGTCATTGCCGGAGAAGCCGAACACTGCCCGCATCAGAAGCAGCCACCGAAAGAGCAGCCGTTCCACCTGTTGGTGGACATTCAGGCAAGGCTCTCCGAGGGCAAAAGCGAAGGCTATGCACGGTGGGCGAAACGCTACAATTTGAAAGAGATGTCCAAGACCCTGATTTTTTTGCAGGAAAATAAAATCGGCAGCATCGAAGAAATGCAGGAGCGTGTGGATGCCGCTACTGCTCACTATCACGAACTGGGCGATTCCATTAAAGCGTCTGAGAAGCGGTTGGCAGAAATTGCGGTGCTGAAAGCACACATCATCAACTATGCCAAGACGCGACCAGTCTATGATGCCTACCGAAAGTCAGGGTACAGTAAAAAATTTTTGGAAGCCCACCGGGAGCAGATTACACTGCACAAGGCTGCAAAAGCCGCTTTTGATGAAGCGAGTTTGAAAAAGTTGCCAAAGGTAAAAGAACTGGATGCCGAATACGCTACACTGCTTTCGCAGAAGAAAGCAGCATATCCAGCCTACCGTAAGGCACGGGATGAAATGCAGGAATTGAAAAAAGCACAGAAGAATGTGGAGCTGTTCTTCGCCGAGGAAAAAGACCCCAAGGAAAAATCGCAGACTCGCTAAACAGAAAACACCGAGGATTCTTCCCATTTGGGGGAGAGTCCTCGGTGTTCTTTTTCGTTATAGGAGCATTTGGCACAAATGCGCAGCCTGCATCCGGCGGATGCAGTACACAAAGGGTTTGGGACTATCCCAACAAGCATTTTGCAATGCAAAAATGGCGTTTGTATATACGAACGCCCTGCTTGCGACATAGATGTTCCCGTTAACTACTGCGTCAGAAATTTTCAGATCACTTCAACTTTGCGAGAATATCGTCTGCGCTCACACCACTGGCCAACAGCTTTTTCAGCACGTCCTCTGCTTCGGCTTTCTTTGCCGATTCCGCTGCTTTGGTTTCAGCCTTGACCTTTTTAGCCTCGATTCTGGCGATTTCCTTGTCGATAGATTTCAGCTCTGCCTTCTTGGTTTTCAGGTCGGCTTTCAGCGCATCGATATTCGCAGTGATGGATGTAATTTCGGCGGCAGCAGCTTCCTTTGCGGCCTGCTTTTCGGCAATCTGTGCAGCAAAGTCAACGGTTGCTTTTGCGGTCTTGGGCTTGTTCTTGCTTCCTTTGGGACGGGGCATAGGGGACACCTCCAATGTTTTTTGATGGCTTCAGTATAACACTCGTCTTTTATGTTCGCAAGAGGTGTATTTTGTAGAATGAAAATATATCTTCATTTAAACAATAGATCGATTCAACTTGTGCAACCATTCAGGAATTGCGCTGTAATCTCTTACCCACAGAATGTTAATTCCGATGCGATAAAAATGATTTTCAATTTGAAGCCGGTCTTTTGTTGTGAACTGTTTTGGCACCACAGCACCAGATGCATCGGTACTTTTGTACATCATAGGTAAAATAGCATAATGCTTCGGTGGATTATACGCTGTGATTTCCAAAAGCCTTCGGATATTGGGATCACTTAAACTGCATCCAATAAACAAACATATATTTTCTCTGAAGAAAGAAAGCTGACTTGCAATCGGCCAACTATAAGGCTGATTATAAAGCATATTATAGTCAGCTTCTGTCAGGCAGATTGATCTTATATGGAGTGTATCCAATTGACTTTTTGTTGCAACTTTTGGTAAAAATCCGTGCACATGATAGAGCCGTAAACTTTGATTTGGTTGTCCATTCACGCCATAAAAATCCGCACTCGCCTGACCATTTGAGTATCTAACCTTCGTTGTGAACATGGAACAACACTTTACTCCACGCCACTCTAAATACTGTTCAAGGAAGTCATCGTAATTATAGGTTAAAATCCTGAAATTTTGATCTTTCCGACATTTTTGAGCCAGCTGCGCAATCTCCCCTAACTCAGTATTCACATCCAACTCTCTCGCTTTATCATATAAGCTTTGATGGATTTGCCAAGCAAAGGTTTTCTCATCTGCCCAGACATCTTTGCATAACTGAGCTGTTGTAAGACTCGTCCCGCCAACTTCCTGAAAAACCGCCTCGGAATCATCCAAAAGATGTTGCCTTTCAATTTCCGTCTGAAACTCTCTCAGCAATTCATCCCAAGTTTTTGCTCCCTGTTCCTTCGAAACACCCGCACCCAGCACAATTGCAACGCCCTTTTTCTCTTCGATGCAGGTACGTATTGCATTTGTATAAATATCATTGTTTTTTTGATATAAGTCATCTCTGTACAGATTTTCGGAAATTTGAAACTTTTCTTTGTCTTGTGTAGTTCTTTTACGGTCAATATTCCATGAACACACATGACCATACTCAGCTGGATACTCTTTAATCCATTTGTTTATCTCATTGATATCCCATACTGTAAGGTCTAATTCTTCAGCAGATGTTCTGGCGTTTACAATGAAGATAGTTTCCGCCTCATAATTTTTTCTATAATCATCCGCGATTGTTTGGATTCGTTTTTCCAGCTGTTTTGATTTGCTATCTATAAATTCGAAAATCACAGGCTCTTGATATCTGAAAAATCCATCTGGCGCAAACGCATCAAATCTTCTTGCAGATTCTGCAAGCTTGCTATTTCCAGATACTCTGTACTCAAAATAAAGTGGCTTGTTTTCTTCCAATGATTTTTTCTTCAGCACTGCTTTAACAAATGATATGAATTCATCCCTTGATAATTTTCCATTCTGCTCTTTCATGAAATCCACCAGTTTTTTCGCTTATATAGACCGTTAGACGCCACTGCCTATCCTTACGATTGAATTAAGTAATCTATCATCAGGCTTGCACTGCTGTAATTAATTCCTGTACAGAATTTTAAACTCCGTAGCCCTTGTTCTTGATGACCTCCACGACCTGAGAGACGTACTTCTGGCAGGTATCATGGTCAGGGGCTTCTACCATCACACGGACAACAGGTTCCGTACCGGACTCGCGGACAAGGATACGACCGGTATCGCCCAGCGCTTCGGCTACGGCCTTGACTGCCTCCTGCACCGCCGGGTCGTTCTGTGCGGCCTTTTTATCAGTGACACGAACGTTCTCCAGAACCTGCGGGTAGATCTTCAGGGGCTCAGCCAGCTTGCTCATAGGCATCTTCTTCGCCAGCATAACTTCCATCATCTTCAGGCTGGTCAGGATACCATCACCGGTGCTGGCGTACTTGGAGAAAATGATATGACCGCTCTGCTCACCACCGATACGGCAGCCATTTTTTGCCATGTACTCGTAAACGTACTTATCGCCCACGGCGGTCTTAGCGTAACCAATGCCCTGCTCGTCAAAGGCCTTATACAGGCCAAAGTTGGACATGACCGTGGTGACCACGGTGTTGTTCATCAGTTCGCCGTGCTCCTTCATGTAGCAGCCGTAGATGTACAGGATATGGTCACCGGTGACGACATTGCCCTTCTCGTCCACACACAGGCAGCGGTCGGCATCACCATCAAAGGCAAAGCCAACATCCAGACCGTTCTCCACCACGAACTTCTGCAGGCCCTCAATATGAGTAGAGCCAGCGTTGTTGTTGATGTTCAGACCGTTCGGCTTGTTGTTAATGACGTAGGTATCTGCGCCCAGAGCATCAAAAACAGACTTAGCGATATTCCAGCTTGCACCGTTGGCGCAATCCAGACCAACCTTCACGCCCTTGAAGGAATAGATACCCAGAGAGATCAGATAGCCCATATAACGGTTACGGCCTGCCACATAGTCCACCGTGCAGCCGATGTGTTCACGGTGCGCAAAGGGCAGCTCCGGCCATTCCTTATCGAATACATGGAGTTTGCCGTCGATGTAATCTTCCACCAAAAGCAGGGTCTCCTCGGGCATCTTCTCACCGTAGCAGTCGATCAGCTTGATGCCGTTATCATAATACGGGTTGTGACTGGCAGAGATCATGATGCCGCAGTCAAAGTCGTCCACGCGGGCAATATAAGCCACGGAGGGCGTAGTGGTAACGTGCAGCAGGTAGGCATCTGCGCCAGAGGCGGTCAGACCTGCAACCAGACTGTACTCGAACATATAGGAGCTGCGGCGGGTGTCCTTGCCGATAACGATACGGGCGGGCTCATTGTTGCCGTTGCGCTCGCGCAGAGCGTTATAATACCAGCCCAGAAAACGGCCAACCTTGTAGGCGTGGTCGGCAGTCAGATCAATACCAGCTTCACCACGGAAGCCATCGGTTCCAAAATACTTTCCCATTATGTAATTGTTTCCTCATCCAAAGAGCGATTTAACGAATATATGCTTTAGCCGGATTATAATCCGTTGCCTGCTGCTCACCACGGAGAGGTAGCATATTTGAGCAGCACAGCCATGCTTTCACATGACTGTTGTGTGGATAATTAGTATTTTCTCCACACCATCTTATTGACCACATTCACATACCCCTGAATGATGCGAACCACCTTCATGGACACGGTCTCGTCCACATAGTCGGGGCAGGGCTTGCCCAGAACACCCTTCTGCTTCATCTCGATCGCCATATCGGTGGCGTTGAGAAGTTCCCGGGTGGTAATGCCAGCCAGAATAAAGTCACCAGCTTCCAGTGCCTCGGGACGTTCCGTACTGGTACGGATGCACACGGCGGCGATGGGGTGACCGATGGACAGATAGAAGCTGCTCTCCTCTGGCAGAGTGCCGGAGTCGGAGACGATTGCCAGAGCGTTCATTTGCAGCTTGTTATAGTCGTTGAAGCCCAGCGGCTCGTTGACCCGGACGCGAGGGTCCAGCTGGAAGCCACTCTTCTCCAAACGATGCTTGCTGCGGGGATGGCAGGAGTACAGGATCGGCATATTATACTTTTCTGCCAGCGCATTGATGGCAGTGAACAGACTCAGGAAGTTCTTTTCCGAGTCGATGTTCTCCTCACGGTGGGCAGACAGCAGAATGTACTTGTCCTTCTCCAGTCCCAGACGCTCCAGCACGTCGCTTTTCTGGATCTTCTCCAGATTCATGTGCAGGACTTCCGCCATGGGAGAACCGGTCTGGTAGGTGCGTTCCTTGGGCAGTCCGGTGTCCGCCAGATACTTCCGGGCGAACTCGGAATAGCACATATTCACGTCAGAAATCACATCCACGATGCGGCGATTGGTCTCCTCGGGCAGGCACTCGTCCTTGCAGCGGTTGCCGGCCTCCATGTGAAACAGAGGAATGTGTAGCCGCTTCGCAGAGATGGCAGACAGGCAGGAGTTGGTATCGCCCAGCACCAGATAGCCCTCCGGCTGCAATTCGCTGAGCAGCTCATAGCTACGTCCCAGAATGTTACCGCAGGTCACGCCCAGATTCTCGCCAACCACAGGCACAAGAATGTCCGGGCCATATTCCCCGAAGGTGTTTTTCAGTTCAAAATCCTCCCAGAACACGGTGGAGAGGTTTCTGTCCCAGTTCTGGTTGTAGTAGACCACGCAGCAGTCAAAATATTCCCGGCAACGCTTGATAACCGCAGCCAGTCGGATAATCTCTGGACGGGTACCGCAACCAATCATGACCTTTGTGCGCCCATCGTTTTTCCATGTAAAATTGTGTTCCATAAAATTCTCCTAACGTCAACCAGTATTTTCTCTTACACCGGCTCGAAGAATGTATCCGGGTGATTGGGGTTAAAAATTTCGTTGCAGGTCATCACCGTCACCAGATTCTCCGTTTCCGACAGGTTGATGATATTGTGGGTCCAGCCGGGAATCATATGGACAGCCTCAATCTTGTCCCCGGAAACTTCAAACTCTACCGTTTCCCCAGTGTTGATGTTCCGTTCCTGAATCAAGCCATGACCTGCGACCACAATGAAAAGCTCCCACTTGGAGTTGTGCCAGTGCTGTCCCTTGGTGATGCCCGGACGGCTGATGTTGATGCTCACCTGCCCGCAATCGGCGGTGTGTACCAGCTCTGTAAAGGAACCACGGTTGTCCGCATTCATCTTGAGGGCGTACTTAAACTTGTCGGTGGGCAGATAGGTCAAATACAAGGAGTACAGCTTCTTGGCAAAAGAGCCGTCCGGCATTTTCGGCATCATCAGGGTGGTGGGTTGTGCTTTGAACTCCTGCAGCAAGTCTACAATCTCGCCCAGCGTGACCTTGTGGGTCACGGGGACGCAGCAGTAGCGACCATCTGCTTTCAGAACGGTCTCCACACCGTCAAATTCACAGTGTTGCTCCTTGCCCTCCAGCAGGTCAAACATTCCTTCTACGAGATCATCGATGTACAGCAGTTCTAACTCGGTACTGCGGTCGTTGACGGTGAAAGGCTCGTCATTGGCAACCGCCCAGCAGAAGGTGCTGACGGCACTGTTGTACTTGGGGCGGCTATGTCCCATTAGATTCACGAAGCGGTAGACGGCCACCTTTGCCCCGGTCTCCTGAGCATACTGGAAGAACAGTTCCTCGCCAGCCTTTTTGCTGCGTCCGTACTCGCTGTTGCCGAAGCGACCAGCCAGCGTGGCTTGAATGGAAGAGGACAGCATGATGGTTGCCTTGTTGTTGTGCTTTTTCAGGCAGTTCAGCAGATCAGATGCAAAGCCGAAGTTGCCCTTCATGAAGTCTTCCGGGTTCTCCGGGCGGTTCACGCCTGCCAGATTGAACACGAAGTCTGCTTTCTGGCAGTACTCGTCCAGCTCCGCCGGGGTGGAATCCAGATCATACTCGTAGATTTCTTTAATATCCAATGCCGGGCGAGTCTTGTTTTTCCCATCCCGGATGTTTTTCAGGTTGTTGCACAGGGCGGTTCCTACCATGCCCTTGGCACCTGTGACTAGAATGTTCATTCTCTCACCTCTTAGTGTACTGCGGTGCAGTCCGGAATGTCCGCGCCATCCGGCACGGTTGCATTATTGCAGATGGTGCAGTTACTGCCGATGCGAGTAAAGTTTCCCACAGTCGCACCGGTGCGAACAACGCTGTTGGTGTAAATTAGGGCGTAGTCCCCTACCGCTGCATCACAGTGGACCTCTGTTCCGGCATTCAGCAAAACACCGTCGCCAACGGACGTACCATTCTGGACACAGGCATTTTGCAGCACCACGCAGCCACAGCCCAGCTTTGCGTATGGACTGATGTAGGCGCTGGGCGCAACGATATTGGGAAAAGCAAAGCCAAGGGCTTTCGCCTTCTCATACACCTGTGCCCGGAACCGATTGTTGCCGATACCCACCACCAACAGGCCATACTCCTTCCGCAGCTCCGGCAAATCAGCAAGACCGCCAACCACCGGAATACCACAAATCTCGGCACCCACAGGCTGTCCGTCATCCATGAAAGCACAATCATATCGGAACATCGCCTGCTCCGCCACCATGCGCCCAAAGCCGCCGGCACCAATCAGCAGCAGCTTTTCCTTAGACATTCGGGATGCCCTTCAGTGCATTCTGGACGTACTCGGTGGTCAGAATCTTCTTGACAGTGCCTTCCACATCCAGACGCTCGGTATTGTGGCTGGTGTAGGACTCGTCCGCCATGGTATGTACCTCGCCCTTGACCACGAACTTGTCGTAGTTCAGGTCACGGTTGTCAGCAGCAACACGGAAGTAATGACCCATATCCTGGCTGCGCAGACGCTCCTCACGGGTCATCAGAGTCTCGAACAGCTTCTCGCCGTGACGAGTGCCGATGATGTTCGTACCGGTATCGCCGAACAGCTGCTGGACGGCCTTTGCCAAATCGCCGATGGTGGAAGCATCAGACTTCTGGATGAACAAATCACCGGGATTTGCATGTTGGAAAGCGAACAAGACCAGATCCACAGCCTCGTCCAGATTCATCAGGAAGCGGGTCATGTTGGGATCGGTGATGGTGATGGGATTGCCAGCCTTAATCTGGTCGATGAACAGAGGGATGACAGAGCCACGGCTGCACATGACGTTGCCGTAACGGGTGCAGCAGATGGTAGTGCCGCCACGCTCGGCAGCCACACGGGCGTTGGCGTAGATGACGTGCTCCATCATAGCCTTAGAGATGCCCATGGCATTGATAGGGTAAGCAGCCTTATCGGTGGACAGGCATACAACACGCTTAACGCCAGCGTCAATAGCGGCGTGCAACACATTATCAGTACCAATGATGTTGGTCTGGACGGCCTGCATGGGGAAGAACTCGCAGGACGGGACCTGCTTCAGGGCGGCGGCGTGGAAGATGTAGTCAACACCGGGCATTGCGTCACGGATGGACTGGGGGTTGCGGACATCACCGATGTAGAACTTCACCTTTTTGGCGTTCTCCGGGTGCTTGGCCTGAAGCTCATGGCGCATATCGTCCTGCTTCTTCTCGTCACGGGAGAAGATGCGGATTTCCTTTAAATCGGAATCCAGGAAGTGCTTCAAAACGGTAGAACCAAAAGAACCAGTACCACCAGTGATCATAAGGGTTGCGTTATCAAATGCAGACATTTTAATTTTCCTCTCTTACTTTGCTTCAAGCGATTTCTTTATATCAGAAGAACAAATTCCCTTTGTTCTCTTTAAACGAACAACTCTTTTGTTGTGCTCTTCACACCACTGCTCTACCGCGTCAAAACGTCCACCACGGTGATCTTCACCAAGCGCAAGAATATCAAAATCAATTGTCCCTAAAAATTTAGAATCGACAGACTCGTACACTACAACTTTATCAACAATTCGTAATGCTTCTAGCATTTCGACCCGTTCTTCGGTTGTATAAAGCACCTTTGCGTCCGGCTTGAATTTTTTGATATAATTTCCGTCTTGAACCGCCACAATTAAATAATCTGCATATGCTTTACACTGCTTGAACAGTCTCAAATGTCCTAAATGAAAGTAATCATATACTCCAAAGGTTAGAATTTTACTCATTTTCGTATTCTTCTTTCAACTTTTTTAATGCGATCAGCAAAGGGTCGTATACTGTTATATCGATGCCATCTTTATATTTTTCATAAAGAATCGGCAGTTCTGTGCAGCCCAAGATAATCGGGACATCATATTCATCCATAAGCTCTTGGAATGACTTTTTTACCTCGTCCGAATACTTATTTTGCTTCACAGCCTCAATGCAATTTCGCAAAAGCACATATTGTTCTTTCTGAGGAACTTTACAGATAATTCCCTTTTCGGAAAGTGCCTCTTGATATACTTTGGATTCAATCGTCCCTTCAGAACCAAGCAGGAAAACCTGTTTTACATTATCTTTGCTGATTTGCTCTACACAGGAATGAATAATATTTATAACAGCGGATTTTGCTTCCGGAACTTTTTTATAAATTTGAGGCAGGAAAAGATGCGATGTATTGCAAGCAAGAATGATTCTTGCTGACCCCCCCCCCGATTTTCAAAAGCCCATCAATCGAGTTAGCCATTTCGTCAATCAATCTTTCGACATTTTCATGATAAAGAAATGCCCGCACACGGCTTGGCATAGTGCATCTGTTATCAATGATAATACGCGGCCTCTCCCATTCTTTCTCCGCTGGAAAAACCTCTGCATACTGCTTGAAAAGGTTGATAGTGGCATATGTTCCCATACCGCCTAAAACACCAATTACCAAATCTTTCATCGTTTTACTCCTCACTCATTCCAGCAACGAACCATTCCATCGCGTTTTCATAGTCTTTAGGCGTGTTGATTTCTTTCAAGCGCAATGGAAAAGCAGTCATTGGAAGATATGGTGTAAGTACCTCGTACACATGGGAAGAAGTTCCTCTCAATTTATCCGCTTGCACTTTTGTAATGCCTGACCACTGCATATTTCCCGGCTTTTTAGACAAAACTTCAACCATTCCGTTTTGTGCCATCGCACTGATTGTTTCACCGGACGCGTTTTCTGTCACCGCAATACATTCATTGGGAAATTCAACGAAACGCTTGAAATCTTCTGGATTCATAATTGTGTCACCATCTAAAGTGATAACATATTTACGGACGCCAAGAAGAGCTTTTTTTAAGCTGTCAGCAGGACCGTTATGCTCATACTCGTAGTTGCAGACAAACATAATATCCTTACGATATTCTTTTACTACGTTGATGACGCGCTCTGCATCAAATCCAACAACAACTCTTATATCATCAAACGCATCCAGAAGCTTGAGCTGACGGATAATAAGCGGCTCACCACCAACGTCAACAAGAGCCTTTGTTGTTCCGATGCCAAGTCTTGTACCCATTCCCGCACAGCAGATGATAACGGTAACATCCGTCTTTTTAATCATGGTCATCCCCCTTTACAACAGTTGCCACAGAAAATCTGCACATCTTTTATCATCGTAAAATGCGAAATCAGAGTTTCTGAGAAGCGACTGCGCAATGGGTCTTACGCCACCGAAACCAACCGCAATATCGGCCATGCGCGCCATACCGGAATCGTTGTCACCATCGCCCACAACAACCATTGGCTGAACAAATTGTCGTACCATCAGTTCTTTATCAGCCACGCTTACAACTTTAGAAATTCGGTCATTTTTGACATCCGCTTTTGAGCAGTAACAATGGTTTTCCATTTTCAACTTTTTCATTAAGCCGCTGATCCAAACATCCAAATTTCCGGTAACAACATAACAACGATCTCGATTATTCTCAATAAAATCAGCGATATATGGATTCAGCGGAATTTCTGAAACGACCTGATTGACTTCGCTCACGGAAATATCACTCAGTATTTTTACACGGTTTAAAAAGCTTGTCCGAAATGGAATTTCGCCACGCATGGTTGCCTCTGTTAACCGGCGCATCTCATCTAGTTTTCCAATTCTCTTAGAGACCTCCGGTAAAACTTCCTTGCGTGTAATAGTTGAATCCATATCGAATAGGAATATATAGTCTGACATTCTCTCACACCCACTGCACTTTTACTTCTGGTATGCTTTATACATATGATGGGATACTCTTTTCTCTTCGGGAGGAAGCTGCATATAATCGCCGTAAAATGCGGTCAACCACTTATCATATCCAACCGGTGCATTGTATTCTCTTCCCTCAAAAGAAACCTTTATGAAAGAAGAAAAAATATCCTTCTCGCAAACGATTTTGGAAACGGAAGTGAAGTTTCCGACTGCCGATGTATTCGTATCAGCATATTTCTTTGAATTATCAACAATCTTTTTGGAAAAGTATCCTTTCGGGAAAATCTTCAAAACTTCAAAGCCAACCGTTTTTACAATGTCTTTTATAATTCCATGCGTTCCAACAACACCATTTTGAACAGCATTTAATTTTGTATACCAATCTCTTAGTTTGTACATTTCTGCAACTTTTTGGTTGCTTTCAGGAGCATTGTCATAGACAAAAACGTCAATATTCACACTGATCTTCATGCCGTTTTCATCTGGTTCATACAAAACAGTTTCCGTGTCCAGCACTTTTCCATAGGGGTAATAGAAACTATTGCCAAGCTCCCGACAAATAAATTTATAGCGACCATTCGCTTGATTAAAAATATTCATAAATCGGTCAAAATCTGGCCGCAACATTCCAATATCAATATCATCATCCCAAGGAATATACCCTTTGTGGCGAATTGCGCCAAGTAATGTTCCAGAATCGAGCCAATACCGAATTTGGTTTTTCTCGCAAAAATCAGCAACGGTATTTAAAATGCCAAGCTGATAGATTTTTACTTCTTCTTCGTTAAGTTGTTTCATATGATTCTCCTTAATAGGCAATCAACTATTTGACCTTCTAAGTCTTGCATAATGGTTATCTCTTTTCTCTAGCGAATAGTTGCTAACCGATAGTTTTTCTAAATCTAAGCGAACGCTTGATGACGTGGCCTTATTTTGAATCTCAATTTTTCGAACTCGGTAGATTTTTCCGTTTAAATTTATAAGTGTGCCCTCACGGAGTTTAACAACGCTATTTTGCTTCTTTTCGACATATGCAAGATTGTCATAACAACTTCCATAAAATTCTTGACTGGAGAAAAACATTTCAGGTGTAGCAACCATACCGGTAGAAATATTTGGCTCTTCCCACAAATCTTTTAGGGTATCTAGAAATTTTGACGGAGTTTTAAGATGATGCTCGAGAGTGATATAAAAATGTGAGAAATCTTTTTGCTCAATTATGCTAACGTGTTCTTGTGGGACAGGTAGATATTTTGTGGCGTCTGAATTTTCAGATTTTGTGTCATTTTGACTCTCTCTGTATATTTCTTTACTTTGTTCAATGGGTGTGTTTTGAGTGACATTCTCCATCTTGGTATGTTTTCTTTTCCATGCCAATCTTAATAGCAAAATCGCACCAATTAGGACATACCCAACTACAAGTGCTATTGCCCAGAGGCTTACATCAGAAAAGTTTGTGATAACTTTTTCAATCAACATACGGAGCGCACCTCCTTATAAATCGAAACTGCCGCACATAAAATCCAGGATAATATCCCAAATGCAAGAAGCAAAAAAGCACATGAGGTTTCCTCTCTATCTGACAATGGAACACCAATAAATGCACTACGGTACACTACTATATAATTTATAGCGAAAATAAAGAATGAAACCAAAAGCCATCCTTTCAAAAATCCGTGAATTTTATCGACCTGATTGTTTTCAAACAATGTCGGCCATACTATTCCACATACAAGTGCTCCAACTTCGACAAGTTCATTGCTGGAAGCTTTTCCGTAAACAAAATGAAAAACAAGAAACACACAAAATGTGCACCCTGAATACAAGAATGAGCGAGCCGCCCATATAATAAGCAATTTTGTTATATGAATCGCTCTTTGTAATGCCGATTCTACTTTATCGGTTTCTTTTGCATTCTTTTCCTCTACTTCCGTCACGATATCCTCCTGTTACTTCCCATATTGGCTTAGTAAAACTCTTTTCTATATTTCCAACAATACCATCCGCGGCTTGCCATAAGGACAAGCTCCGTTACACAGCGGAATACCGCGATCCACATCACGGTAAAATGCCCCGTTGCAATCAGCAATAGCAGGCTTGCCACCTGAACAACGGCAGACAGAATTGTTGTTTTTGTCACCTGTGCGGCCTTGTCCAGTGCGCCCAATGTCGGCCAGCCCAGCACGATTCCCGGAAAACTGAAAATCAGTACTGGCACCAATGCGCGGAACAGAGAAGTCGCTGCAACATACTGCTCACCACCAACAATCTGAAGTACATACGGTGCTACCGCAATCGAGAACGCGCTGCCTGCGAACACAATGGGCATAAAAATCATCAGAAGCCGCTTGATAAACTTCCAGCTTTTTGTCTTGATCATCTCTGGGTAAATGCCATCCGTAATAGGGGTATACATCGTCTGCACCGCGCCAATTAGCTGCATACAGACACTCCAATATGCAACTTCCGTTGCTGGAAGGAATGCGCCAATCAGCAGCGTATTCAATGCACCAAATGCAGTTGTTGCCATGTTGGAAGCAAAATAGACAAACGAATTTTTTAGCTTTTTCCACGCTGTGCTTACACTGGAAAAGTGAATCTTAATGTTTTCTTTCTTCAGTTCAACAAACACAAGGATAACAGCCACCAGCGAACCAACTGCATCCAGTAAGGGAACAAACAAAATGTCCTTATCCGAGTGGACAAAAATAAAAGTCAATGCTGTTGCGATGCCGCGCATAGCGACAAAGCGCAGCGTGATGACCTGCATTTTTTCGATACCTCGGAAGAAATAATCAAACAAAAACACCGACAAAAACACTGTCACAAATGCCAACAGCGTATATCCGATGTTGGCGCGCAGCAGGGGAATCACCGCAATCATTCCCAGCAGGGCAACAAAAGCCGCCGCCGCCAACAAAACGCGGGCAAGGAGAATGTCACCAACTTCTTTTTCCAATTTTTCGTGGTCGTTCTTCGCGTTTACAATATCCTTTGTGCCGGACAGCATAAAGCCAAAATCTACAACCAACTGCATATACTGCATTACAGCTTTTACATACGAAACCACGCCGTAGCTTTCTACAGAAAGCACACGGGTCAGATACGGCAATGTCAAAAGGGGAAATACGATTTTGGCGATTGACATACCATAGAGCATTATAGTATTTTTAATTACATTGCTTTTCACGTTTCAACTACCTCTACATTATAATTTTCTTGTGCGGAGGATATACAACCACCAATCATAAATAATGGTATCCAAGAACAGTTTGTATATAGAATGGTAGGAACTGAAAAACCGACTATCAAAAACACCATTAAAACAGATAATGTATAGCAGCTAAGTTTTCTATCAGGTGTATCATTTATTTCTTTAATTGCAATAAAAAAAAGCAATGCAAACAATACCAATCCGCAATATCCCGTATTTATAAGAACTTTTACATATGTGTTATGCTCGTTCAATCCTGAATATCCAAATATTTGATTGAAGTTCATTGCTGCTCCAAATATTTTCGTAAAAATATTTTGTCTGTTAAATGCTGTTAGTAACAATGTCCAGATTTCATTTCTGCCCTGAGTATTGCTTGCATTCATCAAATCTGATAATTTATCGAAATGCAAGCTGAGTAGTCCTCTATCCTGAAAAAATTTGGTGTTTGAAACAAAGCGAAGAGCATATATGCAAACTAAAAACGCACACCCAAGCATCAAAACATTTTTGAATGAAATGATTTTTTTATTTTTTCTATACTGAAAGAAAATAAATAAGGCGACGATAGTGCATAGATAAATAATTCGTGCGTTACAAAGTACAATTAGTACCACTGCGATAGCAAGAGGAATAAAATCTGTTTTTTCCATCTTTTTGTTATAAATCCATGTGATTAGAAAGTAGCAGAGCATGACAGCAAAATCCGTTTTGAAAAAATACATTCCTCTATATGTGACAGCTGACCCCCATACTATTGTTCCTTTTCCGGCGAGGCAAACAATAAGATTTATAACTAGAGCAAAAAGAAGCGATGATGTTAAGCTCTCCCAAACCGTATCAATATCTTTTACATAGAATCTGCCTAAAAAGTATAAAAGCAGCGAAGAAATGATTTTCAAATAATCAAGATATAGTTCTGGTGATTTAAGCCATGATCCCGTAAACATCAACGCAATCAAAATAACGATTGTATCACTGATACAAGGTTTCAGAGGGAATCTTTTTGTTATTGCAATTATAAGCAATAGAATGGCAAAAGCCGTTATTATAACAGTCAGCATTTTTAGCTGATAAAACATATCAAATATTATTTTTAGCATCCAGAAAATATATATTGGATGTGTATGGATTTTCACTTTAAGTTGTTTCATATTTACAGAAATTTCTAATCATCGAATTTTTGTGTGTTCATTTAGTAGCGATAACCATATAAACTTAGAATTAGTCACCAAATATCTTCTAAATAATCTTTTGGGTTCCTTCATGAAGCGATAAAACCATTCCAAGCTAATATCCTGCATCCATTGAGGTGCTTCATCAATTACGCCAGAGACGACATTAAATGCTCCACCAACGCCAATCATGAGGCCGTTGATTTTTCCTTGCATTTTATAGCAAAACTCTTCTTGGCGTGGAGCACCCAAAGCGACCCAGACAATATCTGGATTGGTTTGATTTATTCGAGCTATGAGCGCATTCTCCTCTTCTTCACTGAGCGGACGAAACACGGAAGGCTCATATCCAACTACTTCAACCCATGGATACTCCTTTTTGATTTTCTCAAGAAGCGCATTTATATTTTCTTGCGTTGTTCCATAAAAGTAATGCCGAATTTTCTTTTCTTTCGACTCTTCAAAAAGCCTTCGCATCAAATCCGGTCCGGTGACACGATTCATCTGCGGAAATTTCTTTCTTCCAATTACAGAAAGTGGTTTCCCGTCTGGCACAGACAGCAAAGACTCTGCTTGCACCTTATAATATTGTGGATCATCATGTGCCATAACTGTCGTATGCACATTGGAAACACAGACGTAATTTCCATGTACAGCATCCCAATTGGAGAATAAAAAGGAAATACAACTCTCCATATTCACTACTGAAATCGGCACACCGATTATATTTACGCGTGTAGGAATATTCTTTAGTTTGTTACAATGTATCATATATTTTATTTAGTCTTTCATAGTTTGAAGCAGGTGTCTGGTTGCACAAGTAATAGTTATAAGCATTAAACGAAAATTTCGTTCGTTGTTCATAAACTGCATCCAACGCTTTCCTAAAAGAGCCCTTGACTTCAAAATCAAATAGAGTTCCTGCATTTGATTTTGAAACTAAGTCGCCAGCATTTCCAATACTTGTTGATACGACCGGTACTCCCAAAGAGAAACATTCTGCAATATTCATAGGGTAGCCCTCATACCATATATAGGGCGTAATCAATGCGACTGCGGATTTTAAGGAATTGAATAATTCTTTTTGTGGACAGAATCCATTCAAATGAATGTTCGGACATTTAGCTGCTAACTTTCGAACCTCGGCTGCGCACTCACCCTCTCCATAAACTTCAAGTACATAGGTGCCCGGCAGATTGATCCATTCATTAAGCAGTTTTAGTATTCCTTTTCCTTTATCAAGTCTTCCGGCATAAATATATGTTCTTACCCCCCCCCGAACAAATGTTCATATATATCGTTTTGGAGAACATAATTTTTATCTTTTGACAGTGTTTCGCTGTAATAGGCCAGTGCATTTTTCTGATATATTTCGTTGTTCTGCAAAACATCTTCAATAGCATTTATAAATGTATCGGGCTTGTCAGGTTCAAATGTTGTTCCACCTTTTGAATTGACAAGAATATCTCCTGCATTGCCTATATTTGTCGATACAACAGGGCAACCAATGGCCATTGCCTCTGCAAGAATCATTGGGAAGCCTTCATACCAGATACTTGGAAATACAAGTGCTGTTGCAGTTGATAAATCTTCAAAAATAGTTTTCTGTGGAGTAAATCCGTAAAAGGAAATATTCTCTTTCACATTTTCTTCAACGAAATTTTTGAGAGTTCCATCTCCATAAATGTGCAGGTAATAATCCTTAGGAAGCAACTTCCACAATTCCAAAAGGAGTTTTATTCCCTTATTTTCTTCAAGTCTACTTGCAAAAATGAACACTCGCTTGTGTGCTCCTTTGCTTGGCTCCCCTTTTCTGCTTACAAAATTAGGTTTTACGAATACCTGATTTGAATTTATATCGATGAGTTTATCGAATTTACTTTTGTTGAATTCGGTCAAAAAGATATATGATATTTTTTTATAGATTCCTAGTTTTCTGTTAACCGTTAACATTGCTGCAACAATTATTGTTCCAAGTGTAGAGTTTCGATAACATTTGTTTTTTATTGCTTCTTTGAAGTTTCCGTTCTCGCGGCACTTTTCGCACACCTTGCCTTTGCAGTAAAAAGACCCATTCGGGCAGAGAAGTCTGAAATTATGGATTGTCTGAACCACAGGAACTTTCATACTTCTTGCAGCATAATACACAGATGGCGAAATCAATGGAAACGTGTTATGGCAATGTACAACATCGATTTGTTCGTTCTTTATCAGTTTTCTGATTTCTATATAGGTTCTAAGAGACCACACTGTTGTAAAAGGCAAAAAGAGCAATTTCCATTTATCAGATTTCAGCTCATCGTTGCTACGCGTATACTCTATTACTTCATGGCCATTATCTCGAAGCAGTTCTACTTCGTTTTTGAAAACCGTATGTTCTCCGCCACCTATTTGATAAAAATTATGAACCATTAAGATTTTTTTCTTTTTTCTCACGGCTATTCTCCCAATCTTTATGTAAGTTGATACCCCTTACTCCCCACGCCCCAGCAGGCACACCTTAAATGTCTTAAAAATAATTTTCCAGTCCACCCAGAAGCTGCGCTCCTTGACATACTTCACATCCAGATTCATCCACTCCTCAAAGGAGAGGTCATTGCGGTGCGGGGCGATCTGCCAGTAGCAGCTCAGGCCGGGGGTCACATACAACCGCTGCTTTTCATAGTCGCCGTACTGTTCCACTTCGCGGGGAAGTGCCGGGCGGGGGCCAACGATGCTCATATCGCCCTTCAGGATGTTCCACAGCTGCGGCAGCTCATCGATACTGGTCTTGCGGATAAATTTACCCACACGGGTAATGCGGGGGTCGTCCTTGATCTTGAACACAGGACCATCCATCTCGTTCTGATCCAGCAGGTCATCCAGCTTTGCCTCTGCATTGGGGCACATAGAGCGGAACTTATAGAACTTGAAGGGCTTGCCGTTGCGGCCAATGCGTTCCTGACTGAAGACAGGGCCAGCAGACGGGTCATCCACCACAATTGCGATGGCCGTAGCCAGCATGACAGGCGACAGCACCACCAGTGCCAGCGATGACAAGATTACGTCCTGCGTCCGACGCCCGATCCAGTACAGGCGATGGTCGCGCAGATTTTCCTTGCGGTCAACTTCAACTTCCTTATCGATTCCGACAGTATTCGTAGCCATTTTTTCTCCTCACATAAATTCGCGTTTGTTTATAGATTCCTTGCTTCAACCTGCTTTTGCCGTAACTCTTTCGGCTTGTGCTGCCTGCTTAGACGGGTGCTTAGGGTTACTTTTCCCCCACCGCATCCCGATGGTATCCAGCTTTGCAATACGCTCCTCTGTCAAAACAGCGCCGCTTTTTTCAGGATTCTGGCGGGTATACCGCTGCCGTTTGACCCAATTTCCGAGGTTGTAACCGCCCGGTGACACATATTCTGCTGGGACGTTCAGGTCGCCGTGGGCATCAAAATAGCGCTTTGCCTCCTGATACCCCTCGTTCCACTTGCGGTCATTGCGATTGCCCCAGTACATCCCGATCCGGCTGAGCCGCTCGACCTGTTCCTCCGTCAGTTTTCCTTTCGGGTACGCCCATTGCTGGCTTTCGACCCATTGCCCCAGCCGTTCGCCAGCCGCTGTCACATAGGAACGTGGGATATTCAGGTTGCCGTTTTCCTCATAATAAGCCGCAGCCAGCGCATAAGCCTTTTCCCACTTGGCATCGAAAATGTTCCACACCATGCCGATCTCATCAAGCTGTGCGATGCGTTCTTCCTTCAGTCGGCCGTTCAGCTTTTGCTGCCGGGTCTTGATGATCCACTGTCCTAAGGGATAGCCGTCCGGGTCTACATATTTTCCGGGCACCATCAGGTTTCCGTAGGTGTCGTGGTATTTCTTTGCGACCTCAAATCCGTGCTGCCACGCAATTTCCTTCCGGTTGCCCCAGACCATGCCGATGCTGTCCAGCCGTTGAATCTGTTGTTCGGTCAGGATGCCTTGAATTTGTCCCTCGCGCACACGACGCTGAGTGACCAGCCACACGCCAAGGCTCAGACCGCCGGGCGTGGTATACAGTTTCGGGACATTCAGGTTGCCGTGTTCCGCATAGTAGATGCTTGCCTCGGAGAAGTAGTGCTCCCAACCGGACGAAAGGCTCGCCTGCAGCTGCTCGAACAGCACCCGGCAGTCATGCACCTGCTCGATGACCTCGAATCGCTCGGTGACGATCCTATCGCCCTCACCGTTGGCATAGAGCCGGTGGACCGCCTCCTGCATCTCGCCTTGCAAACCGGAAATACTGGTCAAGCCCTCGAAATTGTTGACAACATCTAGGATAAGCGGCGTTGTATTATCCCCAGCGGTCAGGGCACGTCCTATCTGCTGCTTGTAGATAATGGGCGAAATCGTTGGACGGAACAAAATGACACCGGAAATGCCCTCCACATGGACGCCCTCGTTGAGCATGTCGATGCAGAACAGCAGCTTCAGACGGTCGCTTGTGTCCGTTTTGAAGTCCGCAAACGCCTTATCCGTATTCGGGTCATCCGAGTAGGCTTCGTACACCACCACATCTGGGTTGACCCCAGAGAACCACTCCGGCACATGGGAAATCATTTCGTCCATATGCTCCTTGTTTGCGCAGAATACGATGTATTTTCCACTTGTCTGCGTGATATGATGTTGAAAGACAAGATCAAGTCCGTCTGCCTGTTCCAGTGCGCGGCGCAGCGCGTCCAGATATTTCTGATTCACATCCTGAATGCCCGGTGCCCGCAGGTTGTCCACCCGTGCCTGATACTTTGCAAGCGTTTTCTGGTACTGATAAACTGTGGTCACATATTTCGGGGCAGGCAAAATGCCCCTGACGACTGCTTCGCCAAGGGTCATGTCGCTCGCCGTATGCCCATCAAAGAGCTCTTCGGCCATGTCACGGTTATTATCCAGATACCGGATGTTTGTTGCCGTCAGCCCCAGAAGCTTTGCCTCCGGGCACAACTTTAATAAAGCCACCGTGCTTTCGCCCCAGCATTCCGCACCGGCACGGTGGAATTCATCGAGTATAATATAGGCAGGCTTCTGCGCTGCAATTTTCTCCAGCTGCGCCTGTGTACAGCACATCAGTTTGGCATAGGTATAAAAGAGAACGTTTGCCAGCGGAAAATCCGGGTCGTTCCTTTTCAGGCTCTCCAGCTGGGTCTTAAAGATATATTCACTTGGAGAAAGCCAGATTACGACCTTCTCTGGGTTGTCCTCGATCAGCTTGAACGCAATGTAGCTCTTTCCGGTGCCGGTGGGATGAACAATGGCAGCCTTGCCGTACTGCTCCATCATCCGGACTGCCGCATGATATGCTTTTTCGTTGTGCTCAAACAGGCGCAATGCCACCTTGTTCACCCCTTCCCGCATAAAGGGGTATCTCTCATTTGATTAATGGAAGAAGGGACTCAACAAGCTACGATTTATCGAAGATTTTACGGATGTCTGACCACGAATCGCCCCTTAAAAGTTTTCGAAAACACGATTTATTTCTTTTCGTTTGCGTGTCATATCAGAGTGAACATATTTTTTTAACGTGACTGCAGCATCTGCATGACCCAACAGTTCGCTCAAGGTTTTAATGTCGCAATGCGCCTGCAAACAGGTCGTTGCAAAGGTGTGGCGAAGCGCATGAGGATGCGCCTGATGGACACTGGCTTTTTTCAGATAGCCGTAAATGCTCTTACGGTAGCATCGAGGTTCGACTGGCTTTTCCTCATTGCCAGAAAGAAACCACGTTCCGCTGCTGAAATCTTTCGACAGCTTCTTCAGAACACGAAGCAGCGATTTTGGAAGTGGAATCTCACGATGGGAATTTTGGGTCTTGGGAGATTGAACGATGACTTTTGTGTGGCCATTTCCACAAGAAATCCGAGTCACTGTCCGTTGGATCGTCACAGTTCCTGCCGATAAATCAAAATCTCCCCATTTCAATCCGCAGATCTCGCCGATACGCAGCCCTAACTGAAAGCCAAGCAGTAGACCTATTTTCCGGGACGTAGGCTCATCCATTACGAACGACTGTAATTTCTTTTGTTCTTCTGTGGTAAACGGCAGCAGCACTTTTGGGGATTTTTGCGGCAGCTTTACCATGATCTCCAAAGGGCGAATGAGATGAAAATGCGCTGCATACTTGCAGATGCGCCGCAGCATCGACAAGCACTCCTGTGCCATGGTTGCCCCTAAAGGCTTTTGCTTTCCGTTGGCTGGTGTTATCACTGCCAAAAGTCCCTGCTCCAGAATTTTTTCGTTTAAAGCACTCACTTTGAAATCCCCAAAAACAGGTTGGAGATAATGTTGCAAAGTATACTGATAGTGTGAAAAAGTCGATTCTTTTACACCCTGCCGGACAGAATACAACCATTGCTCTGAAATTTCCGAAAAAGTAATATCGGTACTGTTCAGGTTGTAAATGCCGTACTCTGCTTTCTTACGGGCAGAGATTCCCCTTACTTCGGTATAAGTCGCCCCATATACATAGCCCCAGCAGGGCTTTCCGTCCGCAGAACGGCCTTTGATATATCGACCCTCCCACCGTCCATCGCTGCGCTTTCGGATGTTTTCACCGCGTCTTGCCATATAAAGCCTCCTGCTGACACCTTATTGACCACTAATGATTTGAAAATTGAAGTTGTGGTTGATTATCTGAACAAATTGGACAACAAATCACAAAAAGATTGACTATATCGCTGAAAATTCTCCGGGGGGGGGTACAAAATGATGCCGAACCCTCTTTACTCAATGGTAATTCAATGGTAAAATAGAATGGTTAAAATAACAAGATTTGTCAAACACATGGTATCTTCCATTAATCAAATGGAGGATACCTTTTCTTGTCTTTCTGTCGGTTGATTTTCGTACCAAATTTTCGGAAATATCATTCTTGAATATACGGCGCGCCGTACACAAAAACAACCTATTTCCGCTAATATCTACAAAAAAAGGAGAACAGACATATGATATTAGCGACCGATGAAGATACAAAGGTAAAAGATGCCGTTGCATTACGTTTCAAAGAGCTTTGCGAGGAACGCAACATAAGTCCCAATGCCCTTGCTGTCCGTTCCGGTGTCACTCCGTCCACCGTTTACAGTATGCTTGATTCCTCCCAGCAGAGCGTCACCGTTCCCACTGTCAAAAAACTGTGTGATGGGCTCGGAATTACGCTTGTAGATTTTTTTAACGCCTCGATTTTCACTACAATCGATCAGGAAATCCGATAAATAACACATTGACATCGGTTTATGTACCCTATTGGAAATGCACCAGCATTGTACAAAGCCGCTGCTATTTATCAATGCCTGCATTATAGCCCTGACGTTTTTCTTTTTGCCCTATAACATAGAGATTTTTCTCTATTATTATAGATGCACCGCGCTTTTTTGCGCTCTGCCCGCCTTCCACCATTGAAAACGAAAGGACATAAACATGAAAAGGAGAATCATCGAGTACAAACCGAGTCCCGGCAAGCAGAATCTGACCCGCCGACTGTATCTTTGCGCTCTGACCTTGTGGCGCAGCTTGTGGCTGCCTACCTGCTTGGTCGGAGGGCTGGCATATGATGTATTATGATCAGTTCAACACCGGAAAGCGTATTCAAAAGCTGCGCAGAGAGCGCTACCTGACGCAGGAAGAACTGGCCGTCCGCTTGAATGTCAGCGACCGCCACCTCCGCAGTCTTGAGAGTGGGGAGTATATTCCTTCTATTGACCTTTTCATCGAAATCGCTGCATTTTTTGATGTAACACTGGATCATTTGATTATGGGAAAGTCGTTATCTGACCAAGAAGAAAGCTTACGAAACAAGTTGCAGCAAAAGCGTTTGACAAATCAAAAGCTCCGTTTGAAATTGCAGCGTATTATGCAGAAACTGTCTGCAATCGCTGAAGAACTTTAACTCTATATAAAATTGCGCCCCTCCGGGCAGGCAGCATTGCGCTGCTTGTTCAGAGGGGCGTTTTTTGTTTTTGTGCTCAAAAAACTTTTTGAAAAGTTTCAATTTTATCGTATTTTCCACAAAAGTGAAATATCGATTCATCGTTGTTTTTATATCAAAACCGGAAGCATTACTTCCGGTTTTTTAAACCAAAAAACCGGAGGTACGACCTCCTAAAAAAACATTCAGTTTTCAGGTACACTATGGTCACAGCAAGGGCAACACCCCAGACGGGGAGAAAGCCCGAAGCTGGTAGCCGTACCTTGAAAACAGAATATCATTCCCTCGGACAAAACAATGAAACTTCCGTAATTCGCGGCCCGGCCATAAAGAAGGCGGGGTGGCTGAAAAGCCAATGAGAGGAAGGGTGCAGTCCCCCTCACCGAGGTGTATTCCAACCCCACCGGGCGTCGAGGACAAATAGGGTGGGACACTTAAAACAAAAACTTCAAAGCCCACCACCGGGATTCTTCCGAATCAAGGCAGTGGGCTTTTTCCATATCGAATATTCATTCTGATGACACGGAGGTAATGATTATGAGCCGTACTTTTACCCACAAGACCGACGAATCGACCCTGACCACCCTCTGCTCCCGCTGCCTGAATGCCTTTCGGAACACGCGTGGCATCCGTGTCCGCCGTGCAGACCCCTATCAGCTCACCAAGGAGCCTTGCACCTACTGCCAGACCAACTTCGGCTACGACTACTACATCCAGCCCACCAGCCCGAAAGCCGTTTATATGAAAAAAGGACGGTTCGATGATGAATCCGAATGCGCTTAAGATCGACCCGGAATTTCAGGGCAAGATTCCGCCGCTTACCTTTGAGGAACTGAACCAGCTTGAAGCCAACATTCTGCGGGATGGCCGTATCATCAACCCCATCATCGTATGGCAGGGCTTGATCGTGGATGGACACAACCGCTACACCATTGCCAAGAAGCACCCGGAAATCCCTTTTACTGTTCACGAAAAAGAGTTTGCCAGCCGCTATGAAGCAATCATCTGGATCTGTAAAAACCAGTTGGGGCGGCGCAACCTCACACCGGAACAGAAGAAGTACCTTATTGGCAAACAGTATGACGCTGAAAAATGTTCCAACGGTGGTGATCGAAAAAGTGCTGTTGCAAAATCAGGTTGCCAAATTGGCAACCTGATTCCCGCTTCAAAAACCTGTCAAAAAGTCGCCAAAGAGAACGGTGTGGGCATGAGAACAGTTTTTCGTGCAGAAGAATTTGCCAAAGGCGTAGATGCTGCCGAAGAAGCCGTTCCCGGCACACGGCAGAAAGTGCTTTCCGGCGAGGTCAAGCCGACCGCCGCCGAGATTGCATCCGTCGCCCGTGCCCCTCCCGAAGAACGTCCTGCGCTGGTGGCTGAGATCTGCAAGCCGAAAGAAGCGAAGCCACCAAAGTCGCCTGCACAAAAGCAGAAAACGCCCCCAGCCGTAGCTGCACCGCCACCTGATGCCAGTACATCCGATGAAGAAGTTCCTGACGAAGAACCAACGTCTGCTCCTGCTCTATCCGAGCCGATCTTTCCACAAAAGGAGAATGAACCGTTGAAAGTTGACCGTCAGCAGATTCTTGAAATCGCAAACAACCGCTACCATGCCAAGCAGCTTGCCGATGGAGCCGCGATGCTTTGTGAGGTATCGGGTGCTGCCAACACCATGATACGCCGCTGGGAGAGCGTTTTTCGGGACTATCCCGATATTCTGACCGACACAGAAAACCGTAATGCTGTCAAATGGAACATCCAGAAGGTCAAAGACTATCTGCAAAAATTGGAGGATAAGCTATGAACAATATGAACCGCACCAGCACTATGCCTGAGATCTCCCCCGAAATCACGGATGAGAGCATCATCGAAGCCCTCTTTGCCCAGCGGCCTTATGAGGAAAAAGTCATCAACAGTGCCTTCCTTGAGATCCCTGCCGACTACCAGCGGGATCTGAGCATCCCGAATGTTGAGAAGATGTCGGCAGAGTTTACCGAGCTGATTGCCAATCCACCCAAGGTCAGCTACCGGGATGGACACTACTTTGTCTTTGACGGGCAGCACACGCTTGTGACCCGGAAATCCATGAACGGCGGTGCCGACCTTCCCATCATCTGCAAGGTGTACACCGGGCTGACAAAGGAGGAGGAAGCGATTCTCTTTTCCAAGCAGACCGGCGTTTCCCGACCGTTGACTGCCGGTGCCGAACTTCGTGCGGCATTGGTGGGCAAGGATGCAGAGTCCATTGCATTCCTGAACGCCACCGAAAGCACCGGTCTGCAGCTCGGTCTGGACAGCTACCGTGCTCCGTGGAAGATCATCTGCATCCGCACGGCTTTCAAGGAGTACAAAGCCTACGGCGCAGACCTCTACAAAGAAGCCCTGACCATGTTGGCAAAGGGCTGGGAGGGTGACCCCGATTCCCTCCGCTCCGGCATCCTGCAGGGCATGGTTCGCTTTGTGGCTCTGTATCAGGGCGAGTATGACCCGGAGCGTCTGGTGAAGCGTCTGCAAACCATCCACCCCATGACGCTGGTGCGAGATGAGAAATCCCTGAGCGGCACCGTCAGCTACAAGTATATGATGCTGATCCTTCGCACCTACAACGGCTCCAGCCGCCGCTTTAATCTGCCCATCAAGCAGTGACCTTACTTCTTCATGTTGGTTTCCTTTCACATCGCAGAAGCCGTCCGCAAGGGCGGCTTTTGCCTACATAAGGAAAAGGGGGTTGACTGCCACCGTATATGTAACAAAAGACTTTGGTTTTCTCCGGGGCGAGATCTACTATGCAGACCTTGACCCGCACTATGGCTCCGAGCAGGGAGGTAAACGTCCTGTTATTGTGATTCAAAATAATACCGGGAATAAATTTGCGCCGACTATGATCGTGGCTGCTGTGACCTCAAAAGTCACCAAAAAGCCAAACCAGCCTACCCATGTTCTCATTGACCGAAATCCAGCGTTTTCAAGGCCCTCTATGGTGCTGCTGGAACAGATCTTTACCATCGATAAAGAACGCATACAGCGTCTCCTAGGGCAAACTACGCCGGGCGAAATGTACCAGATCAACGAAGCCCTGATGAACAGTCTGGATTTGAACGGAGGTCGATAATATCAACAAGAACGTTTCTTCTCCCCTTTCCCCCGCTGTTCCTCCCAACGTTTTCAGCATCGATGCAACTGCACTAAAGCTGATTTCCATTTTATTTGACAATAACCTGATCTCTGCTGAGGTCTATCATCAGGTCCTTAGCAGATATTCTGCGTAATGTCAAGGATGTCGCTGACACCGGCGACATCCTACATATTCCCTTCTCAATCTTCTATACTACGGGCAAAGGAGGTACAGCGATATGAACATCACGCAAAGAATGTACTTTGGGCAATTCCCATTGGACAAGGACCGTGACCGCCGCATTGTCTTTTACGGTCGTGTTTCCACCCAGCATGAAGCGCAGGTCGATGCGCTTGGCAACCAGATGCAATGGTACGATGACCAGCTTCGGTATCATCCCAACTGGCAGGTCGTTGACCGCTATATCGACGAGGGCATCACCGGAACCTCCGCCAAAAAGCGCCCGGCCTTTATGAAAATGCTTTCCGATGCCAAGTGCGGGAAATTCGACCTGATCGTTACGCGTGAGGTCTGTCGCTTTGCCCGCAATACCGTCGATACCCTTCAACTCACCCGTGAACTCCGTAATTTCGGCGTAGAGGTCTTTTTCGTATCCGACAACATCTGGACGATGGACGGCGATGGCGAACTCCGGCTTTCCATCATGGCAACCATGGCGCAGGAGGAAAGCCGCAAGATTTCAGAGCGTGTTCTTGCCGGGCAGAAGATAAGCCGGCAGAACGGTGTGCTTTACGGCAGCGGCAACATTATCGGCTATGACCGGGATAAGGTCAACCGTACATACGTTATCAACGAGGAACAGGCTGCTACCATACGGATGGTTTTCACGCTCTATTCTCAGGGCTACGGGGAAAAGGCGATCGTCAATGAACTTTCCCGGCTGGGTCGTAAGGATGGGCACGGAAACGTCAGTTGGTCCTGTACAAAGATCAGCCGCATCCTTCGTAACGCAACGTATATGGGCTATGTCTGCTACAACAAGTCCAAGGTCAACAACTATCTTGAAAAGAAACGCATCAACAATCTGGACGAAACTTCCTTCGTCTATGTAAAAGGCAACTTTGAGCCGATCGTATCAGAAGCCCTCTGGCATGAATGTGAGCGCATCCGTAAAAGCCGTATTGTCAATCTGCGTCTTCCTGATGGAGAAACACGACGCAAGGGCATTGACAGCACCAAATATTTATGGGTCGCAAAACTTCGTTGCCGCTGCGGTTCTTCCTACCGCATTTTCAACTGGCGCAAACTGAAGGACGGAACGCCGGTCTTTGGCTACCAGTGCAATATGCGAACCGTCAACCCGACCCGTTCCTTCGTTCTGGAGCACAACATGACCGAACAGCTCAGTTGTGATGCCATTTCTATCCCGGAGTGGAAGCTGGAACTGATGGCGAAGAAGATCTTTGAAAAGGTCTGGGGCAATCAGAATAAAGCCATCCTTCGTGCCTGCAAGATGATTGAAAGCTGCCAGAACGGAAAAGCCGCCACACGAATGTCCGCTGCACCGATTCAGGGCCAGATCGAAAAAATCAAAAAACGCAAGCTGAACTACGCTGCCATGCGTGCAGACGGCGAACTGCCACGAGAAGAATATCAAGCCCTCTGCAAACAGGCAGATGACGAGATTGCACACTTGGAGCAAGAGCTGAAAGCCCTCTCCCCTGCGTCCGAACCGCAGACGGTTTCTTCGGACATGAAAGCGATCTACGATTTTCTCTCTCAGAAGGTCGATGTGCACGGTGCCCGTCTTGCTCCCGAATTGATTGACCAGTTCGTTGAAGTGGTCACCCCCATTGCCGATTACTCCTACCGCTGGAAGCTGAACACCGGCTGCAAGAAGTCCAAAGAGGAGCGCGCCGATCTGATGGCTGTATCGGAAAAGCCCATCCTTACCTTCACCATCGACTTTGAAACCGCCAAGCGTTACCGGGAAGCCAACAAGATGCCCCACCAGTTCCGCCGTGCAGCGTGGACCGACCTGACCGTGGAGGTGTATCTGTGATGCTTCTGGGAAGCAGCCCTGTGTTAAACGCAACTCATCTCATACATGAGCAAACAAATAAGGCCCACCGCCAAAATTGACGGTGAGCCTTATTTTATGCTCGATTTTTAACGATAACTCGCTATAAAATCCTTATGCTCTCGGGTTTTTAATAGCAGCCTGAGCAGCAGCCAGACGGGCGATAGGCACACGGAAGGGAGAGCAGCTGACGTAGTCCAGACCGACGTTGTGGCAGAACTCCACGCTCGTGGGGTCGCCGCCGTGCTCGCCGCAGATGCCCAGACCCAGATCGGGGCGGGTCTCGCGGCCGTCGTGAGCAGCCATCTTGACCAGCTTGCCGACGCCGATCTGATCCAGATGCTGGAACGGATCGCTCTCGTAGATCTTGTTCTCGTAGTATGCGCCCAGGAACTTGGCAGCGTCATCACGGCTGAAGCCGAAGGTCATCTGGGTCAGGTCGTTGGTGCCGAAGCTGAAGAACTCAGCCTCCTTGGCGATCTCGCCGGCAGTCAGGGCTGCACGGGGGATCTCGATCATGGTACCGACCTGATACTTCATGTCAACGCCGGCAGCAGCGATCAGCTCGTCAGCAACCTTGACCACAACGTCCTTGACGAACTTCAGCTCCTTGACCTCGCCGACCAGCGGGATCATGATGTGCGGGGTGATCACATGCCCGGTCTCAGCAGAGACGTTCAGAGCAGCCTTGATCACAGCACGGGTCTGCATAGCAGCGATCTCGGGGTAGGTAACAGCCAGACGGCAGCCCCGGTGACCCATCATGGGGTTGAACTCGTGCAGAGAAGCAACCACGTTCTTCAGGTCTTCGTAGGTCATGCCCATGTCGGCAGCCAGCTCCTTGATGTCCTCGTCCTTGGTGGGCAGGAACTCGTGCAGGGGCGGGTCCAGATAACGGATGGTCATCGGGCGCTCACCCATGATGCGGTACATAGCCTCGAAGTCGCCCTGCTGGAACGGCTCGACCTTGGCCAGAGCAGCCTCGCGCTCTTCCACGGTGCGTGCGCAGATCATCTCGCGGACAGCCTTGATGCGGTCCTCAGCGAAGAACATATGCTCGGTACGGCACAGGCCGATGCCCTCAGCACCCAGATCCACTGCCTGCTGTGCGTCACGCGGGTTGTCGGCGTTGGTCATGACCAGCAGCTGACGAGCTGCGTCTGCCCAGCCCATGAAGCGGTTGAAGTTCTTGTTGCCGGTAGCGGCCACGGTTGCGACCTGCTCGCCGTAGATGTTGCCGGTGGAGCCGTCGATGGAGATCCAGTCGCCCTCGACGAACTTGTGGCCGTTGATCTCGAAGGTCTTTGCCTCCTCATCGATCTTGACCTCGTTGTCGTTGCCGCAGCCGGAAACACAGCAGGTGCCCATACCACGGGCAACAACGGCTGCGTGGCTGGTCATGCCGCCGCGGACAGTCAGGATGCCCTGAGAGACCTGCATACCCACGATATCCTCGGGGCTGGTCTCCAGACGCACCAGAACGACCTTCTTCATCTTGCCGGACTTGACCATCTCCTCTGCCTCTTCAGCAGTAAAGACGATCTGACCGCAGGCAGAACCGGGAGAAGCTGCCAGACCCTTGCCGACGACCTCTGCAGCCTTCAGGGCAGCAGCATCGAACTGGGGATGCAGCAGGGTATCCAGCTGCTTGGGCTCCACGCGCAGGACAGCCTCCTGCTCAGTGATCATGCCCTCGTCCACCAGATCGCAGGCGATCTGCAGAGCAGCCTGTGCGGTACGCTTGCCGTTACGGGTCTGCAGCATATACAGGTGGCCGTCCTCGATGGTGAACTCCATATCCTGCATATCGCGGAAGTAGTTTTCCAGACGGGTAGCGATCTCGACAAACTGATCGTACACCTCAGGCATCTGATCCTTCAGGTGGCTGATGGGAGAAGGAGTGCGCACGCCGGCAACAACGTCCTCGCCCTGTGCATTGATCAGGTACTCGCCCATCAGCTTCTTAGCGCCGGTGGCGGGGTCACGGGTGAATGCAACGCCAGTGCCGGAACGGTCACCGGAGTTACCAAAGGCCATCTGCTGCACGTTGACAGCGGTGCCCCACTCGTAGGGGATCTCGTTCATCTTACGGTAGACGTTTGCACGGGGGTTATCCCAGCTGCGGAACACGGCCTTGACAGCCTCGATCAGCTGATCACGGGGATCCTGCGGGAAGGGACGGCCTTCGTTCTCCTCGTAGATCTTCTTGAAGGTGCCGACCAGCTCCTTCAGGTCGTCAGCAGTCAGGTCAACGTCGTTCTTGACGCCCTTGGCTTCCTTCATCTTGTCGATCTCGACCTCGAACAGGCTCTTCGGGACCATCATAACGACGTCAGCGAACATCTGCACGAAGCGGCGGTAGCAGTCGTATGCAAAACGGGCGTTGCCGGTCTTCTTTGCCAGACCCTCAACAGCCTCGTCGTTCAGGCCCAGGTTCAGGATGGTGTCCATCATGCCGGGCATGGACTGACGTGCGCCGGAACGGACGGAGACCAGCAGGGGGTTGGTGTTGTCGCCGAACTTCTTGCCGGTGATCTCTTCCAGACCCTTGAGGTGCTCAAAAATGTCAGCAGTGATGGCGTCATTGATCTGACGGCCGTCTGCGTAATACTGGGTGCAGGCGTCGGTGGTGATGGTGAAGCCCTGCGGCACCGGCATACCGGCTGCGGTCATCTCGGCCAGACCGGCACCCTTGCCGCCCAGCGTGTTCTTCATGGTGACCTTGTCACCGCCGAAAGCGTCATTGCCTTCGCTGAAGTAGTACAGATACTTTTTGCTCATGCGTTGTTTACCTCCCATTCGTGACCGGCGGCATAGCAGCCGCGGTCTCATCGTTTGCCTTGTCTTTTACGTACGATGAACATTGTTTTGTGAATGCTAAACTATTATACCAGAAAATCCATTCCTTTCCACCATGCAAAATCCCGAATTTGTCTGTTATTTTTTATGCAAATCTCTTGAAATTCTCCAAGTTTTAAGGTAGTATAGAATGGGAGAAAGTTCGAGAGGTTTTTTGTTTATACACGCGATTTCTCGTCCTGTTGGATACAACTTTCTATCCTTGTAACTTTTCAAATTCTATTTTGTCGGAACAAAGCTTTCCGCAGCGGGGTGCTGGGGCGGACAGGCAACAATTTTCCGGTCGCCTTTTCTGTCTCTCTTCCGCCGCGCGCTTTGGTGGGAAGGGAGATTTTTTCATGCCGAATCCTATTTCTGAACAGGCCCGCGCCGCTGCTTTGGCACAGCTGGACGCCGCCGAAGCTGCCCGTGAGGACATCCTTGTGCAGCACATTGCAAACGGCGTTGTCATCAACAGCCGCACCGTGCAGATCGACCCGGAGGTGGTCATTGCCCCGGGTGCTGTGATCCTTGCAGGCACCATCCTGCGGGGCAAGACGGTCATCGGCGCGGGCTGCGTCATCGGCCCCAACACCCTCATCGAGGACAGCACCGTGGACGAAGGCACCACCGTGAACGCCAGCCAGATCTACGGCAGCCACATCGGCCCCCACAACAACATCGGCCCCTTCACCCATGTGCGGGTGAACACCGTCACCGACTACGGCGTGCATCTGGGCGCCTATGTGGAGACCAAGAACTCCAACTTTGCCCGTGGCAACACCGTGAGCCACCTGACCTACATCGGCGACAGCGATGTGGGCAAATACTGCAACTTCGGCTGCGGCACCGTCACCTGCAACTACGACGGCAAGGATAAGTTCCGCACCCAGATCGGCGACTACTGCTTCATCGGCTGCAACACCAACCTTGTGGCCCCGGTCAAGGTGGGCGACGGTGCCTACACCGCCGCCGGCAGCACCATCACCAAGGATGTGCCCGCACAGGCGCTGGGCATCGCCCGGGAGCGCCAGACCAATCTGGACGGCTGGGCAGAACCCAAGATGGAAGCCTACATCGCCAAAAAGCAGAAGCTGGAAAACGAGCAGAGCAAGTAACTCTCTGCCGGAAAGGAGCCGCGTATGAAATCTGAAAGTTTTCGCAAGCAGGCGCTGAGCCTTGTCCTTTTCTTCGCGGCTGTTGCCGCCGTGTTCGCCCTGACCCGTCTGCGCAGCGACCCCGCCAAAAAGCAGGCGGAGTTCGTGGTGCAGCAGCTACTCTCCTGCTCCTCTGCCGTGGAGCAGGCCGTGGATGCCGCCGCGCCCGCCGGCAGTGAACCGGGGCTTGTTGCGGTAGATACTGATGGGCTGTACGCCTTTCTTCAGGCGCAGCTGGGCGATGCCATGACAGCCGACTGTCTGAATAAAGTCATGGCAAACCGCCTGCCCACCCGCATCACCGCGCTGGCAGGGCAGTCCGGCGACAAGCTGGTGCCCACTGACCTCACCCTGAAAAAGCGCGCCGGGGCAGAAAACTGCTACGACTTTTCTGCCGCCCTGCTGACCGCCGCGGACAGCACCGCCGCCGCGCAGGTATCCGGCACCATCACCATGGTGAAGGAGGACGGCCGCTGGAAGGCCTCTGCCATCACACTGAACCTGTAATAAACCCTTTTGCCCCTGTGCCCTGCGGCACGGGGGCATTTTTTGCTTATAATGTATATCTTTTTGCGCGCGCGTATGTTATACTTAGATGTTGTATCACACTATTATCAGGAAAAGGTATTATCACATCATGAATGAAAATGATATCTGGCTCATTGCAGGGCTGGGCAATCCCGAAGCAAAGTACGATGGCACCCGCCACAACGCCGGTTTTGCCGCGCTGGACGCGCTGGCCGATAAGTGGAACATCTCTGTGGGCAAGACCAAGTTCCAAGGTCTGTGGGGACAGGGCGAGGTGGACGGCCACAAGGTGGTGCTGCTGAAACCCCTGACCTACATGAACCTCTCCGGCGATTCCATCGCCCCTATGGCGGGCTTTTTCAAGATCCCTGCCGACCATGTGCTGGTGCTGTGCGATGACATCACACAAGCCCCCGGCAAGCTGCGCATCCGTCCCTCCGGCTCTGCGGGCGGGCACAACGGCCTGAAGAGCATCATCGCCCGGCTGGGCGGGGAGAATTTCCCCCGCATCCGCATCGGCATCGGCGCAAAGCCCCACCCGGACTACGACCTTGCCGCATGGGTGCTGGGCAAGTTCCCGCCGGAGGACGCCAAGGCCATCGCCGACCGCTACCCCGACCTTGAAGCCGCCGCAAAGCTTATCATGGACGGTAAGCTCAGTCTGGCGCAGAGCAAATATAACGGGTAAAAATCATTCTCCCGCATCCTGACAGGAAAGGAGGTTTTTCCATGTACGAAGCCTTACTCAAAGCCACACCGGAATATCAGAAGGTCGCCGCAAGCTTTGGCTCGGCAGGGCCGGCGGCGCTGTTCGGTCTGCCGCCCGCAGGCCGGGCGCTGCTGTATGCCGCCCTGCAAAAAGACCTTGACCGGGTGCTCTGCATCGTGACCCCCGGCGAGGCCGAAGCCACCCACTTTGCGGACGACCTCAAGGCGCTGGGGCTTACTGCTGCAGTGTTCCCGCCCCGGGACTTTATGCTGCGCCCGGTGGAGGGTGCAGGCCGCGAATACGAGTACCGCCGCCTTTCGGTGCTGGGCGCACTGGCAGGCGGGCGGCTGCAGGCCGTCTGCGTGCCCGCCGAAGCGCTTTTGCAGTACACCGTGCCCCGGGCAGAATTCATCCAGAACACCCTTACCTTAAAGCCCGGCATGGTGTATAACCGCGAAGCGCTGGTGGCGCGTCTGTTTGCCGCCGGGTATGTGCGGCGCAGTCAGGTGGACGGCCCGGGGCAGTTCAGCGTGCGCGGCGATATCGTGGATATCTACGCACCGGATATGCGTCAGCCCGCCCGCGTGGAGTACTGGGACAACGAGATCGACTCCATGTCCTCCTTTGACCTGCTGACCCAGCGGCGGGACGGCGCACTGGAAAAAATATACCTCTCCCCCGCCCGCGAGGTGCTGTTCGGCAGCACCGCCGAGACCGCTGAGGCGCTGCGCAATGCCATCAAAAAGGCGCGCGGCAAGCACCGCACCGCGCTGGAAAAGGCCACCGAAGCCGACCTTTCCCAGCTGGATTCCGGCATGATGCCGGAGGCCATGGATAAATATTACGGCATCCGCTACCCTGCCCCCGCCACGCTGCTGGATCATCTGGACGCGCCGCTGTTCATTCTGGACGAAGTGGGCGGCATCCGGGATTCCCAGAAAGCCACCGAGTTCCGCCGCAGCGAGGAGCTGACCGGACTGCTGGAAGAGGGCGTGCTCTGCCCCGGGCTGGACGTGCTGTACCAGACCATGGACGATCTTGTCATTGCCGCCCAGAACCACAGCACCCTGCTGTGTGAGAATTTCCTGCGCGGGATGAACGAGTTCAAGCTGAAAGATCTCATCAACGCCGAAGCCTTTGCCGCCCCCAACTGGAACGGCGACCTTGCCTCCCTGCGGGAGGACTTAGACCCGCTCATCACTCAAGGCTACGCCGTTACCCTGTTTGCCGGTACGCCCAAGGGCGCAGCTGCCCTGACCCGCGACCTTGCCGACAAGGGCTATTCCGTGAGCATGAGCCGGGATGTGCGCCCCGCCAAGGGCATTTTGCAGGTGCTGCCCGGACACCTGACCGCCGGGTGTACCTTCCCCTTTGCCCACGCAGCGGTGCTTTCCAGCCGCCGCCACGGGCTGGACGAGGAAGCCGCCGCCGAAGCCAAAAAGCGCAAGAAGAATAAAAACGCCCTGTCCAGCCTTTCGGACATCAAGCCCGGGGACTATGTGGTGCACCAGAGCCACGGCATCGGGATGTACGCCGGTATCCAGCGGTTAGAGGTACAGGGCGCTACCAAGGACTACCTCAAGGTGCAGTATTCCGGCTCCGACGTGCTGTATGTGCCGGTGACCCAGCTGGACCTGCTCAGCCGCTACACCGCCCCCGGCGACGAGGAAAAGGTAAAGCTGGCAAAGCTGGGCGGCACCGAGTGGCAGCGCACCCGCGCCAAGGTGAAAAAGGCCACCGAGGAGATGGCGCAGGAGCTGATCGAGCTTTACGCCCGCCGCCGTCAGGCCACGGGCTACGCCTTCCCGCCGGACGGCGACTGGCAGCGGGACTTTGAGACCCGCTTTGACTACGACGAGACCGACGACCAGCTGCACGCCACCGCCGAGATCAAGCAGGACATGGAAAAGGGCTACCCCATGGATCGTCTGCTCTGCGGCGATGTGGGCGTGGGCAAGACCGAAGTGGCGCTGCGCGCCGCCTTCAAGTGCATCATGGGCGGCAAGCAATGCGCCCTGCTGGCACCCACCACCCTGCTGGCGTGGCAGCACTACAACACCCTGCTCTCCCGCATGGAGGCTTTCCCGGTGAAGATCGGGATGCTGTCCCGCTTCCGCACCGCCAAGCAGCAAAAGGAGACCCTGCGCGGCTTACAGGCCGGCAGCGTGGATATCGTGGTGGGCACCCACCGGCTGCTGTCCAAGGACGTAAAGTTCCACGACCTCGGTCTTGTCATCATCGACGAGGAGCAGCGCTTCGGCGTGAAGCACAAGGAAAAGCTGAAGGAAAACTTCATCGGGGTGGATATGCTCACCCTGTCGGCTACCCCCATCCCCCGCACCCTGAACATGGCCATGAGCGGCATCCGGGATCTTTCCACCATTGAGCAGCCGCCCATCGAGCGGCAGCCGGTGGAGACTTTTGTGCTGGAATATAACGATGTCATCCTTGCCGAAGCCATGAGGAAAGAACTTGCCCGGGGCGGGCAGGTGTACTACCTGCACAACCGGGTGGACGACATTGAATCCTGCGCCGCCCATGTCAGCCAGATGGTGCCGGGTGCGCGGGTAGGCATTGCCCACGGCAAGATGACCGAAGAAGAGCTGAACCCCGTGTGGCAGCACCTGCTGAACGGCGAGATCGACATTCTGGTCTGCACCACCCTCATTGAGACCGGCATTGATGTGCGCAACTGCAACACCCTCATCATTGAGGACGCCGACCGCATGGGTCTGGCACAGCTGTACCAGATCCGTGGGCGGGTGGGACGCTCCGGCCGCAAAGCCTACGCCTACTTCACCTTCCGCCGGGACAAGACCCTGACCGATATCGCCCAGAAGCGGCTTTCCGCCATCCGGGAGTTTACCGCTTTCGGCTCCGGCTTCCGCATCGCCATGCGGGATCTGCAGATCCGCGGCGCGGGCAGTCTGCTGGGGCACAGCCAGCACGGCCACATGGAAGCCGTGGGCTACGACCTCTACGTCAAAATGCTGGGACAGGCCATCTCCCGGGCACGGGGCGAGCCTGTCCAGCGGGACAAGAGCGATTGTCTTGTGGACCTGCGGGTGGACGCCTTCATCCCGGAAAAGTATATCCCGGACGGCGCGGGGCGCATCGAAGCTTACAAGCGCATTGCCGCCATCCAGACCCCGGAGGACGCCGCCGATGTGCTGGACGAGCTCATTGACCGCTACGGTGACCCGCCGCCCTCGGTGAGTGATCTGGTCAACGTCTCCCTCGTCCGCGTGCAGGCCGCCGCCGTGGGCGTGTACGAGGTGACTCAGAAGAAGGACACCCTCGTGCTGAATCTGGAAACGCTGGACCTTACCATGATCCGCGGCCTGCTGCAGGCTTTCAATGGCCGTGTCACCGCCGGAGCGGGCAGCAAACCCTATCTCTCGGTGGTATTGCAGCCGGACGAAAAGCCGCTGGAACTGCTGCAAAGCATCCTGAAAGCCATGGATGCCATTTTGAACAACAAGGAGCCAAACCAATGAAAAAGAAACTGCTTGCGCTGGTATGCGCACTTGCACTGACCGTCAGCCTTGTAGGCTGTGTATTCTCCACCCCGGACACCGTGGGCAAGATCGGCGATTTTGAGGTGACCAGCGGCTTATATCTGCTGGCGCAGTACGATGCCTATCAGCAGGCTGCACAGCTGGCAGGCTCTGAGCAGGACGCCAGCAAGGTAAAGTCCTTCCTTAAGGCCACCATCACCACCGATGCCGACACCGGCGAGACTGCCGTGGTAAGCGACTATGTGGCGCAAAAGACGCTGGAGACCCTGCAGACCCTTGCCGCTGTGGATGCCCGCTTTACCGAGCTGGGCGGCGAGCTGACCGAGGAGCAGAAGTCCGCCGCCGACAGCTACGCCCAGCAGCTGATGGATAACTACGGCGACACCTACACCGCCAACGGCATCGGGCTGGAGACTTTGAAGCTGTTCCAGCAGCTGCAGTACAAGCACACCCTGCTGCTGGATCTTGTCTACGGTAAAAACGGTGAGACCCCTGTGGAGGACGGCGAGCTGACCGAGCATCTGGACAGCACCATGTACGAGATCGGCTTTATCACCGTGCCGCTGTACAACACCAGCACCTTCGCCTTTGCCAGCGATGACCAGAAGGCCGAGATGCTCTCCCTTGCCCAGAAAGCTGCGGACAGCTACAACGCCAGCGCCCCGGAGGACACTTCCAGCCAGCTGACCACCTTTAACAGCATCGCAAGCAGCGCACTGACCGGGATCTGTGCTGTGCTGGATGCAGAGGTTCCCTCCACCAGCACCCTGCAGACCGACCTGCTGAGCGAAAGCGACCTGACCGACGCCTTTACGCAGGAGGGTGCCGCCGATACCCTGCGCGGCCTTGCCTACGGACAGGCAGCCGCCATCCAGTACACCGGCTATGCCATGATGCTGGCCGTCCGTCTGGACCCGCTGAGCGTCTCCACGCTGGATGCTCTGCGCAGCCAGATCCTGAGCGACCTGAAGGGCGAGGAGCTGGACGACGCCCTTGCCGCCTACGGTGCTCAGCTGGCGAGCACCCTGAGCAGCTCTGCCATGGGCAAGCTGCCCGCCGTCAAGATCGTGAACGCCACCAGCACCAACAGCGCCAACAGCTAATGGCTTTGTAAAAACAACACGCCCGGGTTTTCCACATCCTTTCTACGGAAGGTGGAAAACCCGGGCGTTGTTTTTATTTTATTACTTTTGCAAACTCTGCGGCAAGGGCGGCGTTCACCGAGCGGACGGCGTTGGCGTCCGGCTTGATGGCGGTGCGGTCGTAGGTGAACAGGCCGTTCACCTCGTCCTCCACGTCGGTCAGCTGGGTGTACACCAGCGCCGAAAGCCCCTTTTGCAGCTGCGGCAGCACCGTGCCCAGCTGCAATTTTTTGTAGCGGGCGGTCAGCTCCTCCCGGCTTTTGGCTGTGCCGTAGCCGTAGGTCTTGCGGGGCGGCTCGTGCCCCGGCATGGGCCATGCAATGCCGCCGTACTCGCTCAGCGCCACGGTGCGTGTCTGCGGGCGCACCCGCAGGGGGTAGAAGTAGTTGTGCAGGGAGTATACATCCCCGCCGCCCTGATCGTACCAGCCGCTGGCTTCGTCCACAAGGCGGGTGTCGTCCAGCGTACGGATTGCCTGCACTGCCCCGGCGGCATCGTACTGTCCCCAGCCCTCATTGAAGGGCACCCAGCAGCCCACGCAGGGGTGACAGCGCAGCGCCTGCACTGTATCTGCCAGCTCCCGGCGGTATTCTTTCCGGCTGCTTTCGCTCCCCCGGCTCAGCAGCCCCCACAGCACCGCCTTGTCCGGCAGGCGGCGCATAAGCGGCTGCAAAACATTGGTCAGGTAGGTGACGAACCACAGGTTATACCTGCTGCCACCGTTGACCATATCCTGCCATACCACAAGACCCAGCTTGTCGCAGTGGTAGTACCAGCGCTGCGGCTCTATCTTTGCGTGCTTGCGCAGCAGGTTGTAGCCCAGCGCCTTTACCTCGCTCAGCTCCCGCTCCACCGCCGCATCCGAAGGCGGGGTGTACAGCCCCTCCGGCCAGTAGCCCTGATCCAGCAGGCCGTTGAGCAGGATGGGCTTATCGTTCAGGCAAAAGCGCAGCACGCCCCTTGCGTCCGGTGCGCAGCTCCACTTGCGCAGGGCAAAGTAGCTGTGCACAGTGTCGAACTGCTCTTCTTCTCCCTGCGTAGTGCCCACGGTCAGGTCGTACAAAAAGGGCGTGTCCGGGCTCCATGGGAAGAAATACTCGTCCGCAATATGCAGCGTCACCTCACCGTCTTGACCGGTCTCATCGCTGCCCCAGTCCTCGGCAATGGTCACACCCCCGGCGCGCACCACCGCCCACAGGTTCGCCGCGCCGCCGGGCGCAGAGGTATGGGCTTTCACGGTCACGGTGCGGGCATCGTAGTCCGGCGTAACGGTGAGAGACTGGATGTAATTTTCCGGCACACGCTCCAGCCAGACCGTTTGCCAGATGCCGCTCTGCGCAGGGTAGAACATCCCGCCGGGCTGCAAGGTCTGCTTGCCCCGCGCCTGTGTGCCGTGGCCGGTGGGGTCCTGCACCGCCACCCACAGGCTGTTGCGGCCTGTGCCGTTGAGCTGCGCGGTGATATCCAGCGTAAAGGGCCAGTAGCCGCCCCGGTGACCGCCCACCAAATGGCCGTTCACCTGCACGGCACAGGCGTAGTCCACTGCACCGAAATGCAGCAGCACCCGTCCGCCCGTCCCGGCGGGCGGCGCAAAGTATCGGTGGTAGTGCAGCCACTGCCCGGGCTGCAATATGCGCCCCACCCCGGAGGTGCGGCACTCCGGCGCGTAGGGCACCAGGATCTCACCGTCCCAGCCCGCCGGGCGCTGTGCCGAAGCGGTGATGGCGTACTGCCACGGGCCGTTCAGGTTCTCGTAGCTGTCCCGGCGCATGGCGGGGCGGGGATATTCCGTCAGAGGATGCATACACTCACCAGCCTTTTCTACTCGTTTGCTCCATTCTAGCACAGCCCGGGGCGTTTGTATACCGGGGAGCGGACGATTTTGAATGGCCGCCGCGTAGCTCTGGCCATCTTCAGCGGAAAATTATTTTTATATTTGCAATTCTGGAAAATCTGCGGATTTTCCAGAATTGCTTCTTCATGGGAGTAAAAAAGAGCCGCCGCACGGCGGCATGGCTGTGCGGCGGCTTTGTGAGAAGGTTGGAAATTGCTTAGTTTTCGGCCAGATTACCGGTATAAAGCTGGTAATACTTGCCCTTTTTGGCAATCAGCTCGTCGTGGCTGCCGCGCTCGATGATGCGGCCCTGCTCCAGCACCACGATGCAGTCTGCATTGCGGACGGTGGACAGGCGGTGCGCGATGACAAAGCTGGTGCGGCCGTACATCAGGCCGTCCATGCCGCGCTGCACCAGCGCCTCGGTGCGGGTATCAATGGAGGAGGTCGCCTCGTCCAAAATCAGCACCGGGGGATCAGCAACGGCTGCGCGGGCAATGGCAAGCAGCTGGCGCTGTCCCTGCGAGAGGTTGGCGCCATCACCGGTCAGCATGGTGTTGTAGCCCTCCGGCAGGCGCTTGATAAAGCCATCGGCGTTGGCAAGACGGGCGGCGGCGATGCACTCCTCATCGGTGGCCTCCAGCCGTCCGTAGCGGATGTTCTCCATCACCGTGCCGGTAAACAGGTGGGTGTCCTGCAGCACGATGCCCAGCGAGCGGCGCAGGTCGGCTTTTTTGATCTTATGGATGTTGATGCCGTCGTAGCGGATCTTGCCCTCCTGAATATCGTAGAAGCGGTTGATCAGGTTGGTGATGGTGGTCTTGCCCGCGCCGGTAGAGCCGACAAAGGCGATCTTCTGCCCCGGACGGCCATACAGGTTGATGTCATGCAGCACCGTTTTTTCCGGCACATAGCCAAAGTCCACGTCCGTAAAGGTGATGTCACCCGCCAGCTTGTGGTAGGTGGTAGTGCCGTCGTGGTGGGGGTGCTTCCACGCCCACAGGCCGGTGCGTTCGTTCGTCTCCACCAGCTGGTCGTTGCGGTCGTACTTGGCGTTCACCAGCGTCACATAGCCCTCGTCGGTCTCGCTGGGCTCGTCCATCATCTTGAAGATGCGCTCTGCACCGGCCAGCGCCATGATGACGCTGTTGGCCTGCATGGACACCTGACTGATGGGCATATTGAAGCCCTTGTTCAGGCTGAGGAAAGCCACCACGGTGCCAAGGGTCATGCCGCTAACGCCGCCCACAGCCATGGCTGCACCAACCAGTGCGCAGATAGCATAGCTGATGTTGCCCAACTGGGCGTTGACCGGCATCATGATGTTGGAGAAGGCGTTGGCCTGCTTGGCGCTTTCCTTCAGCTGGTCGTTCAGCTCATGGAAGCCGGCAAGGGTCTGCTGCTCGTGGGTGAACACCTTGACCACCTTCTGGCCTTCCATCATCTCCTCGATGTAGCCGTTCACCTTGCCCAGATCCCGCTGCTGCTGGATGAAGTACCTGGAGGAGCTTTTTGCAATTTGCTTGGAGCAGAACAGCATCAGCGCCACCATGAGCATGGTAACGATGGTCAGCTGCCAGCTGAGCATACACATACTGAAGAACACCGACACGATGGTGATGACGCTGGACACCAGCTGCGGGATGCTCTGGCTGAGCATCTGGCGCAGGGTATCCACATCGTTGGTGTACACGGACATGATATCGCCGTGGGGATGGGTGTCAAAATACCGGATGGGCAGGCTTTCCATGTGGGTGAACAGCTTGGTGCGCAGATTGCGCAGCGTGCCCTGCGTTACGTTGACCATGATGCGGGCGTTGGCCCATGCGGCCAGAATGCCCACAAGGTAGATGCAGCACATCCGCACCAGTGCACCGGCCAGCGGTGCAAAGCTGGGGTTTTGCTGGCGGGTCATGGGCACGATGTAATCGTCCATCAAAGTCTGCAAGAACAGGCTGGCCTGCACATTGGCCAGCGCACTGACCACGATGCAGATCAGCACAAGGATGCAGTGGGGCAGATAGTTGCGGAACACCTCATCCATGATGCGCTTCAGCAGCTTGCCCGGGTTTTCCACCTTGGGGCGCGGCCCCCGTGCGCCCCGCGGGCCGGGGCCATGTACTTCTTTTACTGCCATTACTGCGCACCTCCCTGCTTGTCAAAATCGCCGCCGCCCTGCGTCTGGCTGTTGTAGACCTCCTGATAGATGGCGTTGGTCGCCAGCAGCTCTGCGTGGGTGCCCAGACCGTTGATCTGGCCGTTCTCCAGCACCAGAATGCGGTCTGCATCCTGCACCGAGGAGATGCGCTGTGCAATGATGATCTTGGTCGTGCCGGGGATCTCCTCCCGGAAGGCCTTGCGGATCTTGGCATCGGTCGCGGTGTCCACGGCGCTGGTGGAGTCATCAAGGATCAGCACTTTGGGCTTGCGCAGCAGGGCGCGGGCGATGGTCAGGCGCTGCTTCTGGCCGCCGGACACGTTGGAGCCGCCCTGCTCGATCCATGTATTGTACTTATCCGGGAAGCGCTGGATGAATTCATCCGCGCAGGCCAGCTTTGCCATGCGGATGCACTCTTCCTCGGTGGCGTTGGCATCGCCCCAGCGGAGGTTATCCAGAATGGTGCCGCTGAACAGCACGTTCTTCTGCAGCACCATGGAGACCTCGCGGCGCAGCACGTCAAGGTTATAATCCCGCACGTCCACGCCGCCCACCCGCACGGTGCCGCTCTCGGCATCGTACAGACGGGGGATCAGCTGCACCAGACTGGATTTTGCACTGCCGGTGCCGCCGATGATGCCCAGTGTCTCGCCGGGCTGGATGGTAAAGCTGATATCGTTCAGCACCGGCTGACCGCTGCCGTGCTTATACTTGAAGGTAACGTGGTCGAACTGGATGCTGCCGTCTGCTACCTGCTGCACCGGCTGCTTTGCCGGGGGTAGGTCGGTGTGCTCGTCCAGCACCTCCACGATACGCTTGGCAGAGGCGGCGGACATGGCGATCATGACAAAGGCCATGCTCAGCATCATCAGTGCCATAAGGATGTTCATGATATAGCCGAACAGGGCATTCAGCTGGCCGGTGGTAATGGCACCGTGCAACACATACTTTGCGCCGAACCAGCTCAGCGCGATGTTGCAGCCGTACACTGCCACCAGCATGGCGGGGTTATTGAAGCTCAGGCGGCTTTCGGCGTTGACGAACTGCTTGTACAAGCTCTCGCAGGCAGCGGTGTATTTTTCGTTCTCAAAGCCCTCGCGCACAAAGCTTTTGACCACGCGGATGGCAGAAACGTTCTCCTGCACCGAGGCGTTGAGGTTATCGTAGTTCTTGAACACCCGGTCAAAGATGTGGAAGGTGGGGATCATGATGGCAGCCAGCACCGCCACCAGAAAGGCCACTGCCACCACGAACACCAGCGACAGCGGGCCGCCGATGACCACAGCCATGAACATTGCAAACACCAGATGCACCGGAGCGCGCACGCACATCCGCAAAATCATCTGGAAGGCGTTCTGCACGTTGGTCACGTCGGTGGTCATGCGGGTGACAAGACCTGCTGTGGAAAATTTGTCGATGTTGGAAAAAGAGTAATGCTGGATATTTTCATACATGGCATCGCGCAGATTTCCGGCAAAGCCGGTGGATGCCTCGGCGGCGTATTTGCCCGCCAGCACGCCCAGCACCAGCGCAATGGCTGCCACCAGAAAGGTAAGCAGGCCATAGCGGATGATGGCGTTCATATCGCCCTTTTCAATGCCCTGGTCGATGATAAAGGCCATGATGGTGGGCAGCAGCACATCCATAATGGCTTCCAGAGCCGCAAAGAGCGGTGTCTTGATCGAGGCGGCTTTATACTCGCCCAGATGCGACACAAGCTTTTTGATCATCTGAGTTCCCTCCTGTTGAATTTATTTGTTTGTTACAAAACAATTTTATACAAAACAATTTAAATGTCAAGACGTTTCGTAAAATGTTCATAATTGCTAATTTAACAAGTCCTTTTTCGGCGCTTTGACGGAAAAGGGAATCCCCCTTCCGTCTGCTCCCGCTGGTCGCAGCCACCTTCCCCAAGGGGACGGCTTAACTCCCTCAGTCAAAACCTGACGGTTTTGCCAGCTCCCTCGGAGAGGGAGCCTTTGGCATGGCGGGAAAGTCTTAGGCTAACCCGCAAAGTTTTCGGGCGTACCCGCTCCCCCGGGGGGAGCTGTCAAGCGTAGCGAGACTGAGGGGCTTTAAATCGGCGGAGCCGGAAAAAACGGTTAAAAGATCTTCACGCCGAACAGGCGTGAATCTTCAGTTTTTTTCGGTGTAGCCCACTTCTTTGGGGTTAAAAGGGGCGAGCAGCCCCTTTTTCGTGGCTCCAGCGCGTCGAAATCGCTGGTGGTTTTCTGGTTCTCTTTTGCCACCAAAAGAGAACATCCCTCGGCAAGCAACGTTATTTCAGTGCTTCCCGCAGCTTGTTCAGCAGCCGCAGCAGCTCTGCGTTCTCCTCCTCGGTCAGCAGTCCGGCCACATAATCGTCGGTCTGGTGGAAGGAAAGCAGGGTCTTTTCGTGCCGTTGGATGCCCTCCTCGGTCAAAACCAGCTGCTTGAGCCGGGCATCCTGCGGCACGCTCTGCCGCTGGATGTAGCCCTTGCGCTCCATCAGCTGCAAAATGTTGGTCACGGTGGAGCGGGTGATGGAAAACTCCCGCTCGATGTCCCGCTGGAACACCGGCTCGTCCCGGTGGCGGTAGAGATACTCGATGATCCACCCGTGCATGGGGGTGGTCTGCTCTACCCCGTTGGCGCGGGAAAACTGGTTCAGCCTGCGGAAGATCAGGTTATCCACCCGGCGCAGCTGGGCGGGAATGACCTGCGGCCCATCCCACGGCGGGTCCAGCTTGCAGTGCTCTTCAATAGGGTGCTGTGTACACATAATGTTTTTCCTCTGTTCAAGTTGTTCGATGTGAAACTGTTTGATACAGTACATATTTTAACCGTGCCCGCACCGATTGTCAAGAGGACAGCGCAAGGTTTTGGGGCAGGCAGGCTGCACCGAAACGAAAAACCGCCGAAGGTTTCCCTTCGGCGGTCTTTCGTATGATAGGAGGATCAAAAATGATCTTTGCTAAGTCTTAGTTCAGGATGGTCAGCTCGGTCTCGATGTCGAACAGGTGCACCTTATGGGGATCGAATGCAACGCGGACGGTGTCTCCGTTGCGAGCCTTGGAGGTGGGAGCAACGCGGGCGGTCATCTTGTTGCCCTTGTACTCCAGATACAGGTAGATCTCAGCGCCCATCATTTCGGAAACATCGACCTGAGCATCCAGCTGGCAGTCGGTGTGCTTTGCCATAAACTCGGGCTCGTCGTCGATATCCTCGGGACGGATGCCCATCTTGATCTTCTTGCCAACGTAGGAATCCAGCTTGCCGTCGGTGGTCTTCTCCTTGGGCAGGGGGATCACGTCGCCGCCCAGATCAACACCGTACAGATCGCCCTTCTTGATCAGGGTGCCGTCCAGGAAGTTCATCTGGGGGCTGCCGATGAAGCCTGCAACGAACATGTTGCAGGGCATATCGTACAGGTTCTGCGGGGTATCGACCTGCTGGATGATGCCGTCCTTCATGACAACGATACGGTCGCCCATGGTCATAGCCTCGGTCTGGTCGTGGGTAACGTAGATGAAGGTGGTAGCCAGCTTCTTGTGCAGCTTGATGATCTCGGTGCGCATGGAGGTACGCAGCTTAGCATCCAGGTTGGACAGGGGCTCGTCCAGCAGGAAGACTGCCGGGTTACGAACCATTGCACGGCCCAGAGCAACACGCTGACGCTGACCACCGGACAGAGCCTTGGGCTTGCGGTCCAGCAGGTGCTCGATCTCCAGGATCTTAGCAGCCTCGTGCACGCGCTTGTCGATCTCGTCCTTCGGGGTCTTGCGCAGCTCCAGACCGAAAGCGATGTTCTTGTAAACGGTCATGTGGGGGTACAGAGCGTAGCTCTGGAACACCATGGCGATATCACGATCCTTCGGGGGAACATCGTTGATCAGACGGCCGCCGATGTACATCTCGCCCTTGGAGATCTCCTCCAGACCGGCGATCATACGCAGAGTGGTGGACTTGCCGCAGCCAGAGGGGCCGACGAAGATGATGAACTCCTTATCCTGGATCTCCAGGTTGAAGTCGGTAACGGACGGGGCAGTTGCGCCCGGATAGATCTTGTAGATGTGCTGGCAGCTAATGGAAGCCATAATCGTTATCCTCCGTAAAATATTTGATGTTTCACGCCCTTGACGGCGTGTTGTTTCGTTGGTACTATAATAGCAGATAATTTTGTGATATAAAATAGCATTTTATTGATTAGAGGTGTCAGATATTGCTGTTTGACTGGAACACCATCGCCGCACCGGCTGCGCTGCTGGATGTGCAGCTTTCCGCGCCCCGCGCCCTGACCGGCGAGGGGCTGTGGGTCTGCCTTGTTTCCAGCGGCAGATGCACAGCTTCCCTGCCCGGGGCATCGGCTGCGCCTTCCGGCTCTGTGCTGGTGCTGCCGCCGCAGTCCGCTGCAGCGGGGCACCTGATTTTAAGCCGTGCCCCGCTCACCCTGACCCCGGAGGACAGCTGCCACCTGCTGTGTGTCCAGCTGACCGGGCAGGCCAGCACGCAGTTTTTGAACGGCCTGCGGGAGCTGCCCTATCTTGCCAAAGGCGAGACCTGCCCTGCCGCCGCTGAGCTGATGGGGCGGCTTGCCGAGGAAAAGCCCACCCACAGCCGTGCCCGCAGCCAGCTGGTCTTTGCCCTGCTGTGCGAGCTGGCGGATGCCGACAGCGCCGCGCCAGCCCTGCCGCCGCTGGTGCAGGCTGCCATTGAGGATATCCGCGCCAACTACGCGGGGCTGTACGGCGTGGAGGAGCTCAGCGAGCGGCTGGGCGTCTCCAAAAGCCATCTTGTGCGCACCTTTACCGCCGCCGTGGGCGTGCCGCCGGGCAAATACCTGACCACCGTGCGCATCGAAGCCGCGCAGCGGCTGCTGCTGCACCGGGAGTACACGCTGGACGTGGTGGCAAGCCTGTGCGGCTTTTCCGGGGCCAACTACCTGTGCCGGGTATTCAAAAAAGAAACCGGCCAGTCCCCTGCACAATGGCGGGCACTGACCGGTCGCGCCGCACAGGCCGGGCTTACGCCCGAGGAGACCATGCGGGAACAGGAGATGTATATTTAAGCTTTTCCGCTCTCTTTTCTGCGCAGCAGAAACAGGGTCAACAGCGCGGTGAGCAGTTCCGAAGCCGGGAAGGCCGCCCATACGCCCGGCATTCCAAACACCGCGCTGAGCACCAGCGAACAGGCCACGATGGCCACCATGCCCCGGCAGATGGAGGTGATGGAAGCCTCCGCCGGGCGGTTCACGGCGCTCAGATAGCCCGCCGCCATAATGTTGAAGCCCGCAAAAAAGTAGCCCACAAAGTACATCCGCATCCCGGTGTGGGCGTACTGCGCCATCTGCACCGAGTTCTCGCTGTTGAACCAGCTTACAAAGGGATCGGTCAGGCCGAACACCGCAGCGTACAGCACCGCCGCCAGCACCAGCACGGTGCCGCTGCCCAGCAGCAGCAGTTTCCGCGCCCCGGCGTGGTCGTTCTGACCGTAGCAGCGGCTCACCAGCGGCTGTGCGCCCTGCGCCACGCCGTTGAAGATGGCGGTAGCCACCAGCGCAAAGTTTGCCACCACGCCGTAGGCTGCTACGCCCACGTTACCCGCCAGCCCCAGCAGCAGAAAGTTGAACACCGTGGTGGTCACGCCGGAGGAAAGCTCGCCCACAAAGCCGGAGATGCCCAGCTGACAGCTCTGCCCCAGCAGCCTTGCCGAGGGCAGCTGCCGCACGAATTGCAGGGTGTTCTCCTTTTTAAAGAAGTGGCGGCTGCAAATGGCGATGCTGATGATAGGCGACACCGCCGTTGCCAGCGCCGCACCGGCCAGCCCCAGCCCTAGGGGGAACATGAAGATATAGTCGAACACCACATTGAACAGACTGCCGCTCAACGTCGCCACCATGGCAAGGGAGGGGTCGCCGTCGTTGCGGACAAAGGCCGACACGATGTAGTTGCACATAAAAAACGGGGTGAACAGCAGAAAAATGCGGGCGTAGGGGATGCCCAGTGCCACGATGCCCGCATCGCCGCCCATGAGCCGCAGCAGCGCCCCGGGCACAAAAGCACCCGCTAGCATCCACGGGATAGACGCCAGTACGGCGCACAGGATGGCATTGGAAAAATACCGCTGTCCCCGGGCATCGTTCTGTGCCTTGGCAATGGCGTAGCGGGTGGCCGAGCCCAGCGCGATCATGGAGCCAATGGCAAAAATAAAGTTGTAGATGGGCAGGCAGAGGTTGAGCAGGGTAACGCCGTCTGTGCCGGCAGCCTGCGCAATAAAATAGGTATCGGCCAGAATATAGCACGAGGTTCCCAGCAGGCCGAAAATATTCTGCGAGACATATTTAAAGAACTGTTTTGTCAGATCCATACACTTTTTCCTTTTCCTGTTGTTGCATACGTCTGGAAATTGTAGCATATCTGCCGCCGCAAGTCAACCGCAAAACCCGCCCATTACCGTATAAAAGAAGCAGTTGCGCACAGCGCCCTGCGGGTGTATACTGTACACTGCCGCACCCTGCGGCACACCTGAATGCAGAAAGGAAGAAGCCCTATGTCCGACAGGATCTTATTTTCCATCGGCGAAGCGCTGATCGATATGATCCCCTCCCGGGTGGGGTGCAGCTTTGACGAAGTCCCCGCCTTCAGCCCCCGGGTGGGCGGCGCTCCGGCCAATGTCTGTGCCGCCGCTGCCCGGCTGGGCGGGCGCAGTGCGCTGCTGAGCCAGCTGGGCGACGACCCCTTCGGTCACAAGATCGCCCGGGCGCTTGCCGCCTGCGGCGTGGAGCTTTCCCATCTGGAATTTACCAGCAAAGCCAGCACCGCGCTGTCCTTCGTCAGCTTAGCAGAAAACGGCGAGCGCACCTTCAGCTTCTGCCGCAAGCCCTCCGCAGACCTGCTGTACGCCCCGGAGCAGATCGACCCGGGCTGGTTTTCGCAGGCGTTTGCCCTGCATTTTTGCAGCGTCTCGCTGGTGGACAGCCCCATGCGCTACGCCCATCTGGCTGCCATCACTGCCGCGCGGGAGGCGGGAGCCATCCTCAGCTTTGACCCCAATCTCCGCTTCCCCCTCTGGCCGGACCGGGAGCAGCTGCGCCAGACCGTGTGGCAGTTTCTCCCCCTGACCCATATCCTGAAGCTTTCGGACGAGGAGTTACCCTTCCTCACCGGCACGGAGGATATTGAAGCCGCGCTGCCCCGGCTGTTTACCGGGGATGTGCAGCTGGTACTGTACACCTGCGGCAGCAAGGGTGCCCGCGCCTATACCCGCACCGCCAGCGCCCATGCCCGCAGCCCCAAGGTGGCGGCGATGGACACCACCGGCGCGGGAGACGGCTTTATCGGCTCGTTTTTGTGGCAGCTGCAGCGGGACGGCGTGACCGCCGCCGAGCTGCCAAAGCTTTCCCGCAAGCGCCTGACCGAGTATCTGATTTTTTCCAACCGCTTCTGCGCTATCAGCGTGCAGCACCACGGCACGCTCGACAGCTACCCCACCTTGGAACAGATGGAGCAGCCGGAGACCGATTTTTCCCTGCCATAAAGGCAAATTTACAGCGCATTCTGTATTTTTTAATATTTATATGCTATATTGTATAAAAAAACCGCTCTTTCACCGCCCAAAAGGAGGAACCCATGCCCTTTGAGTTTGCTTTTCTGGACTGGCTGTACCAGTTCCGCAACCCGGTAATGAACGCGATCTCCATCTTTTTTGATTACGCCGGGGCTCACGGCGAGATCTGGATCGCCTTCACCCTGCTGCTTCTGCTCTTCCGGCGCACCCGCAAAGCGGGCTTTGCCATGGCGGTGGCGCTGGTGCTTTACATGGCGGCGGGGCACTTCTTCCTCAAGCCGCTGTTCGCCCGTCCCCGCCCCTGTGATCTCAACACCTCCATCACCATGCTGGTGGCGCGTCCGCACGGGCACTCCTTCCCCTCCGGGCACACTGCCTCCGGGGTGGCGGCAGCCTACGCGCTCTGGCTGCAAAACCGGAAGCTGGGCGCACCCGCGCTGGTGCTGGCAGCCTTTATCGCCTTTACCCGGTTGTACCTCTATGTGCACTTCCCCACCGATATCCTCGGCGGCGCAGTGCTGGGCATCGTTTTGGGCGCTGCGGCTTCCGCAATCGCAAACTATGTGGCAAATTGCAAAAAGAAACAACAAATTGTATAAAGTTCTGCATACCTTTTATTGCAGCGATTTTTTAGCAAGCTCGCCCTCTCAGTCAAATCCTATGGATTTGCCAGCTCTCCCAAAGGGAGAGCCTTTGGCAGTCCACATAAGCTTCATCTCTTTGCCAAGGCCTCTCCCTTTGGGAGAGGTGTCACCGTAGGTGACGGAGAGGGCGAGGATGCTACCCTATGCGACTTCCAGCATCTATAAAAAATTCTTTTGAATTCTAGCCAAAGAAAAAAGGTCGCTGCACAAATGCGTGCAGCGACCTTTTTGTTCTATCATTCCTCCGCCGGGAGCTGCACTTTCCGGTTCTGTGCCGGGTCCCAGCACACCAGTTCCAGCCGACTGCCCGCAGGCAGGGCGGTGTCCGGCTTTGCCGCCTGCCAGCAGCGCTTGAGCGCCGCAGCGGCTCCGTCATCCTCTGCGCCGGGCAGCTCGGTGCACAGCACCGTGCCCTGCCAGCCGTTCTCCGTGTACAGGCTCAGTGCGCCCGCTTTGCCGTCCAGAATGGCGGTGATGTCCTGCTGCAGCTGCGCGTAGCCCTCGGCGGTGGCGGCGTACTCGCCATGCCACTTTTCAAAAAACACCGAGAACTCCCCGCACAGCTCAATGAGCAGATCCTCTGTGCCGGAGGGGCTTTGCACCACCAGCGCCAGATCCTGCTCTTCCATGTAGTCAAAGTCCGGGTCGTCCCATGTGTGCACGGTGACTTGCTGTCGGCTGAGCAGCATCAGCAGCTCCCCCTGCTTTTCAGCAGTATCAAAATCGCCCTGCGGGCTGTTCCAGTCTGTGTTCATCGGTGTTCCTCCGTTTATAAAGTGTGCAGGCAGGGCTTCAGGCTGTCCGCTCTCTGCCTGCGGGCTTTGCCGCTGCGGCGCGGGCCTTCTGTTCCTTTTTAGCACAGTAGAGCGCGCGGTCGGCGCGATCCTTCACTGCGACCACGTCCTCCCCGGAAAAGACGGCAGAGCCAAGGGAGACCGTTGGCAAAATGGCAAGCGTCTTGCGCCGTTCTGCCAGCAGAGCTTGCAGCGTTGCTGCGCAGCAGGCTTCGCTTGCTTCGTCCTTCAGCAGCACGCAGAATTCATCGCCGCCGATACGGTAGCAGTAGCCGCGGCGGGCGTAGGCTTTTTTGATGCAGTCCGCGATCTCGGCAAGGCAGACGTCCCCCTGTAAATGGCCGTAGCGGTCGTTGATCTGCTTGAAGTCATCCACATCGAACACCACCAGCACCCCGCCGCTGCGGCGCATCTCGGCGGTGCGGTTCAGGTAGCTGTTCTGGTTCAAAAGTCCGGTCAGCGCGTCCAGCTGGTTCCACATCTCGCTGCAATAGATATAATACAGCACCGACAGCAACGTGACGCACAGCCATGTGACGTGCAGCTTCGGCAGCGCGATCTGGATCACAGTCTCCGCGCCCAGAAAAAGGATCAGCGGGTAGATCAGCGTGCGGCTGCGGTTCTGAAAGACCGCCGCCGTACGCACCGTAGCCACCATAAGGTACAGCATGGAGACATAATACATAACGACATAAATATAGAAGTACTCACCCCGGGCGTAGAGGTTCTCCCTGCTCACCGAGAACACCGGCCCATAGGGCAGCGTTGCCGCCAGAAAAAGCAGATACACACCCTCGCAGCAGACCGCTGCCTTGAACCCGCGCCGGATGACGGATTTTTTGTCCAGCACATATACAAGGCACAGCGCCACCGCCGGTGTCAGCCCGAAGCCCAGATAGTTGGACAAAATATTCAGCCAGCGGTAGCCCGGCGGTGTGCTGTCTACCACAATGGTGATGACTTCCAGCACCGAGATGCACGCAATGAGCGCAAAGGCCAGAAAGAACCCGCGCTTCTGCTTTTTATTCAAAGATTCGCTCAGCTTTGTAAGAAAGCACATAAAGCCAAGCACAAAAAGATCAATGGTCGTTAAAATAAAGAAATAGCCATCCATTACAAATTATCTCGCTCTGTGAACTGACACCCCTGTCCGGGTACAATACAATATTAGTATATCACTCCGCAAAACTTTTCTCAACCTGGAACCGCTTATTTTCATTCAACTAGCAATTCATCTTTTTAATGCAACAGCGTTGCATTGCATATCGCAAATATGCTGTTTGAATGACACACCATTTTTTTGACTCGCGATAAAAAAGCTTCAACGTCTCCCGGACGGCTTTTTGCCGTGGATATCCAGTTTGGACAATGCGCATACCGTCTCGATATGCTCCGTATGCGGGAACATATCCACCGGGGTAAAGCCCTCGGCCTTATAGCCCAGCTTTGTCAGGGTGGCAAGGTCGCGGGCAAGGGTGACGGGGTTGCAGCTGACGTAGACCACGCGCTTCGGTGCCATACGCGCCACGCTGGCAAGAAATTCCGGGGTAGAGCCCTCGCGCGGGGGGTCCATAAAGATCACGTCTGCCTTCTCCCCTGCTGCGGCGGCTTCACTGATCCAGCGGGTGGCATCGGCAGCAAAGAAACAGGCGTTCTTTACGCCGTTGTGCTTTGCGTTGCCAATGGCATCCTGCACAGCGTCCCGGTTCAGTTCCACGCCCACCACCTGCTTTGCATGGTCGGCGGCGGTCAGTCCGATGGTGCCGATGCCGCAGTAGGCGTCCAGCACCACCTCTTTGCCGGTCAGTTTTGCGGCTTCCACAGCAAGGCCGTACAATACGGCGGTCTGTGCCGGGTTCACCTGATAAAAGCTGCGCGGGCTGATGGCGTAGGTCTTGCCGCAAAGGGTGTCCAGAATGAACCCCTTGCCGTACAGCACCTTTTCCGCTTCGCCCAGCACCACGCTGGTCTTGCGGCTGTTCACGTTCTGCACCACGGTGGTCACGGTCACGCCGCGCTGCGCAGTTTCCGCCAGCAGCGCCTTGACAAAGTTCTTTGCGCCCGGCAGCACCGGCTGCGCCGTCACCAGCACCACCATCACCTGCCCGGTGGCTACGCCCCGCCGCAGCAGGCAGTGGCGCACAAGGCCGGTGCCCTTGTCCTCGTCGTAGGGCTGGTAGCGGCAGACGTTAGCGGCAGCACGCACTGCCTGCATGGTCTTGTCCAGCACTTCGTCCTGCAGCAGGCAGCTTTCCACCGGCAGCACCTTATGGCTGTTTGCCGCGTAGATGCCGGAGGTCAGCTTTCCGCCCCAGCCGGGGGCAAAGGTGGAGATCACCTTATTGCGGTAGTGGTAAGGCTGCTCCATGCCCCGGATGGGGTGCACCGGGCCGTATTTGCCCACAAGAGCACGCACTTTTTCTTCCTTCTGTTTCAGCTGCGCGGCATAGTCCAGCCCCAGCAGAGGGCAGCCGCCGCAGTTTTTGGCACGCAGTTTGCAATCCATGGCAGTTTCTTCCTTTATATAATAGATACTCTCTTTTCAGGATATCACAGGGCAGGGTGGATTGCAACTGCAAGGCGGGGCGATTTTTACAGTTTTCATTTTTACTGCTGGGTCTTTACTTTCCCGCGCTGATTTGCCATAATAGGGACAGAAAACGACCGTTTACGGGAGGGCTACAAGATGAAGATCATGGTTTTTGATGTAGGCGGAACCGAGATCAAATACTCGGTCATGGATGAGCAGATGCACCGCACGGACAGCGGCGCGGTGCCCACGCCGCAAGATACGCAGGTGCAGTTTCTGGATACGGTCTACCGGCTGTATGCGCCCCACAAAGATGAAGTGACTGGCATTGCCATGGCGCTGCCGGGCTTTGTGGATAACCGCACCGGCTATGTGTCCAACGGCGGGGCGCTGCTGTACAATACCGCCACCCCGGTGGGGCAGCTGCTGGCGGAAAAGTGCGGCTGCCCTGTCATCCTGGAAAACGACGGCAAGGCCGCCGCCATGGCAGAGCTGGCAAACGGCGCGCTGAAGGACTGCTGCAACGCGGCGGTGTTCATCATCGGCACCGGCGTGGGCGGCGGCATCATTGCCAACGGGCAGCTGGTGCGCGGGGTGCACTTTACCGCCGGGGAGTACAGCTTTGTCAATACCAACGCCGAAGCGTGGGACGCCCCGGATCAGAACATGGCCTGCCAGTGCAGCACCAGCAATCTGCTTAAATGGTATCGCGCCCGCAAGGCGCTGCCGGAGGACGCCCCGCTGGACGGACGCAGCTTTTTTGCCGCCGCCAACGCCGGAGAGCCGGAAGCCTTAGAGGTGCTGCGGCGGTTCTGCCACGCGGTGGCGGTGCAGATCTACAACCTGACCGTTCTGCTGGATGTGGAAAAGGTGGCTATCGGCGGCGGCATCAGCAAGCAGCCCCTGCTGCTGGAAAGCCTGCGCAGCGCCTACAATGGACTGTACGCCTCCCGGGCGGGACAGGCTTACATGGAGGGCTTGCCCCGCTGCCAGATCGTGCCCTGCGCCTTTTCCAGTGAGGCCAATCAGGTAGGCGTCGCCGCCGCATATTTTGAAGCCATGCAGAAAAAACGTTGATTTTCAGCCGGTTTCATGGTACTATATCTGCCGTGCGCTCTGCACACAAAACACGAAACAAGGAGATCTTGAACCATGAACACTCTGCATAAATTTGCTGCCCTGACCCTCAGTGCTGTGCTGTCCGTCTGCCTGCTGGCAGGCTGCGGTGCTTCTGCGTTCTCCACTGCTTCCAGCGCAGCTTCCTCCGTGGCTTCCTCCGTGGCTTCTTCTGAGGTTGCTTCTTCCGCTGCCGCCGAGACACAGGCCACGGTGGAGTTCACCGTTACCGCTGCGGACGGCAGCGTATCCAGCGTTCTGCTGAACGTGACCGACGGCGAAAAGCTGAGCACCGCACTGGCCAAGGCCGGTATCATCAGTCAGGAAGAAGCCGATGCCGGCTTTGTGACCACCGTGAACGGCGAGACCGCCGACTATAATAAAGATCAGGCTTGGTGGTGCCTGACCGATGCTGCCGGTGAGATGACCACGGTGGGCGTGGCAGACATCGAACTCCACGACGGTGACAGCTATGCCTTTACCTACACCAAGGGCTAAAAAGCCGGTGGCGCTGCACACTCGGGTGCTGCGGCTGGTGCTCAGCGGCCTGATGGGTGCGCTGTTGGTGGTGAGCAAGCAGGCCATGAGCGGTCTGCCCAATCTGGAGCCGGTAAGCCTGCTCATCATCCTGTTTGCGCTGGAACTGCCCCGGGAGACGCCCGGCGCTATCACGGTATTTATCCTGCTGCAGGGCGTGCTGTACGGCTTTGGCCTGTGGTGGGTGATGTACCTGTATGTGTGGTATCTGCTGGCGCTGCTGGCATGGCTGCTGCGCCGCATGGACTACGCCTTTTTCTGGGCGGTGCTCAGCGGGCTGTACGGCCTGTGCTTCGGCGGGCTGTGCGCGGCGGTATATCTGTTTGCCAAAACGCCCGCCTTTGCCCTGAGCTGGTGGCTCAGCGGGCTGAGCTACGATGCACTGCACGGCGTTGGCAACTTTGTGCTGATGCTGCTGCTCTACCGCCCGCTGCGCCGTGCGCTGCAAATGGCAAAAAAGCAGCTGCGGATCTAATATTTTCTTTATAAAAATGCAGAGCCGGACAGCCCGCGGGCTGTCCGGCTCTGCTTGTATTCAAAAATATTTTTTCTGCATCGTTACGCATTCAGGCGGGCAAAGGCCTGCCGGACATCACCGGAGAAATACAGCGTGCCCAGTGCGCATACCGGGCCTTCGCCGCCCAGTTCTTCCGCACGCGCCACACCGGCTTCGATGCTGTCCGCTGCCTCGGCGGTGCAGCCGTAGGCGCGGATATGCTCTGCCAGTGTCTGCGCAGGCATGGCGCGGGGGTTGTGCGCCGTCACGGTCACGAACCGCTCGGCCAGCGGTGCCAGCAGCGCCAGCATCTCGTCCACGTCCTTGTCTGCCATGATGCTGACCAGAAAGACGAATTTCTGCCCGGGGAAGCGGTCTTTCAGGCTCTGCACCGTGGCGCGCATCCCGTGGGCGTTGTGGCTGCCGTCCAGCACAAAGGCCGGGCTGTGGCGCAGCAGCTCAAAGCGCCCGGGCCAGCTCACCTGTTCCAACCCGGTGCGGATGGCGCTTTCCGGGATGTTCCAGCCGTGCTGCCGCAGCACCCGCAGGGCGGTAATAGCCAGCGCGGCGTTGCGGGGCTGATAGCTGCCGATGAGCGGCAGGCGCACCCCATCCAGCCCGTCAAAGCTGAAGGTGACTGCGTCCAGATCCCCGCCGGTGATCTGCAGCTTGGCAAAATCCACCTCGGTAAAGGGCGCATTCTGCTGCGCCGCCACCCGGCGCAGCACGGCGTCTGCTTCCGGTGCGCCGCCGTAGCTCACCACCGGGCAGCCCGGCTTGATGATGCCGGCCTTGGCAGCGGCGATATCCGCCAGCGTAGGGCCAAGCTCCTTGACGTGGTCCATGCCCAGTGCGGTGATCACCGCGCAGGCGGGCGTTTCGATGACATTGGTAGAATCCAGCGTGCCGCCAAGTCCCACCTCCAGCACTACGATATCGCACTGCTGCTGCGCAAAATAGAGCATTCCCAGTGCGGTGATGATCTCGAACTCGGTGGGCACGTCCTCCATGGCATCGGCGGCAGGCTTTACCTGCTCCACCAGCGCCACCAGCGCCTCGTCCGGGATCTGCTGCCCGTTGATCTGGATGCGCTCGTTGAACCGGTTGATGAAGGGCGAGGTATACAGTCCCACCCGGTAACCGGCGGCCTGCAGGCAGGAAGCCAGCATTGCCGCCGTACTGCCCTTGCCGTTGGTGCCCGCCACATGGACGAATTGCAGCTTTTTGTGCGGGTCGCCCAGTGCAGCCAGCAGGGTGCGGGTGCGGGTAAGCCCGGGCTTATGCCCCGCCCACTGCACCGCGTGGATGTATTCCATTGCCTGTTCGTAGTTCATAGATACTGCCTCGATTCAAGATCACGATTTAGAATGCGCTCCGCTTCGCTCTGCGCATAAATAGCGGAATCACTATTTATATTTCGCGTTTGTCGCGCTCTGCGGAGCGCTCCAAACGCATTTTCACAGGAGGGGTCATAGAGGGAAACGGCAGCTGCCGCGCTGGTTTCCTTCGGAAACATTCGCGCGGCAGGGGATTCCCCTTCCGTCATCGCCTATGGCGATGCCACCTTCCCCAAGGGGACGGCTTTTGGTGGTAACGGTAAAGTTTCCGGCATAGCGCAAAGGCGTCCCCTTGGGGGAGCTGCTGAGCGTAGCGAAGCTGAGGGGGTTCGTTCTCTGCAAGCTGAAAGCTTTCTTACTTCTTTGCCAGCTTCATCAGGCTGCGGTTTTCCAGCAGGATGCGCAGCAGTACAACGTTCACAGCGCTCAGGATGAGGGCGTTGGGGATGCGCACTGCCAGCGTTGCCCACGGGTAGCCGTAAAACAGGCGCAACGCCAGCGAGGTGATGACCATGGAGCCCACAAAATGCCCCAGCAGCACGCTGGCTGCAAGCCGCAAATTTGTGGAAAGGCTGCTCAGCTTCTGCCACGCAAAACCTGCCACCAAGCCGATGGCACCCGCACCCAGCGTGATAAGCGGGTTGATGGCGTAGCCCGCCAGCACACCGCCGATGATATCGGCCACCGCGCCCACCGCAAAGCCTGCGCCGGGGCCGAACACCACCGCTGCCAGCAGCACCGGCAGGCTGCCCAGATTGAACCGGACGAAGCCGGTGGAGATGCTCAGCACCCGGCTGAACACGATGCTCATGGCCACCAGCAGGGCCAGCATGGTCAGGGTACGCACCGAAGTTTTTTTGTCGTTCATCGTAGTTGTCCTCCTTAAAAAGGAACAGCAGGCAGGACGCAAAAACGCCCTCCCCTGTGACAGACCGCACAAAGGAGGGCGTGAATTCCAACAACATTCACTTCCGGGCAAAAACCGCAGACGGCTCTCGCCTGCACCCAAGTCCATGCAGCAGCGGGATGCAGACCCTGCACCGCGGTCAATACCTTCGTCCGCAGCACAACTCCCCGTTGATGCGGCACTTAACGCGCAGGGTCTTACTCTGTTGATGATGCCATTATAATCCTTTTTTTGCCGCTCCGCAAGCGCGCAAACAGACATCTTTGCCAAAGGAGCGTTTTTATTTTTGGCAGTGTTGTATAAACGTAGGACTTTTGCCCGCCTGTCTTCCTCTTTTCTTTTGGCGCAGAACGTGGTAAGATGAACACAAGATACCAAAGGGGGAACTGCCCCGGAAAGGAAATTTTCCATGAAATTCAGCGAAATGACCTATACCCGCCCGGACATCGATGCCCTGCTGGCACGGTGCAAACAGCTGGCCGCCAAGGCCGCTGACGCCCCGGACGGTGATGCCCTCATTCAGGTGTACTACGAGCAGAGCCGCGCCTTTGCAGACTACACCACCGCCTCCCAGCTGGCGAACATCCACTACACCTGCGACACCCGCGATGCCTACTGGAAGGCCGAGCAGGATTTTTTTGATGCCAACGGCCCTGCCGTGACCAACGCCAGTGTGGAGATCAGCCGGGCATTTCTGGCAAACCCCTATGTGGAAGCGCTCACAGAGCACTTTGGCACCACCTGTGTGGCCGGTATGAAGAACGCTGTGCTGGGCATGGACGACCGCACCGTGGAATTGCAGCAGCAGTTCAACGCGCTGGTCAGCCAGTACCAGCAGATCTACGGCGGCGCGCTGGTGGAGCTGGACGGCAAGCAGCTGACCATCCCCCAGCTGGGCCCCTATAAAGAAGATTTAAACCCCGCCGTGCGCCGCGCCGCCTACGAAGCCGAGGCCGGTTACTTTGACGCCCACCGGGACGAGCTGGATGCATTGTACACCAAGATCGTCAAGAACCTGAATCAGCAGGCCAAGGTGCTGGGCTATAAGGACTACAGCGAGCTTTCCTATGTGCGCATGAACCGCATCGGCTACGGACAGGCCGAGATCCAGGCCTTCCGGGATCAGGTGGCAAGGGACGTTGTGCCCGAGCTGCAAAAAGTGATGGCCATGCGCGCCAAGCGCACCGGCATCACCCACCCCACCTTTACCGACCTGCCCATCATCTTCAAGGACGGCAACCCCAAGCCCATCCCGGGCTATCAGGCACGCATGGATGCCGCCCGCACCATGTACCACGAGCTGAGCCCCGAAACGGCGGAGTTCATCGACTTTATGCAGGACAACGAGCTGTTTGACGTGGAAAGCCGCCCCGGCAAGATGTCCGGCGGCTACATGACCAGCCTGCCCAGCTACAAAGCACCCTTCATCTTTGCCAACTGGAACGACACCTCTGGCGATGTGGACGTGCTGACCCATGAGTGCGGTCACGCCTTTGAGGGCTATGTAGCCGAGCGCGACCCCAACGTGCCTGCCGATCTGGAATGCCCTGCCATGGAGAGCGCCGAGATCCACTCCATGGCCATGGAGTTCCTCACCGCGCCGTGGCACCACCTGCTGTTCGGCAAGGACACCGAGAAATATTCCCTGCTCCACGCCGAGGACAGCTTTGTGTTCCTTGCCTACGGCTGCGCCGTGGACGAGTTCCAGCACATCATGTACCAGAATCCCGACCTGACCCCCGACCAGCGCAACGCCGAGTGGCTCAAGCTGGAAAAGAAGTACCGCCCGTGGATCGACTTTGACAACCTGCCCTTCTACGGCCGCGGCGCCGGGTGGCAGCGCCAGCTGCACATCTACGAGTGCCCTTTCTACTATATCGACTACTGCCTGTCCACCATGGCAGCGCTGCAGTTCTTCCTGCTGAGCCTTGACGACCACAAGGACGCATGGCAGCGCTACCTCAAGCTGGTGCGCCGCGCCGGTCTTGCCAGCTACACCGAGCTGCTGCAGACCGCCGGGCTGAAGGTGCCCTTTGCGGAGGGCAGCGTCAAGGGCATTGCCCAGAAGATGACCCGCTGGCTGGAAGAGCATCAGGTGGGCTAAAGGCAAGCGAAAGTCGTTTCGTTACAGCGTCAGGGCGTTTCGTGTCAGTTTTCTTGCTTTTCCGCCGGGCTGCGGATATACTGAAGCCAGAAATCCCCCTTCGAAAATGGAAAGGAGAACTGACTTATGAGATCTTCCCGTTTGTTCCGGCGTATTGCGGCCGGTTTATGCGCTGCGGCCATGCTGTGCGGCGGCATGGCTGCAGCGGCGGCTGCGCCCGCGCTGCCCGCTGCTCCCGCTGCGGCAGAGACCACCAACGCCTCCCCCAGTGATGCCGAGCTCAAGGCTGCTTTTTCCAAGTTCACCGTCACCTACGACGAGGAGACCGGCGGCTGGGATCTTTCCTCTCCGCAGGAGCAGGCCAGCATGGCAAAAAAATCCTGCGGGCTGTACCCCTATATGTTCGTACAGGACGACGGCATTGCCTTTAACATGATCCTGACCTATGCAGGCAGCAAGAAGCTGGACATCAAGACGGTCAATGTGACTGCCGATGATAATATGTATACCTTCACCTGTGATGAAGAGTACGGCGGCGGCTACGATCAGGATCTGGGCTGCTGGTTCGATCTGGAGCTGTTCCAGCTGAGCGACGACGAGATCAGCTGGCTGAGCGAGTGGCTGAACGCCAAGAGCGTCACCGCCGTGTTCGTTGGGCGGAACGGCACCACCCAGAGCTACGCCCTGACCAAGGAGAACCGCACCGCCATTCAGGAGATGGTCACCGCCTACAACCTGATGCTCTCCTCCACCGTGGAGCAGTGCGACTCCATCCTGACCAGTCTGGCAAAGTAACTGCAATTTACACAAGTCCCCGGAGCGTCTGCGGATGCTCCGGGGCTTTTTGCGCAAAAATTTTATTTTTTGCAAAAAAACGCTTGCAAAGCAGGTCAACCTGTGCTATACTAATCGAGCTGTGATGTGCTGCTATAGCTCAGTTGGTAGAGCGCATCCTTGGTAAGGATGAGGTCTCCAGTTCGAATCTGGATAGCAGCTCCAGCTCAGACACCCTGAAGTCTTAGGACTTCGGGGTGTTTTTTTGTGTTTTTCCAGTGCTGCCGGCTGTTGCATCCTTCTGTTTGTGGATTCCGCCCAAAATAGAACGACTTTTTCTCCCGGTACGTCAATTGCAGCCATCTCCAAATTGTTATACAATTAACATAATAACAAACTACGGTACAGCGCTGCGTGTGCCGTGATATTTTTGGAGGTTTACATTATGGCTCGTTTTACTTTGCCCCGTGATCTGTACCATGGCAAGGGCGCTTTGGAAGCGCTGAAGTCCTTCACCGGCAAAAAGGCAATGATCTGTGTCGGCGGTGGCTCCATGAAGCGCTTCGGCTTCTTGGATCGTGCGGTGGAATACCTGAAGGAAGCCGGCATGGAGGTGGAGCTGTTCGAGGGCATCGAACCCGATCCTTCCGTGGAGACCGTCATGCGCGGTGCCGAAGCCATGCTGAAGTTTGAGCCCGACTGGATCATCGCTATGGGCGGCGGCTCTCCCATCGATGCAGCCAAGGCCATGTGGATCAAGTACGAGTACCCCGAGATCACCTTTGAGGAGATGTGCAAGGTGTTCGGAATCCCGCCGCTGCGCCGCAAGGCACACTTCTGCGCCATTTCTTCCACCTCCGGCACTGCCACCGAGGTGACCGCCTTCTCCATCATCACCGACTACCAGAAGGGCATCAAGTACCCCATCGCAGACTTCGAAATCACCCCGGACGTGGCCATCGTTGACCCGGATCTTGCTGAGACCATGCCCAAAAAGCTGGTTGCCCACACCGGTATGGACGCCATGACCCATGCCGTGGAGGCTTACGTTTCCACCGCACACTGCGACTACACCGATCCGCTGGCCATCTTTGCCATCCGCATGATCCAGGGCGATCTGGTGGACAGCTACAATGGCGATATGACCAAGCGCGACTCCATGCACAACGCCCAGTGCCTTGCCGGTATGGCCTTCTCCAACGCGCTGCTGGGCATCGTGCACTCCATGGCACACAAGACCGGCGCTGCCTTTGCAGACTACGGCGCACACATCATCCACGGCGCTGCCAACGCCATGTACCTGCCCAAGGTCATTGCCTTCAACGCCAAGGATCCCGAAGCTAAAAAGCGCTACGGCGTCATCGCGGACGAGATGAAGCTGGGCGGCGCAAACGATGACGAAAAGGTCAGCTTGCTCATCGAGTACCTGCGCGGCATGAACGATGCGCTGAACATCCCCCACTGCATCCAGCACTACGGCCCGGACTCTTACCCCACGGAGCAGGGCTTTGTGCCGGAGAATGTGTTCCTCGAGCGTCTGCCCGAGATCGCCAAGAACGCCATCGCTGACGCCTGCACCGGCTCTAACCCCCGCCAGCCCAGTCAGGAAGAGATGGAAAAGCTGCTCAAGTGCTGCTACTACGATACTGAGGTGGATTTCTGATCTATCCTTTCTTTGTTACACCTCCTTCCCTATGCGCAAAGGCCCCGCAGTGCACAGTGCCCTGCGGGGCTTTTGCCTTTTCCGGCACAGGCTGCAGGTATTCCTCTGTTGTATCCTATCCAGAGCGTAATAACTTGACGCAAAAATATGTTTTGTTGATTAAAACAGGTCATTCGCGCACTCGTTCACAAAATATTAATAATATATTAACATTCAGTACACCACTTTTCGGTATACATAGGGCAACAAAGGCGCGCAGTGCGCCGAATCCCCGCCAAAAAGGGCAAAAAGGCACAAACCGCTGTGGTGTGCGGCGGCCTTGGAAACGCCCTTGGTACAGGAAAGGAAACGTTACTTATGAAAATTGGTTTTTGGGAACTTATCGTCATCGTCATCGTGGCGTTTGTGTTCATCGGCCCGGATCAGCTGCCCGTCTATGCTAAAAAGATCGGCAAGATGCTCCGCGAGCTGAAGAAGTACACCGGCGCTGCTTCTGAAGAGATCCAGAAGAACGTGGTAGAGCCCCTGAACGAGATCCAGGCACCCCTGAAAGAAGCTGTTGCCCCCCTGACCGATATCAAGAAGGATATCGACAGCAGTATGCGGGACGTGACCAAGAGCTTTACCGGCATTGGCAAGACCAGCAAGGAGGAAGCCGCCAAGAAGCAGGCTGAGACCGAGGAGGTCACCGACCTGACCGAGGACACCGTGGAGGAGCTGCCCGAACAGCCCGCCGAAGCCCCGGCAGAAGCAGCCGAGACTGTCCCTGCTGAAGCTGTGGAAGTCCCCGCTGAAAAGCCGGAACAGCCCGCTGCTGAGCCGGTTGCCGAGCCTGTGCAGGAAGCCCCTGCCGCTGCCGAGGAAGCCGCCGAAGCTGCACCTGCTGAGGAAGCAAAGGTGTAAGCGCCCCTACTTATTTATGGATGCACCCGCGCCCGCGGTTGCCAGATACATTCTGTAATACGCCCGCCACGCGGCGCGGCAAGAAAAAGGAGATATTTATTATGCGTATTGGTACTAATGAGCTGCTGATCATTCTGGTTGTCGTTCTGTTGATCTTCGGACCCAAGAACCTGCCGAAGCTGGGCAAGATGTTCGGTAAGACTATCAACGGCTTCAAGAAGGGCATGGAGGACGAGGACGCCGAGCAGTCCGAGGAGACCGTGAAAAAGGCTGATAAGAAGGACGAAGACGAGGAGTAATTGTGGCTACAAACAAAAAGCGCAAAAAGAAAGCCGAAGTCATGGCAGAGGACGGCAGCATGACGCTGACCGGCCATCTGAAAGAGCTGCGGAACCGGCTCATCATCTGCGCGGTGGTGTTTGTGGTGGGCGTAGTGGTCTCGCTGGCGTATGCAGACCGTCTGATCGATCTGCTTACCGCCATGGGCCGCGACTATTACCAGTTCGTGTCCATTGCCCCGCAGGAAAAACTGATGCAGTATTTCCGGGTGTCCATTCTGGCCGGTGTGGTGGTAACGGTGCCTGTGGCCTTTTACAACATCTACGCCTTTGCAAAGCCGGGCCTGAAAAAGAGCGAGAGCACCTTTTTCAAGCTGGTCATGCTGCTGGGTCTGATCCTGTTCTGCGTGGGCGTGCTGTTTGCCTATAAGCTCATGATGCCGTTCATGCTGCGGTTCCTCAGCACCGGCATCGAGGGTGCAGAGTACATCCAGACCACCACCAGTATCGAGAGCTACGTCAACCTCTGCCTGACCATGTTCATCATCTTTGGCTGTGTGTTCGAGATGCCGCTGATCACCATCATCCTTTCCAAGATGGGCATCATCAACCCGCAGATCCTCAAGCAGGTGCGCGGCGTGGCCATCGTGGTCATCTTCTTCATCGCTGCTGTGGTCACCCCGCCGGACATCGTGTCCCAGTGCATGGTGGCACTCCCCATGGTGCTGCTGTACTTTGTCAGCATCTTCCTGAGCGGCATTTTCTATAAGCCGCGTAATACGGATGAGGATGACGAGGAAGAAGAGGAGAGCGCGGACTGATCCCGCTTCCGCTCCGGTTTTCATCAACTGAATCAAAAGCCGCTGCACCTGACCGTGCGGCGGCTTTTTCTGTTTTTCTCTACGCCCCCACCCGGAATCGCTCTATTTTAAATAGGTTTTCCGCTGAATATGCCTGGAGCACACGCGGCGGGCATTCCAAATCTCCCCTCGCACTGGACAATCACCCCCTGTTCGCGGTATACTGAAAGCTGAATACAATGCAAAAAACGAGGTCGCAGCATGGTAGAACAGGCAAACGAACTAATATTGGATATCTTGCCCCTTTCGGCACAGACGGCACGGCTGGTGCGGGTGTACGGCACAGCGCCCTGTGTGGCGCTGCCGGGCACGCTGCCCGCCCCGGAAGGCGGCAGTCTTGCTTTGACCGAGCTGGGCGACTACTGCTTTTCCGAAAAGCCCCGCAGCCTGCCTGCACCGGATGCCCTCTGCCGCTATGCGGTAGGCGCGGACGGCGCGGTGCGGCTGACCCGGGCATTCGGGCTGGCGGTGGGGCAAAAGCCCGCCCGCCGGTACGATTTTGATCTTGACGCCCCGGCAGAGGACGAACCGGAGCTGCATCCGGTGTGCGGCAGCTTTCTGGAGGAAGTCACTCTGCCGGACAGTGTGCAGGTCATCGGCAGCTGCGCCTTTTACAACTGCCGCAGCCTGCGTCTGCTCACGGTAGGCAGCAGCAGCCTGACCGTGGGCAGCGATGTGTTTTTGAACTGCTTTGCGCTGGAGACGCTGCGGGTGCAGGCCGCACCGGAGCAGCCCACCGGCCTGTTTGCACTGGTGAACAACATCACCGAGGCCGTGCAGGCACAGTTCTGGCCCACCGATGCCGCTGCGCCGCTGGCGGCACTGTGGTACCCCGCCTACTGGGAGGATATCGAAGAGACCCCCGCCCACATCCTGCTGCACACCTTTTCCGGGCAGGGATACCATTACCGGCAGTGTTTTCTCGACAATAAATTCCTTCCCGCAGAATATGACGCCATCTTCCCGCAGGGGCACGATGCCGATGACGCCGCCATTATGGCCATGCTCTGCTTTGCCCGTCTGCGGTACCCGTGGCAGCTGACCGAAGCCGCCGCCGGGCACTACCGGGTGTTTCTGGCAGCCAACACCGACCGGGTGTTCGCCCGCCTTTTAAAGGCACAGGATACCGACGGCATCCGCGCCCTGCTGGCGCTGGACGTGCTGGATAAAGCCGCTTTTGCGTCCGCTGCCGCCCTTGCCGCCAAGGCAGAGAACGCCGCCGCTGCCGCCCTGCTGGCAGATGCGGAACACAAAAAATATGCCCCCCAGCCCAAAAAACAGCGGTACGATTTTGATTTTTGAGAGGTGACCACACGTTGCCAAAAGAAAAATTTTTCGACCCCCGCAAGCCTTTCCAGTCCCAGCGGCCGGAGACCCACGAGGAGTGGCAGGCGCGCATGGGCGGCGAAGTGCTGGCGGTGGTGCGCAGCGGGCTGTATCTGGACTTCCGGTTTCTGGATATGGCGCTCAGCGCCCTGACCCCCGCCCCGGACGAGCGCTGCCGGGTGCTGGCTACGGACGGACAGACCCTGTATTACCAGCCGCATCGCCTGCTGCAGCTTTATCAGGAGAACCCGAAATATCTCAACCGGTTGTATCTGCACACCGTCTTCCACTGCGTGTTCCGGCATTTGTGGCTGAAAGGCCGCCGGGAGCCGCAGCTGTGGAGCCTTGCGTGTGATATCGCGGTGGAAAACGTCATTGACAGCTTACAGCGCAAAAGCGTGACGCGTCCGCTGACCTATGTGCGGCAGAACGCCTACCGGCAGATCACCGCCGAGGAAAAGGTGGTGGCGGCAGCCCCGGTGTACCGCTGGCTCACCCGGCAGACGCCCGGCGTGCTGCGGCAGCTGGAACGGGAATTTGTGACCGATGACCACCGCCTGTGGCCGAAGGATGCCCCGGAGCAGCCCCAGCAGATGCCCACTCCCCTGCCGCAGAAAACGTGGCAGAAGATCGGTGAGCGGATGCAGACCGAGCTGGACCTGCGGGATAAGGAGGCGGGCGAGGGCACCGATGCACTGAAGCAGCAGGTCAAAGCCGCCAACCGCAGCCGCCGCAGCTACAAGGACTTTCTGCGCCGGTTCTGCGTCCTGCGCGAGGAGGTCAAGCTGGACCCGGACGAGTTTGATTTGAACTTCTACACCTACGGCCTTTCAGTGTACGGCAACCTGCCCCTCATCGAGCCGCTGGAAAGCCGGGAGAGCAAAAAGATCGAGGAACTGGCGCTGGTCATCGACACCAGCTACTCTACCTCCGGCGAGCTGGTGCGCGCCTTTCTGGCCGAGACCTACACCCTGCTGAAGGGGCAGGAGAACTTTTTCCACCGCATGAACCTGCACCTCATTCAGGCCGACAACGCCGTGCGGCAGGATATCCTCATCCGCAATGAGGATGAACTCATCCACGCCATGAACCACTTTGAGCTGCGGGGCGGCGGCGGAACGGACTTCCGTCCGGCCTTTGAATATGTAAACCAGCTCTGCGCCGAAAAGAAGTTTTCCAACCTGCGCGGCCTGCTGTACTTCACCGATGGCATGGGCACCTACCCGGCGCGGCGCCCCGGCTACGATACCGCCTTTCTGTTTTTAGGGGAGCGGTTCGATGATGCCAACGTGCCGCCGTGGGCGATGAAGGTGGTACTGGACGAAGAAGAATTTACCGGTGCGGCAGCCCGCCCCGCCAGCGCCCTTGCGGACGCTCTGGCCGAGGAGGATGACCTGTACCGCGAGCTGAACAACTCCTGACAAGAGGGGGAAAATATTATGAATATCAAACGTGCCAAGGAAGAGATCGAACATACCGTAAAAGCCTACCTTGCCAAGGATGCGCTGGGCGAATACGCCATTCCCGCCATCCGGCAGCGCCCCATCCTGCTGATGGGCCCTCCGGGCATTGGTAAAACACAGGTGATGGAGCAGGTAGCCCGGGAGTGCGGGGTGGCGCTGGTGGCCTACACCATCACCCACCACACCCGGCAAAGCGCTGTGGGTCTGCCCTTTATCCGGCAGCGCCACTACGGCGATAAGGACGTGTCGGTGACCGAGTACACCATGAGCGAGATCATCGCCAGCATCTACGCCAAAATGGAAGCCACCGGCCTTTCTGAGGGTATCTTGTTCATCGATGAGATCAACTGCGTGTCCGAGACGCTTGCCCCTACCATGCTGCAATTTTTGCAGTGCAAGACCTTTGGCAATCAGGCTGTGCCTGCAGGCTGGGTCATCGTGGCAGCAGGCAACCCGCCGGAGTACAACAAGTCCGTCCGGGATTTTGATATCGTGACCCTTGACCGCGTGCGCCGCATGGACATCGAGCCGGATCTGCCGGTGTGGAAGGACTACGCCCGCGCTGCCCATATCCACAGCGCCATCCTGAGCTATCTGGAACTGCATCCCCAGAACTTTTACCAGATCAACGCGGACGTGGACGGCACCCAGTTCGTCACCGCCCGCGGCTGGGAAGATCTTTCCAACCTGCTGGACACCTACGAGGCACTGGGCTTGCAGGCGGACGAGGAACTGATCCGGGAGTACATCCAGCACCCGAAGATCGCCGAGGACTTCTCGGCCTATCTGGATCTGTACTACAAGTACCGGGACGACTACGGCGTGGAGGAGATCCTTGCCGGGCAGGCAAAGCCCGCCGTGTTCGCACGGCTGCTGCAGGCCCCCTTTGACGAGCGGCTCAGCCTTGTCAGCCTGCTGCTGGCAGGGCTGGACACCCGCTTTACCGCTTCCCTGCAGGCGGATGCCGTGGCCGATGCCTGCTACGCCTTTTTGCGGGAGACCAAAAAGGCGCTGGCTACCCTGCCGGAGGATATCCCGGACGGCTCCGCAGAGCTGTTCAGCCAGCAGATCAAGGACTACGAGACTGAGACCCAGCAAAAGCGCGATGCCGGGCTGCTGGGCAGGGCAGAGCTGACCAACCGCCTGCAGGTGCAGGCGGCGCTGCACCAGTGGGAGGGCGAGCTGCGCCGCGCCAACGCCGCCGGTACGCAGGAAGCCTTCGACCTGCTGCGCGGTCAGTTCCGTGCGCTGGCAGACCAGCGCGAGACCACCCAAAAGACCGCCGCCGCTGCGCTGGAAGCTGCCTTCGACTTTATGGAGCAGGCCTTTGCAGAAAGTCAGGAGATGGTGGTGTTCGTCACCGAGCTTACGGTGAATCCCGCTTCCCACCAGTTCCTCACCGAAAACGGCTGCGAGCGGTACTTCAAGTACAACAAGGATCTGCTGCTGGATCACCGCAAGGCGGCTTTGCAGCAGGAGCTTGCCGCCGAGCAGCGCCGTCACGGCAGCGTTTAAGCCAAAATAAAAAACTATCTGCATCCGCCCTCCGGGCTTTGCAGATAGTTTTTTGTTTTATAGGGAGATCCTTTATTCCAGATGATGCTTGCGGCAGAACTTTTTGCTTACCCAGTACATCCCGCCCCACAGCAAAACAGAGAGCACAAGGTAGAACGGATTTTTCAGGGAGCTGACCAGCGACTGCCCAAAGACAGCCATCATGGCCACCATCAGCCCCTTGCCTAAAAGGACGGTGCGCAGATAGCGCTTTTCGTCAAAGTCCGACATCCCGAAGGCAAAGTGCATGAAGGAGGTGGGGGTGAAGGGCAGCAGCGACAGCATAAACAGGGACGAGGTATCGAAGCGGTTCACCCACTGCTGCGCCTTTTCCAGCTTGGGGGAGCGGCTGGCTACCTTCCAGAAAAAGCGCTTGATGAGCCGCCGCCAGAACAAAAACATGATGACGCCGCCCAGCGCCACGCCTGCCCAGCTGTACAAAAAGCCCAGCAGACCGCCGTGTGCGGCCACGTTCAGCGCCACAATGGCGATGAGCGGCAGCGGCGGAAAAAAGGACTCCACCATGGCCAGCAGAATGGGCACAAGGGGGCCAAGCCCCTCAAAGCCCGCCAGCAGCGCTTCCCAGTATTCCAGTGTTCCAAGCTGGTGTATCCAGCCCATCAGTGTGGTTTGCATCCTGTGTCCGATCCCTTTCTGTGCAGCCGGTGCCGGGGCGTTCCCGGACAGGCCGCATTATGCTTAGTATATCCATTCTCTATGACAGAGCCGTGAACAGAGTGTGCATTTTTCGACACGTTCTGTGCTCTGCTATCTATACTACGAAACGGAAGGGGATTTTCCTGCTTTTATTTTTCCGCCGCCTGCTTTTCGGCCTTGGCGCGCATCCGCTCCAGCTGGGCGGTGCGCAGCTTTTCCCAGCGGGCAAGGCTTTCGGCGTCCGGCATCTGGGCGCAGCGGGCAAAGCTCCAATGCAGACCGTCCCGGCGGGACAACTTGTACCGCTGGAACACGCCCTGCCCGGCGGCGTTGCCGCTGCCGGTGCAGCGGGGGCACTGGCACAGGGTGTACCAGCTGTTGCTGCCCTTTTTCAGCCAGAGCTCGTCCGGCTGCAGGGTGGTACCGCACTCCGGGCAGGGCATCTGGCTGATCTTGGGGTCAGCCCGCCATGCGTACTGCTCCACATAGCCGTGGAACACCGTAAAGTCCCGGTAATCGCCGGGGGTCTGGCACAGGCTCTGGCGCAGGGCTTCGTCCTCGGTGGGGTAAGCGGCAAGGCCGGCGCGCAGATCCAGCAGGCGGCAGACATCGGCGGTGTACAGCGTGTCGGAAAGTGCATCGTGGAAGGGGCGCTCCATGGGGATGCCCATGCGGGTGACCACGCTTTCCAGCGTCATGCCCTCGCCCTCCTTGCGGGGATGCTCCCGCAGAAAGACCTGCTGCAGGTCGTACCAGACGGTGGGCTTGGACTCATCCAGATTGCACAGGAACAGGTTCTGCTTGAGCACCGGCACATCGTCCAGACCCCACTCGGCAAACTCGGCGTCCGGGCCGCACCACTGCATAAAGCGGCGCAGTCCCTGCACGATGGGCTCGCCCTTGTCCAGATCTGCCTGCGTCAGGCCGGTCACCTTAGCGATATGGTGCTGCAATTTGCGGAAGATGCGGGGGCGCAGATGGATGGAAAAGGTGTCCAGCACATTGGCATCCTCATCGATCTTTACGGCGCCGATCTCCACGATCTCGCCCCGCAGGGTCTGCTGCACCCCATGGTAGTTAAAGGTATACGGCTGGTAGCCGATGTTCCATTCCAGATCAAATAAAACCAAGTTACGCGGCATTGCTTTGTTAGTCCTCTCGTAAAATAAACTTCTCCACGGCCTCGGCCACGCCGTCGTGGTTGTTGTCGGCGGTGGTCACATAGTCGGCGCAGTCCTTTACCGGCTGCTCGGCGTTCTGCATGGCAACGCCCACCCCGGCGTAGGCGATCATGGAGCGGTCGTTCAGGCCGTCGCCGCAGGCCATCAGATTCTCACGGGTCAGCCCCATGCGGCGCAGAAGCTCCGCCAGACTGCCGTCCTTGGCTACACCCTGCGGCACCGCTTCAATAAAGAAAGGGCTGGAGGGGTACAAGTCAGCGCGGCCTGCAAACTGCTGCTGTCCGGCAGCGCATACTGCGTCCCGGCGGGCGGGGTCCAGCGTGATGAGCATCTTGCACACGGGGTAGTTCACATAGGATGCCAGATCGTCCACATGGATCATGGGGAGCTTTGTGGTAAAGCACTCCTTGTTCGCCCACTCGTCCTTGTCCCGCTCGCAGACGATGCCCTCGCGGTTATAGGTCAGGATGGCAATATCCTGCGCGGCGGCAAAAGCGCACAGCTCGGGCACAAGGGCAGGGTCCAGCGTTTTTTCCACCAGCGTTTCGCCGGTGCGGCAATCCACGATCTTGCCGCCGTTGTAGGACAGGATGCAGCCGCCCTTTTTGTCCAGACCCAGCTCCTCGGCCAGCGGCTGGATGCCGGCGGTAGGCCGGCCGGACGCCAGCACGATGGTCACGCCCTTTTCAATGGCGGCGTCCAGCGCGGTGCGGGTGCGCGGGGTGACGAGTTTCTGGTCGTTGGTCAGGGTGCCATCCAGATCCAGCGCCAGCACTTTGATATCAGACATATTTAAAAGATCCTCTCGTTATAGACGTATATCTTAGCACGGTCTACCTCTATTGTACAATGAAAAGCCCCCTGCTTGCAACCCTTGCGGGGCGGTTCAGCGCAAAAAGTGCCCCGGATGCGGGCGTTACAGGCAGATTTTACCTGCTTTGCCCGCATTTTACACCGCAGCCCTTCCGTGCTCCAAAGGTTTACCTAAGTGTTACACGGGGCTGGTTTCGCCGCTGCGGGCGGTGCGCTACAATACAGGTGTTCCCACAAGAAATAGTAGAACCGCCCCAAGCCGGGCTGAAAAAGAGAGGATATCTGTTATGAAGAACGCGAAAATTTCCCGCCGCAGCTTCCTGAAAGCCGGTGCCGTTGCATCGGCAGTGGGTATGCTGTCGGCTGCACCCGTAGCTGCGCACGCCGCCGAGACGGATGCTTCTGCCGCAGCAGACGAAGAGAACGGTTTGCTGGACGTGTTCAAAAAGCCCAAGTACGTTTTCCTGTTCATTGGCGACGGCATGGGCACTGCCCAGATCCAGTCTGCACGCTTCTACAAGGGCACCGTGGACAACAACGGCGCTGTGACCGAGGCTGACCTGAGCTTTACCAGCTTCCCGCAGGTGGGCAGCGTGACCACCTACGACAGCACCTCCTTCTGCCCGGATTCTGCTTCCACCGCCACCTCCATCGCCACCGGCCACAAGACCGAGAGCGGCGTCATCAATATGTGCCCCTGGACCCGCGATGTGCCCTACGAGACCATCGCTGAAAAGCTGCACGCCCAGAAAGGCTATAAGGTTGGCGTGATCTCCACCGTGAACATCGACCACGCCACCCCCGCTGCCTTCTATGCCCACCAGAAGACCCGCAAGAACTACTACGAGATCGGCGTGGAACTGGCAAACTCCGGCTTTGAGTACTTTGCCGGCGGCGAGTTCCAGAAGGTGAACGGCGACGGTACCGGCCCCGACAACCATACCGTGGCTGCCAACGCAGGTTACAACGTGGTCACTACCCAGGCCGGTGCAGCGGCTCTGACCGCCGGTGCAGGCAAGACCCTGATCATTGCCGAGAATCTGGGCGATGGCAAGGCCATGAACTACGCCATGGACGCTGCCAACGGCGAGTGGCAGCTGACCGACTATGTCAAAAAGGGCATCGAGCTGCTGAACAACAAAAAGGGCTTCTTCATGATGACCGAGTCCGGCAAGATCGACTGGGCCTGCCACGCCAACGATGCCGCTGCTTCCATCCACGATGTGCTGGAGATGAGCAACGCCGTGCAGGCTGCGGTGGACTTCTACAACGCCCACCCCAACGAGACTTTGATCCTTGTCACCGCCGACCACGAGACCGGCGGCATGGCCATCGGCTACAAGACCACCAACTACGACACCTTCCTGACGAACCTCACCCACCAGAAGATGTCCTACGCAAAGTTCGATGCCACCTATGTGCAGGGCTACATCGCCAACAAGACCCCCTTTGAGACTGCCATGCAGGACGTGAAGAACGTCTTTGGCCTGACCCTGCCCACCGACCCCGCTGCCGCCAGCGCAGGCAAGCTGCTGCTGACCGACTACGAGGTGGAGAACCTGCGCAAGGCCTACGAGCGCACCCTGCAGGTGGGCTCCTCCAGCCAGAGCAAGATGAGCCAGCAGGACTACGAGCTGTACGGCACCTACATCCCCTTCAGCATGGCTGTCTGCCACACCATCAACCACAAGTCCGGCATGGATCACACCACCTACGCCCACACCGGTGCCATGGTCAACGTGTACGCCATGGGTGTCGGCGCCGAGAAGTTCGGCGGCGTGTACGACAATACTGAGATCTACCACAAGCTGGCTGAGCTGACCAAGGTGCAGTAAGAGCGCCTGATTTTTCCACCTCGCTTCCCACTCCACTTTTCCACAACCAAGCCGCAAAATGTGCAAAACCCTCCCTGCCGAAAGCGCAAAGACTGTGCCCGGCGGGGAGGGTTTTGTTGTATTGTCAATGCTGAATGCTTCAGGCTTTCATTTCGGGAAAGCCCTCCAGCTTGGAGGTGCAGTGGGGGCAGCGCACAGCCTTGATGGAGATCTCGCTCTGGCAGTAGGGGCACACCTTGGTGGTGGGCTCCTCCGGTGCGGCGGGCTCCTCGGGCTTTTTGTGCAGGGAGTTGACAAACTTGATCACAACAAACAGTACAAAGGCCACGATGAGGAAGTTGATGATGGAGTTGACGAACTCGCCGATCTTGATGCTGGAGCCGCCCAGACCAATGACCACATCGGAAAAATCTGCCTTGAAGAACAGGCCGATCAGCGGGTTGATGATGTCCTCCACCAGCGCGGTGACGATGGCGGTGAAGGCACCGCCGATGACAACGCCCACTGCCATGTCCAGCACATTGCCGCGCATGGCAAATGCCTTGAACTCTTCAAGGAACTTTTTGATGCCGCTTTTTTTCTCTTCCATAGATAAACCGCTCCTTCTTGTCCCCTTTTTTACCGCAAGGGGTTCTTTTATTTTTATAATAGCGTATGGCGCGTCGATTTGCAAGAGTAAAGCAGCCCATTTTATAGATAATAAAAAGTAGCTTCTCCCGCAAAAAAACGATCCCGGAAAATCCGCAGACTTTCCGGGATCGTCCTATTCAAAAATAGTTTTCCGCTGATTTATGCTGCAGGCTGCTCTGCCGCTTGTTCGGCGGACTGCTCTGCGGCGGGCTGGGGGTCAGCGGTCACCGTAATGGTGCGGCTGATGCTGCCGCAGGAGTAGTTGCCCCCTGCCTTGGCGGTCTGGGTGTAGGTGCCGGGCTCGGTGGGCACGCCGTTTATTTTGCTGCTGAAGCACAGGAAGCTCTTTTTCTTGTAGGTGTAGCTCACCTTGCCGTTTTCAGCCACCTGTCCGTCCGAAATGACCTTGGCGGTCAGATCAGCGTTTTGCAGCTGGGAGACGGTCATGCTGGACGGAGCATCGGCTGCCCAGCTCAGGCTGACGTTTTCGGTCTTGGGCTTGATCTTGAACATGGCAAACCCGGCGGCGTTGATATCGCTGCTTTCCAGCGCAATAGCACCGGCAACGTACTTGCCGCTGTCCTTGGGCTGCTCATCCAGATAGATGCGGCTCAGCGCGCCCTCGGGCAGATACTTGCGGATCAGGCTCAGGGTCAGCTTCATGCCGTTGGAAACGTTCTTCACTGTGGTCAGATAGCTGGCGGGGACAAAGAAGCTGACGGTGTCCATCACCGACACCACCTCGTCCGCCACCCGCAGCAGCACGCCGACATCGTTGCCGTCGATCAGCTGCTTGAGGTAGCTGTATACATTGAATTCCTCGGCCTGGTCCGGGGTCTGGGACATCTTTTTGGGCAGGGGGATCAGCTTGAGCAGGGTGCGCAGCTTATCCGAGATCATCAGGGTCACATAGCCGTAGGCTTCGCCGCTGGTGCCCAGCACCACGGCAATATACTGGGTGTTTTCGGGCCGGGTCTCCACCTCCAGCTTATAATCGGAGCCGTAGACAAGGTTGCCGGTCGCCCGGATGCGGATGTTGACGATATCATTTTCATCCTCTGCCGCGCTCAGCGCTGCGGCATCGGACAGTTCCTCGCTGACAACAGCGGTGCTTTCCGGCTGCTGAGCTGCCGCCGAGGCGGGCATTGCCAGCACACCAAGCATCATGCTGACCGCAAGCAGCAGCGAGATCCATCGTTTGGCCTTCATACGAAAACCTCCTTTGTTGTTTGGTATCATACTCACATTTTACCGCAAAATAATCCTAGGGTCAATAACGGGATTCAAGCCGGGCGCATCACTCCCCGATATAGGTAAAGCGGGGCTTTGTAACACCGTCCCGGGTCACAGTCTCCAGCCACATGGCGGCGGGGCGCACCCACAGCCCGCCCTCGCCGTACAGGGCGCGGTACACCACCATCTCCTCCTCGGTCTCGCTGTGACGTGCCACGCCCAGCACCTGATACTCGTTGCCTTTAAAGTGGCGGTAGCGCCCGGGGCGCACCGGATATTGCAGTTCCTTCATAGCCGTTCCTTTCTTTTCTGCAAAAAGGGCTGCTGCGCCGGGCGGGTGCAGCAGCCCACAAACCTTATTTTATAAATATTACAGCGTGCTGTCCGTTCCATCGCCGGGGGTCTGCTCGGCAGAGTACAGCAGCATCAGGTGGTTGGCCGAGGCTTCCAGCTGGCTCTTGGCCTGCCGCAGGGCGGCTTCCTCGGTCTCGTTCATCTTTTCGGGCTTATCCTTGCGCAGGCAGCGGCGCAGGTTGGCAAGGTCGGCCTTCACGCGGGATTTTTCGTCCTTATCCAGTTCCTTTTTGCACTTGGAAAGTGCTTCGTCCACCTTGTAGGCCAGCACCTCGGCCTGATTGTGCAGCTCCAGACGCTCCTTGCGGCGGCTGTCCTCGGCCTCGTAGGCAGCGGCGTCTGCCATGGCGCGCTGGATCTCGTTTTCGGAAAGGTTGGTGCTGCCGGTAATGGTGATGTTCTGCTCCCGCCCGGTGGCAAGGTCTTTCGCCGACACCTTCACCACGCCGTTCACATCGATATCAAAGGTGACCTCGATCTGGGGCTTAGACGAAAAGCTTGCCCGGATGCCGTTCAGTTTGAATTTGCCCAAAGACTTGTTGTCCCGCGCAAAGTGGCGCTCACCCTGCAAAACGTTGATCTCCACGCTGGTCTGCATGGGACGGGCGGTGGTAAAGATCTGGCTCTTGCGGGTGGGGATCATGCTGTTGCGGGTGATCAGCGGGGTGGCCACGCCGCCCAGCGTCTCGATGGACAAGGTCAGCGGGGTCACATCCATCAGCACCAGCCCCTGCGCTGCCGCGCCGGTGGCACCCGCCAGCTTGCCGCCGCCCTGCAGCAATGCACCCTGCACCGCTGCACCCATGGCGACGCATTCGTCCGGGTTCAGGCTGTGGCTGGGCTCCTTGCCCAGCAGCTCCCGCACCTGCCGCTCCACGGCGGGCATCCGGGTGCTGCCGCCTACCAGCAGCACCTTGCCCAGCTGGCTGGCAGAAATGCCGGCATCCCGCAAGGCGTTCTGCACCGGGGTCACGGTGCGGGACAGCAGATCGCCGGTCATCATCTCGAACTGCGGGCGGGACAAAGCGATATCCAAGTGATGAGGCCCGTCCTTGCCCACCGTAATGAAGGGCAGGTTCAGCTGAGCAGAGGGCGCACTGGAAAGCTCCTTCTTGGCCTTTTCCGCCTCCTCCTTCAGCCGTCCCATGGCGGCGGGGTCGCGGGTCAGGTCGATGCGGTCAGACTTTTTGAACTCTGCCACCGCGTACTCCACGATGCGCTGGTCAAAGTCATCGCCGCCCAGATGGGTGTCGCCGCCGGTGGCAAGCACCGTAAAGGTGCCGTCCTCGATCTCAATGATGGACACGTCAAAGGTGCCGCCGCCAAGGTCGTAAACAAGGATCTTCTGGGCGGCTTCGTTGTCCAGACCGTAGGCCACAGCGGCGGCGGTGGGCTCGTTGATGATGCGCAGCACGTTCAGCCCCGCAATGCGGCCTGCATCCTGCGTGGCCTTGCGCTGGCTGTCATCAAAATAAGCGGGCACGGTGATAACGGCTTCAGTGACCGGCTCGCCCAGATAGCTCTCGGCGTCCCGGCGGATCTTGGCAAGGATCATGGCGCTGATCTCCTGCGGGGCAAGGTCCTTGCCGTCAATGTGCGCCCGGTAGTCCGAGCCCATGTACCGCTTGATGCTGGAGATCGTGCGCCCGGAATTCGTGGCGATCTGGCGCTTTGCCGCGCCGCCCACCAGCCGCTCGCCGTCCTTGGTAAATGCCACCACGCTGGGGGTGGTACGCTCGCCCTCTGCATTGGTGATGACCACAGGCTTGCCGCCCTCCACTACCGCCACACAGGAATTGGTCGTACCCAGATCAATGCCGATCACTTTGCTCATACTGTTTCCTCTGTTTCTTGTCCGCCGTGTCTGCGGGCTGTTTTTTCTCCAGTCTATCTTACCGGACGGCTGTGACCATTTTTTAGTCCAATTGTAAAGATTCTATGTTATATGCTGCCGGAGCCGTAGGCGGCTCGTGGGTCAGCTCATAGAGCAGCTGTTCCGCTTCCTGCAACCAGCAGTCGGCGTCCGGCTCGTGCTCCCGCTGCAAAATGGTAAAAGCCTGCTTTGCTTCTGCCGCCAGCGCCAGCGCCTTTTTGCGGGAGGTGTAGCGCGTTTCGTACTGCGCCAGCCGCAGGCAGACCCGGGGCGTATACTCGATATCCGGCACCGCTGCCGCGCTCTGCCGCGCCCGGCGGTACCACAACAGCGCCTTGCCGTTGTCGCCCCGGGCGGCGCAGTCGTCGCCAAGGTTCAAAAGGGCGATGGTTTCACCGCTTTCGGCAGCAGCTTTCCACAGCTTGCGTGCCTGCGCAGCGCTTTTTGGCACGCCGCGCCCCTGATACAGGCACTCGCCCAGCAGCGAGAGCCCGGCAGAATTTCCCTGCTCAGCGGCTTTCTGGTAGCACTCTGCCGCTGTCGCCCAGTGTCCGGCGCGGGCAGCTTCTTTACCGGCTTCGGCCTCCTCTGCGCCGGGGCCCTCCGGGGTGTGGCCTGCGTGCAGCAGACCGTTGAGCAGCGCACCGTCCAGCGAGGCGGAATTGCTCCACGGGTCCAGCACCACGCCGTCGATGCCCGGGGTGTCCAGCGCCAGCTGCATGGCCTGTTCCAAGGTGCGGTCTGCCATGGGGCGGCTGCCGGTACTGCGGTCTGCACCGGCCGCTGCCACCGAGGTGAACAGCGGCAGCCAGCAGCGTCCCTTGTCGTTGCGCAGCGTCCACAAGGCAAGGCCATCGGCCTTTTCCGCCGGGATGGGGTGCTCCATCCACGGGGCAGGCGCACCCTGCGCCGAAAGCGCCGTTTGCAGCGGCACCAGCACATGGGTTTCCAGCTCCAGCGCGTAATTCAATGCGCTCATCAGGGACCAGAAGCTTTCCTCGTTCTGTCCCTTGTACAGCCCCTGCACCGCCTGCTCGATGGCCGGGCAGCCGGTGCCGCGCGGGCTGTACACCGGTGCGGTGCGGCTGCGGCGGCTGCCCACCGGGCGGAAGCGTACCCCGCCGTCTGTTCGTCTTGCCATTGTGTTCACCATACTTCCCTATCAATATCAGTTCTAGTATAACAGGATTTGGCAGCTTGTACAATGCAAAACGCAGCTGCGGCACTGGATTTTCAATATACATCGCGTTATAATAAGGTGTATTTTGACCCCCAAAGGAGGAATTTTTTTGAACCGGATGCTTGGCTACCTGAAGGGCTACAAGCGCGAAAGCGTGCTTGCACCGCTCTTTAAGATGCTGGAAGCCACCTTTGACCTGTTCGTGCCGCTGGTCATGGCGGATATCGTCAATGTGGGCATTGCAGCGCACGACCTGCATTATATTCTGGTGCGGTGCGGCCTTTTGCTGCTGCTGGCTTTTATCGGCCTTACCTGCAGCCTGACCGCGCAGTACTTTTCCGCCAAAGCGGCGGTGGGCTACTCCACCGCGCTGCGGCACGCCCTGTTTGCCCATATCCAGAGCCTGAGCTTTTCAGAGATGGATACACTGGGCACCAGCACCCTTATCACCCGCATGACCAGCGATGTCAATCAGGTGCAGAGCGGGCTCAACCTGTTTTTGCGCCTGTTCCTGCGCAGCCCCTTTGTGGTGCTGGGTGCCATGGTCATGGCCTTTACGGTCAACGCCCGGGCGGCAATGATCTTTGTGGTCACCATCCCGCTGCTCAGCGTGGTGGTGTTCGGCGTGATGGTGATCACCCGGCCGCTGTATAAGACCGTGCAGACCCGGCTGGACCGGGTGCTTGGTCTGACCCGCGAGAACCTGACCGGCGTGCGCGTGGTGCGCGCCTTTGATAAGGAGCAGAGCGAGATCGACCGCTTTGAGGACGCTAACGCTCTGCTGACCGGGATGCAGCTGCACGTCGGCCACCTTTCGGCGCTGATGAACCCGCTGACCTATGTGCTCATCAATCTTGCCATCGTGGCGCTGCTGTATGTGGGCAGCATCGAGATCAATGTGGGCGGTATGGCGTCCGGCGATGTCATCGCGCTGGTGAACTACATGAACCAGATCCTTGTGGAGCTGGTAAAACTCGCCAATCTCATCGTACAGATCAGCAAGGCACTGGCCTGTGCAGGCCGTGTGCAGGCGGTGCTGGATGCCAAACCCGGCATGACCTTCCCGGCAAAGCTTCTGGGCGAAGTGGCTGAGGACAAGACCGGCGATGCCGTGCGCTTTGACCATGTAGGGCTGACCTACGCCGGCGCAGGCGCACCCAGCCTGACCGATATCAGCTTTGCCGCCAAAAAAGGCCAGACCATCGGCGTCATCGGCGGCACCGGCAGCGGCAAATCCAGCCTTGTAAACCTCATCCCGCGCTTTTACGATGCCACCGAGGGCAGCGTGGAGATCTTTGGCCGCCCGGTGGCCAGCTACCCCCGGGACGCCTTGCGCGGCAGGGTGGCGATGGTCATGCAGAAGGCGCAGCTCTTCGGCGGCACCATCCGCTCCAACCTTTTGTGGGGCAACAAGGACGCCACCGATGCCGACCTGTGGGCGGCGCTGGAAACGGCACAGGCCGCAGACTTTGTGCGTGCAAAGCCCCTTGGGCTGGACGAGCCGGTGGAGCAGGGCGGACGCAATCTTTCCGGCGGACAGAAGCAGCGCCTGACCATCGCCCGTGCGCTGGTGGGCAAGCCGGACATTTTGATTTTGGATGACAGCGCCAGCGCACTGGACTACGCCACCGACGCCGCCCTGCGCAAGGCACTGGCGGCGCTGCCCGGGGCACTGACCGTGTTCATCGTCAGCCAGCGTGCCGCCAGCTTGCAGCACGCCGACCAGATTCTGGTGCTGGATGACGGCCATCTGGTGGGCATCGGCACTCACAGCGCCCTGCGCAGCAGCTGCCCGGTGTACGAGGAGATCTACGAGAGCCAGTTCAAGAAAGGGGAGGCAGAAGCATGAGTACAAAAGCAAAAAACAAGCTGACCCCGCAGCAGCGCAAGGCCACCCTGAACCGGGTGCTGCACAAGATCCGTCCATACAGCGCCTTTGTAGTGTGCAGCCTGCTGGTGGCGGCGGTCAGCGTAGCCGCCCAGCTGTATATCCCCATCCTGTGCGGTGATGCCATTGATAAGATGCTGGGCAAGGGCAATGTGGACCTTGCCGGGGTACTGCGCATTGCGGTGAGCATTCTGGTGGTAGCTGCCGTGGCCGCCCTTGCACAGTGGCTTTTGAGCGTGTGCAACAACCGCATCACCTTCTCGGTCAGCCGTGATCTGCGCAACGAGGCGCTGCGCAAGATCCAGACCCTGCCGCTGTCCTATCTGGACAGCCATCCCTCCGGCGATATCGTCAGCCGCATGGTGGCAGATGTGGACACCTTTGCGGACGGTCTGCTGATGGGCTTTACTCAGCTGTTCTCCGGTATCCTGACCATTTTTGGCACGTTGCTGTTCATGCTGCGGGAGAACGTGCCTATCACACTGGTGGTGGTGTGCATCACCCCGCTGAGCCTTGTGGTGGCGGGCTTTCTGGCAAAGCGCAGTTACGGCTACTTCCAGAGCCAGAGTACCGTACGCGGCAAGCAGACCGCGCTGGTCAACGAGATGATCGAAGGCCAGAAGGTGGTGCAGGCCTTTGGCCACGAAGCCGAAAGCCTTGCCGCCTTTGACGAAGTGAACGGACAATTGCAGGACGTGAGCCTGAAGGCCATCTTCTTCTCCAGCCTGACCAACCCCGCCACCCGCTTTGTGAACAACATCGTGTACGCAGGCGTAGGCCTTGTGGGTGCGCTGTACGCCGTGCGCGGCGGCATCACCATCGGTCAGCTGAGCGTCTTTTTAAGCTACGCCAACCAGTACACGAAGCCCTTCAACGAGATCTCCGGCGTGGTCACCGAGCTGCAAAATGCACTGGCCTGCGCCGCCCGGGTGTTTGAGCTGCTGGACGCCGAGGATCAGGTACCGGAAGCCGAAAACGCCGCCGCCCTGCAGCCGGACGGCCATGTGCAGCTGCAGGATGTTTCTTTCCGCTACCTGCCCGACCGCCCGCTCATCGAGGGGCTCTCGCTGGACGTACAGCCCGGTCAGCGCATCGCCATCGTAGGCCCTACCGGCTGCGGCAAGACCACCCTCATCAACCTGCTCATGCGGTTCTATGATGTGAACAGCGGTAGCATCAAGGTGTCCGGCACCGATATCCGGGATGTGACCCGCGCCTCTCTGCGCAGCAGCTACGGCATGGTACTGCAGGACACTTGGCTGCGTGCCGGTACGGTGCGGGAGAACATTGCCTACGGCAAGCCGGACGCAACCATGGATGAGGTGATCGCCGCCGCCAAGGCTGCCCACGCCCACAGCTTTATCCGCCGCCTGCCCGAGGGCTACGACACCGTCATTGCAGAGGACGGCGGCAACATCAGTCAGGGACAAAAGCAGCTGCTCTGCATCGCCCGCGTGATGCTCTGCCTGCCGCCCATGCTGATTCTGGACGAAGCCACCTCCTCCATTGATACCCGCACCGAGGTGCGCATCCAGAAGGCTTTTGCCCGCATGATGCAGGGGCGCACCAGCTTTATTGTGGCGCACCGCCTTTCCACCATCCGGGAAGCAGACGTCATCCTTGTCATGAAGGACGGCCACATCGTGGAGCAGGGCAATCACGACCAGCTGCTGGCACAGGGCGGCTTCTACGCCAAGCTCTACAACAGCCAGTTCGAGGGTGTGCAGACCTGAGTACCCCTCATAACATTAACAAAAAGGAGAGATGCGGCGCATCTCTCCTTTTTGTTATCATTTATTCTCCGGTTCCTGCACGATAGGCTCTGCCGGCGGCGGGGTGAGGGTGGAATGCGCCACCACAAAGGCCGCAGCATTTGCCCGGGCAAGGCGCTGGCGCACCTTGCGGCTGTCGTTCGCCGGGAAGGTGCGCTCCCCGTCCAGCTTCTCGTTCCAGTTGGCAAGGGCGGCATTCACCTCGGCTTCGGTGGGCTGCAAGCCCTCCCGCTCAGCCACCAGCAAAAGCCCCAGCCAGCTGCGCAGCTTGCGCTCCGCCTGCTGGTGCAGCCACTGCCGGAACTGTTCCACCGTCTGCCCGCGTACCGCCAAGAACCGGTCAAAGTTGATGCCGTTTGCCTGCAGGCTCAGATTGAACTGCCGCTGCTCGGCAAAGTAGTTGCCCGCTTCCAGCCGCTTGGGCACAAAGCCGGTCACCTCATCGCCCAGCTGCCAGACCAGCTCCTTCTCTGCCCTGTCTTTAGCCTGTGCGCAGCGCTTTGCGTAGAGCTCCCGGGTCACCCGGTCGCGCAGCGCAGCCTTGCCTGCGGCATCGGCGGCGCGCTCTTCGTCACCATAATTGCGGTTGATCTCCAGCTCAATGGTCAACCGGCGCAGCGGGTGGGGCTCGATGGCCTGCACAAAGCCGGTGTCCCGTCCCAGCTCCAGCGGCGGCAGGGCGTAGAACTGCGCCCCCGCCCGGAAGCCCTCGGCCTTGTTGACCGCCAGCAGCTCAAAATCCGGGTCGGTCACCGGTACAATCTGCTGTTCCTGCACCAGCTGCCGGTAAAGAGGATCAAAGCCCTCCAGAATGGTGCGGTTCACCGCTGCCGTCAGCAGCTCTTCCTCGTCCTGCGGGGCATCCGGGGCAGCCTGCTCCTTTGCCAGTGCAGCGGCCAGTTCCTCTGCGCTTGCCGTGAATACCAACCGGCAGTCCCCCGGCTCAGCCATGCCGAAATGTTCCAGTTTCATGCGGTGTCCCTCCTTCTCAGCGGTTCATGATGCCGACCATCAGCACCAGCAGCGCCACACCGATGCCGACGTACAGCAGCTCGGCACCTAGCACAGACTTATCGCCTTCTACGAACATCTTCTCCGGTGCATCGGGATCGTAGTATAGGGTGACCACGCTGCCCTCGGCAAAGGACTTGCCCTTGGCGGGCTTGGGGTACTGCAGCCGGTGGCTGCCGCCTGCGGTGGTAAACTCCAGCACATAGGCAGCGCCGTCCCGGCTCTGCACCGTGCCGCTTACCGTGGCCTGCACGCAGACGCCCTTGGTGCGCAGCTGCTGCCGCGCACGCACGCTGCGCAGCGCCATGTAAAACATGATCAGTGCGCCGACCAGAAAAATAATCACATTCAGCATCGTTTTCCCTCGTTTTTCCGTAATCGCCGGGCGATGCCCGGACGTATAGACAGTACCGCATAATTCTAAGTGCCGATACGGCGCGCGAGGTGCGGCAGATGCTAAGCCAAAAGCGCAGATAATACTTTGTGTATTATCGAGCATTTTGGCAACGCAGATGCCGTGCCGCAGCCGCCGGAACGGTGCTTAAGCCGTCAGGCGGGAATTGTGCGGTGTTGCCTATCGTTTATTGTACCATAATCTGCCCTAAAAAGCGCCCCACAGCCGCTATCCAGAGTGCACCAACTTTACCGCAAAAATTTGTCGAATAATTTTGAAATTAAGCCTTGACATTTCTTTTGTATCTGGTATAATAACTATCGTTCCCGGCGCTGCGGTGCAGGAACACAACAGAATATGCGGATATGGCGGAATTGGCAGACGCGTTAGATTCAGGTTCTAGGAATTGGCAGACGCGTTAGATTCAGGTTCTAATCGGGGCAACTCGGTGGAGGTTCAAGTCCTCTTATCCGCACCACAAGAGAGACAGCTTTTGATAGCTGTCTTTTTTGTTTTATACGGCAATTTCTCTTTAACAGCAACAGCGGATAAGAGGGCTTGAACAGCACGGCCCCACCGCAGGTGGGGCAACAAAAGCCCCAGTGGGGCTTTTGTTAGTGCGCGGTTTCCAACCTATAGGAATGTCTACCGGGAGGACTGTTGCTGATTTATTTCACTGTATACTCCCTCTTCAGCTGTAACAGCGGATAAGAGGACTTGAACAGCAACAACGACTCCTGCTGTGAAAATAGGGTCCAGAAATGCCCGCAGGCGTTCCCGAACCCCGAAATCAAAATATTCTTTCTGCTGAGCATACGCAGAGCGCACTCCAAATCGTTCTGCTTTCAGCTGCGTTCCCCGGTCAGGTCGGTGCGGCGGGTCACCTTATGGATGGTGCCGTCCGGCTCCTGAATGGACGTGCGCTCCAGCTGGCTGCGCAGGCTGGCCTTGATGTCAGCCAGATACTCCTGCCGCAGTGCCTGCTGTTCAGCCTTTTCGGTCTCGGTCAGACCGGTGGTCTTGCTTTTTTTGGCCAGCGCATTGATGCGGGCGATCTTTTCTTCCGTCATAAGGGAACCTCCTGTATTTCATCGTAAAATATGTTATAATGTAGGCAAGACCATTATAGCAAAGGATGATACCAATGGCAACACAACGCAACTATGCCCAGCAGATGGACGCCGTGCTGGCGGGTCTTGGCGATGCCCGCCCGCGCCTTTTGCTCCACGCCTGCTGCGGCCCCTGCTCCAGTGCCGTGCTGGAGCAGCTGTGCCGGTATTTTGAGATCACGGTGCTGTACTACAACCCCAACACATGGCCGGCAGCAGAATACCACCGCCGGGGCGAGGAACTGCAAAAGTTCGTGGCGGAAGCACACCCGCTTGGCGTGACCGTGGTGGAGGATACTTACGACCCGCAGCAGTTCTACACCGCTGTCGCCGGGCTGGAAAATGAGCCGGAGCGCGGCAGCCGCTGCACCGTCTGCTACCGGCTGCGGATGCGCCGTGCAGCGCAGTACGCCCGGGACAACGGCTTTGACTGGTTCACCACTACCCTGTCCATCAGCCCCCACAAGGACGCTGCGCGCATCAACGCCATCGGGCAGGAACTGGAGACAGAATTCGGGGTCAAGCATTTGCCCTCGGACTTCAAAAAGCACAACGGCTATCTGCGCAGCCTGCAGCTTTCGGAGCAGTACGGTCTGTACCGGCAGGACTACTGCGGCTGTGAGTTCAGCGCAAAGGCAAGAGGTATCAAGGGATAACGCAAAGAAAGCCCATCCGCACGGCAAAGTGTGCGGATGGGCTTTTTGTTTATTCCTCCGGCAGCTTTGCCACCAGAATGGCAAAGACCACCAGCCCCACGCAGGGCACGATGTTGGACGCCATACCGGCGGCAAGGCCGGCGCGCTCGGCCACCATGCCGATGATCCACGGCATCAGGATGGCGCCGCTGGAAGCCACCGGCAGCATGATACCCATGCTGGTCACGCTGGTCATGCGGCCCGCACTGGCCACGGCAGTGGGGTTCAGGCCGGACATCGAGATGGCAAAGGCGAACAGCAGCGCGATGGCTGCGCCCTGCGTGTGCGCCATCACCAGCAGCACATAGAACACAGTGCACAGCACGCTCATACCCACCATGGCCTTGCGGGGCTTTTTAAAGGGGAATACAAAGGCGATGAGCAGCCGTCCCACCAGCGTAGCGCCCCACATCACGGTGACGGTGTAGGCAGCCAGCGTACCCGCAATGATGCCGCTGCCCTTGAAGTAGGTCACCATCCAGCCGTTGACGCTCTGCTCGGCGGCATTCTGGAAGAACAGCAGACCGGTCAGCAGCCAGAAGCGGGCAGACCGCAGAAAGCTCCAGTCGATGGCTTCCTTCTCTGTGCTGCTTTTGCTCTTACCGCCGTGCAGCGGGGTAAAAACGTATACCAGCCAGAGCACAAGACCCATGGCTGCCAGCAGAAACACGGCCAGCTCGGTGCTTACCCGGGCTGCTGCCGCGATGAGAAAGGGGCACAGCAGCGCACCGCAGGCGTAGCAGCTGTGCATCAGATTCATGCCCCGGGTGCGGTCGGCGGAGTTGTCGCTGACCAGAATGGTGCAGGTATTGATCACGCTGCCCTTGGCGATGCCCACCACAAAAAAGGCCACCGCCAGCAGCGCCACTGCGCCGGTCAGCCCCATGATGGCGTAGCCCACCGCGTAGCCGATGGTCAGCAGCAGCACGCTGCGCTTCATGCCCAGCGCACTGGGCAGCATCCCCATCAGCAGACCTGCCAGCAGGTTGCCCACGCTCATCAGGGAGAGCAGCGTACCGGTCATGCTGTAGGCAAAGCCGTAGCGCTCCTGCAGCAGACTGACCACCACACCTGCGCTGATAGCGCAGATGCCGCTGAAGAAAAAGGTTGCAAAGCCCGCATTGCGCAGGCGTGTGTTCTGTTGTTCCATGTTGTTCCTCTCTTTGCGGAAATATCCTTTTTCTATTTAACCATATTTTCGCGGCTTTGCAACCGGATTTTCTTACAAAAAGTTGCAAAAAGCCCGCCGGGTTCGGACGATTTAAAATGCCCTCCGCTTACGCTCTGGGCATAATTTAAGGAAAGAATATTTTATATCTCGACAGAACGGAACGCCTGCGGGCGTTCCGTTCTGCCATTTTCACAAGAAGGGTCGCAGAGACAAAATGCATTTTTCCGCCACAGCTCCTCTCGTGAAAAAAGCGTTTGGAGCGCTCCGCAGAGCGCGACAAACGCGAAATTAAAAATGATTTTTCCGCTGAAGATGCCCAGAGCGCAAGCGGAGGGCATTCCCAATCATTTTCTATACAAAAAAGCCCGCCGGGCATTGCTGCACGGCGGGCTTTGGTTTACAGTTTACTCTGCCTTGGTCTCGGGCTTTGTCTCAGCCTTGGCTTCCGGCTTTGCTGCGGGTGCAGCAGCAGGAGCGGCGGGCTTCACCACGGGCTTCGGGGGATTGGGGTCGTCCTTCAGCGGGAACAGGATGATGTGCTTGGGGCACTTCTGGGCGCACATACCGCAGCCCTTGCACTTGTCGTAATCAACGCGTGCCACACCGTCCACAACGTGGATGGCGTCAAACTTACAGGTGCGCTCGCACATACCGCAGGCGATGCAGGAGGTGGTGCACAGCTTGTTGGCCACAGCACCCTTATCCTTGTTGGAGCACATGACCACCGGCTTGCGGGGGCCGGCAGCGTCGATCATGATCACCTGCTTGGGGCAGATGTTGGCGCAGGCACCACAGCCGGTGCACTTGTCCTTGTCCACCTTGGCCACACCGTCCACGATGTGGATGGCGTCGAACTTACACACCTTGGTGCAGTCGCCCAGACCGATGCAGGCGAAGGAGCAGGTCTTGGGGCCGCCGTACAGAGCTGCCGCAGCAGCGCAGGTCTGGATGCCCTTGTAGTCGTAGGCAGGCTTGCAGTGCTCGGAGCTGCCCTGACACTGCACAACAGCCTTCTTCTCTACGGCGCTTGCTTCGCCGCCCATGATCTTGGCAATGGCAGCGGCAGCCTTGGGGCCGCCGGGTGCGCACTTGTCGCAGGGCACGCCGTCCAGAACGACAGCCTTTGCGTAGTCGGAACAGCCGGCGTAGCCGCAGCCGCCGCAGTTTGCGCCGGCCAGACAGGCAGAAACTTCCTCAATGCGGGGGTCTTCCTCCACCGCCATGAACTTTGCGGCAGCCACCAGAACGATAGCACCCACAGCGCCCACGATGGTGCACAGGATAACAGCAGATACAATATTCATAGTCCTGTTCCTCCCTTACAGCGTAACATTGAACAGGTTTTCGACGATGCCGCCGAAGCCCATGAAGGACAGGCTGGTGATTGCAGCTGCGATCAGGGTGATGGGCAGGCCCTTGAAGGGTGCCGGAGGATCGCAGGCTTCCACGCGCTTACGCACGCCGCTGAACATGACCATGGCCAGCATAAAACCGCAGCCTGCGCCGATGGCACAGATCAGAGCCTCGATGTAGGCGTAGCCGAAGCCGTGTGCAGCCACATCGGCACCGTAGTCGCCCACGACCAGAATGGTCACAGCCAGCACGCAGCAGTTGGTGGTGATCAGGGGCAGATAAACGCCCAGCGAGTTATACAGTGCAACGACGTACTTCTTGAGGAAGATCTCGATGAACTGCACCAGCACAGCGATGACCAGAATGAACACAATGGTCTGCAGGTAGCTCAGACCAGCCTGGTCCAGAATGAAGATCTGGATGGGGAAGGTAACGGCCGTTGCCATGAACATGACGAAGATGACAGCACCGGACATACCAACAGCGGAATCCAGCTTTTTGGAAACGCCCAGGAACGGGCAGATACCGTAGAACTTCACCAGCACATAGTTGTTGACAAGGATCATGCTGAAGAAGATCGCAGCGAGTTTGACGAGCATCTTATTCCGCCTCCTTCTTCAGATTGTCAAGATCACAGCAGCTCTTGCGCTCGATGCGGGCGTCCAGCTTGCCTTCCAGCCACACACAGCCGGCCATCAACAGGCCAAAGCAGAAGAATGCACCGGGAGCCTGCGTCATGATGGAGACCTTGGCAACGCTTTCCGGAATGATCTGGAAGCCCAGCCAGGTGCCGCTGCCCAGGATCTCACGGATGGAGGCCATCAGAGTAGCGGTGAGGGTGTAGCCGAGGCCCATGCCCACGCCGTCCAGTGCGGAATCCACCACATTGTTCTTGCAGGCGAACATCTCGGCACGGCCCAGAATGATACAGTTGACAACGATCAGGGGCAGGAACACGCCCAGAGCGTTGTACAGGCTTTCCATGTAGGCCTGCATGAACATCTGCACGATGGTCACAAAGCCTGCAATGATGACGATGTAGCAGGGCAGATGCACCTTGCCGGGGATGACTTTCCGCAGCAGGGAGATCATGATATTGGAGCACACCAGCACGAAGGTGAAGGCGGCGCCCATGCCCAGTGCGCTGGAAACTGCCGTGGTAACGGCCAGAATGGAGCAGGTGCCCAGAACCAGACGCAGAACAGGGTTTTCTTTGATGATGCCGTTGGTAAGGATGCTTACCTTGGACTTATTTTCTTGTGCCATTTCTTACCAACCTCCTTTTATGCCAGCTCGTTGAAGCAGTTGATACAATCATTGATGGCAGCAAACAGAGCGGTGGACGAAATGGTTGCGCCACTGTACGCATCGAAATCCTGATTCATCACAATGTTCTTGGTGCCGTCCATGCCGTTGACCTGTGCCAGGAAGTCATCGGTGGACACATTGGAGCCAATGCCCTTGGTCTGGGTAGAAGCGTCCACCCAGATGCCGGTCTCGGCACCGTTGGCGTCAAAGCCCATGATGACGGTCAGGATGCCGCCGTCAAAGCCCTTTTCCTCGGCCTTGATGGCAATGCCGCCGTCCGGAGCCTTTACCACGCCGGTAACGTTGGCGGTGGTGTAGTCGGTCACTTCCTCCAGCGTAGCTGCGTCCGAAACAGAGGGCATCACGCTGACATAAGCAGCCAGCGTGGTGCGACGGGTGTTCTCCTTGATAACGGGAGCGGTCATGCCGTTCACCAGAGCCAGCAGCAGACTGACGATCAGAGAGATGACGGTCAGCACAACGATCGGCTTACCGGTGGTTTCCCAGCTGGAATTTGCAGTCTTACTCATTTGCCAGCACCCTCCTTCGCTTTCTTTGCAGGCTTCACATAGCCATACGGGGTCTGACGGGTCAGATCATTGATGTACGGGACCCACAGGTTCATGAACAGCAGTGCGAAGGACACGCCCTCGGTGTAGCTGCCCCAGTAGCGGATAGCAAAGGTAACGATGCCAAGGCAAACGCCGTACACCAGCTTACCCTTCAGGGTAAAGGGGCTGGTAACGTAGTCGGTAGCCATGAACACAGCGCCGAACAGCAGGCCGCCGCTCAGCACGGCAACCAGTGCGCTGTGCAGATCCTTGGTAGCGATCAGGTAGAACACGAACATACTGCCAACGTAGGAAGCCGGGATGGCGATGCTGATGGTCTTGGTAGCCACCAGATAGATCAAACCCAGCACGATAGCCAGTGCGCAGGTCTCGCCCAGCACACCGCCGTGGATGCCCATGAACAGGTCCAGCAGGCTCAGCTTGGAAGGATCTGCCACAGCCAACGGGGTAGCCTTGGACAACTGATCCACCGCTGCATCCGGGAACACCCACTTGTTCATGGAACCGGCAAAGCTGATGAACAGCACGATACGGCCCACCAGAGCGGGGTTTGCAAAGTTCATGCCAATGCCGCCGAACAGCTGCTTGACAACGATGATAGCCACCAGATCGCCGATGATCAGCTGACCGATGGGCATCCCCACGGGCACGTTCATAGCAAGAATGATGCCGGTGACCACAGCGGACAGGTCGCTGATGGGGTTCGGGCGCTTCAGCAGCTTGCAGTACAGCCACTCAAAGGCCACACAGGCCACCACGGAAACGGCGGTGACCAGCAGGGCGCGCACGCCGAAAATGATCGCAGAGGCAACCACGCAGGGGCACAGTGCAACGATCACGTTAGCCATCAGGCTCTGGGTGGTCTCGTCACTGCGGACGTGCGGGGAAGCCGAAACAATAAGCTTCGTATCCATTACTTATTGCCTCCTTTTTTGATTTCGCCAAGATAGAAGGCCTTGGCCAGACTCATCATCTGGGTGACCGGGCGCTTTGCCGGGCAGACGAAGGAGCAGCTGCCGCAGTTGAAGCAGTAGTCAGCGTGCAGCTTGCCCAGCTCCTGCACATCGCGGGCGGCGTAGGCCTGATTGACCTCCACGGGCTCCAGACCCATGGGGCAGTACTCCACGCAGCGGCCGCAGCGGATGCAGGGGTTGACCTGTGCGGGCTGTGCAGCTGCCTTGCTCAGCAGGATCAGACCGGAAGTGGTCTTGGTGGTGGGGTAGGAAAGGTTCTCCACAGCGGGGCCCATCATGGCACCGCCGGCAACCACCTTGCCCAGCTCGCCCTTCACGCCCACATAGTCCAGAATGTCCTGATAGGCGGTGCCCACGGGCACAACAACGTTCTGGGGCTTTGCGCAGGCATCGCCGTCCACAGTGATGGTACGCTGGACCACCGGCATACCGGTAGCCAGATACTTGCCCAGCGTGGAAACACTGGTCACGTTCATCACGATGGCGCCTGCATCGGCGGGCAGACCGCCGTGGGGCACCTCGCGGCCGAGGCACTTCTCAATGAGGATCAGCTCTGCGCCGGTGCCGTAAACACTGGGCAGGGGCTTTACCTCGATAGCGCTGTCGTCCTTGGTCTTTTTGCACAGCAGGTCGATGCACTCGGGCTTGTTGTTCTCAATACCAATGATGCACTTCGGGATGCCGGTGTACTTCAGCACAGCCTTGATGCCGCGGATGATATCATCGCTGCACTCCAGCATCTCCTGCGTGTCGCTGGTCAGCCACACCTCGCACTCGGAGGCGTTGATCAGTAGGGTATCCACCTTCTGCTTGGGCTGCAGTTTCACATCGGTGGGGAAGCCTGCGCCGCCCAGACCGACCAGACCGCACTCGCGCACGGCGGCAAGGAAGCTGGCCTTATCGGTGACTTCCGGTGCCTTGACAGCCGGGTCTACGGTCTGCTTGCCATCGGTCTTGATGACAACAGAATCGCACATACGGCCATTGGACAGACGGAAAGCTTCCACTGCAGCTACCGTACCGGAAACGCTGGAGTGGATGTTTGCGGAGACAAAGCCGCCCGCCTCACCGATCTTGGTGCCGACGAACACTTCATCGCCTTTTTTCACCAGTGCCTTGGCGGGTGCGCCAATGTGCTGGCTCATAAGGATGCGTACCTGCGCGGGCAGAGGCATCGGGACAGGTTTGCTTGCAGCAGTTGCCTTGTCATGCGGCGTATGCGCGCCAAGCGCCGCACGTTTCAGCTTGTTCAACATGGATTTCAAATCCCCCATTCTGCTTGAATTGCCATCCCCTCGCCCATGCAGGCGCACTGGTACAGGGACAGCAGCTGCTTAACACACTTATTGTATCATTTTGGCGCGGGAAGTCAACGACATCACGGCTCAAATGATGAATTTTCCTGAACTTTCTTATTCGTTTTCGCCAATTAGTTTTAACTAACCACCGTATTTTTCTTTTTGTTCTCCCCTCTCTGCCGTTTGCCTTTACTGCGGGAATATGCTATACTATACCTAACATGACAGGCGGAACGTCCCCCGCTCCGCTCCCGAACTTCACAAGGAGGCACCAAACCATGAAAGTTCTCAAAGCTCTGCTCGCCGTCCTCACCACTCTGGCTGTCGCCCTGACCGCTATTCTGCTGTTCTGGCAGGATAAAAGCGCTCCGCGCTATATCAAGATCTACGAAAACGAGCAGTAATATTTTTCTTGCAAAAATAACACCCCGGTCAGGCAGTAAAACCGCCCGGCCGGGGTGTTTTTGCGTTGTCCGGCAGACTACACAAAAACGCCGCCGACTTTTCGTCAGCGGCGTTTGCCAAATATGCTTAGTAATCGGTTTCGCAGCCAAGCAGGAATTTGATGTAGGCAAAGGTGCGCTCCCGCCCCAGGTCCCGCACCATGCGCAGCAGCTTTTCCAGCAGCGCCCGGGTCTCCGGGTGCATCAGGTAGTGATCCTTGCTGCGCTGGTAGTACTCCCACGCGGAAGCATCGGTGTACTTGTCGCCCAGATAGATCTGGCTTGCCGCTACCCGGTCGCACACCATCTCGCAGACGTACCGCAGGGGGATCTTCATGCCGGTCAGGCCGGTCTTGGTGGTGCTGTAATCGATCCAGTATTCCAGATGATGCTTGTTGCGCCCCTTGTGGTGCAGCCACGCCGAGGTGTAGCCTTTGGCTGCGCGCTCGGCCTCGTTGGGGCTGTGGTCGCCCTGATAATAGATGCACCCGGGGATGAACTCGGTGGGGCTGTACTTGCTCAGGTCGTGGGCAAGCCCCTGTTCATACAGCCCGCATTCAAAGCAGTATTTCATCACCAGCAGCTTGTGCCGGGTGATGGTCTCGAAATGACCCTTGATGTTCATGCTGTTATTCCCTCCACTGCACCGTAATGCGTCCCTCTTTCAGCCCGCGCAGATCATCGCTTTCGGAAAAATCCTCCCGGTCCATGGTCAGATTGGGGTTGTAGTAGGGGTCATGCAGGATGTTCGCCTTGCCGTGCACATCGTACAGGCGCTGCCGCTCGGCGGCAAAGCGCCGTGCCTTTACCGGGTCTTTTTCGTCCCCGCCGCGGCTCTTGCTCTCGTAGTGGGTCAGCTGGGCGTAGGGCGTCCACGCAATGCGATAGCCCGCATCCCGCACCCGCAGACAGAAGTCCACATCGTTGAAGGCCACCGCAAAGGCTTCGTCCAGCCCCTTTACCTCGTCCCACACGCTGGTCTTTACCAGCAGGCAGGCACCAGTAACGGCAGAAAAGTCCTGCACCGTGGCGGTGCGGAACATATAGCCGCTGCCGCTGGCTTTTTTGTACTTGTGGCTGTGTCCCGCGTAGCCCCCCAGCCCGGTAATGACGCCCGCGTGCTGGATGGTCTCGTCCGGGTAAAAGAGCATGGCACCGCACACTGCCGCCCCGCCGGGGTGGGCGCATTGGCGCAGAAGTTCAGTGAGCCATTCGCCGCTGCGCACCTCCACATCGTTGTTCAGCAGCAGCAGATACTCGCCGGTGGCGTATTTGCGGCCAAAGTTGTTGATGCCGGAAAAGTTGAAGCCCTTTTTCGGGTAGGTGACCACCCGCAAGCCGTCGTAGCGCTGCTGCGCCTTTTTATAGTAGGCAAAGGTGGCGGGGTCGGTGGAGTTGTTCTCCACCACAATGACCTCAAAGTGCTCCCATTCGGTCTTTGTCCAGATACTGTGCAGGCACTTTTCCAAGTCCTCGGTGTGGTCCTTATTGGGGATGAGGATGCTTACCTTCGGTTCGCCCACGATGTCCCACTTCACCCGGTAGGTGCTGGGGAACAGACCGTCCTCCACCGTGCCGGTGCGCCCGGTGCGGGTCAGGTGGTCTGCCAGCGCCTTTTTAGCCGCTGCCGCCACATAGGGCTTGGCATCGGCACCACCGGAGGTAGACCCCGCGTGCACCCGCCAGTAGTAGAGCACCTGCGGCACATGGGCAGCACCGCCGGTCTTTTCCAGCAGCCGCAGGAACAGGTCATGATCCTGACTGCCGTCGCATTCCGGGCGCTCACCGCCCAGCTGCTCCCACAGTGTCTTTTTAAACACCGCCAGATGGCAGATGTAGTTGCAGCACAGCAGGTAGTCCGGGGCGTAGTCCGGCTTAAAGTGCGCCACCATGGGGCGGCGGATGCTCTTGGTGAACAGCGCTTCGTCGCTGTACAGAAAACCGTCCGGCTCGCCGCGCTGCCGCAGCTGTAAGATGGCCTTGCCCATGGTATACAGAGCATGGGGTGCCAGAATGTCGTCGTGGTCTGCCAGCGCCAGATATTCCCCTGTTGCCAGCTGTGCGGCAGCGTTGGTGTTGGCGGCAATGCCCTTATTTTCGATCTTTTTGTATACGATCTGTTGATTTTTTTGCTGATATTCCTTTACGATCCGCTCTACGTCCCCGTGGGCGGCGTCCGAAGCATCGGCAAGGCAGAGCTGCCCGTTGGGCGCAGTCTGCCCCGCAAAGGAATCCAGAAACTCCCGCAGGTATTTTTCAGGGGTATTATACAGCGGGGTCAGCACCGAGATGGTAGGCAGACCGCAGTCTGCCGCCGTTTTGCCTGCCATCTCTGCACGCTGCGCTTCCTGCACCTTTTTGGCGGGCAGGTAGCGTGCGCGTTTGCCAAAGCAGCGGCGCTTAACAAAGCCCGCACCGCGCATGACCATGGTGGACAGACCCTCGTCCTTTGTCAGCTGCACGGCATAGCCGGCAAGCTCCTTGGCGCGTTTCAACCGTACGTTCATATCAGACCTCGCCGCGCTGAGTCGCCTTGTAGGCGGCGCAGACTGTTGCGGTGTCCCCGTTCATTTTCAGGTGGCCGTGGCTCAGCCATGCCACCTTGGTGCACATCCGCTCGATCTGCTCGATGGAGTGGGACACCAGAATGACCGTGGTGCCGCCCGCCATCAGCTCCTGCATCCGCTTTTCGCACTTCTGCTGGAACAGGAAATCGCCCACCGACAGCACCTCGTCCGCAATGAGGATATCGGGCTTGGTGATGGTGGCAATGGCAAAGCCGATACGCGCCACCATGCCGGAGGAGTAGTTTTTCAGCGGCACATCCAGAAAATTTTCCAGCTCGCTGAATTCCACGATCTCGTCAAATTTTTCGTCCAGATACTTGGGCGAAAAGCCCAGCACCGTGCCGTTGAGATAGATATTTTCGCGGGCGGTCAGGTCCATATCAAAGCCCGCGCCCAGCTCGATGAGCGGGGCGATGGTGCCGTTTACGGTCACCTTGCCCTTGCTGGGCTTGTACACCCCGGCAATGGTCTTGAGCAGGGTGGATTTGCCCGAGCCGTTCAAGCCCACAAGGCCGTAAAAATCGCCGGGCATAATGTCCAGACTGACGTCCTTTAAAGCGTAGAACTCGTCGTACTGCAGCCGTCCCTGCACCATGGCCAGAAAGTACTCTTTCAGGCTCTCATGCTTTTCCTTGGAAAGGTTGAAGCACATGGAAACATTGTCCACTTTGATGATCGGTTCCATTGTTCACCCTCCTTAAATGTGCAGCACAAAGCGGTCCTGCGTTTTGCGGAACATCCACAGCCCCGCCACCATGGACACTACGGCGCATACCCCGCAGACAAGGAACATATTCCCGTCCAGCGGGATGCCCCACATCACCGTGCGGCGGAAGCCCGTGATATACCAGTACATGGGGTTCAGCTTGATGATCTGCTGCATATTGAAGCCGCCGATGGAAAAGGTCATCTGGGTGGGGTCGTAGAAGATGGCAGAGAAATACAGCAGCGCGGTGACGAACACGCTCCAGATATGCATGATATCCCGGAAGAACACGGTGGCCGCCGCCAGGAACATACTGACCCCGAGACTGAAGAAGAACAAGGTCACCAGCGGATACAGCGCTTCAAAAATAGTCAGATGGAAGGGCGCGCCGGTAAAGATCATGACCAGCAGCAGCGCCACAAAGCTGAACACGCAGTTCACCATGGCAAAACAGCATTTTTCCAGCGGGAAGATATACTTGGGGATATACACCTTTTTCAGCAGCGGGGCGGCGCTGAGCACGCTGCTCATGCTGGTGGAGGTAGCTTCGTTGAAGAAGTTGAACAGCAGCTGACCGCACATCAGAAAGACGGCAAAGTTGTCGATGCCGCTGCCCCGCATATCCATCAGGCTGCTGAACACCGCCCAGTACACAAGGCACATCAGCAGCGGGTTCAAAACGCTCCACACCACGCCCAGCACGCTGCGGCGGTATTTCAGCTTGAAATCACGGCTTACAAGGTTCCACAGCAGATAGCGGTAGCGCCAGAAGCCGTTCCACATCCCTTTGAGTTTTGCCACGGGCGATCACCACTTTTCAAAATACTCGAACTTCTGGGCGGCAAAGGGCTCGTGCAGCTTGTCCTTTGCGCTGGTCTTGTGCTCGCAGCCGCAGTCCGGCCACTGCACGTTGACGGTGGGGTCGTCGTAGGGGATGCCGCCCTCGCTGGTGGGGTCGTAGACATCGGTGCACTTGTAGCAGAACTCTGCCACATCACTCAGCACCAGAAAACCATGGGCAAAGCCCTCCGGGATATAGAACATCTTCTTGTTGTCCTCGGAGAGGGTGACGCCCACCCACTTGCCAAAGGTAGCGCTGTGGGGACGGCAGTCCACGGCTACGTCATACACCTCACCCTTGGTCACGCGCACCAGCTTGCCCTGGGTATGGTTCTTCTGGAAGTGCAGCCCGCGCAGCACGCCCCGGGTGGAGCGGCTCTGGTTGTCCTGCACGAATTCCTTGTCGATGCCGGCCTCTGCAAACTGGTCCTTCTGGTAGGTCTCCATAAAATAGCCGCGGTCATCGCCGAACACCTGCGGCTCAATGACCACCACGCCGGGAATCTCGGTCTGCGTAAAAATAAACTTGCCCATGATATTGTACCTCTCTTTTTTTTAAAAGCTTTTTCTTTATCTGGAAAAGTCTGGTTTTGAACAGGCTTTTACGCTTTGTTATGGTGCTTTGCCGTTTTGCGGCGCTTTTTCAGGCGGGCGTGCAGCCGCAGCACCAGCACCGTGACCACGGCTGCGCCTATGGTACACCCCACCGAGATGCCCGCCAGCAGCCATGCGCTGCTGCCCGGCTCCACGTCCTTGGCAGTATCCAGCTTTTTGCCGGCGCTCTGTTCCAGCAGCTCGGCAAGACCGGTGATCTCGGCCTTCACCCGCACGCTGGTACTCTCCTGCTTTGCGCCGCCGTTCAGGGTATACACCGCATACACGGCGGGTTCTGCGCCCAGCAGATACTGCTCCGGCAGTTCCAAATCCACGGTCACATCCTGCGCGGATAAGCCCTCGGCCAGCAGCAGCTTCACCCCGGGGTCGGCCACCGTGACCGTACCAAGGCTCTGCCCGCCGCCCGCCACTGCCAGCTGTGCGGTAACGCTGCCGCCGGGCAGCTGGGTGTAGTTTTTGTAGGTGGCAAAGGCGTAGTCCAGCAGGGTGCGCACATCATTATATTTGTCGGTGCTCAGCTGGCTTTGCATCGTCACACAGATCAGCCGCACCCCGTCCTGCTCCGCCAGACAGACGTAGCTGTACCGGGCGGTGTTGGTGTAGCCCAGCTTGGAGCCCAGCACGCTGCCGATGTGGTAGCGGCTGGAGCCGATGCGGATCTTATCCTGCTGGGAGAAGTAACGGATCACCGGCTGGATGTTGGTGGACTGCATGGTGTACATCTGGTTGCGGGTGAACACATCCTCAAACCCCGGCTGCTGCAGCGCCCAGCGCAAAATCTGCGCCATATCGTAGCAGCTGGTGTAGTGATCCTCATCGCTGATGCCGTGGGGGTTTGAAAAGTGGGTGTGGGCAAGACCAAGCTCCTCCACCTGTGCATTCATGGCCGCCACGCCGTCCGCGATGGTGCCGCCGCCAAAATACTCTGCCAGCAGGTTGGCACCATCGTTGGCGCTTGCCATCTGGGTAGCGTACAGCGCATCCACCAAGGGGACTTCCTCCCCTTCCCGCAGGGCGATATGGCTGGAATCCGTGCCCGCCAGCGAATAGACATCCTCGTGGCTCACGGTCAGCTTTACATCATCCCAGTCCCCCTGTGCCTTTTCGCAGGCAAGACCAAGGGTCATCACCTTGGTAATGGAGGCCGGGTGCAGCTCTTCGTCCATATTCTGCTGCGCCAGCACAAGGCCGGTGTCTGCGTCCATAATGCAGTATGCCCGGGTATTGGCCAGCGTCGGGCCGGCTGCTGCCGCGCCGGGCACCAGCACAGTGCCTATCAAAAGCAGCACAGTGCACAGTGCTGCGGTAAATTTTTTCATCTGGTATTCTCCGCTTATCAGTTTTATGCCGGCAAGGCATCATTTGGAGTATACCACATTTTTTCCCCGCTGAAAAGGGATTTACGCATTCCTTTGCCCCAGCAGCACCGGCTGCAGCTGCTCACCCCGCAAAGCAGCGTCCACGGCGGCGGGCAGCAGGGCAAGATCTGCCTTCAGGCTCTGGGGCTTGGCAAAGGGGTCATCCTGCCCGTAGGGCACAAAATAATAGTGCTTGCGCTGGCACAGCCGCGCCATGTTTTCGCCGGAAGCGCCAAGGCCGTCGTTGGTGGAGACTGCCAGCACCACCGGGCTGCCCACCCGCAGCAGGCTTTTGGCAGCAAGGGTCACCGGCGTATCCGAAAGCCCTGCCGCCAGCCGCGCCAGCGTTGCGCCGGTGCAGGGGGCGACCACCAGTGCCTGTGCCAGCCGCCGGGGACCCAGCGGCTCCACCGCCTGCAGGGTGTCCAGCACCGGCTGCCCGGCAACAGCCTGCAGGCGCTGCCGCCAGCTTTCCCCGGTGCCGAACCGGGTATCCTGCTGCGCGGCAAAGCTCATAATGGGCAGCAGCGTCCAGCCCTGTGCCGTCAGTGCCTGCGCCGCACCCAAGGCGTCCTCCAGCGTACAAAAGCTGCCGCACACCGCAAACGCAAGACAGCCCTTTTTCTCTGTGGTCATACCGTTCCCTCCCGCTCCTGCAAAATGGCTTGCACCGTGCGTGCCAGCGCCTCCCCTGCCGTTTCCGGTGCCCAGACCGTCGGCAGGCTCAGCGCGTGCAGCGCCGTGTGTCCCAGCCGCCGGGCGGCGGCAAAGTCTGTGCCGCCGGGCTTGGAAGCCAGATCTACGATCAGACTTTTCTTTGGCAGCGCTGCCAGCACCTGTGCCGTCAGCACCGGCGCGGGGATGGTGTTGACCACCGTATCAAAGGCGGCAGCTTCTGCGGCAAGCTCTGTCAGCGGCACCGCCCGCAGACCCAGCTCCTCTGCCATTGCCCGCTGCACCGGGCGGCGTGCCGCCACGGTCACCCGCGCACCCAGCGCCGCCAGACGCACCGCCAGCGCCCGCCCCACAGGGCCAAAGCCCAGCACCAGCACCGCCGCGCCCCACAGGGTGCGGCTGCGCCGCTCCAGCAAAATGCCGATGCAGCCCTCGGCGGTGGGGATGGCGTTATACACAGTCAGTTCCGGGCGGGCAAAATAATCCACCAGCTCCACCCCCGCCGCCCGGGCGATGGACAACGCACTCTCCGTCACCTTACCGCCCAGCGCCAGCGCACCGGGCTTTGCCGTGCCCAGCAGCTGCGCCAGCGGCAGATCAGCCTGTTCCAGCGGGAGCGGCAGCAGGATGCAGTCTGCCTGCGGCAGCTGCTGCACGCCGCCCACCGTATACCCTGCCCGCGCCAGTGCACGCCCTGCCGCCGCCTGCCGGGCATCGCTGCCCACCACCGCAAACCGCTTTGTCTGTCTCATGCCGTCATCTCCCCTTTTCCGCTGTGCGCCATCCTATGCAGGAAGATGAAAATGCGTGAGGGGGACAATTTTGAATGCGCTCCGCGTTGCGGGGCACCCCTTCCGTCATCGCCTGCGGCGATGCCACACTCCCCCTTTTGTCACCTACGGTGACAAAAAGGGGAATCTGGCGAACGCAGTGAGCCTGAGGGGGTTCTTTCTAAGTCTACCAACAAAAAACTCCCCCGGCGGGTTGCCGGAGGAGCATTCATTTTTCTATTCTAAACACGGATACGCCGCCCTGACATGGTGCGCAGCCGGTCTTACTTCAGGAACTTTGCCACGGCGCGGGCGACGATGCCGCCCAGAATGCCGGACACCAGAAATTCGGCTACGCCCTGCACGCCAACCAGCAGCACAACGAACATGAAGGGGTTGGCAGCGCCCTTGACGGACACCAGATTCTGCACATAGTCGCAGCCGTAGAAGGCCAGCACGATGTAGCCCATGAAGAACAGGGTGTTCAGGGCGGGTGCGGTCATGGCGCTGACGATGTAGCTCCAGGTGCGGGACTTATCCAGCTTCTGCAGGCCCTTGAAGATCAGGCCGCAGCACAGACCCATGAGCACACGCATACCCACGCACAGGATAAAGGTGTTCAGCGGGCTGACCTGAAACAGTGCACCGGTCATGGCAGATGCGCCGGTGATGGCATCGTAGAAGCTCACAGCGCCGAACACGCCGCCCAGCAGGGCACCCACGGCGGGGCCCATGGTGATAGCGCCCACGGCGATGGGCAGGGTGAGGAAGCTCATGTACAGCGGGCCCATGGGCACACTGCCCAGACCGACAAGCTTCATCACCACTTCAATGGCCACCAGCAGGGCCACACGAGTCAGAGTCTTCGTATTGGTATTCTTCATAATTCAGTTTTCCTCCTGCTGCCGTTCCGCCCTTTTTGTCGGATACGGCGCAAACCTGCCCGCTCTGTGCGGGTTTAAGGTGAATATTCAAATCTTTGGAAGCGCGTGGTTGTCAGGGCGTGTTCCAGAGAAAAATGCGTTAAAATCTGTCACCGGGGAAGCGCACCCCGGCGCTGCGGCGCGCCACCGTGAGCACCCGGCTCACCGCGATGCTGGTGTCCAGCATCCGGGCGCACAGCTCCTGATCTCCGGTGGTCATGGCGCGGTAAAAGGTCTCGAACTCTGCCGCCTGCCGGGGACGATCCCCGTTCAGGTTGTAGTGCTCCTCCTTGCCCTCGTTGGGATGGAAGGTCACGCCGCCGCAGTAGTTCGGGGTGGATTTTTGCAAAATGTAGCCCTTTGTGCCCTGAATGATGCAGCGGGCAGGGGCTGCGCAGTCCTTGGCGGCAAGGCTTACCGCCTTGAAACCGCTGTAATCCATCATCAGCACACCGCTGGTGTCGATGTTGCGCTCCATGTTGGCGGCATACACTGCCTTATTCGGCTCACCAAACAGACCCACGATGTAGCTGACGTTGTACACGCCCAAGTCCATCAGTGCGCCGCCCGCGCACAGCGGGTCGAACACCGGCGGGGTCTGCCCGGCACAAAAGGCGTCGTATCGGCTGGAATACTGGCTGAAGCTGCACTGCACCATACGCACCGTGCCCACCCGGGGCAGCAGCTCCCGGAGCTTTGCGTAGTTGGGCTGGTACTGGGTGGTCATCGCCTCAAAGAGGAACAGCCGCTTGCGCTGTGCCAGCGCTGCCAGTTCCTCGGTCTCGGCGGCGGTCACCGCCATGGGCTTTTCCACAATGACGTGCTTGCCCGCCTCCAGCGCCACCCGGGCGTAGCGGGCGTGCTGCAAGTTGGGCACGGCGATGTAGACCACATCCACCCACTGCAAAAGCTCAAAATAATTGGTGGTGTGCTGTGGGATCTGATATTGCGCACACAGCTCTGCGGCTTTTGCCGCCGAGCGTGGGGTGCTGCACACCGCCTGCACAGTAAACGGCGTGTGCTCCACAAGCCATGGCAAAAATTCCTGCACGATCTTACCCGTGCCAAGAATGCCCAGTTTCATAATGCTCTCCCTTATCCTCTTGTCCCCTCAGCCTACCAGCGTCTCCGGCTCGCGGCGGGTGCGGCGGTTGGGGTACGGGTGCTTTGCCCGGGGGCGTCCCTGTTGACCGTAGTGTCTGCCGCCGCCATGGCTGCGGCCGTGCTCCTGCGGGGCGTTCAGCTGGTACAGCAATGCCAGCCCCTTCATCAGCAGCTCCGGGTCATAGGCCAGGGGGTGGCGGCACAGCGGGGTGACGTATTTTGCCAGCCCGCCGGTGACCACCAGCGTAGCCGGGCTGCCCAGCTCCTCCTCAATGCGCTGCACCATGCCGTCAATGAGCACGGCGGTGCCCAGCACCGAGCCGGACAGCATACAGCTTTCGGTATTGGTGCCGATGGCTTTTTTCGGGGAGCCCAGATGCACCTGCGGCAGCTGGGCGCAGCGCTCGCCCAGTGCGCGCAGCCCGGTGGAAAGGCCGGGACAGATCACGCCGCCCCGGAACACCCGGTCTTTGTCCACCACATTAAAGGTGGTGGCGGTGCCAAGGTCTACCGTGATGACTGGCAGCGGAAAGTTTGCCGCCGCGTAGGCGGCATCCACCAGCCGATCCTTGCCCACGGCGCGGGGCTCGTCCACCCCCATGGTCAGTCCGGTGCGGATGTCCGGCGAAACGATGACCGGCTTTTTGCCGGTGTAGTGACGGGCGCACTCGGCCAGTGCCCCGGTGATCTGGGGCACTACGCTGGTAAGCACCGCACCCTCAAAGCGCATGGGGCGCTCCGGGTGGCGGCGGTGCGCAAAAATTTTATCCATTTCGGCACGATATTCCGCAGCCGTGCGGGTGCGCACCGTGTCCATGCGCGCCACAAAGCATACACGTCCGTCCCGGATGCCCCCAAGGGCGACGGTGGTGTTGCCTATATCAATGGCTAAGATCATAATTCTGTTTTCCTTTTCAAAGTAAAAGAAAAGAACCGGTTTGCTCTTTGTCAAGCGTATTTTACCGCATTTTTGCTCAGGATACAAGTTCCCGGCAAAGATTTTGTTGTGCTGGTGGAAGTTTTGCATTATACTAAGGTAAGATATGTGGAAAAGAACTGTTTTTCCGGGAGGTAAACGAACCATGGATCTGAACGGCAAGTGCGTCCTGCTGGGCGTGAGCGGCGGCATTGCCGCCTATAAGATGGCCAATGTGGCCAGTGCACTGCGCAAGCTGGGGGCAGATGTGGAGGTCATCATGACCAAAAACGCCACCCAGTTCATCACCCCTCTCACCTTTGAGACCCTGACCGGCCACAAGTGCATGGTGGACACCTTTGACCGGGATTTCAAGTTTGAGGTCACCCACATCTCGCTGGCAAAAAAGGCAGATGTGATCTTAGTCGCCCCCGCCACCGCCAACGTCATTGCCAAAATGGCGCACGGCATTGCGGACGATATGCTTACCACCGTGGTGCTGGCTGCCAAGTGTCCAAAGCTTGTGTCCCCCGCCATGAACACCGGAATGCTGGAAAACCCCATCACGCAGGATAACCTTGCCACGCTGGAGCGGTACGGCTTTACCGTCATCCCCTCGGAAAGCGGCGTGCTGGCCTGCAAGGATGTGGGCAGCGGACGCCTGCCCAAGGAGGAAGTGCTGCTGGAGTACATCCTGCACACCATTGCCCGCCCGAAGGATCTGGCAGGGCTGCGCATTGCGGTGACCGCCGGCCCCACGCAGGAGGCGCTGGACCCGGTGCGCTACCTGACCAACCACTCCACCGGCAAGATGGGCTACGCCCTTGCCCGCGCCGCCGCCATGCGGGGCGCAGAGGTGACTCTGATCCACGGGCAGACCGCGCTGCCGCCGGTCAAATTCACCGCCGATGTGCCGGTGACAAGTGCCCGGCAGATGTACGAGGCAGTGACCAGCCGCTTTGACGCCACCGATGTGCTCATCATGGCAGCTGCCGTGGCGGACTACCGCCCCGCCACCGTGGCGGACGACAAGATCAAAAAGAAGGAAGGCGACCTCTCCATCCCGGTGGAGCGCACCGAGGACATCCTTGGCACCATCGGCCCCCGCAAGACCCACCAGTTCCTGTGCGGGTTTTCCATGGAGACCCGGGACCTTGTGGAAAACTCCTCCGCAAAGCTTGCCAAGAAGAATCTGGACATGGTGGTGGCCAACAACCTCAAGGTGGCCGGTGCAGGCTTTGGGGTGGACACCAACGTGGTCACCTTCATCACCCCGGACGGCACCCGGGAGCTGCCTTTGATGAGCAAGGCAGACGTGGCCGATGCCATTCTGGACGAGATCCTGCGGCGGCGGGCAAAAAAGTAATACTGCCGGGATTTTGTTGTACACATATCACAAAATCCACAAAAGATTTATGGTTCTTTCCGAAAATTCGGCCTTACCTGTTTATTTTATGCTGCAAAAATTATATAATAAGGGTGTGTCCCTATATTTGGAAGGAATCGGTCTGCGCTGCAGCCGTTAATATTTGGAGGAGAGCCTTACTATGTTCATGTACTCGGATTATAGCCAGCATCTGCTGGACAATGTAAAGAAGATCCACTTTATCGGCTGCGGCGGCAGCGGAATGTACCCGCTGATCCAGATCTTGGCTGCCAAGGGCTACGAGCTGTCCGGCAGTGATGTGCTGGACGGCAGCATCATCCGCTACGAGCGGGAGATGGGCGTAAAGGTCAGCCTTGGCCACAATGCGGATAACGTTGTCGGTGCGGACATGGTGGTGTACTCTGCCGCCATCTCCAAGGACAATGTGGAGCTGAACGCAGCTGCCTCCTACGGCATCCCCACCGTGGAGCGCAGCGTGCTGCTGGGCTATGTGAGCCGCCTGTATAAGCAGAGCATCTGCGTGTCCGGCACCCACGGCAAGACCACTACCACCTCCATGATCACCACTGCGCTGGAACTGGCAGGGCGCGACCCCTCTGCCGTCATCGGCGGCAAACTGCCCCTCATCAACGGCTACGGCAAGGCCGGCAAGGGCGCTGATATCGTTATCGAGGCCTGCGAGTTCGCCGAGACCTTCCTGAAGCTGACCCCCTACCTGTCTGTGGTGCTGAACATCGACAACGACCATCTGGACTACTACGGCAGCATGGGTGAGCTGAAGTTCGCCTTCAAGCGCTTTGCCCTGATGACCCAGTTCATGATCTTTGCCAACGCCGACGACAAGAACACCATGGACGTGATGTACACGCTGGACCGCCGGGTGCGCACCTTTGCCATCGACAACCACGCCGATTACCGCGCTGTCAATGTCAACGAGTATAAGCCCGGCTTCTTCGAGTTCGACCTGAAGGAGTGGAATACGACCGACACCACCCGCATCCGTCTGTCCGTGCCCGGCCGCCACAATATTTATAATGCACTGGCCATGTGCGCCGTGTGCCGCTTTGTGGGCCTGAGCGCAGAGCAGTGCGCCGAAGCTGCCCTGAACTTCAAGGGCGCAGGCCGCCGCTTTGAGGTGTACGGCGAGTGCAACGGTGCGCTGGTCATCGACGACTACGCCCACCACCCCACCGAGCTGCGCGCCACCCTGAACACCGCCAAGGAGATGGGCTACAAGCGCCTGATCGCCGTCCACCAGCCGTTTACATACAGCCGCACCAAGATGCTGTTCAACGACTTTGTGGATGTGCTCAAGATCCCGGACATCACGGTGCTGACCCCCATCATGGGCAGCCGCGAGCCCAACGACCCCACCATTACCAGCGCAAAGCTGGCAGCGCAGATCCCCGGCTCCGTGCTGGTGAACAGCCTGCAGGAAGCCGCCGACTGGGTCAAGCAGAACGCCCAGCCCGGCGATCTGGTCATCACCCTCGGCTGCGGCGATATCTATAAAGCCAGCAAGATGATGGTGGAAAAGGACTAGTAATTTTATTTAAAAAAGGACACCGGACAGCCCGCAGGCTATCCGGTGTCCTTTTTTAGGTAGATCGTGAAGATACAGCAGCTGCTGTCAGGTGTCATCGTAATGTCCGCGGCAGGAAACGATAAACACAATGCCGTTTTCTTCGTAGTAAACGATGCGGTTCACATCGTCGATACGGCGGCTCCACCAGCCGCTGAGCGTACCGCGCAGCGGTTCCGGCTTGCCGATGCCGTCAAAGGCGTTGCGGGCGATATCTTTGATCAGCGCGTTGATGCGTTTCAATGTCTTTTTGTCCTGCATCTGCCAATAAAGATAATCCTCCCATGCGCGATCTTCCCACAGCAGCCGCATCAGGCTTCCTCGATGAGGTCATGCGGGGCAAAATGCGCCTTGCCGCTGCGCACATCCCGCATGATGCCTTCCAGATAACGCTGATTGGCAGAGGAATAAAAGGGGTCTGCGGTCAGCTCGAACGGAATGCGCTTTTCCCGGGCGCAGGCCTTGAGAAAGATCGTTATAGCCGTGTTCATGCTCAGACCGATCTCGTCAAAGGTCTGCTCTGCTTCATGTTTCACGGCATCATCTACGCGTACACTGATCTGTGCCATATCCAGCACCTCCTTCTTTCTTTGATTCTACCACAAGAGAAAGCAAAATGCAATCAAGATGCTTTCTTTTTATTGTATGCCTTTCATCCTGAAATATTCCCGCAGATACAGGGAGCGCCCCCCAGCCATTCGGCGGCGGGGCGCTCCTTGTGCATCTATATACGATTCTGGAAGGATGTTGGCATTATCAGAACTTGAACAGATCCACGATGCGCTGCCACAGGCGGGTGAAGATGTTGCCCTCCTTCACCGTCTCAGTCTCAGCCACAACATTGTCAGCAGCGGCCACGGTCTCGGCAGTCTTGTAGACGAACTTCACACTGCTCTCGGCGTCCTCGGGTGCACCGGCAAAGCTGGTGTAGCTTTCCAGCCGGTCGCTCATCTCGTCCAGCACGGTCTTAAGGCCGTGCAGCTGATCCTGATCCAGTGCGCCGGTCAGCTTGGAGATGCCCTCCTCGTTGAACTGGTTCAGACCGTCGTTCAGCTGGTGGGTGCCGTCATTCAGCTGGCTTGCACCCTCGTTCAGGGTGTTCACGCCATCGTACAGGGTCTTGGTACCGGCGGCAAGCTGGGCGCTGCCGTCCTTGGCAGAGTGTGCACCGTCTGCGGCGGTCTGCACACCGGCGGTGTACTGCCCCACGCTGGAAACGAAGTACTGGATCTTGGAAAGGCTGTCCTTCAGGGCACGCACATCCGCGATATCCTGACTGTTCTCCACCTGATACTTCAGCTCTGCCTTGGCGGTGTCCTTGGCTTCCTGACTGGTCAGCAGCTGCACCAGACCGCACAGCATGGAGGGATCGTAGTTCTGCATCAGGTGCAGAGCAGCCTCCAGATCATGGTTCGTCTTGGTAGCGGAAAGGTACAGTGCCAGATCCAGCTGGCTGTCCTTGAAGCTGGGAGCCTGCTCCCAGATGGTGCGCACCATCTTGCGGCGGCCGGCAGCCAGCGTCTTGTCGTTCATGGTCAGGATGTTGTCGATGACCGCGGCGTAGTTGTCCCAGGTCATATCGGTGTCGATCAGACCGCCCTCTTTCAGGGTCTTGTTGGCAGAAGCCAGCACGCCGTCCGCCACCTGCTGCGCGCCGCTGTTCAGGGCACTGTTGTTGGAGCTCAGGGTGTCCAGACCGTTGGTCAGCCGCCCCAGACCCTCGTCCAGTGCGGCTGCACCATTGTTCAGGGTGTTGGCGCCGTCCAGCAGTGCCAGCACACCGCTGGCCAGCTGGGTGGTACCATCTTCCAGCTGAGAAGCGCCGTCCAGCAGCTGGCTCATGGCATCGTTCAGCTGGTTGATGCCATCGGTCAGGTCATTGATGCTGCTCAGGTCAAACACATTGTCGGTGCCCAGAGCCGCAACGCTGGTGGCGCAGGCCATCATCACCTGCGGGCAGGTCAGCCCGGTAACATCTGCTTCCACCGTGATGGTGTCCTGCAGATAGTCCTCAATGGTGTCCAGCTCGTCCGGCAGCAGACCGGACAGGGAGTCCTTTACGCCCGGCAGGGTGACAAAGGCAGCCACATTGCTCTTGGCAGCGCTTTCCACCAGACCGTGGGCAGCCACCACGTTGGTGGCATCCTGCCCGAAGATCACGCCCACAGCGGTGACCAGCGGGGTAACGATGGTGCGGTCAGTACCGTTCACGTTCACGGTGCCGGTCTCGTTGTTCTTCAGGGCAATGGTCATGGTCAGATGACCGCTCTTGCCGATCAGATCTTCCAGTGCGGCTTCCTGACCGTCCAGCGCGTAGGTAACGGTAGCCTGAATGGGCAGGGCGCGGTCGGTGTCACCTTTATAATACACATCGGTATCGTCGGTGTTCCACACCAGCTTTTCGCCGTCCTGTGTGAACTCGGCGCTGCTCTCGGTGTTCTGGATATTGGTCAGGGTGCTCTGGTCGGTCACATTGGACAGACCGGAGGCGCTGTAAACGTGCTCGCTGACGGTGGTGCTCTGGATGGAGCCATCGGCGTTCATCACAGCGTACACGGTCTCAGACTTGGTAAAGCTGCTGCCGCCTGCGGCAAAAGCCGGGGCTGCACAGCTGGCGGCAAGGGCAACTGCCAGCGCCGCACTGGCGAAACGAAGCGATTTTTTCATAATGCATTACTCCTTTTCAGACTTCTTGGCGTTGGCAGATTCAGGTACCATCCATTTCAGGGTGGTGTGGCGGATGAGCCAGTCACACAGCATCAGGGCGGCGGGCAGCACCACCAGAATGACCAGCATACTGATCAGAGCGCCACGGGAGATCAGCAGGCAGATGCTCCGCAGCAGCTCCATCTTACTGATGGCGGCCACGCCGACCGTAGCGGCAAAGAAGGTCAAGCCGCTGGTCAGAATGGACTGACTGCAATGCTCCAGCGACTGCTGGGCAGCTTCCTTGGGGGTGCGGCCAAAGGCACGCTCCTCGTGATAACGGGTGGTCATCAGGATGGAGTAGTCCACGGTAGCGCCCAGCTGGATAGTGCCGATGACGATGCTGGCGATGAAGGGCAGCTGCGTACCGGTAAAGTACGGGATGCCCATATTGATGGCGATAGCGGCTTCGATGCTGGCGACCAGCAGCACCGGGATGGAAATGCTCTTGAAGGAGATGGCGATGATGACCAGAACGGCCATGATCGACCAGACGTTGACGTTCTTGAAGTCCACGTCTGCCACCTCGATCAGGTCTTTGGTCATGGCACCTTCACCGGTGATGACGCCCTCGGGGTCTACGTTTTTGATCAGGCTGATCATTTCGTCCAGCTGGCTGTTGATGGCGTCCGTGCCGGTCTTGTAGGAGCTGTTGGCAAGAATCAGCTTGTAGCCGCCGGACTGCAGGATCTCCATCACGCTGTCGGGCAGCAGCTCGGTGTCAAAGCCGGGGCCGGTAATGGAATCCAGACTTACCACCTGCGTGATGCCGTCCACGTCCTTCAGCTCATCGCACAGGTCGGACACCTGCGTAGCGGTCAGATCGTCATGCACCAGAATGAAGTGGCTGGTGGTCATGCCGAAGTCCTCGCCCAGCTTGTTGGTGCCCACGATGCCGGTCAGGTCTTGGGGCAGGGAATCGAACAGGGTGTAGTACACGCTGGTCTTGTTCTGCGCAATGGCAAATGGAATAAGGAGGAGGATAAAGACAGTCACGATGGGCACGGAATGCTTGGAAACAAAGTAGCTCAGCTTGGTCAGCCGAGGGATAACGGTGCGATGCTTGTATTTTTCCACCCACTTATCAAAGGTAAGGATCAAAGAGGGCAGGATGACCACGGTGCAGATGACGCCCAGTGCCACGCCCTTTGCCATGACAAGGCCGATATCGCGGCCCAGCGTCAGACGCATGGCGCACAGTGCAAGGAAGCCTGCAATGGTGGTCAGGCTGGAAGCGGAGATGGAGGTCATGGTCTTGCAGATAGCGCTGACCATGGCTTCTTCATTGGTGGAGCGCAGCTCCTTTTCTTCCTCATAGCGGTGCAGCAGGAAGATGGAGAAGTCCATCGTAACGCCCAGCTGCAACACAGTGGCAAGCGCCTCGGTGATGTAGCTGATCTGCCCCAGAAAGATGTTGGTGCCGAAGTTGTACGCGATGGGGAACAGCAGACCCAGCATGAACAGCAGCGGGGTGAGGGTGCTTTCCAGCGAGAGGAACAGCACCAGCAGGCTGGCGCCCACGGCGATCAGAATGTACAGGGGCATTTCCTGATTGACCAGTGCCTTGGTGTCCTGCAGAATGACGCTCATGCCGCCGAAGAAGCAGTCCTTGCGCAGCAGCTTTTCGATCTGCTTGACGGCTTCCATGGTTTCGTCGCTGGCGCTGGGGGCGTCAAAACGGACGATCAGCATGGTGGAATCGTTTTTGCCGAACATGAACTGCTGTACATCGGCAGGCAGCATGGCGGTGGGGATGCTGGGGTCGATCACATCGCTGAGCCAGAAGGTCTGGGTGACGCCGGGCACGTCTTCGATCTCCTTTTTCATGGCGATGAGTTCATTGGTTGGCAGGCCCTCTACCGTGATCATACCGGTGGAGGCCAGATGGAAATCGTCCTCAAGGGCTACCTCGCCGATCATGGAGTCCAGATCCTGCGGCAGGTAGGTGAGGATGTCATAATTGATGCGGGTGGCAATGGCGCCGATCGCGGAAGGGATCAACAGCAGCACGGCCACTGTTAAGATCAGCTTGCGCAGACGCACGATGCCTTGTGCGATCTTTTTCATGAGAACCCTCCAGAATAGAAAGTTGATTGGGAAAGCCCGCGAAACTGACCGCCGGTCATCTTCCGGGCAAACACTATTATATCCACCCCGGACAGTGTGTCAAGCAGAAAAAGTGACCGAAAGTCAGTTTTTTTATCAACTGCAAAAAATTGTATAAGAAATCGGGCTTGCACAAACGGCAAAGGACTGCTAAACTAAGTAGCACAGGCCGGACGCAGCACATACCTGCGTCTAAATTCAGAGAAAAGAGGAATCTACCCAGAGCATGAGCACCGTGGAAGGTAAGAAACAGGAAAAGCGCCGCGCCCTGCTGGATGCAGCCTACGAGCTGTTTCTGGAGCGGGGCACCGCCAAGACCAGCGTGGAGGATATCACCAGCCGGGCAAAGGTGGGCAAAGGCACGTTTTATCTGTATTTTCAGGATAAGGGCGCGGTGATGCAGGCGCTGCTGGGGCGGGTGAGCTACCAGCTGCTGAGCGATGCCTGCCTTGCGGTCGAGCAGCACCCCGAGCTGCCCGACTTTACCGCACAGGTGGTGTTCGTCATCGACCATATCATCGAGGCGCTGCGGCAGGACGTGCTGGTGCTGCGGTTCTTGGAGCGCAACTTCGTCTGGCCCGGGCTGGACCAGATCGAAGCCAGCAGGGAGGCCGAGCCCCTGATGCGCAAGCTGCTGGCCATCGTGCTTTCCAGCCCGGAGATGGCCGGCCGCACCGAGCGGGAGGTCTACCAGCGCATCACGGCCCTTGGCAGTATGTGTATGTCGGTGTGCTATTCCAGCATTCTGGAGGGCAAGCCGGACAACATCGATGCCATGAAGCCGGTGCTGTACGATATCATCCGCCGGGCGCTCTCGCCGGAAAAGTAAAAAAGAACACATAAAAAAGCACAAAAGGTCTTGCTTTTTGCAAAAAGCTGTGGTAAACTATCCAAGTCGATATGACATGGACGGTTAGCTCAGCTGGTAGAGCATCTGCTTGACGTGCAGGAGGTCACAGGTTCGAGTCCTGTACCGTCCACCATACAGTTCGTACTCGAACCCGATTCTTTACGAGAAAGGGTTCGGGTACGTTTTTTGTTTATCGGAGGTTCTGCGGCGAGAGTACGCAGAACGGTAAGCAAGAACGAATAAAGGCAGGGTATCACCATGAAGGTGGTGCCCTGCCTTTTGCTTTGCATCAAGTTTGCAGCCTGAGAACTTGATGCTCCTATATCATGTAAGTTCTCCATCTTATGTGACTAGACAGAGGATATGCCGTATATTACCACAGTGCTACAACCATAGTTGTACATCTTTCTATGTTCTATGAGAGGAGCTTCTTACATGTCAGTAACAAAAATGAACGTCGTTATCTTTCATTTTTCTATACATGTTGAGGTTTTTGTTGAGATTTAGTTTTCGGACGAGTGATTCCTCGGATATAATATCGTTAGAAAACAGTTCATATAACAAAATCCAAGAATGTGCTTTTTCGGAAATTGTTTGTTTCTGAGCGTCAGATAAAAAATTTTTACGAAGCAGCATTATTTGAGCAAGTTCATTTTGACTTTCAATAATTTTATTGATTGCAGAATCATTAGGGACCAATGCTTGAGCTTCTATTAAAATATATAGTAACCAGAGAACTTCCAAGTCATGATCTTCTAGGAGATTCATCAAAAGCATTGTTGAAATCTGAGCTTTTTCTTTTTCGTTCAATGGCTCATATGTTGTACTTTTAAGAATAAGCGAACAAGCTTTTGTTAGAGATCGAGCATTATTAGTTAAGATTGTAAAAAGATATGCACGGTAAAGTCTTTGATCTTGATCATCAGTAAGCTCGATGGGAGCGTTTTCGATGCTCTTTAAGAGGTATCTTATTGAACCTTTGGTCCCTGAAATTTCAAGATTGAAAAATGTGTTAAAAAGGTTCATCAACTCGGCGTTATGTGATATCAATGGATTTTCATCCACTGCCGATTGATATTTTTCAATAATTTTCTTTAGATTTTCAGCTATATAATAGGGAAACTCAGTAATTTCTGTTTTTTCATAATTCAATGTGAATCCATATTTCTTTAATATACGTCCTACTATGCTGACAATTTGCTTTTCATCATCATTATAAATATATATTTCATAATCATCAACATACCGAGAATAATTCAAACCCGCGTTACAAAGTTCCTTATCGATTCTTGCCATCATACCTTCTGCAATTATTTTTGAAGAGAGCGGACCAACAAGGAGACCATTTGTTCGGTTTAGATTTTGTTTTCGATATATAGAATCCAAATTCTTATATATAGTGTAGGTGTCGCTTACTGACTCACCATGCTGAAAATTCTGAAACTGTCGATTGGCTTCATCGAACCCTAAAATAATAGCAGGAATCATATGAAGATAAAAGCTAGAGAAAAAGTTGGAAATGTCCAATTTCAAGATTTTTTTGGCTCCACTTGCTTTGATTATCTTTGCTGCAAGATTTGAAATGTAATCTGATGGCATGGGAATATCACCTGTGGGAGCATCGCCGCCGTACGATTGCTCGTGTCGAATAATCGTATGATTCACTCCCAAAATTGGAGAAAATGAGCAAGGATTATTCTCAGTGAACTCTATTAAGTCTTTAACAATATGTTTTTCTTTCATGTATGCATGAACTACCGCATATGCTCCGATTTCTGGAATGCTGATAATTCTACGCGCATCGTTTTGATTGAATCTGCTCATGTTAAAATTGTACGGAGGTATCAAATCGCATTCAAAAGGTGGCGGCTGCAGAAATGCTTTAGGGTTCAGTTGAAAGCAAGGAGGTAAATATTCAGAAAAAAAGCCTGTATTGCGTATATCTTTATCAATGGTAACATACTCCGAATCAGACAGTGACATTATTCAACTCACACTCCTATGATATGTACTGTTTTCAAAAAGGCTTCAAATACATTAAATAACACTTACCTTTGCCCGTCAAGGTTACACAGTGATTTCTCTTTAAACACAAAAACAGGGTGCGCCCCGAAGGACGCACCCTGCAAAAATCCACACACGATAAGTAAGGCAGGGAGTTCCCCAGAGCAGAGTTCCCATAAAACAGTATTTGCAAAAGTTCCCTAAATGGGGAAGATTTGGCGTGACTTCGGTCACGCCTTTTCTTTTGCTTCCAGTTCATCCAGAGGGATGTACCC
>SKEE01000074.1_pt1 | contig 111077 bp, 125 predicted proteins | sample 4826661 | NCBI WGS metagenome assembly SKEE01 (sample SAMN11008817, study PRJNA524170) | human gut metagenome | biome: Human fecal sample; material: Feces; isolation source: fecal sample from pouch patient p20 | host: Homo sapiens | place: Israel: Tel-Aviv | collected 2016-11-14
ATCTCAAAGACTTGTATTTAAAATTTGAATACATTGTTTATATGAAAGATGATATAGACTATGATGAAAATAATAAATATAATATTAAGGACTGTATAGAGGTAAGAGAACAAACTGAAAGATTTAAAGAAGTTGTTAAATATTTACGTTTTTTCTATGAAAAAGAGAAAATATTTATATCTCAAATTCAAATAGCTGAATTGGAGAAATATATAAAATATTTTTCACCTGCTGAGGATAAATGCTTTTTGTTTTCACTTCAGATGGTAAATAAAATGAGTGATTATGGAAAAAGAAGAAACTTTGATTTGTATGAATTGGATGGATTGCGGAAAGAAATTAATGAATTTACTGAAAAGATTTTCCACTGCTATAGGGCGATATAAAAAAATCGTAATTCCGATAGTTGTTTTGTTTGGAATTATATCTCCGAATATATTCTTAGGGGTATGTTACGATTCCTTTGACAGATATAAGTTTGTAGAAGAATGGTATAAATCTATTTTTCAAATTGTCCTGACTTTGTTTTTGGTTGACTACTATACAAGAAAGTCAGCCTTTTATCGGAGAAAAGCAAAAATAGATAGCCTTCTATCAACACAGTTGAAACATATTGATTTAATATTGGATTCTATTAGAGAAGAAAATATATCAATGTTCATTGATGGAATTGAGGCATTTTATGTTACACATTTGACACTGAGAGAATATAGTGTTTATCCATACTCTATAATAGTTAATCACAATAGTATAACAGAAAGTATTAGCTTAATTTTAAAGAATAAGACTGATTTTAAATTTTCAGGAGAAATTTATCGTACATCTATTCGACAAATTGAAAAATATTGTACAGAATACAAAGAACATAAAAAATGAGTCGATGTTATATTACCTTTTTCCCGGTAAATCTTAAAAAGGTATTTATCGGAAAAAGGTAATATAAATGCAAATATATTTATAAAGATAATCCATCCCCAATCTGAATATCAAAAGGATTCAAGTCAAACTCGTGCGTAATGTTAGTATCGTCCTGCTGGCTCTCCATCCCGTCCTCGTTAAAAATACATCCTTTTAAGGTTACACTGGATGTATCCCAGTCATCCGTGCCCATCGGATTTGCGAAAGAAACGATCAAATCGAACTCTCCGATATCCATAAGCGAACCGTATGTACTTCGTAAGGCTTGCTGGGTAGCATAGTCCATAGTGATAGAAGCGGTATAGGTGATGTTCCCAAAACCTCTTGACACGGGTCGCCCGCCAAGACCGTAATTGCTCTCGACTTTACGTTTCTTATTCCATTTGATACCGCTTACCCCCTCCAATGTTGTACTGCCTTCCTCGATGCCCAGTGCGGTAGAAGCCAGTGTTATCATACTCCAGGAATAGGCGACATTATTAATTACAGCCATAGTTTATTGTTATTTAGCGGTTAATGAAAGTCCTTCCTCGACATAAATTTTCACGGCTACTCCCACAGGTACAATGACATAACTGATACGGAGCATATCGTCAACCAGCACATTCTGATTAGGGTCAATATTAACTGAATAACCGCTGATTTCCTGGTCGCTCTGCATCTTTTTCAGAATGTCGCTGATGAGTGTCTTGAATGCCGTGATTTTAGAAGGAGCTAAAAATCCTGTTGTCGGATTGACCATTAAAGGGCTATTTACATAAGGTAAGAGAGCAGAACGAACAGCACGTCTTGACTTATTGATCGTCCGGTTCCGGGCAATAGTCCGAAAATCACCGTCGGAACATGTCTGGTCCTTTGAAATGTAAATGCCATTTTCACGACCGGCATATTTTATCAGAAAAATATACCCTTTATCATCGAGATCGTCCAACAGAGTGGGAGATAATGACTCATAGGCATTCAGACTGATAAATTCCTCCCCGTCGGTCTGGTTTATATCGCCGAAGCCCAGCTCGATGTTTTGAAAATTGTCATCAAACAAATTGAATTGCTTGACCCACGCCACGGACTCCTGGACATTTGCTTTAGCCAAACATCCCAACATGGCACCGAGGAAACCGACGGGAGTGTTGTTTTTATTGGCTTTCTGCATAGTCGAAACCAATGTCGAACGGGCTTGTCCGAAAATTACGCTGGTACGGGAAGATTCGCAAAGTGCTGTTGGAATTTTATTCAGGTCAATTTTCTTGCCTTCTGCCGTATCAGCCCCGGTATTGGAACAGTTTGCTGCCAGGATAATAGATAATGGCTGGTGCTGCTCGGCCATTGCTACCGCCTTGTCGTTAACGGACTTTACCAAGTTGAGCGTGTATTTCTCCTCAGCTCCGTTTTGTCTCCAGAGTGGCTGTTCGGTATAAATCCCCAACTGGTTGATCGTACCGCCCGAAACCCTCTGCATAATATCAATAGCGTCCCAGTTCTGGCTGCAATCGGCGAACATGACATACAGCCTGCCATTACCGTCGATGTTCCCGCTCATGCGGAAAAACTCACGGATGTGATAGGCGGGAATGCCATGATAGAAATTCAGGTTGTTTTCTTCATCTTCAGTAGCGGACACCCTTTCGATAATGCCAAAATCCTGACTGGCCGATTTACGGCTTGTTATATAAGCAACATCATTGAGTGCCAGGTTCCCCTCGTTGTTTTTCCCATAACTAGCGGTAAAAAGCTCCGGTTGCAGGGACACGTCAAACAGTAGTCCGGTGACTTTTTCATTTCCTGACGCCGTAGCGCGGGGAATATTTCCGTCTGTTGTTTTTATTACTACATTTCCTAATGCCATTCTTGTTGTGATTTAAGGTTTGTGGTAAGGGTTTGTGTAAAGCACCGCATTACCTCTGATTCTTTCCGGAGTGTCGGGAGTGTAGATTCCTCCCTGATTGTCTATGTATATGGAGGCATAAGCGGGAAAAGCACGAAGGATATCCAATGTATGTCCGTTTGGTTCCGGCTCTTTCTCCTTTGCCTTCTTTACAGGAGATGTAACTGAAGCCTCCACCGGTGTCTGCGTGGTATTTTCTTCAATGAGGGGGATAACCGGCTCTTCCCCCTCTGTAATTGTTTTCTGTTTTGCCATAAGTTGAGATATGTGGAAGTGATAGAAAAAGGGGAACGGAAAATGAATCCCCATTCCCCCGTATATAAATCAAAGGTTAGCTTCCGGGCGCATCAGCCGCCTTTTTATAGGCCGTATGAACTACAATTTCAGCCGGTCGGACGATGTTCACGTCCATCTTCATCCTCATTTGAAAGAAAAATAATTCCGAGTTGCTTTGCAGGCGGTCCACTTTCAATACTTCGGTATCGTTTGCATAATCAACTCCCATCCAGAGATTCGAGTTCATGCCGGTGGTAAATTCTCCCAAGACAATCGTATGCTCAGGTACTCCGACCAAGGGAATGATACGCTTCCCTTTAAAGCGATAGCGGTTTACTTCTGTATTCTCGGAATACTTCACCATCTTGTCCGTTATATATTGGTCATAGGCATCCCAAGCCTCCCAACTCATAAGGAATGTCAGTCCGGCTTTCTTACGGATTTGCTTGGGACATTTCTTCCACATGCCATACAGTGCTTTTTCTACTGCCGCACCGTCCGGAAGTTCCGTGTTGCCTGAAAGGACGCATTGTCCGCCTGCAATGGTTTCCCTGTCCGTGGCATTGATGTTGTCGATGATACGCTTGATTACCCCATCAAAATATTTCTCCTTGCCACGTCCGATGATAAGAGAGTCTGCCGGACAGGTAATTCCAGCTACCGCCGATCCGCCTTTGGCACTGGTCCAGATAGCGTTGCCGATATACTCGTTTTTTTTGTCCATCAGAAGACGCAGCATGGTTGCCTGAATTTTCGGGTCTAGCTCACGGAAGACGAGGTTGCCTTCGGGTTGGGCAAAACGCCAGTATTTCTCATAGTCGCGGGGATTGAACTCCAAATACACCATAAAGTCCTGTGGAATGAGATAACGCTCGGTGAATTCGTATTCGTTTTCCCCGTTCTCACCTTTAGCGCCATGGGTGCTCGTCGGGGTGGGTACATTATCCTGGATGATGTCACCCAATCGGATAGACGGCAAGGTATATTTATGTTGGATACCGCTCTTGATGTGGATTAATCCTTCCTTAAACGTATCGTTTCCTTGGGCCGTATAGGTGAGCAAGTCTTCAAGGACCTCACCGTTATAGCCATTTTGGAGAAAGGATACTGTATTAGCTGCTTCTGCCATGTTTTTTTAAGATTTGAGGTTAATTGGGGTAATGGGTTATCAGGACATTTTCTTGAACTCAAAGTTTTCGCCTACCACAGCTTTTACTCTCTCAGCCATGATTGTTTCGGCAGTTCTGGTTCCTTGTACCGTAGCCTGGATGTTATCAGGGTCAGAAGCGATCTCCTCGGAGATGATTTCACGCGCGGGAATGGATTTCAGCGTGCTTTCTGCCAGATCATAGTTGGATGCTGCCATCTGGGTCCACTGGGCTTCCGCACCCTTGTTGATCTTGCCTTCATTAATTGCCGCTTCAACCAGTGTCTTGATTTTTACTTTCTTTTCGTCGGCTTCTCTGGTTTCATAAATATTCAGTTTTGCTTTGACTTCGGAAAGGTCTTTTTGTAGGTTCTGTACGGTGGCTTCTTTACCGGCGATAACCAACTGGGCGTCATTCAACGCTTTATTTGCGGTATCCAGCTTGGCTTCAACGCCCATAAGCGTAGAAATGCGTGCCATTACATCCTTGACATCGCTGTCTTTCATGCCCAGCGTTGCGGCAACCGCACCAAATTCTATTCCGGGAGTTTTTTCTTCATTCATAAGTGTGTTTTTGATGTTCTCAATGTTCTGATTAAGATTAGGGAGGGAAGCTCGAAAGTGTTTATTTTCGACTTCCAGCGGCGCGGCCTCGCTACAAATCCGGTTCATCAGGTTTTGTATTTCTGATATGTCCTTCGTCAGGTCAAGTTCATTCTTTACCTTGTCGCACAACTGTTTGGAGGTATGGATAACGTTGCCTGCCGGAATGATACCGGCTTTGACGGCAGACTGCGCATTGAAATAAGTGCCGTCCTTACCTGCCTCCCCATCCATGATCGCTTGCACCTGCTCTTTTTTTAGCCCGAATCGCTTGCGATAAATCATTTCGACCTGGTAAGTGAACGCTTTAACAAGGTCGGATGGCTCCGAATTATCAACCGAGGGCAGAAAAGGATTATGTATCATCAGGATAGAATAGTCACGCATCAATGACCGGGTTCCTGCCGCCCAAATGATAGATGCCATACTCGCCGCCATCCCCTCAATGATACACTCTGTTTCAACAGTGGAATTTTGAATAGTCGAATAGGTTGACATCCCGTAGAGGACGCTGCCGCCTTCCGAGTTGATCAGTACCCGTATCAGACGGGGGCAAATCACATTCTCCAGAAACTCAAACTCCCGGTTGAACTGGGCAGTGGAATCCTCCGTAACCTTGCCGGAGAAACGTATGGTGGCAATATCTCCGGCTTTGGCTTCCCCGACAACGTATTTCAAATCGTTTATTGTCATAAATTCTTTTTTACTCAAGAATAGGGGTGCAAAGCCAGATATGTTGATAAACGGTTATCCGACAGGTTCAGGCTGCGGTGTTTCTTCTTCTTTATCATCTTCGTCCTTCTCGACGGAGAGAACATAACCGGTTGCTTCTTTATATGACGGGTGGTTGTGATTGCCATGTCCATTCTCATCATGCAGCGGCGCATCTGAATGGTTGGTAAAGGGTGGCATGACAAGGTATCTTTCAACCCAGTTCTTGTATTTCCAGGCGGAAGTCTCTTTGAACCAAACCTCGTAATCAATCCAATAGGCTTGCAACATGTTGACCGTCACAGGCATGTCAAAATAGGTCAGGTTACACCTTTCATTGAGTGCGGGTTCGTGGTTTTTGGCATCCTGAATAGCTATGTTCAGGCGTTGGAATACCCAGAACGCATCGCATTCGCGCTCGGGGTCCTGGTTATTCAGGGTGTTAAGGATAAACCGGATACGCATCGTAGCTCGTCCTTCGCCTATCCGCTGTTGCTGTACCAGGTAACGCACGTTGATAAAGTGGATAAATACGGCGGGAAAAGCAATCTCCGTTTCCAGGTTTTCGTCCCTTACTATCCGGGCGAATTGCCCGCTATCAATGGCAATCGTCCTGAAAAATGGCTCGCTTTCCGGATTATCCGGGTCCTCACGTAAAGTAAGTATGGCCCGTTTGACTGCTTGGTACATGTTTACAAACGGGTTTTCCGTTACTTCTTCCGGAACGGATACTTTACTTTTTTCCTGTGCCGGTGTGGAAAGGTTTTTGTCTTTTATCATTGGCGTGGCATGTTTCTGAATAATATTTTTGTAAGATGGTCGTTCACATCAGCGTCCAGTTTGGGGCTGAATCCGATAAATTGCCTCCAGACAGGCCGCCGGGACGAATACTGGTTGACGGTATAATCTGACAAACGGGGGTCTGTGTTGTGTATAGCGGCATATCCTTTAGCTTTTGTATTGCGTCCGCGTTTTCCCTTTGATGCATATCCTATCTCTTCCGACTGGATGTCAAACCGGGCGCCCCGCTTGAAAAGACGTTTCCCGTTATGACGCCAGCCGGTCCAGTTGTTCTCCCGGGCAAATTCATCTCCTTTGATATTGCTTGCCAGCATTCCGGTATCCTTCATCACCGGGTGGGTAAATTTCTTCCCCCATCTCGATTCACGAGGTTTCCAAGCTTGTCCGCTGCCATAAAACCCTCCGGCTAAAAAAGAAGTCCTGAAAAACCGTTTTGAATAATTTCCGGTTACAGTGGTAAAGTCAAAAACATTTTTTTGAAATTGGCTTATAAGATGTCGTTCTCCCTTCAGCCATTGGTTGCAGAACTCGTCAACTGTTATTTTCATAGATGGAATTTTGTTTTAATGCGCCTTTTTATGGTTTCTATTTCCGGACGGAGCGCAGTCTTGAAGTAAGGATGCGCCCCGGAAAAAATACGGCCTGCGGTAGCAAGGCTTTCACGGAATACCGGATGTACCGGATATGCTGTGGCACTGCTGGGGAGCGAAGCGGTTACCGAAGAAAAACCGTCGGAAAGGTAGCATCGGCATCCCCATTCAAGAGGCGGTATCAATTCCGGAGGAAATTCACTTTTACGGTAGGTCAGTCCTTCATGTGACAGGTGCCAGGCTCTCACGCGTTCATCTCCCTGTGTCATAAATGTAATCCAGTTCTCGTCCGGAATATTCAGCCACCAGGCGGCTACGGTAGCAGCATACAATACATCGTCATTTTCTCTTCGTGCGAATGTCTCATTGTATTTCCTGCATATAAGCAGGCATTCTTCCATATCTTCCGGGGTATGGCCTGTAGGAAGTGCGCCCATCATTTCCATTTCTTCAGCAGCCGCAAAATCCACCAGATTATCAATGGCGGCTACCAACACATCCCGCTGTTGCCTTTCTTTTTCGGAAACGAATGTGTTGTGATTGCGAAGCAAGTCAAGTGCCTCGTCAAAGTCTATCTGTAACCCGGTAAGGGCGCGGTCAATCAGGAAAGCGGCACGGAGGGCGATAATTTCTTCCATTGTTTCCCAGGACTCGGCACTGTTCTCATAGGTTGAAAGAAACCGCCGGAAAGCGGCAAGAATCACTAAAAACTCTTTGCGGGTATCATCTTCGGGGTATTCCGGTTGTATCCGGGCCTTTTCACCCAATACACGGTTTGTTTCAGGGAACGGCAGATGACCGCTTACTCCGTTCCCGCCAGAAAATTTGCAATCCTGCTTCCTCGCGAATGGCCGTATCTACGGAAATATTCCTCGTCCGACATGATACGCCTGTCGTGAGATGAACCACCGGAAGCAGAAGGCATATTGCTATCCATAGACATTACATTGATCTGCTTGCCCACATTAATTCCGAACTCTTTTTCAATCTCATCGCTTGATACCTCATATTTGTCGGTAATCAGACCATATAATTTTATACGGTCTTCATTGTTCATCTCGATTCGGTTACTGTATTTAAACTCCAATCCGGATTTAATATATCCCATGTCCACCAAACGAGGGATAATTTCCTCATTCATTATATTCTCAATATATCTTCTGTACACTTCGATACGGTCCCTGAAAATATCCTGATGGGCTTTTGTACTTCCGACATAACTTTGCATCCCTCCCGCCATACTTTCCGAGCCCAAAATCAAATTGGCAACCTCGTTATTGACAAATTCGATTAAAGAGGTGTAAATCTTCTCCGAATTGCTCATCGTGAATGTCTTGATATCCACCTCATCCTCGATTCCCGTGACAATTACCTTGTTTTGGGCCGCATTGGCAATATCCTGGGCAAGTCGTTTACGGTCTGTGTTAGATTCGCTGACTGTCTTACCATGCACGATTGGCTGACCGTAAGTATGCGAAAAATTGACGTAGTTTGCTACGGTGAACTTCTTGGCGAGAATCAAAGGAGTGGTCGCTGAAAAAAGCCCTATATCTCCGCTGTTGATTAGCACGTAGTTTCTCTGGTAGGTTGCCGAAGCAATATTCCAGTTAGGCAACCACAATCCCTGACGTTTGACAACGGTTTTCTGATCGGGAAGCACATTACGCCTTTCGATAATATTCACCACTGCTAATTTCCCGGTTCTGGGATTAATGCCCGGCAATATTTCAAGAAGAGTATAGCCAAACAGTTTAGCCTCGACAATTCCCCGGATAATCTTATCGAACTGGCTACCCTGGATAAGCTGTGTCTGCTCCACGTCTTTGATATATTTCCCTTTCTCGTTCATGTGGGCCAGCATATAGCGGTCACCCAATATTTGCGATTCCAATGTCTCGATGACCGAACGTATGTGGGCATCCTGCTGGAGGCATGCCTCATAAAGATCGATCAGGCGGCTACGGTCGTCAAGAATGGTTCCGGCTACCATATCCGAACGCGCAGACTTGTATCGGTTATTGCGTTCAATCTCGGTCACATACTCTTGAATCGTTTTCTTGCTTGTCCGAAATATGCTGCTCAAAAGTTCATGGTTAAATAAATTTTCTGTTGTTACCTCCATTTTTCTTTTTTGAAAAAGAATAGAGTTTTGGCATCAAATTTGGTTATTTCCCAAATGAAAATATATATAGTAAATTATCATGTAAAACACTAATAAATCAGATGATAATATTGCACGATAATATATGGATAAGTTGATATATATATTACCGTTATATATGTATGTAATATCCTGTAACACAAATGATAAAAACATTATTTGCTATTAAATTATCATATATTTTAGCTTGTTTATAAAGCGATTGTTATATATTTGCATCCAAATTAACAAAACGTATTTATGAACAAGTAGTGAAATTTAAAACAGCTTCCTGTAAGGATATAAAATATGGGGAGTTTCCGGATTTGCTCTTTGGGAAATCAGACGATGGTCTTGTATATTTTGATGCTACTTATTACATCCTGCAAAAAGGGGATGCAAGGAAGCACAATATCAGAAGTTTTGAGATCGGTTTTATGCATTGGAAAAACGCCGCGCGTGATGCTTACTCAATTTCTGTGGAAGACATGATCGTTACTGACGAAGTAACCGGACATTTATTAATTGAAGAGTCATTGGCACTTCTTTTTGTGGCATATATTGACCCTGAATTTGCGGTCTATATGCTGGAAAGGATATCGGAAATGTTGCTTCGAGGTATTACTCTTTCGGATACCCGGCTTCTGATGCTCGCCAGTGAGAGGTTATCGAAAGACCAACTATTTAATTTAAACGACGAATGAAAAAATGTACATTCAAAAAACCGAAACAAGTCTTAGTTTTTAATGCTGCACGGGTTTTGATAGCAATCATCCGTTCACTTCATAGCACAGCGGAGTTGTCCAAGGGTAACTTGCAAGCTATCTCTTTCTCTTGTACAGGTAAGTACATTAGCACCGGAGGCTTTTACTTCCGGCACGTTGACCCTAATATCGAAGTGGAAGTCAGTGACCTGGATACGCTGACATTGCAGGAGTACGACAAATTATGCGGAGTGGAAAGGAAATATCATCCGGCCAAAAGTATGGCTCGAAAACGTAACACAGCTAACAAAAAATATAAACCTAATAAAAACAAAGAAAATGAATAAGGAAATACGCAGCAGCATCGTCAAATTTGAGGAACACACAGTAAAAGTTATCCGGGGCGAGAGGCACGGGATAGAGTGGATTTGCCTCAATGATATTTGTGAAGCGTTGAAACGCAGCTCAATGATCGATAACGGAGAGGCTATGAGATTATGCCCTTCAGCATTGAAAATGGCGTTCAAAATGAATGGCCGTGAATATTGGGGTATCCATGTGGATGACTTGTACAAGCTCCTGGTTCCCATAAGCAAGGAGAACCGCCCGATTGCGGAAGTTTGCCGGAAAATGGAGAAATGGGCAGAGGGATTGCCAGGGGGTGAATCTCAGCAAAAAGAGGCTGAAAGCCTCTCTGAAAAGACTGACGTAGTGACATTCAGATATAAGGATTATCACCCTGTCCGTTTTAGAATGGAAGAAGACATGATAATGGTTAATGCGACCGAAATGGCAAAACCCTTTGGTAAGTCACCGACGGCATGGCTTCGTTTTGACAGCACGGCAGAGTTTCGACATAGGCTTGTGGAAGAAGGGGGATCGGAAAACATGGAACAGCAGATAACCGCTTCAAGAGGAAAGAACGGCGGAACCTGGATGGTAGAAGAACTGGCATTGGAATTTGCAGGTTTTCTTTCACCGGAATTTGCCGCCTGGTGTGATTTCTGCATTACAAGTCTGATGAAAGACGATGGCCTGCAGGTAGCCATTCCACGCCCGCCCGCAAAACGGGTCAGGAAAGTGGCTGCTTATCCTGTGCCCGCCAATATGGAAGAAGCCCTGACGCAACTCAAACAGCTACAGGAGCAGATAGAGGGGGACAAACATAAAGTCGAATACTATAATGACCTAGTGGATAGCAGATGCTCATTCATCAGTTCCGCGATCGCTAACGAACTGATGATTTCAACCCGCAGGCTCAACCAATTTCTTTTGGAAAACAAGATTGTCAGGCATAGTGCGAAAGGTTGGGTAGTATTGGGACAATACTCTTCCTTGCAAAAAGATTTTCCGTATGAATGGACAAACCCGTTGACCAACAAGACAAACGTATTTGGGACGGTAAAACGATGGACGCCATACGGTCGTGAGTTTATAATCAATCTTTGGAAATCCAAACACCCTGATGAAGATTAAAAATAACCACTTTATGAAAGAAACAACATTCCAAAAAATAATTAGACGTACCGGACGGAAGCCGGTAGAGTGCAGGTGCCAGGCTTGTGTAAATCAATGCAGAACCCCTTGCTTGGGTACTCCCGAAGACATCATGCGATTAATAGATGCAGGCTATATCGACAGATTGGCTATCACCGGCTGGAGCGTAGGGCTCGCATTACGAAGAATAGACCGTATTATCCCGATGGTACAACCCCTGAAAGCAGGCAATGGCTTTTGTGCATTTCACAAAGACGGCCTGTGTGAACTGCATGACTTGGGACTCAAACCAACGGAAGGCAAATTGTCGCATCACTCCATCAAGGCCGATAACACCAACTTCCGCAAGTCGTTAAGTTATAACATCGCAAAAGAATGGGAAGATCCGGCGAATCGTGAGCTTATTGATAAAATTACTATGCAGGTTTTATTTCAGTAACCGATAACCTCGCTTCCATAGACATTTGTCTCACTTCAACATAGCAGCGAACTACGTTGCCACCCCTCAATCATTTCGACAGAGAAGATTGAGGGGTTTATTTTTTTAAAAGCCTGCCTGATTAACCCCTATTGATTAGAATTACCCTATTCTTAGGTATAGTCCATTTAATACCAACTTTTAATAATTGTAATTATGAGATTCAAGAAAAGAATGACCTTTGAAGAAATGGCAGAACATCTGGAACAACACACTCCGCGGATAGCAAACCGTGTTACAGTCGGGGTTTATGCAAAACAAAACGGCTATAGGGTGTATAAGCCCATGATTGCCGGTCGCTTGGCATTTTACTATGTCAACGATTCGATTCCGGAAGACTGACGCTGTAACAAGGTTGCAATGAATTGATCGGCAGCGCCAGGCACTGCAAGTTTGGATATTCACTTTAAAATATTCGATTTATGACAAACGAAGTTTTTACGTATCAAGGCTCGGAGATTACTTTCCAACTTGAAAGCGGTAGTATGAAAATCAATGCCTCTCAGATGGCAACGGTGTTTGGAGATAAGAAAAGACCTGCATTTTGGCTGAGAACCAAGCAGGCAAAGGATTATATCCAAGCCCTGACCGATGTGCATATTTGCACTTCGGCTGATTTACTGACAGTTACAAAGGGAGGAAATACAGAACAGGGAACCTGGATGCACGAAGACTTGGCTCTTGAATTTGCCCGTTGGCTCAATCCGATGTTCGGGGTTTGGTGCAACCACAAGGTCAAAGAACTGCTCAGGCGAGGGACCACTTCTCTTTCTCACGAAGAACAGGCCATGCTGTTCCGCAGTAACGAGCAACTCAAAAAACAGATTGCTGAAAACAAGCCTATGGTCGAATTTGCCGAAGCGGTCCTGGAAGATGGAGAAAGTATTACCATAGGTGCTCTGTCTCTCTTACTGACGAATAACGGTTGTAACATCGGCAGGACCACGCTCTATCGCTTTCTACGGGAATACGGCTTCGTATGCAAGAGTAAAGGCGGCAGTTACAACATGCCGACCCGCCGGTATTCAAATAAGGGGTTGCTGTGCATCAAATACCCCAAACAGGACGAACACAATGTCCGTCCCCGCAAGATCACACTCAGGCCGGTGACTTATGTTACTCCTGGAGGTGTACAATACTTCCTACATAACAAGGATATTATTGGGGCATTCCTTAAAGCCGATAAACTTAAACGAAAAAACAAATAAAACTGATTTTAAGATTGGAGGGAGATAGCGTCTTAGTTTATCTCCTTCATAATAACGAAAACGTATGAATACAAAAAATAAACTTCCCGGAAAATTTATCCCGTTTTATGTGAATCTGAGTCTTTTGTTTGATTCTGCCGAAGTGGTTTTTATCCTCCATCTGGTGGATATGGAAAACATGAAACGTAATGGCTACAATACCGCATGGAGCAGAGATTTCGTACTCCTTAAAATGAATCTGGGAATAAGGCTGTTTGAGCGTTGTGTTAAAAGATTAATATCCATTGGCTTGCTAAGCAGGATACTTAAAAGTAATAAGTATATCTACACCCTTGACATGGAGCAATATGAAAAACTGGTAGGGATATTCACTATTACGAATGACATTCATAAAATGAAGTCTTTTTGTGATACTGTTTTTGTTGAACAGAAAAAGAAGATACAAGATATCACAGAAAGGGATTTAAAAGAACTGAGAAGGAGACCAAGATGAAAGGGAACTTGTCAGGCACCCCCATAAATGTACCTCTTTCCCTATACAAAAAGCACTCTATACTAATAATAGATATAATATGTACTTTTTCTTAGTAAGAAAAAGTACCAAAAAGAACACCCTTATTGAGTAAGCCTCTAAAGAGGCTTACTTAGTAATAATAAGTATTTCTATTCTTTATATTCTTAATCCATTTAAACTTCTTGTTATCAAGGTTGAAGATAACAAGACCTATAAGTAAACCTATAAAATATTCTCTTCCGGCTTTTTTCTCTTTCTCTTCGGCGGAACAGTGACATCCTCTGCAGTTCCGGACCTTAACAGTTGCATTTTCCTCGTGGAGATTGTCTGTTGCAAAATCTCTTCTGCCTCTTCCCGGCAAGTATAGTAATTGCCGCACCAAAATCTTCTTAAATCTTTAGGTTTCCGATTATCATGGGTCTTAACTATCTCCAGGTAATTATCAATGTAGTAATATGCCTTTCCCGGTGCAACCCTGAAATCAATCGGCTCGACTCTTTTTTCATGGCCATTCCAGAGTTTCCCTACTTTCGCAAATTCCATTTTCAATATCCGCCGTTCGGCATTATTAACCATGTCTATTTGATAGTCGGTTGCTTTCCCGATATTCTCGCATAACGAATACCGTAAGGGCTCGTCCTCTATTTTTACGCAATACATGATAATATTCCCAACCGCATCAATCTCTTTAAAAACACCTATTCCGATTTTTTTAGTAAGCAGGCTTATTCGAATCCATGCATTGTCCATCGGCATAAACCTGCCTGCCAGATTACCGAATTTCTTGTTCCATGATAAGCCGGCCTCATACAGCCTTTTTTGCATCCGAATCATCTCTTCATCCGTTGCGCTCCTGAAAGCAGATTTATGAGGCTCCCTAAACTCTATAGGGGCGGTTTCAAGCTTTCCGGAAGGACTTAAAGACGCACCTGTAACAAAACTGTTGTAACCAATCCTCCCCACGATGCCCATAACACCGGTTTCATTAAAAACTATAACATCATTTTTCTGAGGAAAATCATAGCTAAACCAAGTTTTAAATTGTTCAAATGTAATTTTACGTGGCTCTTCCTCGGTATTAGAGAATTCCGCCTTAATTCCGAATCCCGCACAATACTGGATAATTGCCAATTCGTCGATTTCTCCATTTCCCCGCACACAGCTAAGGTAAGAACGAACATGCTGACTACTTTTCATTATAAAAACACATTGTTATTTTATACATGGATTTAATAGATGTACAAATATACAGTATTTAAAAACAAATCAAACTCAAAATTTGCATTTATTGCACATTGCGCCATTAAAGATAAAAACATGACAAAAAAGTACATAAACAGCTACAATGCAAAGCTATATATAATCGACATATATATATTCTATAAATGAAGCGGCGCATTGAAAATATATAAGTAGTAGGAATCCCTATCACCATCCATTATCGGCATTAAATATAAATAAGACAGAAAATTGCCCCAGTTTCTCTTCTCTATTGGAACTGGAAAATCTCCAGGCAATATATACAGCCGAAAGTAGGCATTTTAGAACATCGGTCTATGATGCATATTTGCCAAAATACTATATATCTTTCACTTAAACCCCTCAAAGCTAAAAAAAGCAGATACTTAGCCTCTTACTATATATATAAGTATATGCCAATTAGAATTAATATCAAAATGAAACTTGAAACTTCCCCTTCCGGAAATATATGGCATTCGCACCGCGCGCGCGACCCACCCCAATCTTTTTAAATTATCACACCGCTGATTATCAATTGTTTATAAGGTTCACTTCTCATAAAAGTGAACCTATTGTTTCTTTAATCAAATGGAAAATATGAAATTTGAAACCTATTTCTTCATTTTTCCTTTAATACACTTCATAAACCATTTATCAAATACAATATAACTAATTGATATTAAGTGATATAACATTAATCAAGTGCAAACTATTAAATTATAAGTATATATAATCTGTTCTATTTTTACTTTTGAGAAAACAATTTTTTTTTCATAAAAATATTATTATTTATAAATAACTGATATTCAACTATTTATCATTCTTTCTCGCGCGTGTGCGTACAATATTGGTTTAAAGACTGAAAAAGAAAACCTATGAAAAAAAATACTTGAAATATTTGTGTGATTGAAAAATGTTAGTTATAATAGTGTTGTTCTCAAACGGCAAAAAAAGCCAAACATATACAGAGAACAAACAACAAAAAAATATATAGTCAAATTAAAAATAGAAATTACAAAACAGAAAGTTTAAGCCTCAAAAAAGAGAGAAACAAAAACGTGAGAGTGCCCTACGTAAAAATCGCACTTGTAAGGTTCGTTAAAAGGAACGATTAAAGAAAGTGTCAAATAACCACACTCCGCCCGACCGCATACCAAAGCGGAATAAGTAGGAAACGGCTATGTACGTGTACTAAGCCGAGTGCCAGAGGTACGTTTTATTGGGAGTACCCCGAATAGCACTGAAACAATAAGGAGGTGTAAAAATACTGCCATAAGTGCGCCCAGTTGCGCCAGGACTAAAATACACTATGCAGGAAAAACACCCTGCACGGAGCTTGAGAAAAGAGTTATGCCAATGTCATGCCCATAATCACCAGCCGCCACCCGCCTTACCGTTAACTGCCGCACTGGAAAAGGTGCGGGACGTGCCAAGGATGTACCCGAACGAAATTGGAGTAATTCGAGTGCCTACTTAGATACGCAGAAGCCTCTATTCGCAATCTTGCGAGGCGCAGGGAGTATGCCTATCCGTGAAGTTGGCTATTTGGCACGTTGTTGTACAAATGCAAAGTTATTAAAATTTGCGTGCATAGGGTGAAATATGCAGGCAAATTTTCGGGCACGTGGCAAGGCAGCCACGTCTTACAGCAATGTGAGGTTTCCGGTTCGATTCCGGAAGTGCCCACAATATGCGTTATTGCATAGTAAACATTTATTAATCCAAATAATAATTACAGTTATGACAACAAGTAAATTAAATGCAGAGCAATTCGAGAATTTAGAAAACAGTGCAAAAGGTGTTCTTTTAGTGTACACAAGTCAAGACGGAAAGAAAACTGCACAGCATTTTTTCGGTGATGAGTATGAACCCGTTGACAAGTCACAGAATGAAGTTTTCCGCGTGTGGAAAAATGTACTAATCACCTTTTGGGCAGTGAAAAAGGAAGAACTGAAATTGCGTGAAAGCAATGATGGTATCCGCTCAAAATTCCGTGCCTCTATTCCGACGGAGATTATCTTCCGTGCAAACAATGGCGATGCAAAGCGTTTCCCGCTTGAAACGTCCGTTTGGTCACGCATCGGATTAGTGCCAACGAAAAAGGACTTTGAAAGAACCGAACGTGACTACAAAAAGGCTATTCATGCGGCTGCAAAAGCATCCTTTGATGCGCTTGGTTTCCGTGTGGCACTGCCGAAAGACGAAAAGGCAGAGGACAAAAAAGAAGCACCGGTAACCGCACCTGCTGCACAACCCGTAGCAGAAAAACCCGCTGTTGCACAACCTGACAAAAAAATCACCCCGACTGAGAAAAAGAAAGCGGCTTAATCGAAGCCCACTCAGTTAAGCAATCTGTAATTTGCCCGCATTGTATGGTGATATGCCAACTTTGCGGGCTTTTTAATAACCTTGCATATCATTGTGTGCCAATGGTATGCCCTAAAACGAAGTAACCCGTGAAAATAAGACTTCTTTTATCTGCCATTCTTGTGCTCTTGTCACTTGTGGCAGTTCGCTGCGGTACGTCCGCCAAATACAAGAAAACTTTTGCTGCCACTCTCAGCAATGTAACTCTTATACCGCAAGGTGCATACGAACAAATCATACTGGAGCATGAAGGTATTACAGAGGAAGAAATTTGCCGGATATATGCCAGTAACATATCATATTGGAATGAGGTAGATAAAATAATGTGTGGTGACTGATTGCCGCACACTACTACGCTTCAGGATGTGCCAAAATGGTTGGCAAATCGGGTTCGATTCCCGGATATCCACACTACAAATTTTATTCAACTTACTTCTTTGCATCGTGAGATGCCAGTTCTCACCCCCGACATAACACGGATGAGCACAGTGCGGTAGGACCGCTTAAATCACACTTAACTGTGTGCTCTGTGCCCCGCTGTTATCCTGACAGGACAAGAATAGATGAAGTAAAAAGGAATACACGGTAGTTTCAAAATCGCCTAAAAAATAAATTCTATAAAAATATTTGCAATGAGAAAAGAAATGAAAGAAGTACTGTTTATGTACGAAATGGGCTTTGAAAGCCTACAAGGTTGTGGTTATAGGGTTGTTGAAATTGTAGCAAATCATTCATACAAAAGAATGGTTCCCATCGAACGTATGGATCGAATACTTAGACTGTGCGGCATAAAACGCATTGGGAATGGATTAAGTTTTGGACTTATAAATCCAGAAGACAAGAGAATGATTATTGTTGGAGGTTAATGCCCCACATAAACACTAAAACAAAATCATAATATATATATGGTAGAAATATTCAGTATAGACCGTACCATAAGTCTGGGCTGCTTCGAAAATTTCAAAGCTGCCAAAGGTACGCTTAACGGGCTCATTGTCTCAGGCAAACTCGGTGAAAATCTTTCCGTTTTTGTCTGCTCCTATAATGGAGATAAGCTGCAACGGGAATACACTGCGACTTATAACGGGAAATGGCATGTACCAACTTCCCCGAAGCGACAAGTCCAGGCAAAGGACATTGAAAAAACAACTCGCAAAAAGCATTGGTGCAAAATATACAAATCGCCCGAGCAATGCTTCAAAGAGGGCTTTCCGGACTGGATGAACAAAGTTTACCAGCCTGTATAATGCCTTATATCTTATCTTGTTTTGCCGGGACTCTGCTAAAATGCCAGGATTCCGGCTTTTTCATACCATCTTGAAATTCAAATACACAATACCATGTTACATTATAATTTTCACAATTTCGAAGGATTCCAGGGATTGTTCGGAATGCAACATCACGGCAATGGAGTAAAGAGCCGTAAGAATAAAATTCTTCTCTCTTACATTAAAAACCGCCAACTGCTACACGATGCAAATGTTACAGGCGATTATCACCTGCTCCACATATCGGATATGGCAGGACTCAAACAGACGATGATTGCTGAAATAAAACGCTCTGGGGAGAATGATACCAATCTGCTCCACATAGTGAATATCAAAAACAATATTTATCATAGCGCACTCTATTACACAGACGATAGCAATGGGCTATGTGAAGACGGTGACTTCCATTCCATACGCTACGTGAACGCCGAAAACGGGCGGGTCTTTAAAATGAAAATCGGCAAATTCTTCCGTAAAATAGTCCTTGAAACCGCTTTTGGAAAAACATTGCCCGAACAAGTACTGACATACCTGTGTGAAGAGATGGCACAAGACTGGCAAATTCATACCATGGGCTGTCTACCACAAAACAAGCTCTTCGTCAATAAGGATTTCAGGCGTATCTATGATTCCAGTATCTGTGTGGGGGATTTTCATAGCTGTATGGTCAATAGCGGATATCACAGTTTTTATGAAGATGCCGTAGAAGCCAGTGCCGCCTATCTGGAGGACGAGAATGGAAAAATAATCGCCCGGTGTATTATCTACAATGAAGTGAAAGACCAGAACGGCAAAATCTGGCGATTGGCAGAGCGTCAATATTCTAAAGATGAGAACGATATTTTAAAGCGTGCCCTTGTTGATGCTCTTATTAGAGAAGGGCATATTGACGGGTATAAAAGTGTTGGCGCCGGTTGTGGAGATTCCCGTGCTTTTGTGGACAATGACGGGAACTCACTTAGCAATTATGAGTTCTCCATTAAGTGCGATCTTGACTATGGAGATACCCTTTCCTACCAGGATAGTTTTAAGAACTACGATGAGTATTCACGAATAGCCACAAACTTTGGAAAGGGAGATATTGAACTTGACACCACGGACGGGCGTATAGAAGGGGATGACGATGAAGAAGCATACGACGATTATCACGATTATTCTTGCAGCGATGTCACTCGTGTGTATAAACAAGGACGTGAATATTATTGTGATAGTAATAACTTAGATGATTTTGTCTATCTGGAAGATAAAGATGAATACCACCACCAAAATGATGTAGATAGATGTGAGGAATGCGGAGATGATTTCCTTTCAGATGATGGGCATTACTCGGAAATCACCGAAGAGTACTATTGCTGTTTGTCTTGCCTTGACCAAGCAGAGAAATCTTACAAGGAATACAACTGGACTTATTCCGAATACGATGAAGAGTATTTTGAAGATGAGGATGATGTCGTTGAATATCAGCAGTGGTCATTTGTTTTCAATCGCTACGATAAGTCTACAATCAGCCAGGAAACACTTGATGAAAAAGTAGAAGAAGGTGAGTTCTATATCTTCGATGGAGTTGCCTACGACGAGATTGATGAAAACACCCACTTACCCTATGGAATGCGCTTAGTCCCTCTGGAACTTGGGGAAGCCGCCTAATTAATAACATATAAAATCAATAAAATGGAATTACTCAAACAGTTATATACGATTCATGCCCTCAGTGGTAAGGAGAAACGAATACGTAATTTTATCAAAGGATACATATTTGAAAATATCCCCGGTGTACAAGTTCTGGAAGACGAAATGGGCAACCTTTTCATCACCAAAGGGAAGGCAAAGTCCTATCCGTGCATCGTTGCCCATCTCGATCAGGTGCAGAGACTTCACAGCAAGGATTTCCGTGCCATTGAAACGGGCGAGATTATCTTTGGATATTCGCCATCCAATCGTCGCCAGGAAGGTCTGGGAGCGGATGACAAGAACGGAATATGGATTGCCTTGCAGTGCCTGATGAAGTATGAGGTATTGAAAATAGCCTTTTTTGTAGGTGAGGAAGTTGGTTGTGTCGGTAGCGGTGCTGCCGACATCACTTTCTTTAACGACTGCCGTTTTGTGATACAACCTGACAGGCGGGGATATTCTGACATTATTACACAAATCTTGTGGGAAAGCCTTTGTAGCGAACAATTCTTGTCCGAAATACAACCCGAACAATTCGGCTACACCCCAACAGACGGGTTAATGACAGACATTCAGGCTTTACGTGACAACGGTCTTGAAATCAGTTGTATCAATCTAAGTTGTGGCTATTATGAACCACATACAGACTGTGAATTCACTGTAAAAAGTGACCTAAAGAATTGCCTTGAATTCGTACAGTTCATAATTGAATATTGTACGGAAATATATCATCACGAAGCAGAGATGCTCCCCGAAAATTATTTAGGTGATGACGATATGGAACAAATGCTTTTCGATATTATGATGAAACACCCTGACTACTCCGCTAATGATGTTTGGGATGTCTATCAAACAAACTTTCCAGGCTTTGAAAGAGAAGAATTCACAATGATGTACCACGAATACATGGATGCATTTGATATAAAGTCCCCTAAGCCCCCAAAGAATAACAGACAGAAAGCAAAATCAAAAAAGAAACAAACAAAGTCCAGTTCCAACCGTCACCGTCAAAACTTCATTCTTTTCCCAGAAGCCAAGAACCGGAAAAAGAATAGGCTGCATGAAGTTATAAACCCTGAGAAATCAATGTTAAACAATACAAGCCAGTCGGTAAACGTGTAAAGCGCAAGGAGAATAGAAACAAAAATAATCAAAAAAAGAATAGGAATTACCCACTACTTAATTGTAGGTAATTCCTATTCTTTATTAAAACAGTGTGAATATGAATCGAATAAAAATTATCAATAAGACACATGGCACGTAAGCAAAATCACAAACGATGGCACGGCACCGATGCCAATAAAGTAGTGAGTTTATTCGAGTACGGATTGCTAACCAGATATGTGCCTAAAGAAAAAAGCTGGCAATGCCTCTATCGTAATCCCAATGACCCGACAAGATTTTCTTATGGTTGGAAAGATGAACGGGACCTTAAACAAATGTTCCTTACCGATTGGGCACGGAACGACCTGCTATCTTTCTGCTCCCATGTTGGGGCAACATGGAAAGAATGGCTGGAACGTCCCGTTGCAGAACGAATATATGACGTCTTCCAATACTATGGTGCATCGAACATATTCGGTGAGGATTACTCGGGAGGAGAAACTGCCAAGGATATATGTAAAACGCTTCACATCAAATACCTGCTTGATTACGAAGCTGCATAAAAGAACAATAATCAAAATTTAATAAATCAAAATGAACAATACTCTTACCTTACTTAAAATGGGATTCGAGTCATCTACGGAAACGACTCCTGAATTTAAACGGTTCATCCGGACTTTTAAGTCTGAATTCAACAAGCTCTTACAGAAACTGGGATGTACCGGTCTGGAATGTCATAACGGACATTTCTACATCAGTGGATTTTTCAACTCCGCTAACGGGCAGCTTTGGTATTTCAGCCTTCCCGATGTCCGTGATATGGTTCATGGAGGCTCTTTACTGGTACGAACTGCCAAACACCGGAAAGACTACTATGGTGGAACCAACAGATATGCCGATATGAGCAGCTTAGAAGAAGAATTATCCAGAATATTAAGACACTAAAATATATTTGGGTTCATGTCTCCATATAATTTAAAATATCAATAAAAAACATACGTCATGGAATTAACAGAAAGAATTGCACACCGTGTCACAATGGTGCGTCGTGTAGATAACCCGCAAAGTGAACCGCTTCAGTTTAATTATCGGAGCAAAAAATTCGGATACTGTAACTACCAACATACCGTTGGAGAGGAAAGCAATCCAACTCCCATATTCAAAAAGGACTATTCCCAGTGGGAAGCAGTAGAATTTAGTCATCCGGGATATCTGGACGGGTACTGGAGCCTTGCTTATGATTCATACCGAGGAATCTCCCAAAGCCCGGAAGAACGTGGACAAAGCATCATTGCAGACTACGAGAAAGAACTGCATGAAGATCTCTCAAAGATGCCTGAAGAGCAAAAAGAAAAATACATCCAGAACTACAAGAGATATTTTTCCGCTTGGCTGGCATCACAAGGGCGATGTCTCAGTGCATATATTACAGGACCATCAGGTTTCAATACCCGCCGTAACGAAAAAGCCAATACTTCCAGTGATAATAGATATAAAGAATTCCGGGGGTGGCGTGAACGAGCTATCAAGGTGATAAATGAACTTATTGAAAGAAATAAACCGGAAGCCCAAAAGATGGATGAAGAATGGGAAGTGCTGCGAAAAAGAATCGACCGGAGTATAGAAATCATCCATAGTATTAACATAGGCAAAGAGCCGGGGGATAAAGCGTTGTTTGTCAGCAACCTGGTTAATAGAATAGGAACCCACGCCAATAATGGCAAGGTGGAGATTGTGGATAAAGCCATAGCGTATATCCGAGAGTGGAATGCCAAAGTAAAGAAACCTATTGTCACTGAGCGCAACAAGCTCTTTAAATTCTCGGAAGTTGCCCGCAATGTCCGTGGACGTGAAGAGGCAAAAGCAAATCAGGAAAACAAAGAGGTTCGTGTCGGCAATGTTACAGTTATCTGGAACTACGAAATAGATCGTCTCCAAATACTTTTTGACAAAATACCGGACAAGGACACAAGAACCCGCCTGCATCACGAGTTTAGTTTCAATTGGTCGCCCACAAACATGGCATGGCAGCGAAAACTTACCGATAATGCCGTGCGTGCGGCCAAAAGGTTCCTTAATGTTGAAACCCTTTAAGTAACTATAGTATGAAATATGTCATAGACTCACGCTGTTATCGTGGCTATACTGTAGCCATCATGCACAACGATGTGCATAACGATAACGACAAGAGGGAAACACTGAAGGGCATTCGTAACAGGCATAACAATCCCCACCTAATCGCCATTACCCCCGAAAGGTTGGAGTTAATAAACAGGCGTTACCGGGAGTCCATTATTACTCCTTTCCGGGAAATCACAGAAGAGAGATACCGGGAGTTATATAATTGCATGCCTCCGAGACGTGCATCTGGTGATACATTTTTTGTCGGAGAGCCTGTTTACAATGACCTTTACCCTTTTTGTTTTGCGGCAAACGGAAAATTTTATTGTGGCGAACGCTCCATCAGATTGAGTACTGGAGAACTGATACAGCTTATCAACGCACACACCGGTAAACTGAACTATCACCCGGCTCTTGTTAAAGGAGAACCTTATAATCAGTATTTCAGGTGGTATAACCGGGAAGTGAAACGTACTCCATACTTTTTTACGGACGGCCAGCACATGAAACCAATTTCAACCCTCAGTTCTGATACCGGCAACAAATATGATGATAAGCGGAACCGCCGGGAGCTGGCAAAGTATCTTCGGTCACTTAGAAGTAACTGTTATCAATATTTGGCTTTCTATTCACGTGAGGAAAATATCTTCGACTTTTTCGCATGGCTGGGAAAGAATGATTACACACTGGAAATACAGGGAAACTTGTTCTATTTCGATGAGAACAGAGAATTTGCTGACTTTCATGGGAATGTATGGGAATGCTCCGCAGTTTTCAGTTACCGCATCTACACCCGTGAAATGTTGCAGCATGTCATCAACCAACTTAGAACCGTCAAGCGTAAACATGCTTGGAAAAGAGATAAATAGAACAATGGAAAATGCAAAGAATGTAGCTCGTTTGGTTTACGATGTGCTGAACAAAAGAGAAGAGGGAATAACTAACTATGTATTCCATGAGATTGAGAAACAAACTGAGGATATAATAATTGTCAGAGTCAGCTATACATGGTCTTTACATGGACATAAAAAGCCTGTTGAAAATATACAGTGCGCAATTTATAAGGAGAATGGTATATGGAAACAATTGGTTTAAAATCATCAAAAACAATGGAGGAAACAACAAAGAACCCCAAGCCTCGCCACAAATGGGAACAGGTCAGTGTAAACCGTTGGCGGTGCAGCAAATGTGGGTGTAAAAAGGATAAAGTCTACCGTCCTTATCCTGAATACCTGACAAAAGACGGGCAAATCAGCCGGAAATCACCGGAATGTATAACCGAATAAACAAGTAACGATAATGGAAATATTTGAATATAAGGTTGATTTATTTGTCAGTGTATGGCAGCGAGTAGATGTGACAGTAAAAGCCAACACAAAAGAGGAAGCGGATGCAAGGATTATCAATTTAGTCAAGAAGAATCCTCTTTCCCTGGATAACGGAGACGAAAATATAGAAAGGGGTGCTGTCGAGTACCTTTGTGATACGGAGTCATTGCTTGAAAGTACTGCGACAACACCTACCGTCGAAGTGTACGATGCTGATTGTGGCATCTTTGAGACTAAAAACGCCCTCTATACGAACTTGAAAGAGAAAACCGCTTCATCTATAAAGACTGAATCAGAACGTATGGCAACGGCTATTAAAGAACTCAGCGAATGGGCTAATGCCTCACACGCTTATCTGTGTAACCGGGAGGGCTATCCGAGAGGCTATAGAGATGGTATCTCACAAGCAAAAACAATAGTTCTTGATATCCTATCCAAAATTGATGTCGAACAACAATAAAGAAGAATATGAAAGTAATATGCACAAAATGCGGCGGCACGGATGTTTCCTGCGAAGCCATGATTAACCCCAACAACAAAGCTTTCAAGAATTACACCGACGAAGCATTCCTATATGGTTGGTGCGAAAACTGTAAAACGGGAGTTATTTTATCCGACACAGATGAGATACAGTTAGAAATCCAGAAGAAGTTTGATGTATTTGTCAAGGAGAATGGCGAGGAGCCACATTATGCCAACTGCCACATCGTATGGAAGGATACGAATGATAACTATGATGTAAAAATTCAGCTTTCGGGGGATACCGGTGAAGATGACGATATGTTCTTCTACTGCAACTCCCTGAACGAATTGAAATCGCTGGCAACCTTTGGCGGCGAGGATTTTATCGTTACAGAGATTTATAGCTTTGAGGGGATATTAGAACCATAAAAACGATAAACTATGACAGACAAAATATTACAGATGTTTTTCGATATTGACCGATGGACAAAAGCAATTGAGAAAGGCGTATTCAAGGATATCAGGAAAGACCAGCTTATATTGCTGACCAACGAACATACCCGGTTAGAAATTGCCGATGCCATGTTGAGAGGAAGGTATCAAATTTCTCCTCCTCATACAGCACAGATACCAAAAGATAATAACGAGTTCCGCACGGTTTATGTGAATGAACCTATCGACCGGGTGATTTTAAGTATTGCCAATGATCTGCTATTCGACTTGATGCCCGAGATGGTTCATGTCTCGTGCAAATCCTACCAAACAGGGATTGGTTGTGGTAAGGTCGTGACCGAAGTAAGCAATAAAATGGTCGCTACTGAAAAAGACGGATACCTGGGCTGGAAGTCAGACCTTAGTAAGTATTTCGACTCTGTTCCGCTTAGATACATAGACGAGGCGTTCGACAAGGTGGAAGCGCAGCATGGACATTCCGCTTTGATTGACGTGCTGCGGAAATACTATCATAGTGAGTGGTATTTCGACGAGGGCAATAACCTCCAGCGTCAATATCAGTCCCTCAAACAAGGATGCCCTGTGGCAAGCTGGCTGGCCGATGTGTTGCTGTACGATCTTGACGAGGAGCTGTCTCGAATGAATGGTTTCTACACACGCTATTCGGATGACATGCTGTTTATCGGGGAAGATTACGAAAAGGCTATGAATATACTCCAGCAACGACTTGATGAGAAATCTATGAAGCTGAACCCGAAGAAAGTTGAATATTTAGCAGCGGAAAAATGGTTTAATTTCCTGGGATTTAGTGTTAAAGGAAGCATGATCTCGTTATCTTCCAGCCGTATCAAGACATTCCAAAAGGAAATAGAGAAATGCACAATTCGCCAGCCGGGTATATCCCTGACAAAAGCCATCAACGATGTGAACCGCTACCTCTATAAAGGTAACGGAGAGTTCAGTTGGGCGACACAAATCCTTCCGGTATGCAATGTGAGGAAAGACATCAATGTGCTGAACAATTTTGTGATGGACTGCCTGAGAGCGGTACAAACAGGAAAGCGCAAGGTGGGTGGTTTAGGGTACGTCAAGACCCAAAGTGATGGTTGTATAGCCCGAGGACGAGGGCGTAACGTGAAAGCCAATCGGGCTAAGACTGACAGCAATATTACAGGTTATTTGAGCCTTGGCTGCATGCAAAATGCAATATTGACAAGACGGGCTGTGTACAATACATTGGTTGCGTCTTTATAGGATATGCCGAGCACACGGTAAACGGATGAAGAGGCAGGAATTTAATGTTACAGGATTACATACCAGAACCTGAACGATCTTTACCGGCCTAATTCGTCCGGTTAAGATCGAACGGTTCTGGTTCCACCTGTACTATATCAAAAAACTAAAGTTATGTGCCGCCTGCCTGACATCCACACTAAGGTACTGAAACACATCAGTAAAGTTCAAGGAACGCTATTTAATATCCCGCGTGAGCAACCAGCTCTACGAGAGTCTTGAAGGCCGTGGATACACCGCCTTCAGACTCCTTAAGGGCTGGATACGCGGGAAATATCAAAAGTATAAAGCAATGTGTCAGTGTTATGAGAACTTTAATTCTTAGCACAAAAGCGTGATTCAAGGAATAGAGTTTAGTGTGCCGAGTCCAATAAGCCCCTCGGCGCCGTCGGAACTCTCTACTGAGCACTCCGACGGCGCCGCTTCCGGCTTCCAGCCACGGCGTACATCAAAGTTTTAAAGAAATGTGCCGATATTTTGAGAGTCACGAAAAAAACTTAGCACAAAGTGAAAAAGTCAAGATTAGGGTTTCAATGATGCAGCTCTGTAACTACCAGGGACCGACATCCAATAGGATGTGGTCCTCCAGTAGAGAATAGCTGCACATATCACGCAGGTAAAGTAATGTGTCATCCTAAATGAGACTAAAAAAATGGTAACGCAACCAAATTTTGCACAAGGAATCGGATTCAACATCCAGTATTTCACTTGTATCCTGAACCTGGTAATAACCGAGGTTCCAGGATACAGTACATACTGTATTCATCAGAATTATAAAGTAATGCGTCAGCGATTCGAGTGCATTTTTACTAACGAATTATTTAACGGACAATAAAATGACAGCAAAAGAAATTGAAATCGGTAAGTGGTATCACTTATCTGGAGATATTGAAAACGGCTATATGGACGGAAAGCCGAATATCGACCATGAAGAGGTTACGCGAGTAGTAAAGCGAGTAACAGACACCCACATTATTTGCGAATGCGGCAGAAGGTTTTTAATCAATGAAAACCTGAAAGTGACTATCCCCCGCTTTAGACAAAGAATTGAAACAAATCCCTAAAAAACATGGACAATATCTACCGGGAATCCGTTCAAGCCGTCGAAGGCGGCGCCAGGTTCAAGATTGACTTTCCTGCCAGGAGTCTAAAACTCAGAGGCAAATATATCATCCAAAATGGCAAGTATGATGGCGAATTGGGCATATCGCTATGCAGTGAAGATGAGTTTCTTGCCAATGTGGAAGAACTCTATCACCGCTACAAGCATTCCGTTCCTTCGGAACGCAGCGAAAGCAAGTCGCGCCGCTATTTCATGGCTTTACCTGAAAAAGACCTGAGTGACGATGACATGCTGTACGGTGAACATCGTGACAAGGCACAAATTGAACTGGAGTTATATATCCTCTGCCAAATAATCAATGGTCTTAAATGGGATTCTGAAAAAATGGGCAAATGGTTTTACCAAAGCAAAACCGACAAGGACCTGGTGATACTCCGAATCTGGGTGGAAACTAACGGCAATTAACCATTTAATAAATTTCGATATGGGTAATAAGAAAAAAGAGACAAAAGTATTGTGCCCCCGGTGTGGCACAGAGTTCGCAACCCCGCAAAAGGAATTTACCGCAGTAACAACCGTTATTGGTAAGGATTCCGGTCTGGGCATCGTCTATCCGGCAGTCGCTGTTCAGGATGCCCGGGAAAAACTGCCTAAGACAGCCAAGGAACGTATTGATGCGCTCCGTGATGCCGGCGTAGATGTGAACAACCTGTTTGCTATGAAAGGTGCCAACGGAGGCGAGTATATTGCTTCAAATAAAGATGGCAGGCTTGCAATACTGGATGACAACGACCCGATCTTCGACCAAATCATCGCTCAAGGCACAGTTCCCAACCGCCGCCTGTGCAGGCGCTGGGTTATGGGTCAAATGTTCCACATGATGTCGTATACACCGTATCGTTCTAAAGAACCGGTAGGTGTAACGCACATGATCCATAGTCGGGGATATGAGTATCAGTGGAAAATGTTGATGGACGAGTTAGACGCCCAAAGGAAGATGGAGAGTAGAGATCCTGAAAATTTTGCCGACCGTAACCGCTGGTATAATGCCAATGTAGTTACAGCTATGGCAGAAGATTATATTGTACAGCTGAAAAAACGTGTGGATGCTTTGAAAGAAAGGAAATGTAAAGGTCTTCCTTACAAACGTATATGCGGCCGTGATATTTTCATAACGGATTTACACCGTAAATTATACAAACCTTTATACGCGGCAGTAACACGTATCAAACAGGCGGAGAATGCCACCCAACTTTATAATGCTGCAAAGAAGTTTAACAATATACGCATTAGGATGCCGCATGATACGCCCCAAAGCAATGCATGGCTAGATGCTTATAAGGGTGCCGGCGCATTTTTTACCATGCAGAATCTTGTACGTTTCCACGGCTGTACGGCCATCGATGACGATGGAAAACGTCTGGACAAATTCCAATCGCTTGCTTTCGTTTTGGCAAAGGCTGAGGCGTATAAGGATGGTGAAGGATGGCGTTTACTTGGAGTCCTCAAGAAAATGTTGAGTGATAATAATATTGACATCAAGAAAAAGATGGCGGAATGGCGTAAGAAAAAGTAAAACATTTCATTGTCTGGCAGGCATGGCGTGACGGACCAATATAATTCAGATAGTCTTCTTCAATGTTATCTGAGGCAAAGCTAATAAGCTGTTGCCTCAGATATAACCAGAAGACCATTCATCAAAGAAGTAAAGACATGCCCCCAATTGGTAATCACCTCATTTCAACAACAACCCCATTCAATAAACAATTTTATTTAAACAAATATGGAAAAAGGAACCAATTTTGATATTTCTCTTGCCCGCACAGAGGCCCTATATCTTCTGAAACCGGACAGATACGGAAAAAGTATCAGTGATAATCATAACATCGGCATCATGTGCAAAGAGTATGGTGACGATGATGATTGGGTAGGACTGAGTTCAGATGACTACGAAACCATCCTGGAAGATGCCACTACATATAAGACTTTCGAAATATGGTTATCAACCGAACAGGATAAAGACATGGTATGCCGGTTTATTAAAAGCCTGAATATCCCGCAAAAACAAAAAATCACTATCGCAGTGTTATGCCAGAAAACAAACGAAGTGGACATTATTACGGCAAATATGCCTGACGATAGCGATATGATTGAAAGTTTCCTGGCCTGCCATTGCCAATATAGCCTTGAAAATATCAACTGGATGGTATGTAAAGAGTTAAAGATAAATCATCTGACAGAAAAATCCTTTGAAAAATAAAATGGAGAATCTTTTAAACCCCAATATCCAATACACTGACCCTGACAGCCTCCAGTTTTGCTTGCCACTTTCTAACACGAAATTCTGGTATTGCCAGGTGAACGATTGCCATGAAAGACTGATGCCGGATGCCGAAACGCCGGAGAGGCTGATATATGACATTCTCTGTGGATATCCTAAAAAACTACTCGACCTTGCAAGTAAGGTAAAAGAGGTAAAAGAGTTCATCGCCGATTATCACTACTGGCATACAAGCGAAATGGATGATACGGAGTATGACCATGCGGAAAAACTGGAACTACTCAATAGCTATGGTTACTCGTGGGATGATTTTGATTCCGATGCCGACCGGAATCAAATTATATGTGAATGCGATTTTGAAGAAAACATTCCAGGTTTCGGCATATTCAGTGAATAAAAAAGATAGAAACAATTAAAAATTGAAACAATGAAGATATCAGATAAACCAACTGCAGATATTCTAATCAAGGCAGATACAAATAGCGAGTGGGATTGCTGCGAGTTCGCATTTATTCACTTGTCAGAAGAATGGAGGGAGCGGCAGGCAAAAAGGTTAGAAGCCGTCAAGCCTTTCAAGGACGATTTTAATTTCCAGTCGATAAAATTTTATGATAGTTCGGTACAGTTTTTCCAACCGGGAGATGAAGAACCCCACATGGAAGAGTTGTTGGCAGGCAGAGACTGGGTATTTGTAGAACTGGATGATGACGAGCTGGACGGACTGACTTCACCTGAAACCAGCTTAGACTTTTATAAGATTGTGATATATCGTGATGGAAATGCCAGATACGAAGCATTCGGCAAACATACGACTGAGGATTTTTATACAAACGAATTTCCGCTGCAGCAGCTAATCGGGCAAACTATAGAAATTTGATAGTAGTTCCAATTTCACTTTTCTTTCTCGTTGAGTTTTTATTCCCTAATCTTTATAAAACATAGAAAAATGCAAGAAGTATCTATTCAGGAACTCGCTCAAATGGTGTGCGATCTTCCGGTAAATGATAACCTTTACGTTAAACAAAACGCCGACAGTGAACTCTACGGTATTACATGTTTAAATCTGTTCGAAAGTGATTTGATTATAATCTCCCATTTTGGGGGAGGCTTCGCTTCCTTATTCGATGCTTCAACTACCAACGAAGAAAAGGAAATGCTCTCTTGGTTGCAATATGCTCTGGGAGCGGACAACAAAGAAGAGATAGTTTTTTTACTCACAGAAGAGGGAGTACATGGAGAAGAGATTGCTCCAAAAGAGCTTTGGGGCGTTACTTTCCGCGTAAACCAACCGGATTCCACTTCTTACCGAACACTGGCAATTTCTGAATGCCCTATATTTCCCACACGAGAAGAGGCTCAAACCTGGATAGACGAACGCCAAGGCATGAGCTACGATTCCGCTTTTTATGCAGAAGATTGCAGTGATCCAAAACCGGTACTTATCGACAGTTGGGTAAATAACAATGGTGATGTGGTAACAACCAAGAAGTTATCAGCCCCCACTTTTAAAGCGCGTATCAAAAAACTTCGTAATGACATTATTGCTGATATTGCTTCCATACTGAAGGAAAATGACCTTTCAAGAATTGAACTTGACGACATGGTAAAAGAGCCCGCATTTGTGCTTTGGTGTGATGACGATGGAAACTGGTACGACTCCCAGGTCAAAGCTGTCTCACTTGACTCTCCCGGTATCAGCATTGATGTTGAAGATGAAGTCGAAAATGTATCGGCCACGCTTTACAGTAAATATATGGATGTGGCTTTTAAAGCCCTTGATTGGCTCGAAAGTATCCGTGGTAATGTGCTCGAAGCTGTTCAAACAAAAAAACTGATAAAGAATGACGACAGATGATATCATACAGCGTGATCCGAAATTCAGGTATCAACTATTGAGTCGCTTACAGTCAGATTGCGAATATTATCTAAATCATGGCAATAGATATTCAAAATGTTTATGGGCGGGTGACGAAGCATTGCAAATTGAGTTTATGATAAAACTTCACGATAGTTTCAAGGAAGGTGAAAAACCGGAATGGCTGACAATGGAGGAAATCATAGCGTATAGCGAGAAAATGATATTAACGAAATAAATATAGGAAAAATTATAACGATTAATAATGAACATATTCAAGCAAGAGCCCTATCCCAGTTATCCCCAAGATTGGGAAAACCCTGAAAATACAGTCTTTCGGGAGTTTTATCTGAAATCTTCTCCTGATTTTGCCATTCTGCAAAGGCTTGTCGCAGAGCAGATGTCAGAGAAAGGTAATGAAGGCATTACACGTCACAGATTGATGCACATCCTTCGTGATTGTGAAAACCGAGCCTTTTATCTTCATGCCCAAAAAAGGAAATACCCCTATACTTGGAATTTGCGTTGGAAATGGCGTTGCCTCAGATTATTTCTGCACAGGCGTTTTAAGACACGTTACTTCCGGAACCAAGTGGAATTGTGTAACATCGCTAAAAATGTAGCCACAAGAATTAAAAAGAATGCTGATATAGTAAGATAACAAGAAACAAAATTAGCAATGAATAAATATATATGTACAAGAACATATTCCATTCAAGAATATGATGCTTCGGGCAATAAGACCGAAATATTAGTTGCAGTCGGTCAGATAATGGAAGAAGATAATAAATATCTTGACAAAAAATATTGCCGCTTAATTGCTCTGACAAAAAATAAAGAAAAAACAGAAAAGGAAGTGGAGGAAAAGAAGATAACTATAAAACCGTTGTCTTTTTTTAAGGAACATAGCAACTATTGTGAGCTAAACAGATATAGTTCATCAGGATGCTTTATACAAACGGTAGGATGTTTTTCAGCAAATATGCTTAATCTTTATAATAGTCAGTTTGAAGATAAAACCGTTTATGGTGAAATATTCCTTTATGATCTGTATGAAGATTGAAACGACTAATTAAAAAAAATAAGCAAAATGGAAAAACAACCAATAGTCATAGATTGCGGAAATTGTGAATGTAATGACGGTACGGGTCATTGTAGCCCCCACAATTGCCATAAGATACCCAAAATGTCAACCCACCAGTTCAATATCATTCTGCGAGGCATTTCTAACGGTGCAGCGTTGAGAGACAAACAACCCGAAATCCTCACAGACACTCACGAAATAGTATGTAACCTTCCTCTTGATATCTGGACTATCTGTTCAATCAGTTCTGATGCCGAAGCATTTGGTTTAAAAGCCGAATTTCACTATGACGGGAAGAGTAGAATTGTCTTTACTCCGGCATCTCAGAAAAGATAAATTCATGCCGCCAAGCAATATTCAGCGCACTAAATGCACCTATGTCCATGGCTAACGGTGCGAATGCGGCAAATGTAGTAATAGGGTTGGCATAATTATAATCCACAAAATAATAATCGAAATATCATAAATAACTAAATCGTAATATAGTATGAAGAAATATAAACTGTACCTGAAATGTTGGGTTACCTCCAGTCAACGGGCAAATTACTTGCTTAGTTTACAAATGCATCTTAAAAGCTACTTTAGTGGCCCTATTAATGTACAAGACATTGATGCCAGATTGCGAATAATCGACTCGTATATTAATGAATTTAACTTCATTGTCAGAAACACGAAGCACAACGGGACCTATATCACCCGCAAAGTTTACAGTGACAAGATAGATATATATTCCCTTACCGGTAGCCGCGTTATTCTCACCATTAGTTTTGTTCCGCATGAATAGGATAATCAATATATATACACGATAACCCTGAATTAATTAAATTATAATTGTAAAATACATGAAAAAAGAAATATCATCTCAAATTTGGGATTTCATAGAAAAATGTATCCCGAACCATTCCGGTAGAGCGGACTTTTTACGTCAGTCGGAACTGCAGCTTTTACTTGACGGGCACGAATCATCTCTGCAGGGTACAATGAGTCTGTACGCTCGTAGGGAATTGGATAAAATCCTGAGTTCTTTGTACTTTGAGGCAATAGACAACCACATCAACGGAGTCGGTGCAAACTGTGATAAATGCCATAAATTCATGGGGAAATGCAGTTATTGCCCCCATTGTGGTAAAAAGCTCGTTGCAAGTGAAGCCGGAGCCCGGTTACGAATAACAAAGGATGTAGGAGATGTTCTGGATGTGTATTTGTCTCCTGATAAATATCCCGATACTTATAAAAAGAAGCACACCGAACTTATTCAAAGCTGTGGTATGACAGCAAGGGAAGCTACAGAACTATTGAAAGAAACCCCCATCCAGTTAGAACTTTTCTATTCAATGGACCAAGGGTTATTTGCAGTAGAATCTGAGGCAGTGGAGTGTTCTTCAATCTATAACCCTTACACTGGCGCGGAAGTCACTAATGACAACTTATAAAACCATTAAGACATAATCAAAAGTAAAAAATATACTTATGAATAACAAAAATCAAAACTCCCTTTCACCAACAGAAGAAACAAACCTGGCAGACTTTAAAGAAGTAATTGCCGATATAGCCTACGAAGCAGGTCAGGCAGGCTATAAAGAAGACAATTCCCGTGAGGCGATAAACCAAATCATCGCCTGGGCGAACGAATTCACCGAAGCACATAAAAACACGGACTGGAGCATGACCGACTATCTGGAAACCGTATATGATTTCACTGACGAAAAGTTGAAAACTGTCAATTTAGGACATAAAAAATCGGGGTTGCTTGATTTTGAGAGTGAAATATTCTCTCAGATGTGCCCCAGTACTAACCAAGTAACCTTGCCTCCATCATTCGACCAACATACCGGCAAAGATAGTGTAACATCCGAACCGAAAACTGAAAGAGACAGCCTGGATGAAATCCTTGCCGATATGGATAAATGTGAAACATTCGGCTGTATATTGATTGATGAAATAAGCAATGACGATGAACCTCCCCACAAAACAGCCTCCAATCTAATCCGGGCATATCAAAACGGAGATTGTGATGCCATGCTAATTGCCCTGTGTGGCTGGTCTATGGAATCGCTATTAGATAAATATAACGGCAAGCGAAATGGAGATGATACAGATGAAGTTTGTCCCAAATGTGGCTCCTCTGCTATTCGATACGATTTACATGCAAACCTTTTCCACTGTGATGAATGCGGACAGACCTGGAGTGACAAGCAGTATGTTCTTGTAGAATATCCGGAAGACGCCTCTTATTTTGAACAGCAAGAAATTGGCTACCCCTCGTGGGAGAGCCAGGACAATGGAGCCCGGTACGTCCCCCAATATGATTACATCCGGCAATCCGGAAAATCCCCAGATCCTGCCCATTGCTATCGACCGGTTTGCTGGCCCGACTCACAAAGATACTTTGAAGAAACCGGCCCGGATGCGCACTGCGAACTTATCCAGGATGAAGCAGCATTGGAGAAATTCGGTTCAAGCGCCCTTTGGGTTCCCCTTCGTATGTTAGATTAAAAAAGCATTTCAAATAATTACAACCAATAACGCAAGCTGCCTCGATACTACAAAAGTATCAGGGCGGCTTTTATTTTTAAACATACCTCTGACATGACAGAATATAATCCATCCAGAATAAAAAAAGAATTAGGTATCAGTTACCTGGGAGGTTGTAACTCCCCAAAACTAATCAAAAGCTATGGCCGTAATGTGTTGACGTATGGCGTTTACCTGGCACCTTTCAATCTTAGCGGCTATGATGTATGTCCTGAATCCTGCAATTGCAGCAGGCATTGCCTGCACGGTTCAGGAAGAAACAAACTCGAACTTCTGAAAAACAAAGAAGGCGGTTCCATCCAAAAATCACGTATCAAGAAAACGAAGTTATTTTTTGAAGATCGCGTGAAGTTCATGCGCCTGCTTATCCATGAAATAAGGCAGGCAAAGAAGAAAGCCGATGCTGAAAGCATGAAGTTTGCCATTCGGCTGAACTGTACATCCGATATCAATTTGGAACGTTTTGAACTGGATGGCAAAAACATACTCCAGCTTTTTCCTGAAATTCAATTCTACGATTATACCAAAGTGTTTAGTCGTGCCGAATTACTTGACAAATACCCTAATTACGACCTTACGTTTTCGTATGATGGTGAAAATTGGGATAAGTGCAAAGTTCTGCTAGAAAAGGGGCATCGTGTCGCTGTGGTCTTTGAAGATACTCTCCCGGCAAAATTCAGGGGCTATCCTGTAATTGATGCCAACGGAGATGACGCCCGTTTCCTTGATCAGGGCGATGTTATTTGTGGCCTGACCTATAAGAGAGTAGCCAATGACTATGCTACCGGAAAATACCAGAGACCTGACACTACGTTCATAACCCGGTATGAAAACAAGAAACAGTAAACAATATAAAAATACATCCAACTAATAACATTATGAGCAAAAAGAAATTTCCCGGTCTTACTAACATGACCGTAGATGAAGTGCGCATCATGGCTAAAACATGCAAAGCCCAAGGAGACTCACTCGAACAAATTCACGAGATAATCAACTGCATCGACGATTGTCTTTCCATTCAAAAAAGCGCAGCTATGATTAATAGCCGGAGAGGTAAACGGGCATGGAATAAGACATCGGCCCGTGATGTCATTGCTGCTCGGGTTTATAACACTAAATTCTAAAAAATATGGCAAAAGCAGGCGTATTAACGACTTCGGATTATCTTTCCATAGAGGCTTTTGAAAGACTTCTGGAAGGATTGCATCGTGATAAGAAATATGTGTGGGAGCTTTTTTGTAGCATTGCCTTCGCCACTGCACTTAGAGTTTCTGATGTACAGTCAACCACATGGATGGACGTACTGGGTAAAGATGAGTTTCTCAAGACCGAGAAAAAGACAAAGAAAACCAGACGTATATCAATGGATACTACGGTACGGGACCGGATTTCCGCACTTTATGTCATTATGGGCTCTCCGGACAAGCATCTGCCCATAATTTCTAATCAAAAAACGGAATCCTCTTTCACTACCCAATATATCAACAGAACCTTAAAAAAGTTCCGTGTCAAATATCAGCTTCCTATAAAAGCTTTCAGTACGCATACCTTCCGCAAAACTTTCGGCCGGTATATCTACGATACGGCCCAAGACAAAACGGAGGCGCTGGTATTACTTAACCGTATTTTCAATCACACCAGCATAGAGACAACAATGGTTTATATCGGTCTGCGGCAGGACGATATGGATAAGGCATACCGTTCCATCAAGTTCAAAAGTTACGATATTTAAAATCAGAAGTAGAACATATACAAGCGGTTTTGCAGAGTGGACATTAAAAAAAATAACTTCAAATAAATAATAATGAGAACAAATTACGGACTGGAATTTAAGCTATTGTCGAAAATCAAATCTTCATGGAGCGATTATGACAAACAGGTAGCCGATATGCACCTGTCAAACACAGGAAAGATTATTGTAGATACCACCTACGGAAATCCTATTGACAATGAATACGACCTGGATGAAATCTACAAAATACTTTCCCGCAGTAAAACGGTGAGAAAGCTGGGAAAAGGTGAATTCTTCCGCTTGAAGGATAGCGAAACAGCTCCTGTTTGGGTAAGAGGGAAGTACCTTCCTGCTTGCCGCAAGTTCAGTTGTTACAAATTTGACGATGTAAATCACGAACGGCTGATGAACGGAAATGCAAACGTATTTGTCGGTTTTACCTTCTGACAGAAATTGGATAAATATTACAATAAATAAAAGCAGTATCATGGATATTCAGGACCTTACCCTCAGTTATCAAGCCCGCACAAAGGCGCATTTTAAATTAGTGGAAGAAATTGCTAAAGGGAAATATAAGAACAACCCGCCCGTTCCGGTTCCTCCTGATTACATCAAAGAGGTGATTATTCCCATACATCGGTTATTGGTTGAAAAGTTTCCCAAAAGTCGTATCAAAATTCCCGATGAAAATTATACGCTGCACAAAGGGTATTTTCAAATTAAGATGAATGATACGATTATAGGCGGATTATCATATCCCATAGCTAATAAGGCTAATATATATTTTACCCCCTTGTTTAACAAGCAAGTTGTAGGGAAAAGGCAGGAGATTACTTCTATTGAACAATTCCAGCAAATAATCAGCAGGCTGTTAGATGAAAGACAAAAACAAAAATCAGATAAATAATAACTAATATATATATGAAATCAATTTCAAAACCGGAAAAAGTGGAACCTTTCAGTTATTATATTGAAATTCTGGCACACACACATGGGCGATTCGAAGTATTTGATGACTTTCTGACGGTGGTTATCTGTGCATTTTCTATGAAGCAAAAAGAAGATGAGTACTTCCGAGTTTTTCACAAATATACTAATGACGAGTTTCAGAATTTCTGCAAGGCACTTGCTTCCCTTGTAGACGAAATAGACCGTCATCTGTTTGAAGACCCTTTTGCCGCTTACTTTCAAGAGGCTATATCCAAAGGACACAATAGCCAATTTTTTACCCCGAACAGTGTAGGAGGACTAATGTCTGAAATCACGATGCAAAATGTCATTGCCGGTGACAATAAGATATATGATTCTGCTTGCGGCAGTGGTGGACTTTTACTTGCTGCTGCTAAAAAAGACCGTATGGCCTATTTTATCGGCTGTGATATTTCCGAAATGTGCTGCAAAATGGCTGTCATCAATCTTTGCTTGAACTCACTGCGTGGGGAGGTCTGGCACATGGATACGCTCTCACTCCAAACTTGGCGTAAATGGGAAGTAACATACGTATCGGGTACGAAACTACCTTATATCATCGAAAGGAAAGTCAGCCATTACTCCCTTTGATATATGGCTGGAAAATCATATATTTGTTTCCGCTTAATAACTATACATAGCCCTTGAAAATAAAGGCTTATATTTTAGCATATTAGCAAACAAGTATTCATATATAAAGAATATCCGGTTTTTCATATATCAAAACAATGAACAAGTATTCCACTTCAAATAGAAATAATAATGAAACCCTGGGAAAATGAAGAATTTGTAAGAGAAGTATATATACAGACTAAAAAACGCTTGGAAAAAGAATATCAAACTGATATAATAGCTTTGTTCCATGTCGAACATCACATTGAGGTTTACTTAAGTGATGCCGAACTCGTTTCAGGGATATTGGATATAGCCATCCGGACTAAGGTTGGTGAAGTTTATATGGTACAGTTTCCGGAAGCCGATCTGGAAGTTTCTATCGGTAAACTGACGCAGGCCGGCCTTGGAATTTCTCTGTCTGAAATCCGGGACGAACACGGAAATTATTATTTGGACGCTTATCAGGAGTCCCACTCAGATACTCCCGATGAATATGATTATGAATATCAAAAATTGATATCGCACAAATACAAAGAACGAATAAGAATATGAATGAAGATGGAAAAATAATCAGGTGGATGGTATTGGCAAAACTCTCTCCGGTACTTTTTGTAATACTGATAGTTTTTATCGGCATAGTAAAGGAGTGTGCAACTGAAGAGCCGGATATTGAACGCCAGAATGCTTGCCAAGAGTGGGTTACGGATACCTATATCGTGGATGCCGGTTACAATGGTTTCCGTATCAGGTACTTCACAGCGGAGAAAGTGACGAAAAAAGAATTAGGAGATATTACAGTTGCAGATTCCATTTGGCAATTTGAGGAGCAAATGCAACAGGATGCCCTCATCCGGTTCAACGATATGCTTCATCTTGATATATATGAGTTTGCCCGGTTTGCAAAAAACTATGGTCATAAGGATATCATTATAGACTGCATATTTGTGACAGGGCCGGAAAAAGAGAAGCTGTATATCGGCCCCCATCCCAAAATAAAAAACAGTGCCAAATGGATAGACCCCAACACCAATCAGGGTCTTCAATGGATCAACCACAACGATATTTATTTCTATGATGGGAAAGGGTCTAAGACATACCGCTATTATAGGTGCCCATATCCTTACGATACATCCGCTACAGATGAGCGTTTTAGCCACTTTTCAGAAGACCAGAGAGTGCGTTGAAATCTGCCCCTCCCGCCTATATATATTGCCGGAATGCTTCTTAAAATAATATCTGTTTTTACTTGGTTGGTAAGCTCTAATACCGTAATTTTGCTCTGAAATTGAATGCAAAAAGTTTGTAAATTGAACGTAATAGATTGGATTATGACATAAGAAAACATGGTATTGACAGAGAAGTCACAGGTTAAGTTTATTAAATGCGAACGCACGGGAGAACTCATAGGGTTCGTCTCACGCAACGCAAAAACAAAGAAGTTGAAAGGAGTCCGTGAGGATTCAGAGTTTGGCAAACAGGTTTGTGTGCTTTCGTCCGAGTTGAAAGGGACGCTTACACCAAACCTTTTGTATGATGTGGAGTTAAAAGCGATGCACCGGAAAAACGGTTTTGTTGTCGTTTCTGCTACTCCTGTATTGTTTAAAGCACAAATCGAACTCGTGATTATCCCCAAAATCACATATCAAATCCAGGTCATTTTTGGGAACAAGGTTATATACTTTGACCCTAAAGATGGCAGAACAGCATCTAGCAGAACTTTAGAGGGGGCATTAAAAATTCTTAGCGAACGCAAGGATGTAGAAAACCTCGATGAGGTTATCACTGAATTCAGCAAAAAGGCGATGACACTTATTCGCCACATGCAGGCCGACGGCTTTTTCTTTAAATAAAATGGAATATCCCATTGAAGGTATTGCGACAGATGCGGCTCACTCTCTTAAAAAAGGAGTGACGCAATACCGGGCCGTCAACCTGGCAACCGGAGAACAATTATTCCTCAAAGATCTCGGAAATCAAACCGTAAACATAGGGGAATTTCTCGCCGTAGTTGCCGCAGCAAAATATATCATTGAGCATGATTTTCGCCCGCGTGTCATATACACCGATAGTATAACCGCACTCACATGGTTCACCAACAAGAAAACGGCTTCCAGGAAACGGCTGCCCGACTTGCAGCGTGCCGAGATATTTTTGAAAATCATGGCTGCTGAAGTAGACAATATAACCGTAATTCACTGGAATACTCCGTTATGGGGTGAAATTCCGGCTGATTTCGGAAGGAAATAAAAGAAAAAGTTGCTTAATTATTATTTGGAATCATGGTTCCCCTTCTGTGAAGACCGGGAACCATACATTTAATCCCTTTACAGTATGGCAATAAAAAAAACAGAAGCGAATCAATACATTCGCATAACCAGGAAAGAATACATCTTACTGCTCGAAGACCACATGCTTGTCCGGGCACTTAAAATCGCAGGAGTCGAACAAATGCCTATTTATAAGTGCGTTCAAAGTATCTTGAAAGACGATAGGGTGGAAATACACTCCAATCCTCAGAAATACGGTCTCCCTGACTGATTCTTCCCAAGGGCCGGTGCTTATCTTGCTAAGGAAAGTATCAGCCTTTGGTTTATTACCGTCCTCTTTACCGCAGCGGTGGTTCCTCTATCTTTATCCTTCTTCATATTTTCCGCCATTCTCCGTAACATCCCTCATCCTGCTTATCTTTTAATGATAATCATTAATCTCCTCTCTTAATATTCACATAATCAGTGTTTTAAATTAATTCTGCCAAAACTATTTTGAAGAGTTATGGTAGATTGAAATCTTATCCATACATTTGCAGCGTATCCAAACGAAAAAGGATGCAAATACCATTCTTATCTTAATTGAGTGCCGAATTCAAAAGGCACGCGAGTGATAGTTACAAGGGGTTTTCCCCTTTTCCTTCCTCCACAATATTGTAAACTGAGAGTTAACGGTGCATCCGGGCCCGTTTACCACACTTCCAATTTCCTCGGTCAATATTAACTATCGCATTTTTAATCATGCAAGAAGAAAACTTGAAAGAAGACATGCAGCAAGGCATGTCTGTAGAAGACCTGTTTCTTAACTCACAGGAATCCTATCAGGAAGCACAGGCAAGAGCCGCCGAAGAGAACAAATCGTTCGTCAAAACCGAATTTTTCCGTATGGAAAAGCTGGGTGTTTACCGCCTGCGTATTTTACCCGTTGCTCCCAATGCGGACGGTACGACCGACCGCAAAGCCTACGAGTATCCCGTACATCAAATGCTCATGGAGCTTGAAAAACCCACTATAGGCACAAAAGCGCAGTACATGTACGTCTCAGTCCCCCGTGCTACCGATGCAGGTTACTCGCTCGACATCATCGACACTTACCGCAAGGCCGCCATTGTTTCAGCTAACGAAAACGGAGACGAAAAATTAGCAGAAAAGATTGCCGGTGGTTCCTTCGGCGGCGGTCTGAAATTCGGCTACGGACATGCCCTGTACGTGTACGATATGGACGAACGTGCTAAAGGGTTACAACTGCTCACTCTCAGCCATTCCCAGTTTAAAGACCTCGATGAGCGCAAATTTAAGTTGTGGCAAAAAAAGCTGGCTAAGAATCCGAGTTATCCGTGCCCCGTCAGTTCGGTGTACAATGCTTATCCGGTTGAGATTGAAAAGAAAAAAAACGGCAGCAAGACCGAATATCTGATTAATATCGACAATGAATCAGATACGGATGTACTCTCTAAAGAAGAGCTTACAGCCTTGTTAAACGCCCCTCGCATCCCTGAGATTATTTACCGCTACTCCCGCTACCAGTTCGAAGCCACCATTGAGTTCCTCAAGCAGTGCGACAAGAAGTACGGTCTTAGTGTCATGGAACAGGAAGAAATCAAAGAAGCCATCGAAACGCTGCGTGCCGAACTTCCCAAGGAAGACACCAGTTCATTTACCTTCGACAAACGTGCCAAGGACTCCAAGGACAACGCCGAGGGCAATGCCATCGGTTTGGACGACTTGTTCGACCGTTTCGACGAATTGCAGGAACAGGGACTGGGCGACAAGACGGAGGAAGGCCAGGAACTTCGAGCCCTGATCCGTGCATTCATCGAACAGGAGAAGCTGGGTATCCGTGTCACCCGTTCCACTACCAATCAGGATCTTCTCGACTTGATTGAAGAAGCAGTGCAGGGCGGCTCCCAACCGGAAGCGGAAACAGAACACCCCACAGCCCCTCCGGCAGAACCGGTGGAAGAAACACCCGCTCCCCAAGAAACTACAGGCAGGCCCGAACCCCGTACCCGCCAACGCCGTAGATAATCCGGCATAATCCAATATTGTATTAATTTTCAAAGGAAAGCGTACTTGTCGTGCGCTTTTCTTCCAAACTTTTTACGCTTATGTCGAAAATAAATCCATGCGTTTTATTATTATCAGATATACACGTCTCAAAGGACAATATTCCTGAATTTACGGCAAACTGGCAGGAGGCTCTGGCAGTATGTGACCGGATGAACATTCAGGAAATTGTCTTTGGGGGCGATATGTTCATGTCCCGTTCCGCGCAGACACTGGATGTGCTGTTGGCTGTACACGACGCTTTGCTTGCCGCTGAAAAAAGAGGAATAAATGTCATATTAGCTAACGGAAACCACGATAAAATCAATCAGGAAGCTGTCAGAGGCTATTGTCATGTGTTCGATCAGCACGGTAACGTCCTTGTTGCCAATGATAGGATAAGCCTGTTGGCTTCTGAGGATTGGGAGTTTGTATTGCACATCATTCCTTACTTTCCTGAAAACGGCAGCTTTATCGAAAAACTGGATAAACTGGTTGCTACCGGGTTAGACAAGAAACGGAAAAACTATCTTTATATCCATGAAGGGATAAACGGAGCGTTGTCCCAATCCAGTGAAAAAGAACTGTCACCTAATATCTTCAGGATTTTTGATAAGGTCTTTGTCGGACATTACCACAATCGCTGCATCATTGACGGAACCAATATCGAATACACCGGTTCGGCCCGGCAGATGAATTTTGGCGAGGACGAGGAAAAGGGCTATACGATTATTTACCCCGACGGTCATTATGGCTTTATCAAGAACCAGGTCAACACCCGTTATCTGGTAATGGATGTTCCCATAGAAAAAACAGGCATCCATCTTTCTGACCAACTGGAAGAAATCAAAGAAGACGGACGTTACCGGGTAAAGGTGCGTGTACATGCGTCCAGTACCAAAGCATCAGGTATTGATAAAGAAAAACTGTTGCAGGCAGGTGCCAGCAAAGTAGAAGTCATAGCAGAGGACCCGGAAATAGCCGAAATGGCAGGCTCCGGTCTTTTTGAGAAGTTCGACAATCATCAGATCAAAGAGACTTACGAGGCTTTCTGTGACGAGAAAAAAATTGAAGATGTTGAACTGGGATTAAGTTACCTGTCTAAAATCGAATAACCATGTGGAAATTACATAGAATTGTCGCAGAAAACCTGTGTGCCTTCCGTGAGCTGGATTATTTCCTTCAACAAGGAGTCACCACATTAATCTTTGGAGATAACCGGGACAACGAAAGCCAGCAAAGCAACGGCTCCGGCAAATCAGCATTAATAGAATGTATTGCGGTCGGGCTCACGGGCAGTCCGCTTCGTAAAATTAAGAATGAAGAGATTATCAACGATAAGGCGGACGAATGTTGGATACAGCTACAGTTTATAAATGATAGCAGCACCGAAGTTTTCAATATCGAACGCCGGCTATTCCGTAAGGAGGCTTCCATTGTAACCTGCTCCATCGAACGGGATGGCAAAACAGTGGAAACGGACGAAGCCGTCCAACCCTCCGTAGATGCATACAACAAATACATTCTCGAAAAACTGGGAATCAGTAAGGACGAATTATTTAATAATTTCTTGTTGTCAAAATTCAAGTTCCAGGACTTTCTTTCTTCCTCCGACCGGGAAAAAAAGGAAATAATCAACCGTTTCAGTAACGGTATTCTGGTCGATCAGGCAATTGAGAAACTGGCAGAAGATAAAGTACCTGTAGCATCGGAGCTCAGGGAAGCCGAACTGGAAATAGCCGGTATTGACGGTCGGATAGAAATGCTGGTCGAACAGATAACCGCAGAAGAAAATAACCAGGCAGAAAAAGCACGTACAAAAACCGAAAAAATTGCATCCATCCGCCGGACTATCGCCGAGAAACATACGCTGATACGTGAGAAAAGGAAAGAAACAGAAGCGATAGACTGTGTTTTGGGGAAACTGGAAACAGCAGACTGCGATATTCAGGAACTTGAAGGCGAAGACCACTCTCTGGAAATTTATCTTTCTAAAATCCGTGCTATTCTTTCACCACTTTCCATTGAACTGACAGACTGGGGAAAAGTTGTCGGTGACAAACACACCGAACGGAAAGCCCTGGAAGCCGAACAAGAAAAATGGGCCAACGCACTTTCCGTATCAGAAGATAGAGTGCGTAGCCTTACAATGGCACATGACCGTCTGAAAGCAGAGTATCAGAGTTTTTCGAATACTTATTCCACCAAAGTGGCCAGTTACGACAAGAAGCTGAAAACTCTGGATGACCAAATCGACCGGATGAACCGGGATGCCATACAACTCAGGGAAGAACGCCGCATCCTTTCTAAATCCATAGAGGAACTCACTTCCAGGCTGGCAGGCACAATCACCTGTCCTGAATGTGGCTATGAATTTCTCGTTTCTGACAAAACCTTTGATGTGGCCGAGGGCACTGCCGGTCTGAAAGAAAAGAATACGGCTTTAGAAGCTGTCACTTCCCGGATTGCCGGTTGTGAGAAGGAAGTAAGTGACATTGAAAAGGAAGAACGGCAAATTCGCACGGATAAACGTTCTTTGTCTGCCGAAAATAGTGTCTGGAGCGACAAACTGGAGCAAGCAGCCCGGCAAATTCGTACCGCTTCAAATGAACTGGAAGAGATACGTTCCAACCAAAAAACGGTAAAAGCCTCTATTTCTTCTTTATGGACTATCCTTCAAAACATGTGCGAACGGGTATTCAATGAGACTTTCGATTTGATAGATGCCACTTATCGGGAGAAGGAGCGGCAAGTTAAGTCTTTACAGACTGAAATCAAGTCCGTCGAGAGTTCCATTGAAACGCTGGAAGAAACTATCCGGGAATTGGATGAAACATCTGTGTCGGAACTGGTCGGTTCCCTGAAAGCGTCCCTGAAAACATATCGTAAAAAATCATCCGACGCTGTTACCCGTAAATCGGATATCGAAAAACGTATGCAACGGCTTGACGAGCAGGAGCAGCATTTCGCTCAATTCAAGACCTATCTGGCCAATACGAAGGTCGAAGCCTTGAATTCGATAACGAATGAGTTTCTGGAAAATATAGGCAGCGATATCCGAATCCGCTTATCCGGTTATACGGTGTTGAAAACAGGAAAGGTGCGTGAAAAGATTTCTGTCTCTCTTATTCGCGATGGCATAGACCAGGGTAGCTTTGGAAAATTCAGTGCGGGCGAAGCCGCCCGTGTCAATTTGGCAACAATTCTCGCCATGCAGAAGTTGGTTAACGCTAATTGCGAACTGGATAAAGGACTGGACCTTCTGGTTTTGGACGAAATCCTTGAAGCGGTGGACGAGGACGGGCTTTCATCCATGTTCGACGCCTTGAATCATTTAGGCATCACCGCACTTGTTGTCAGCCATGGAAACGTGGCGGAAGGATACCCGTACAAACTGGTAGTCACAAAAGAGAATGGAGAATCTAAAATATAACTATGAATCAAATCAAAAACAATGATGCTATTCCAATTGGTAAAGAACATGTGCTTGCACTTGATATTGCCACCTACACCGGGTATTACTCCGTGCATGAATCGGGAGTATGGAATTTCACAGAATCGAAAAAACGCAATGACAACAAGCAACACAAGGACTTCCGGGATACCCTTTTGTCCTTTATTAAAGACTATGGTATCCTTCAAATTGTGGCGGAAGACGTCAATGTCAACAACCATTTCCGAGATATGCGCAAACTGTCCGAATTCCGGGGAATTTTGCTCGAAATTTGCGATGAGCTTAACTTGCCGGAACCGGAGTTTATTAATGTTGCCACACTGAAGAAATGGGCGACCGGCAACGGAAAAGCCGGAAAACCGGACATGATGCAGGCTTGTATAGACAAGTACAGATATACACCTGTTGACGATAATGCTGCGGACGCCTGCCACCTGTTCCATTATTACATACGCAAGTATCGTATCATGTAAAGCGGTCCTTTCTGCAAATCACCTACCATTAATTGACGCATTAGCTGACAGATTACATAATAGTTTTTCCCGTAATTAAAATCTGTATAATGTGGACACCTACCCAAAGGCATCTTCCATAGTAGAAGATTCTGCCGGGCACAGGACAGAATTGTTTAACCGCTATGTCCTGCCCCACAAAAATCTAATTTATAAATTATGCATCCGCTATTCATATTCGCAAGAAGATATAGCGGACAATTACAGTGAAGCCCTCACTAATTTTTTCAAGTATATTGAAACGTATGACCCTGCCCGGTCTATCCAGACCTGGCTCCATATCGTGACCAAGCGCTTGATTGCCGATATGAACCAGCGACGGATGAACTATAACAGGTCAGACGATATAGACATTCAGGAAATCGGCGATACCATTCCCGCTGACGGTGAAGAGGGGGTGAATTGTATGAATGTGGATAACTATAGCCAGTTCTATAATGATGACATACTCAAAGCCTTGAACCGCATAAAGCCTATCTACCGTGAAGCGTTGTTGTTACAGCAAGCCGGATACAAATTGCATGAAATCGTAGAAATCTCGTATCGCAACGGGAACCTGAAAACCCGCAACATCGAGACGGTGAAGAGCAGACTTTTCCTTGCCAAGCAACAAATGCGTAAACTAATAAACAGAGATGGAGAGACCAGAACAGATTAAAAGCATTATCCGGGTGTTTACGGTCTTGATGAAACAGCTTTCACCCCGCTTTTCCTTCCCGAAAGGCGGGGTTGCCACAAAGGTCGTTTCATCCTGCCTGGACTCGCTTGAAGCTGCTTATTCGCCAGGGCTAAGCCCGGAACGGATTGTAGATTATTGCGTATGCCAGGTTTATGCTGCAAGTCGGTTTGATGGAGAATATGCAATAACCAAGTGGAAAGTCAGTCATTCATTCGGCAAAAAGGCGTTGGAGAGGTTCAAAGAAACCGGCAAGGCAAAGAAGTACTACGAGGACAAATGGCTTCGGGAATGTAGCTTGTCACGTCCCATACTTCTTGCACTGATTGAAAATAAGAAAAGACATCCATTATTTAAGTTCATCTATCCGGATTACGAAGATGTAACCAAGATGCGGATGGTGTCAAGTGAAGTCGGCTATTATATCTGTGCCGTGTCAACCCTGTTATGGACCCCTTTCTCTCCCGCCTGCCGTAATTGCCTGAAAGCCGATTTATGTAAGGAACGTACCCGCAGCCGTTTTCCGGAACTTTACCGGATACGTCTCGAAGAATTTAGGAAGGAAGAATGAAACAAAAGATAAATGCGTTAAGCGTTGAGTTTTTATACGAATTATATGCCACTGCCATCAGGAACGACTACGTGTGCGGCATCCTGGTGGAGCACATGCGGAAGGAATACCTGCCGGACAGGACATTCCAGAAAGTACAGCAAGTACTTGCAAACCATTATAAAACTTATAAGACACCGCCATCATATCCGGTGCTTTCCCAGAACTTTACGGGAGATTATGATGCAATCGAACTGATTAACACATTCCAGGAGTTCGATAACGGGAATAACCCGGACGTGATGGTGGACGTGTTGGAGAGCTATATAAAAGGAGTGCGGTTGCAGGGTATCTATTCTGAAGTCGGCAAACTCTATAACGAAAGCAGGCAGGACGAAGCACAGGACATGCTGAAGGCGTATGCCGAATGGTTATCCGGCTTCACATTGAAATCTTCTGCTTTTGTAGACGTTGCCAAGACCTTTTCCAGGCGGTTTGCCCAAAACAGGCAAAAAGATCTGGATGAGCGAAACTCTGTTCTGCCGCAAGTCACTCGCTTTTACATTCCTGATATTGACGAGCTCAACGGCGGTCGTAATCTTCGGGGACAACTGACCTGCTTTCTGGCCAGTACGGGTGTGGGAAAGTCTCACATTGCCAAATACATCGGTATCCGGGCAAATGTGGACTCTGCCTTGCACGTACTACATTTCCAGTTGGAAGGGTCGGAAGAAGAAGCTCTCGACGCTTACAGCGGAGGTTTGATTAGCAAAAATGCCTATTGTTTTGAGCGTGGCAAAATCTCCGATGTGGAAATGAAACACTTTGAAAAGATGGTGGCCGGTTATGCCGGGAGTATTACTGTAAGGTCATTTCCCCGATTTAATTCCAGAGTTTCCACACTGGATATCAAAAATGGCATTGCGGAGTATAGGAAACTCAATAACCGTTCGCCCGATATAGTTATCATTGACTCTATGGACCTGCTCACGGATGCAAGCCGTAAGATGTGGAATGCGGAGCACGAACGTAGCAAGCGTATTGCCGTAGCGAATGACCTCAAAGACCTTGCCGCCGATGAAAAGGTATGGCTGATAGTCACCTATCAGGCAACCATCGAAAACAGGGAGTGGCTGGATGACGAGAAGAACGTGCTCACAGAGTACAATTGCAGCGAAGCGAAAGGACTTGCACGTCCGTGTACACACCTTATCTCCCTGAACCAGTCATCAGCTGAACGAAAAGAGGACATGATGCGCCTGCACATTGCCAAGGCCCGCTTTTTCAAAAAAGGAAATACATACCGCATCGCCACGGACTATGACAACGAAGTCTTTCTGGATGTTGCACGCACATTGAATTTAAGAAGATAGGACAGGGACATGGCACTGACAAAAGCAGACAGGGATTATCTGATACGTGAAATCGGTCGGGAACTCGGAGCCAGGATGGACGGAGCCGGTAAGAACCTTATTTCCCAATGTCCCTTTTGCGGAAAAGAAGGGAAGTACGGTGTGTATATCGGCAAAGAGACAGAACGAAAGAAACAATTCATGTCCCATTGTTTCAGTTGTGGGCGTTCCACTTATACTTTGGAACAACTGCTTGCTGAAATCGGACGTTCCGATCTGTTTATTGCGCCCACCGCCGACCTGGATGCCAAGCTGGAGAGTACGCTGTTATTTCCCCTTGATAAAGAGGAAGAGATAGACGATTCGCTCGACATCGTTGAGTTACCGGACTTCTACAAACGCACGTTCTCACATCCGTATTTAAAAGCCAGAGGCTTTGTATATGATGACTACGAATATTTTCCGGCCGGCAGCACAGGACGGCTAAATTTCCGTTATGATTCGTATGTCATTTTCCCGATTATGGATGCAGGGGACACAGTTGGTTATGTAGCACGTCACACATTATCGAAGGACGAAATAGACCGGCATAACAGCCGGGTGAAACGAAAAGGCGGCTACCGGATTATGCGCTTCCGCAATTCAACAGAGAATGATTTTGTAAAGCTCCTGTATAATTACGATGCTGTGATTGAAGATGAAACGGATACGGTCGTGCTGGTAGAAGGTATTTTTGATGTTATCGCCCTAACCCGTAAGCTGGACTTGTACGACAATCCCCGGATTGCCATAGTCGCTACATTCGGGAAGAAAATCTCAAGAATACAAATCTATAAACTGCAAAGTAAAGGTGTCCGGACGGTTGTCGTGGGATATGACGGTGATGCGGTGGAAGCTATCCGGAAAGCGGCAGACCTTTTGAATCCCTACTTTAATGTGTTTGTTGCGGACATACCGGACGCTTCAAAAGATTGGGAAGACCTGAGTTTTAGTGAGATATATCACATTTTTTCTGAACGGTTGAAAACACCGCTCCAGTATAAACTAACTAAAGTACAAGAAAAATAAATGGAAGAATTAAAGAACTGGCTGAATGCCAATAAGATAGTTTTTAAACAAATAGACGATGAAGTGGTAGAAGTCGAAGGGTTCGGTAGTATGTTCCTGGCAGACCTTTCCGGTGTGCAGTCCATTTTTAAGGGACAGGAAGGCAACCTTCAGTTTAACTTAATGGAAAGTCCGGAAGTGCTGGCTGAAGAAGGCATCTACTATGTAGCATTCAAATTCGGCCGCAACTATTACTACTATGACCTGCGGGAGAAATTCAAATTCAATATCCTTAAATATATAGGGCAGCGACAAGTTTCCCACCTGAATATCGAATTTGTAAACTTGGGCATTCATTCCCCCTACGAATTATTAAACGGCTCGGGTGATCTTGCGCTATGGGTACGGAAAGCCCAATACCTCGGTCAAAAGGCCATAGGCATTTGTGACCGCAATACAATGGCCGCAACGCTTAATCTACAAAAAGAATGTGGCAAAGCCGGTATCCGCCATATCTTCGGCTATTCGCTCACTTTGGAGCATCTGGAAGAAAAGGTCGATATGAAAGTGTACTGCCAATCACAGAAAGGACTCAGAAACCTGCTCCGTATCCAAAAAGAAATCATGGTTGACAGTGATACGCACACCATCACCCTTCCCGGCCTGCTCAGTCATGCCGAAGGAAACGTATTGGTGATCGGCAAGCTGGGTGCCTACTGGATGCAGCAGAACCCGCATTTTGTCGCATTATTGGAAAAGGCATTCGACAAAGTGTACTACCAGTTCGACGTAACGGAATACAAAGCGGAACGCATTGACGTGGAGGTACTGAAAGCCGCCCAATTCTTTTTCAATAACTTCTATGTCCCCGAAGCAGACAGCTTCCTTATTGAGCCCATATTGATTTGTGACAACTACTATCTGGACAAAGACGATGCCCGCAATAAAATCATACTGAACAAGATTGCGTCCGGAGCCGCCCATGAACAAAGTGACGAGCAGTATTTCAAGGATACGGACGAACTGTACGCCATGTTCCGGGCCATATTCGATGAAACGAAGTGGAATGTGGGAGTACTGTTCAAACGCATGTGCCGTCATACGGTAGAGATTGCAGAGAAGGCCGCAGCCCATTTTGAAACGGGGAAAATGTATATGCCCCAGTATATCATGCGACCGGATGAAATAGCGAAATATGGAACCCGGCATAACATGTTCCTACAGTTATTGGCTGAAGGGTTGGTTGCTAAAATACCGGTTCGGGAACATGCTCGTTACCAGGAAAGACTGGCAGAAGAAATCTACATCATAGAATCGACTAATAACGTGGACTATTTTTTGATACAATGGGATATGGTGCAGGAGGCACGCCGAAGAAACATCACAATCGGTATCGGACGCGGCTCTGCCGGTGGTTCATTGGTATCTTATCTGCTGGGTATCATTTCTATTGACCCGCTACAGTATGATTTGATTTTCTCCCGTTTTCTTGTACCGGAGCGTTGTGGACTGAACTGGATTGACGAAATCTCAATTATTGGTGAGGATATTCAGATTAATCCGGGCGACACATATATCGAAATCAATCTGAACGGCCACATCTGCCACTTTCACAAGGATGCCGAGTTTACAATTAAACGTAGCGGAGTGCTGATGAAGGTGTACGCCGACCAACTGCAATCCGGTGACGATATCCTTCTTGACAACCGGGATTTAATCTGGACACTAAACGAAATTGGTACATGTTAATATCAGAGATTACTTTCAGGAAAGCAAAACACCCAATGACGGTCATTGATTGCTTCGTTGGCAAAGGGCTTGAACAGGGAGGGCATTCGGCCCTTCCTGACATTGACGTTGATTATGCTTCCGACCGCAGACAGGAAATCAAAGAATATCTGGAGGAACGCTATAACATTGGTGGAAAACAGCGTGTATTCTCAGCCGGGACATTTTCAAGTTTGAAATTAAAAGCGGTTTTGAAAGACGTGGCACGGGTATATAGAGTGCCCGTCAATATTGTAAATTACATTACAGCTATCTTTAGTGACGAACAGCAAGACTGGACCGATTTGTTCATGCTGGCAGCGACTAACAGAAAAGTGAACAAGTTTATCCATGATTATCCGGACGTGATCGAGGATATTCGTACCATCATGGGGCAGCCCCGTTCTACATCTATTCATGCCTCGGCAATCATCGTGACACCGGAAGAGAAAGACGGAGCCCCCGCAGAGTGTTTCGACTTTCTTCCTATCCGGAAAATGGATGATCTGCTGGTGTCCGAATTTGACGGATATAGTGTTGACGAGATCGGACTTCTGAAAGAGGATGTGCTGGCTACGAAGGAACTCTCCAAGTTGGGGGCGGTTATCAATATCGTAAATGAAACCTATCAGAAAGACTATACGATTGAAAGCATTACAAGGGATGAACTGAAGGATGAAAAGACATATAGCCTGCTCACTAAGGGGCACACACAGAACGTCTTTCAGTTTGCATCTCCGGGTATTACTAAATTCATCATGGACGTGCAGCCCGATTGTATTGAGGACTTGATTGCCATCAATGCCTTATACCGTCCCGCCACTTTAGAAATCAATGCTACCGATGATTATATCCGTTACAAGCATGGCGAAGTAGCCCCGGTGTATGACTTCGGTACTTTTGAAGCAACAAAGAATACCTTCGGAATTATGGTCTATCAGGAACAATTCATGTCTGTGGCGCATACTCTGGCTGGTTTCGATTTAGGAAAGACCGATTATTTGAGAAAAGCGATTGGTAAAAAGAAAGCCGATCTGATGGAAAGTCTGAAAGTTGACTTTATCAATGGAGCTATCTCAAACGGTTGTCCCGATTATGAAGCCGAAACGATATGGCACAAAATCGAAACGGCTGGTAAGTACTCATTTAACCGTTCGCACGCTGCTGCGTATGCGCTTACCGCTTACGCTGGTGCATGGCTTAAAACAAATTATCCAACGGCATTTTATACGGTGGCACTCCAATGGGCGGATGATAAGGAAATTCCCGCCATCATGTCGGAAATGGAACAGTGTTCAGCGGCAAAGATCGTACCTCCTGACATGAACGTATCCGGCATCAAATTCTTTACCGATTATGGGACGGACGAAATATTCTGGTCTTTGTCACGTATCAAGATGTTAGGTGGTAAATCCGTAGAATACATCATTGCCGAAAGGGAGAAAAACGGTCCCTTCACCTCGATAGAGAATTTCATCCATCGCATTTTCCGGTACAAGTTGAAAAAGTACCAGTACTGGGATGACCCCGATAACGAGCAGGAAGCAACTCGCGTCCCGGTTAACGCACTCCATGTCCGCAACCTGATAATGACCGGGTGCTTTGACCGTATTGAAAACGTAAAAGCGGTAGTGGAAAGGTATTCGCTTTTGGAACGTGCAGCAAAGGAACTGGGCTTCAAACTCTCGGACACGGACTTTCCAGCCAATCTCACGGACAAGCATTATTTTTGGCAGATGCAACAGGTGGCTCTTTCTGGTATTGGCTCAGTGGATTACCGCCGCATCTATGACAACTCGGATGCCAAGGACAAAATACGAGGCAAAGCCTCCTATATGTCGCTCCGGGATGCCTTATCACCGGACAATGAAGGCAAACGCATCGCCGTTTGCGCTACGGTGGCAGAACTCAGTGAAGTTTCATACAAAGACAAGACCACCGGTGAAAAGAAGAAATTCTGCAAGATGAAGCTGCAACAGAACAACGACCTGATGGAACTGGTCATCTGGAGTGACTTCTACACCAGCCACAAAAGTGAAATCAGTAATTTAAAGGATAAAATGATAATCACCACCTGTATAGTCAAGTATAGCGAATATGCAGGTGCGAACAGTTTACAGAATTATAAAACATCGCTATTATTCAATGTATAACATTCAAACGTGAAACCAATCATCATTGCCATTATCGGGGCTTCGGGTTCAGGCAAAACCTATCTGACGAAGTACCTGAAAAATGAATTGAATGTCCCTACGGTAGTTTCTTACACGACAAGACCTATCCGTCAGGGGGAGATTGAAGGTGAAGACCACCATTTTATCACGAAAGACCAGTTACCGGCAAAAGAAAAGATGCTGGCATATACCCGGTTCGGGGGATATGAATATTTCGCATTGCACATGCAAGTGCCTACAGCAGGCTTGTGCAGCTATGTTATCGACGAAGATGGACTGGAAGTACTCACACGGAAATACAGTGACCGCTACACCGTCATTGCCATAGCAGTAAAGTGCAGCCCGGAAGTATTGCTCCGACGGGGAATTGCCCCGGAACGCATCCAGCGTGACAGAGACCGAAGAACACTGACCGAAAACTACTTCGATGCCATTATCTTCAATAACGGTACATTGCAGGAGTTTGAGGAAAGCATTATCCGTGAATTTAAAAAACTATAAGCATGGCAGCACCAAAAGCAGAACCAAGGATATATACGGGAGTTGTCCTGGACTTTGAAACGTCCGGACTGGATTGCACAAAGAACGCCTGTACCCAGCTCGCTATGCAAGGCGTCCGGTTTGATACATGGGAAGTGATAGACCGGTATGTGAAGTACTTCGCACCCTATAACAAACAAGAAGTCGGTGGAGTTACCAAGCGGAAAGTCCTGAAGAACAAACATGAATTGGAGCAGGAAGCATCCGGCATCCCTATGGTGTACGAAGAAGCCGCATTGACCTATTCGGCCATCACAATGGACACGCTCAAATCCCAGGGAGCCGACCTGAAAGGCATTGCCACAGATGTCATTGAGTTTGTCAAACGCTGTACGCTATCCAAAGGCAAACAGACAAAACCTGTATTAATAGGTCAGAACATCACTTTCGACATCGGTTTTTTGCAACAATTGATGAACTATGCCGGGTTGACGAAAGAATTTGAGAAAGTGTTCGCTGGGACCACAGATTTTTATGGAAACTTCCAGCCGCATTATATTGACACAATAGACTTGGGAAGACTGGCATTTGCCCACGACCCGTCTGTTACTTCATATAAACTGGAATTGACTGCCGAACGGTTGGGCATAGAACTGGATGATGCACATGATGCCGATGCCGACGTGACAGCGACTCTGAATATAGCAGTCGTATGTTCCAATCGTTTGCGTAATAATTCCGGAAGTACCGGCATAGCGATACAGAAAAAAGAGAAAACGAGGGCACACTTTAAAATTTGACGTATGACTAAAGATATTCCGGCACCACAAGACAGCGAAGAAGTTGTCTCATTTAAAAAGTCCGACCGCATGAACTATGGTGTGGTAGGATACGATGGAAATGAACTCATGGCTGTTATTTCCGGCTATGACCTGAATATAGCCTTTAATATGAAATTGATTAATTCGCTCGCAGACGCTGAAGCCTATGCGAACGCTATGGCTGATGTGTTTTACCAGGCTCTTATGGAGCAATTAATCGCAGAAAAGGCGGATTTTGTAAACTCTGATACCGCAGCAAAGCCTATTCTTTAATAAAGAATTCACGAAGCCCGGAAGCTCTTTCCGGGTTTCTTTTTACCTAAATTGTTCAATGGAAAAGAATGAAGACATAAAACTGGTCCCTGCCGAAGAAGAATTTTGCAACCTCTATGTTTGCGGTGGCAGCAAGTATGCAGGCCAGGCAAGCAAATGCTACATCGAAGTGTTCGGCGAGAAAGTAAAATACGTATCTATGGCAGCCCGCCGTTTGCTGGCTAAACCGCATATACTGGCGCGGATAAAGGAACTTGCCGAAGAGTTGCAGCAGGAAACGGAAACGCTCGCCACAAAACTGCAGGTAGCGGAAACGCTGAAAGCTGTCATGGAAGAAACGGCTACGGCCAAATATACGGACAAGTTCGGAATAGACCTTTCCCCGGCTCCGCTCAGGGCGGTTTCCGTCAATGCGGCAAAAGCACTCATGGACCTTTACCCTATCCGGCATAATCAAGAATCCAAGTTAAGGATAGAAGGAGAAAATGGCATTGTCTTTAATGTTATCGTCCCCTCCACAACCGACAAACCCCATGAAGACTAATATAAGCCGCCGCACAGCAGAGAGGCTGATTTACATCCTTATCATCATATTCCTTGTCATCTACGGACTGAGAGACAGCGAGGTGGCTGCACGGATGATACATGCGGTTTCGGAAGCCTTTACTCTAATATTAACCTCATAACCATGAAGCAAGTGAAAGAATTTATTGAAAACAATTTCAGGTCTTTGATAATCGTAGTCTCGTTTGTAGTCACCATGTATGTGCAACATGCCAACAATACCACCCGCATCGTGGAACTGACCAACAGGTGTATTACACTGGAGATGAAGATAGAAGACCAATACGACAAGATTGATGCCATCAAGCTGGACAAGGTGGTTTACGAAACCACCCAGCAACAATTTATCAGTATGCAGACTGACCTTCGGGAAATGCGCACGGATATCAAGGAGTTATTAAAGAGCATGAAATGAAAACACAACTACTGGCAGTCTGTCTCTTTTTCACCTTGCGGGGAAATACGCCGGAGCCACACATAACAAAAGAATATTCACCGGTTCGTGAGAAAGTGGAACTGGATTTATTCGAGGATGCCGTCCGGCTGATTAAAAAATACGAAGGATGGCATTATGCACGAGATCACCCCTATGTCGGCTACGGGCACCGTTTATTGCCGACTGACACCTTCGGCTCTGATATATCGGAGAGCTTCGCAGATTCTCTTCTGCGCAGTGACCTGAAAAAGAAATGTGCCATCTTCCGAAGCTTTGGGGCTGACTCCCTTTTGCTTGGAGTACTTGCCTTTAATATCGGAGAAAACAAGGTACTTCGCAGTAAACTGGTGCGGAAACTGGAAGCGGGTGACAGGAATATCAGGGAAGAATACCTCTCTTTCAGGATGTATAAAGGCAAGGTCGCCCGTTCGCTGGAAAAAAGGCGAAAAGAGGAATATGAATTATTATTCAAATAATTAAAACTATAACCCAACGAAAAATAATTGAGTATGAAAATAGGAACAGTTATAAATATAAAGCCTTCCGAAGCACTTTCTTTGATGCGGCTGAATATGCTGATTGGTAAAGAAGCTACTATTATCCAGGACCTCACATCCATTGGACGGCTGAACAAGGGCTACATGGTGGAACTGACAGAGCCCTATATGGAAGAAGTAGATTGGTTTATTCCACAGGAGTCCATAGATGATGAAGATTAGCTTGAATAAAACTCTTCTCCTGATTGCCCTTGGACTTGGGGTGGCAACTTACTGCCTGTATAACTGGGGCAACAGGATGAAAGAAGAAAGGAATACCTACCGGAACAATACACATGCCTTGCTTGCGGATGTTGAACATATCCGGATTGACTCGGCAATGATGGCATCTACCATCCAGGTTCTCAATCTCTCGGTGGATGAATATAAAAAGTACCGGGCGGAAGACGCAGCAACCATTCAGAAGATGGGAGTGCGTATCAAAGATCTGGAAGCTGCCGGAAGGCACGATGTAGAAGTCAAAGCTCCGGTGGATGCTATGGTGAAAGACACGACAGTCATCAGAGATACTGTGGAAGTTGTTGTAAAGGCAGTGAAAATGGATACGCCATACATTAAGCTGGACGGCATCATTGAAAACAATCACCTGAAAGGAAATATCCATTTACCGGTACGCCTGCACCAGGCTTTTTGGATAGAATACAAACATCGTTTTCTCTGGTGGCGGTGGAGAATAAAAGCAATACACCAGACTGTTACAAGTGATAATCCGTATGTCGAAATTAAATACACGGAATTTATTAACCTAAAAAAATAAGTTTATGTTATTCAGAAAATCATTTCAAAGCAAAATCAACGGTGCAAACCGGGTATTCACGGTTACAATAGAAAAGTTGAAAAACATTCAGGCGGACATCTCTGCCAAGATTGAAAAGAACCATGCAAAGGCTCAGAAGCTAATCCACGAGAACGAAGAACTGGAAAGCATGAAAACCCAGGCGGGACAGCAAATCGAAGAAATCAGCAAATTCATTATGTAATGGCAGAACTGGAACTCTACGAATACGAACAATTCGACGTAAAGTGGGATAATAAACATTGTATCCCATATTATAATCCTCATATCAACAAGTTCTACGCTAAGTCTGTACACGATGGCAATATTATCAAGAACTCTTATAGTGATACCTTACGAGGGGTAAGGCGCAAAATGAAAGACTATCCGGCTTAACGGGTAGCGATAGAAAAAGAGGATTGTCGGAGGTATGAAGCCGATAATCCTCTTTTTCCTTTTTAGCCTGTTGTATATTATTTTAGATTATTCTCGATTAAACTAACTAATTGAAAATAAACTATTCGCAGATTATTCGGATGACGGAAAGTAACCATTTGGCAACTGTACGTATTTCAAAGAAATACAATGATAAACGTTCAAACAACTCTTTGAATGCAAATGTAACTAAGCCGCTTATTCCCAATTTTCTATACTGATTTTGTCACTTATAATATTTCCTGTTTTACCATTAATAACTATATTTCTAATATGCCTGTCTTGATTGATTTTATTATGTTTCTTGTTTATTTTACCCATTGAAGGAACATTATCCATTGTTACGCTATCCCGGACCAACCATCGAATATTCCAGACCGGGGTATTGTTTTTGCTACCACACTCAGCATTGATAGCTATATTCACTCCCCAGTCATCCAATTCATAGTTTCGAACATCTAAGCCTTTGGAACGTAAAGTGACCAACACACTACGTAATGGAACGGAATAAAGGGAATCGTAATCAATAATCTTAATAATATTCCCGTTTTCGCTGAATGTAAGCGAATTTTTTATATTGGTCAACCAATCGCATAACACGACCTCTCTCGTTTTTATTTTCCCGTCTGAAAAAAAAGAATATGAAATAAGGTATAGGCTGTCCAGATATATTTCATTCTGTCCATAACCGTCATCTGTCCGATATTGGTAAATCCATGTTCTGTTATTCGTATTGAATACATATACACTATCCTTTCCAATATTTTTCTCAAACTCATTCACGTCGATTTCCATGCCGGCAAGATTTTGTAGGCCCAACGTACTAAGTATTTGTTCTGTTTTCCGGCTATTACTTGTACAAGCTATGCACAAACAACAAATTAATATCCCATTTATTATTGTTTTAAAATATTCCATAGCTGCTTTATTTGCCAGTAAAATAATGAATTGCGAAAATCAATCTCATGAGGCGCATAGTCCATGAGATTATCTGTATAGTATTTATTGAATAGATATTTATTTTTTTCGTCAAAAACATGTCTTAACCCAAGACAGTGTAATATTTCATGAGTTGGCGTAGCTTGCCCTGTGCCATTAAATATTGCAGCAGCAAAACTACCACCAATATTTTCAGCTTGCCCTCCTGCTGTTGCATCGGCAGCAAAAAAATATAACCTATAGGTATGGCTTAACTTTGGTTTAATTTTTGGGAACTGACGGCAGAGCATTTCATCGAGGAAAGGATACAACTCTAATCCGCCAAGTCCGTCAGGGGCATTTTTATATGTTTTTAGCCCTTCGCGGGTATTGATCTTTTTATCAGAATTACCTCTAAAGTAAGCATCAAAAACGACTCTATTTTCTTTACCTTTGCCTATTGTATTAACTTTAACCATGCTTCCTTTTGTCAAATCTAATGCAGATTCAAGAACTGATATATTAGTAGTAATATACGCTTGCTTTAAGTATTTCGATATATTCAAACAATAAGAGGATACATCAGGAATATTTGCTCCGGTTACTTTTACAGGGATTAGCAGTATATCAATCGGGTAAGTCTTATTGTTTGGTGCAAAAGCGAGTTTTCCAACCAAAATATCTTTAGCATATATTTCAATATATGTGGTTGAATCGAAAGTGCCATTACATGTTACTGTCAAATTCTTAGTATTATAGTAAGATCCTACTTTAGTGGCATCAATTTCTTGTAAATCTGTTTTTAGACATTTATAGCCACTACCTTTGATTTTGATTGTTAATTGCCCGGAAGGCTTATTGACCTCCAGTTTGATTCTGAATTTAGCAGAACTCCCATTCATAAGAAGAGCCCATGGAACGACATATCTATAATTATTTTTATATTCTATATTGTTTTTGCGCCACTCTTGATCAAAACTCAAATATTCACGAGAAACGAGTTCGTCATACTGGCCTGGGATTGGCATAATATCTTTATACCAACTGTCTCCTTTATAAGCCTCTCCGCTATCACCTGTTCGTAACCAATCGAACCCAAAACTGCCATCATAGTCTTTACATCGCCTAAATGTAACAGTGCATTCAGCTTCTTGTACTTCTTCATTAATTATTGGTTGCGTTGTTCGTTTGCCTTCTTCCTCCACAAATTTCTGCCACCCATGCTTCGCACGTGGCCATAGTCTGTCGAGACGGAGCAAGTTGTTGAAATCCAATCTCATTGGGCTGATCATAATAGTTGTAGTCATAGGTAGCGGACTTGAGCCTTGCATCTGCTCCCCATAAGAGTAGATATAGGCTTCCTTGAAATCAATACGCTTGACACAAACCTCATCACTGCCCGATAGCACCTCGATAGAGCCATCGACTGTAGGCATATCTTTGCGTATCATCTGCTGAAATAATTGGCTACTGTCTGTTGACTCAAGCATAACCGACATCTCCCCACCATAATAGTTACTACATGGACGCCCTTTAGCATCTATATCTCTCTGGAACTTATGATTAAATCTGAGTATATCATACTCGGAATTATTCACTTTCAAAATAGCTCTTCTTACAATCATAGTTGATACAATTTATTTTCGAATAGATGCAAAAATGCAAAAAAATAATGAATATTCTATGCTTTATTAAGTATAAATCATTTGAAATTATTTTTTTGTTCCTGCCTTTATCCATCTTATGGCTTTGGTATAGGTTTTGCGATACATCATCATATTTTGGTTGAACCGCTATATGAACCGGAATGTTTTTAACTCGTATAATAAATCAAGTTTAAATGAAACGGCATTGTTAACTCTTCCCACATTGAGATAGATAAGATATTCTGTTTAATTTTGTGTCATTCTACGAAATTTTCTTCCAACTGGTATGCAGGATCATCTAAACTTGCATACTCTATATTATTGGGGATATCCGTATAAGCAACAGATATGTGTATTTTCTCTTTTATACATTCGCTTATCAAAGGTAACAGAAGTCTTGTCTTTTCGGTATTCCTCTCGCTTCTTTCTCTTTTCTTCCAATTAATAAATCCCCTGAAATAGACTTTCTCCTTTTTCTCGATATGATATTTATTTGCCGCAAACTCCAAAAGTACCGCCTTGTCGGGTTTTGTATAAGATTGAGGAATCTTACTATTAAATTCCTCATAAAAGCCTATTGGTGAAAACTTGTTGTTCGGGTCATATTTTAGATTAAGCAACTGGGTCAATTGCTTATACTTCTTGGCATCAATATATGGATTTACAATGAAACCGGGTTTCACTTCCACCTGTAGTTCAAACTTGCTGCCTTGTGCAATTATTATCAACTTGTAATATGGTTTGGATTCTATATCAAACATAACATGAAAAGTTATTCCATTTTTCCTAAAGTCAAATAATGCATAAGTCAGATTATTCTGTTTTATGGACTGGTATAGAGGAATAAGTCCTGTCAGTGTCATCATATCGTCTTTGTTTTTTGTTTTCGTAAATATAGTGAAATCCAGAATATCAACCATATTACATACCTACAATTTCCTATCGACAATAACCATATTTAAGGCATTCTATCTACTCTTTAATGTATTATAACCTAAACTACCCCATAATGAAACTCACTCTAAAACGTAAATTTCTCGGCGATACCTATACTATCGGAGATTTATTCATTGACGGCAAGTTCTTCTGCAATACCATCGAAGACACAGTAAGAGAACTGCCATCTATTTGTCCTAATACTCCTAAAGGTATTTCCTGTAAATGTTCCGGCAAAGTCTATGCAGAAACCGCTATTCCGTTCGGTACATACAAGGTGACTATGAAATACAGCCCCAAATTCAAGCGAGTATTACCTTACCTGCATGACGTTCCGCATTTCCTCGGCATCCTTATCCATTCAGGTAACGACCAAACCGCTTCTGCCGGGTGCGTCATAGTTGGGAAAAACACAGTAAAAGGCAAAGTGTTGGAATCACGGGCCGCCTCAGACGCTTTGAACGCCATTTTAAGCAAAGAGAAAGACATCACAATCGAAATCATCAGATAATGGCAGGGAACAAGCTAAAAGCTCCTAAAAACATCCTGATTGATTTTAAACCATCACCCCGGCAATATGAATTATGGAAACTTCTGCAACCGAACTATTGTCCGGTTTGTGGAGGTGATATAGAACAAGTTCTGGTTGGCTATGATGTTAATCACAATCCCCAATATCGCCCTGAGTGTGTACACTGTCATAATCAGAATTTGGCACAGCTAATATTAGGTGGCGGGGCCGCAGGTGGGGGTAAATCATACCTGGGAAGTGTTTGGTTGATAAGTAGTTGCATCCGGTTTGAGAACATCCGGGCAGTCGTTGCCCGCAAAACTTTGAAAAGCCTGAAAGAATCCACTTGGAACACAATCAAGAGCGTATTGAAAGACTGGGGACTCAAAGAAGACGTCAACTTCAAAATCAACAACATAGAAGGAACATTGACTTTTTGGAATGACTCGGTTATCATAATGAAAGAAATGGCAGATATTCCCAGCGACCCTAACTTTGAGCGTTTCGGTTCATCGGAATACACTATAGCTATGGTCGATGAAGTCAGTGAGATTAGTGAAAAAGCAATCGAAGTCCTCTTTTCCCGCTTGCGTTGGAGAACCCATGAGACTTTTAAGACTTCCAGAATGTTGATGACCACCAATCCTACGACAAATTGGGTGAGATCAAGGTTTGTGCAAGACGAAAATGGCGATAAAGTTACACCTAGGGATGGAGAAGCCTATGTTCCCTTTTCTGTCTTTGACAATCCAAACATTGCTTTTCGCCAAACTTATGAAGCCGCCCTTAATAAAATTAGAGATCAGGCAACAAAAGAAAGGCTCCTTTATGGTAACTGGGATTTCGTCGAAGCAAACTCAATGGCGATTTACAATAAATTCGACGGAGCAAAACATCTTATAGCAAACCTGAAGGAAAGTGTTTATGACCCGACAAGACCCTTGATTACCTCTTGGGACTTCAACGTAGCCCCGCAAATGTCAACCATCACCGCTCAGATTGATTACGAAAACAAGAAAGTTTACATACTGGAAGAAGTCTTAGGCAAACCGGAGGAAAAAGAAAACAACACCCCTGCTTTAGCCCGGAAAATGAGAATGAAGTTATACAGAGATAAGCATATAGGCGGGATTGATGTAACCGGAGACCCAGCCGGACTCCAGCGATCAACAACAAGCGAAGACGGTGTGAACAACTACACCATCATCGCGGACACGATGGGGAAGGGCGTACTCCGACCGAAAATCAAACTGTTAAAGAAACAACCTCCCCAGGCTACACGTTGTGAATTTATCAACGAAGTTTTCTCCGGTTATTGCGGCTGGGAAATAATGATTGACCTCCGTTGCCGACGATTGACCGAAGATTTGATTTACCAGTTGCGCAACGAGGACGGGACCAAGAGCAAGGCAAAGGTTACAGACCCTCGTACAGGGGTCAAATACGAGCGCTACGGGCATTTATCCGACTGCCTGGACTATCTGCTCTGTTACTACCTCCGCGATGCCTGGTACAAGTTTAAATCGGGCGACGTGAATGTGAGTATATTATCCACCGCAGTAATAAACGAAGGATTTAATTATTAGAAACTATGTATAGACGCTTTTTAAACAACGATGACTATTTGGGTGTCGTAACAGCCGATGCGCTGTCCCAGATGACAAGAGGGAATGATGACAGGTTCATTCAGGCGGAAGAAAGCGCAGAAATGAGCCTTATAGAGTACCTGAGTGAAAACTACGAGGTTGAACAGGAACTGTATAAAGGGAAGTACATTGCCAACTATGACCGAAAGATCACTTATCCGGTAGGCGTGCATATATATCACGAAGGACGGATATATGAAGTAATCCGTGCCATTAGTGGATATAAAGCTCCTGCCTCCTTTGAATACTGGGAAGAATGCATCGGGCAGGAAATAGAGCAATTCAAGCCTTATTCCCAGTTTGAAACCTATTACAAAGGAGATATTGTAACCTATAACGAAATCGCCTACACATGTCTGCATGAAAACGGTTATAAGTTTAGGGATATACGCATTCCAATGGTGACAGGCTGGTTGGAGGCATTTTACGAAGAATGGCAACCCGTAGAATATCACTTGTGGGATATAGTACTTTTCGAGAATGGATTTTATACGCTGATATCTCTGGAAGGCTTTGACAATAATCAAACTCCATTAGAATCAGCCAATTGGGGTGCTATCGCTGATTACGACCCTGAATACAACGAATATGAATTGAATGGACACGAATATGTAGTCATGGATAACAAGGTGTTCTACCCGGAATTAGACCCCAATGCGGATATACCGGAGATAGGTAAAAACCTTTCCCCGAATGACCCTCGTAATTTCAACTTAAAAAAGCACATGGTCAGGCTGGCTATGTACGAACTTACAAAGTTGATAGCGCCGAATAATGTTTCGATAGTACGCATCAAGGATTATGAGAACTCGATGAAGTGGTTGTCAGATGCTGCAAAACTGAAACTGAATCCACAAATACCGAGAAAGTTATCTGACGATAAAAAGCCGGTGATGGATTGGCAACTATCCACTTTCCAAACGAGTTACGACCCGTACAAAAATCCGTGGTTAACTTAATTAGTACAAGGTAGGGGTGTTGGCCTACATTTTGGCACCCCTGTTCTTTTTTACTTTATTATTATCATCCAATTCACAAATCACCTGTATTCCACCGGCAAGAGTTACTTCAAGCAATTTTTCTCCTTTAGTATCCGTTTCGGTTACTATCATACCAGCTTCGGCCATTGCATTGACTATTTCATTTGCTTCTTTGATCTGCTCCTGTGTAGCAGTAGGAATTGATATAACTTCCTTGTTTTTTTTCATTTTTCAAATTTTATGCTTGCTGTTCCTGCAAACGGTTTTAAATGAAATGCGTGGAACATTAACCTATACAATCCGGGAACGGCCAGCCCCACGTCAATGATAAGTTACGTCCACGCAAAACGTGAACGTCTAACTTATACTCTATTTGACGTATCTAAAATTGGCCGTTTTGGATCGTTAGAATATAGCTAAACGCATATTAAATACTTAATTCCCTTATTTTCTCTTATTACTGTCTGTTTCTATATTTCCTTTTTTATCAATTATATATGCAAAAGTAGAGATTTATTTTGTATTCAATAGCATTATCCTTCATTTTTCAGCCAAACTTGCAGTTCTGGCAATGATTTTTGTATCACAGCCATCGGGCTATAGCCAAATCCGTTTTTTATAGCAACATTTGCTCCATGTTCTAACAGCACAGTTGTGATATTGATATTAACTCTTTCTGTCACACACTTATACAATGGCGTATTCCCATATTTATCAATAGGGTCTATCATCGCTTTCTTGCCTATCAATGCTTCAACCACGCTGTAATTATTCTCCTGGACAGCAAAATGTAGGGGAGTGTATCCGTTACGGTCTGCTTGGTTAATATCTATCTCTGTTTCATTTATCAGATGCAGAGCCAAATCTGTCCGCCCTCCTAAAATACAGATAGCCAGAATTCCTCGGTTGTCCTCATTGATAAAGTTGATACCATATTGCCGGATAAACGCATCAAGCACGTCCACGTTACCGTCAACCAGTATATCCAGCATATCTATTTCGTTAAAAATATTTTCTTCTTCCATTATCTCAATCTGTTTTTAGGTGCAATTATAAGAAGATATACCAAAAGAAACAAGCATTTTAACGGCTTGAAAAGTGAAGTCACACAGCAAGATAGCCCGTAATTTACACTCAATGAAGAGAAACGGAAAATCTTTCATATATAGCAGAAAAAAGAATCTTTAACATCCGGAGAAAATAATGCTACCTTATTAATAAAGACGGGCATCAATAGAAAGTTAAATACTCTATTGATACCCGTTCCAGATTATTGGTCTTTGTTTTAGAATACAGAATTCATTTTTGTCAATAAGGTTTCGCCTTCGGTATGCTTGTAGTAATGCTTAAAGATTACCGTAACGCTGTTTCCTGCCTGTTCTGCCGCAACTGCCGGAGAACAGCCCGCATCCACCATACGGGAAATGAATGTACCACGTGCAGAATACCAGGTTATATTCTCCTTTATATCCAGAATCTCGCAAACTTTATTCAGCGTCTTGCTGACTTTATCCGAGATTTGAATGACCCTATTACGCATTTTCTCCTCTGTAGTATGCTTTCTCGTGAATACCGGAAACACATAGTTGTCAATACACTGGCCTTTATACTTCTCAATAATCCGTTTTGATTTCTCTATCAACAAAGGTTTTCCGATTTTCGGGAATTTCATTCGTTCATAGATAACTTGGTTGCCTTGAATCATATCGTGCGTCAAATGACAGACATCGACATTGGCCATACCTCCTGTGTAATAACTGAAGAGAAATAAATCCAAACAAAATTGTTCTTTAAGTGAAAACAGGCTTCTATCCACATTCTCAATCAACTGTATCACTCTCTTGGAAACTGTTTTCGGCTCGAATTTATGCCATTTCATCTTATCCTCTACACAACCGAAGACTTCCGGGTCTGCGCCATACATTTTAAGTCCTTTGGCATAATTGACAATGGCTCTCAATTTGCGTAGCTTTTGGTTCAATCCGGCTTTATTTCCATTAGCAACCCCTTTTTTCTGTGTGTAGAGAACGAAGTCCAAAAGGAACTGTTTAGTTATGTCACTGAAATAAAATACAGATAATGGTTTATTGTATTTCTTCTGTGTGAACTCTTCCAAAGCCTTCTTCATAATTTTATAGTCCTTGACACTCGCCAAGCTTTTCACAATCTTGCCGTTTTTCTCCTTTTCCTTCTCAGAGAACTTTTTAATCAAATAATCAATCATCTGAGAAACGGACATAGAGCGGTCTTCCTCTTTGGCTTCTTTCTCTTTCTTCTTATCAAGACTGAGTGCCAATTCAGCAGGACACCACTTGCGCCCTTCCTCTTCCCATTCCTCAGCTATCTTCTGATACTTCAATTTTAGGTCGAGCAGCATCTTATTTTTTTTGATAGCATCACTTGATTTGGAAATAAATGATTGAGATGCATTATCCCAGTCTTTGATAGGGCCAGTAATATTTAGGACTTTAGAAACTCTGTTGTACCCAGTTTGGAAGAAAATCATTTCCAATTTCACCAGTTTTTTGTCTTTCGGGGTCACTTTCCCTTTAATGTTGATTGAATACATATTAATTGGGTTTTATGTGTACTCATGTAGGCTAATTTTTGCCTACATAACAGCCTACATAAGAATAGAGGTTACCCACTATTTTTGTTTATTTCGGCTATTCACCCGATTAACCACCTATTAGTCAATAGTATAATAATCAGAAGTTTAGAGGTAGTTACTTCATATATGGCAATAAAAAAAGGCTATCCGTCACGGACAGCCAATCTTTTGTTAACCTTAAATCTAATACTATGAAAAACACAATGCAAAGGTACGTATTCTTGAGATAGTTCCAAATTTTAGAAATAAAAAAACGCTTGTTATAACATGGTTTAGCAAACAAACTTTTTTCTTAACAAATAGCAGATTGAAAGAGTGGAGTTGGTTGCTTTTTTGTTCATTGGAAATAAAACATGTTTGTTACGGCAATAACTCATTGTATTATTCTTAATTCGATTATTTCCATTATCTTTGCACTCCAAAAATGCTTGTTGATATGCAATTGTTAAAAGCGTAATGGATATTATAGGCAGATTGTTTCCGGATAAAAAATAGATTAAAATATATGTTGTCTCATGGTATTTATTCAGTAATATTGCTGATTTTTTCAAATGTCTTTATGACGTTTGCTTGGTATGGTCATTTAAAAATGCGACAAGAGTTTAGTTGGTTTGCAGCCCTTCCGTTGATTGGTGTGATTGCATTTAGTTGGGCAATTGCTTTTTTTGAATATTGTCTTCAGGTTCCTGCCAATCGTCTTGGGTTTAAAGATAGTGGAGGACCGTTTGATATTATGCAACTCAAGGTGATTCAAGAAGTTATCACATTGGCTGTATTTACATTATTTTCTGTTTGGGCATTTAAAACAGAACTGAAGTGGAATCATTTAGCGGCTTTTCTTTGTCTGGTCCTTGCCGTTTATTTTGTCTTTAAGAAGTAATGAGTTTTGGTTAATAATTGCTGAATCCTTTTTGATAAGCAAAGTGTCTTGTTTGGGCAATGAATCTTGTTCAGATACTTTGCTGATTCTAGGAAACAAGATAGAATCCTGTCGGGTTGGTACGTAACTTTGATAGATTTTCCAACCTTTGGCACGATTACGATTACGTCGGATGGCACGTCCTCGTTTGGTTAAAGATTCATACAGAAAATTGTCGGCATCCAGTCCTCCTATTAATGGGTTATTACTGGGAGTTACCGTTTGATCCATGCCGGCAGGTAATATTACATAGCCGTTTCGCAAACCGGGAATCAGTTTGATATTTAGTTTCCATGACATTGTCAGAGAGTCTTTTCTTTTCAAGAAAATGGGATCATTAACCGGATCTTCATGCCATGTGGTGTAAGGAGTGTAGGGAGTAAGACGCACAAAGTTAGGGCGTACCCATTTGGTTGTGTCGCCGAAGTTTTTAGGCAAGTCTTTCAGAAACTTCATCCACGGTTTGTCTTCGGACATGAATGGAGTACCTTTTATATTGTCTTTGTCCGATTTAAAGTCGAAATGGATAGACTTTACGGCTTCTGTGTTAATTTTTAGTTCTCCATCTCCATTCAATAGCTCCTGTAAACGAATCGAGTCCTGTTTGTTCCATTGTGCTTGTGCTGTCAGTATACTGATAGTGCAGAATAATATGCTAAAATTTACCCTCTGGGTCATTCGTTTTTTCTTTATGATTATAATTGGTAACAAAAGTAATCTGGAGTGAGTTTAATGCTGGTTAAATTTGAGTTATTAATTGTTTATAATGTGAATATTTTAAATTTTATTTGGTTAATAAAAGGATTCGTTTACACCTCTTTTGTTGTTATGGAGCACACTTCATATAGACATTTAGATAGTTACCTCAATATTTGGTAATAAAGTTTTGTATTTTATCTCCAGATATAGTGACAGAGTTCATATTCATGGTATGTATTTCAATTGATGTCAGTACATTGGTCAGATAGGCGATATAGGTCTATATGGATTTATGGGGTCCATTCTGTCTGTGTGATTTATTTTCGGTATAGAATAAAAATAGCCCGTTAATTTTTAATAACGGGCTAAATTAGTGAAAATGATAATATTTATTTGGAGGAGAGTTGTGCATGCATGGAAGCAGCTGCTTTACGTCCGTCACCCATTGCAAGGATAACTGTAGCTCCACCACGCACAATATCGCCACCGGCATAAATAGTCGGGATTGACGATTGCATATTTTCATTTACGGCAATTGTTCCTTTGCGTCCCAATTCCAATCCCGGGATGGAACTGGGAACAATCGGGTTAGGGGAGACGCCTACGCTGACTATTGCCATATCGATGTCAATGGTTTCTGTTGCTCCTGGAATAGCTATCGGACTGCGACGGCCGGAAGCATCTGGTTCGCCTAATTCCATTTTCTGTAAAACGACTTGTTTCACACGCCCCTTTTCATCGGCAATATATTCTATGGGGTTATGCAGAGTCAGGAATTCCACACCTTCTTCTTTAGCATGTTTCACTTCCTCCAGACGGGCAGGCATTTCTTCTTCCGAACGGCGATAAATAATCATTGCGCGTTCTGCTCCTAAGCGGCGTGCTGTGCGGACAGAGTCCATAGCTGTGTTACCACCGCCGATTACTGCTACGCGTTTGCCGAATGTTACAGGAGTATCCGAATCCTCGCTGGCTGCATCCATTAGATTTACACGGGTCAGATATTCGTTGGAAGACATGATATTGATAGAATTTTCACCCGGGATATTCATGAAGTTGGGGAGCCCGGCACCTGATGCTACAAATATACCTTTGAAATCTTCTGCTTCCAAGTCTTCCACACTGATTGTCTTTCCTACGATGCAGTCCTTCATGAATTTGACACCCATCTTGGATAAATTGTCAATTTCTACATCTACAATCTTATTTGGTAGGCGGAATTCGGGGATACCATATTTTAATACGCCCCCTATTTCATGTAAAGCTTCGAATACAGTGACATCGTATCCCTGTTTAGCCATATCTCCGGCAAATGAGAGTCCGGCAGGACCTGAACCGATAACAGCTACTTTTATATTGTTCTTTTCCGCTACTTCCGGTACGGATATTTGGCCGCTTTCACGTTCGTAATCAGCAGCAAAACGTTCCAAATAGCCTATGGCAACGGCTTCGTGTCCGGCTTTCAGATGAGTGCATTGTGATTCACACTGTTTTTCTTGAGGACATACACGCCCGCAGACAGCAGGTAATGCACTGGTTGCTTTTAAGGTTTTGGCAGCTTCAAGGAATTCACCGCGTTCTATATTTTTGATGAATTTCGGGATATTGATTCCTACGGGGCATCCGTTCATACAAGTAGGGTTGGGGCAGTCCAAACAACGTTTTGCTTCCGTTATAGCTTGCTCTTCATTCAAACCTAGATTGACTTCTTCCTTACGGCTATGTGAACGGTATTCTGCATCCAGTTCGTTCATTTTTACACGGGGAATAGCCATTCGTTCTTTAGGCTTCATGGCTTTACGTAAGCTTGCACGCCATTCGGCATCCCGGCCGTCCAGTTCTTTAGTCGCTTCACAAGTCATCGGCTTTTCGGTGTCTAGTTTGTGAATTTCTTCTTTTTCAATATCTTTGAAAGCTCCCATGCGTTTCAGCATTTCGTCAAAATCTACTTGATGGCCGTCGAATTCCGGACCGTCAACACAAACAAAACGTGTTTTGCCTCCTACAGTGATACGGCAGGCACCACACATGCCGGTTCCATCCACCATAATGGTGTTCAGAGAAACGTCTGTGGGAATTTCATATTTTTTAGTCAGCAGGCAAACGAATTTCATCATGATGGCAGGACCGATGGCGAAACATTTGTTTACTGTTTCACGTTTGATTACTTCCTCCACACCTTCAGTCACTAATCCTTTATGCCCGTATGAGCCGTCGTCTGTCATAATGATTACTTCATCAGAACTTTCACGCATTTCTTTCTCAAGGATAATTAATTCTTTGGTACGTCCGGCCAATACGGTAATTACACGGTTGCCGGCAGCTTTCAAAGCCTGTACGATAGGAAGCATCGGAGCAACGCCTACTCCTCCTCCGGCACAGACTACAGTTCCGAAATTTTCAATGTGGGTGGCTTTACCCAGCGGACCAACAACATCTGTAATATAATCTCCTTCGTTCAATTCACAAAGTCGTGTAGAAGAAAGACCAACTTCCTGTACTACTAGTGTGATGGTACCTTTTACGGGATCGGCACCGGCGATAGTAAGTGGCATACGTTCTCCTTTTTCACCGACACGAACAATTACGAAATGTCCGGCCTTACGCGACTTAGCAATCAGAGGTGCTTCTATAACCAATTTAAAGACCTTTTCCGAGAAATGTTCTTTTGAAATAATCTTATTCATTTTGCTATACTGTAAGTTAGTTATTTTTCTGAGTTGATTGTCAAATTGATAATTTATGCAAAGGTAGGATTATATTTTTTAAAGACAAAAGAAAAGCCGCCCTTTTGTGAGGGGCGGCTGGAGCCTATCATGATAAATCTGTTTTTGATTTTGCCGGCAGTTCGTTTTTAATGTGAAAAAAGGATTATTTCTTTGTTCTGATTTTATATCCTATCATTCCATAATATAGAATGAAAAGGAAACAGGGAACACAGATCCAATAGGAGGTCTGGAAACTAGTTGCATCTTGAACTACACCGCGCACCCATGGCATAACCGCTCCACCGGCAATGGCCATGGTTAGCAATGAAGAGCCGGCTTTGGTGAATTTGCCGAGATCCGCCATTGCGAGAGGCCATAATGCGGGCCACATTAATGAGCATCCTAATGCCATAAAGAATATGCAGTAGACTGAAATTTCAGCCGGCATGGTCGCTACTAGTGCAGAACCAATGATGGCTATGATGGCACATATTTTCATTGCGGTAGCCTGGCTCAGATATTTAGGGATTAAGGTTGCGCCGCAAATGTATCCTACTACCATACCGATGGAAGGGATAAATCCGTAATTGTCACCCGGCAGCTCCAATGCTTTGGCATATCCGGTTGCAGTTGCCAAGGCTATGGTTTCCACACCTACATAAAGGAAAAGAGCAATTACTCCTAATAGCAAGTGAGGAAATTGCATGATAGAAGTTTTACCTTCTGCATAAGGACAGGCAACCGCTTCTTCCGCATCTGTGGTGGCATCCTCTCCGGCAGCTTTTACTTCAGGCAACGGAGCCATTAAGGCGATAATGCCTAATACAACGAAAATACCGATAATGATACCAAATGGCTGGAACAAATCCTCCATTTTAATTTGGTCTATGGTTTTGCCGATTACTAAGGTAATAAAAAGAGTAGTAGCAGGCCAAGCCAGTTTGTTGCAAATACCCATGATGGAAATACGTTTTGCGGCAGACTCTATAGGTCCAAGAATAGTTACATATGGATTTACTGAAGCTTGGAGTACTGCATTGGCGGCACCACAGATGAATGAGGCGAAAAGAAACCATACAATAGATTCTGTAGCAGCTGCTTGGATGAATAGTCCAAAAGCGATAGCGAAAATGATGAATGAAAGAGCCATTGTTTTTTTGTAACCGATGGCTTCAATACATTTGGTGGCCGGTATGCCAAAAATTAGGAATGGAACAAACGTGGCGGCAAGCAGAAGATTGGATTCTGAAGCCGACATCTCCATTGACCGTTCTAATACCGGCATCAGGAAAGAGTTAATGCCCAATGCAAAACCAATTGCAAAAAACATCATGCCTACAAAGGCAAGAGGTAGCATGAAATTTTTCTGTGAAGTATTCATAATAATAGGTTAAATGGTTAGTAATCAGGTTGAAATAATAAAAAAGAATGTCATTCTGCATACAAGACAGAATCTGTCGGGAAAGATCGGATTCTGAACAATACTCAGAATGACATTCAATATATGTAATTAGCTGTTATTAGTCAATCATCTCGAATCCGCAATAAGGAACTAATGCTTTAGGGATGCGGATACCTTCCGGAGTCTGGTTATTTTCTAATAAGGCTGCAACAATACGCGGCAAAGCTAGTGCGGAACCGTTCAAAGTATGGCATAATTCTGTTTTCTTTTCGGCAGAACGGTAACGGCATTTCAGGCGATTAGCCTGATACGTATCGAAATTGGATACAGAACTTACTTCCAGCCAACGTTGTTGTGCTTCCGAGTAAACCTCAAAGTCAAAGCAAAGTGCAGCTGTAAAACTCATATCACCACCACAAAGGCGGAGAATGCGATAGGGGAGCTCTAATTTCTTCAATAGACCTTCTACATGGTCCAACATTTCCTGATGTGACTGTTTGGAATGTTCGGGTTTGTCAATGCGTACCAGTTCTACTTTTGAGAATTCGTGCAAACGGTTCAAGCCACGTACGTCTTTGCCGTAAGATCCGGCTTCACGACGGAAACATTGAGTGTATGCACAATTCTTGATAGGCAATTGTTTTTCGTCCAAAATCACGTCACGATAAATATTGGTTACAGGAACTTCTGCAGTTGGAATTAAGTACAAATCATCTACTTCGCAATGATACATTTGTCCTTCTTTGTCGGGAAGTTGTCCTGTTCCGTAACCTGATGCAGTGTTTACTACCGTCGGTGGCATGATTTCTTCGTAACCGGAAGCGCGGGCTTCATCCAGGAAGAAATTGATTAATGCGCGTTGAAGACGTGCTCCTTTACCTTTATATACAGGAAAACCTGCCCCTGTGATTTTCACGCCTAGGTCAAAATCTATCAAGTCGTATTTTTTGGCAAGTTCCCAATGAGGAAGTGCATTCTTGGGGAGTTCGGTTTCCATACCGCCCATTTTTTCCACCACATTGTCTTCAGCGCTTACACCTTCGGGCACACTGTCGTAAGGAACATTAGGAATGGTGTAAAGCAGGTTGGTCATGTCTTCCTGTGCTTTGTCCATTTCTGCTTGTAAAGCTTTGCTGGTTTCTTTGATTTCGGCTACACGTGTTTTAGCGGTTTCAGCATCTTCTTTCTTTCCTTCTTTCATCAGTTGCCCGATAGATTTGGAGAGCGAGTTCACTTCTGCCAGGTTTTTATCTAATTGATTCTGTGTGCTACGTCGTTTGTCATTGAATGCAAGCACTTGTTCTATCGTTGCTTTTGCATCTTTAAAGTGCTTCTTTTCCAGTCCGCGGATTACCTCTTCCGTGTTGTCTGTAATTTGTTTAATGGTAAGCATATCTTTTCAGTCTTTTTGATATTTCTTGAATTAATGGACAAAGATAGATAAAAAAATGGTAAGGTGTATGAGTTATTCGTTACTTTTGTATCCAGATTAGAAAATGAAAAGTAAGAAGGATGAATTATCTTGAGATAGCGGGCACTTTAATCGGTCTGCTTTATTTATGGTTTGAATATAAGGCGAGCATTTGGTTGTGGCCGGTCAGTGTTATTATGCCTGCCATTTATATAGTTATTTATTATCAAGTAGGTCTGTATGCCGATTCTGCTATCAGCATCTATTATTTGTTGGCTGGAATTTATGGTTGGGGGATGTGGTTGCGCCATACGCCGGATAAAGGGGAGAAGCCTGTATCTGGCACACCGTCTAAGTTGCTGCTGCCTATGTTTGTTGTGCTGCTTGTGGTGTTTGTGCTGATAGGGATTATTCTCGAAACTTATACGGATAGCACAGTGCCCTGGTGGGATAGTTTAACAACTTCACTTAGTATTATTGCCATGTGGATGCTTGCACATAAATATGTGGAACAATGGTTGGTATGGCTGGTTGTTGATATTGTTTCTTGTGGTATCTATATTTACAAAGATTTATATTTCACTTCTTTTTTATATGGACTTTATACGGTAATCGCTTTTTTCGGTTATTTGAAGTGGAAACAATTAATGAATTTATCTTATGAAAGAGTATAAATTGCCGATAGGATGTGATGTGCCGGAAACAATTATTCTGGCTGATGGTGATTTTCCTTCCCATCCGTTGGCGTTGGAATGGTTGAGGCAGTGTCCTTATGTAGTTTGTTGTGACGGGGCAGCAAATACTTATATTCGTTCAGGTAGAATGCCGGAAGCCATTGTTGGCGATGGTGATTCTTTATTGCCGGGTATTAAAGAGCGATATGCTTCGTTGATTCATAGTGAGACAGAGCAGGAAACAAATGATTTGAGTAAGGCATTCCGCTTCTGCTTATCACAGGAGAGGAAGCGTATTACTATCATGGGGGCTACAGGGAAAAGAGAAGATCATACAATAGGGAATGTCAGTTTGTTGGCAGATTATATGGAGAAGGCGGAGGTTAATATGATGACAGATTACGGTATCTTTGTTCCCATAAAGGAGGACAGTATGTTCGAATCTTATATCGGTCAGCAGATTTCTATTTTTAATATGAATAGTACGGTTTTATTTGCCGAAGGGTTGGCTTATCCTTTATCTGTGTTTACCAATTGGTGGCAAGGGACTTTGAATGAGGCATTGGCCAAGCATTTTATAATCCGGACCGAAGGTAAGGTTTTAGTGTTCAGGACATTCTAAAAGAAAAGACTCTTCAAAGAATGAAGAGTCTTTCAATTTTTTTTATTTTGTAACTGATTATGCTTCTACAGCAGGAACAACAGAAACAGATCTTCTGTCATCGCGACCTACTTTGAAACATACTGTACCATCTACTAAAGCGAAAAGAGTATGGTCACGTCCCATACCGATGTTTTCACCCGGATGGAATTCTGTACCTCTCTGACGAACAATGATGTTACCTGCTTTACAAGCCTGTCCACCAAATATCTTAACGCCTAATCTCTTACTTGCTGATTCACGGCCGTTCTTAGAACTACCTACACCTTTTTTATGTGCCATTTCTTCTTAAATTTTAAATGATTAAGCAATAACTTGTTTAATAGTTAACTCTGTAAACTGCTGGCGGTGACCGTTCAGTTTTCTATAACCTTTTCTTCTCTTCTTGTGAAATACAAGTACTTTATCGCCTTTTACTAGCGGAGATACTACTTCACAAACTACCTTGGCACCTTCTACAGTAGGAGCACCTACAGTTACTGTTCCATTGTTGTCTACCAACAATACTTTTTCAAATTCAACAGTTGCGCCGTTTTCTGCGTTCTGAATGTGGTGTACAAACAGTTTTTTACCTTCTTCAGCTTTGAACTGCTGACCGTTAATTTCTACAATTACGTACATCTTTTTATAATATTAAACGGTTTTCTCCGTAAGGTGGAATGCATCACTGCCTTCGCTTTTTCTACCTCATCGGACTAAATCGGGCACAAAATTACTATATTTATTTATATCTGCAAAGAAAAATCATCTTCTTTTTTCTTGTACTCAATGTTTTTATTCATATTGCATTTTGTGGATGTGCGATTGTATAAATAAGGTTTGTGTGATTGTACTTTTATTTACCCCATTGTATAATATAGGCTATCAATACGATGATGCCTATAATGATAGAACAGACTAGCAACAGTCCCAAAAAGCAATACCAAAACATGATTATTGTACGGCAGAAACTTTTCCACCAGGAAAGTCCAAACAGTTGGCGGTAATCCCAGACAAATAATATAAAGATTGCTTTGTAACTTAAATCAAAAATATCATTCAAGTGTGCTGTCCCGGTAAATGGCAGGATCAGTAAAGAAATCCATAAGATTTGGCAAGCGATATAAACTTGTGCAAAAAAGTTTTCTGTCAGGTTTAGTCGACGTCCGATAGAGGTCCGGCAGAAGCTTAATCGGGTGCTTATTGTGAAAAGGGGGAGCAAAGCAAGGATGCTGAAGGCTTTGTTGCCATGTATCCAACTTTTCATCAGATTACCGACTGCAGAGAGAAAACTATTTTCTGTAAAATAATTGTTTGTCATTTCGTTGAAAACATTTTTTATTTCACTTCCGGCTTCGCTCAAATCATTCCAGATATCTTGATCTTCATAGGGATTATCTTGTTGGGCCATGTTTGCCAATATGTTTTTTCTTATTTCCGATATGGTTGAGTCTTGTTTGTTGGCTTCTCTTCCTAAAGTGGCTATCCGCAAGCTATCTTGTTTTGCCAAAGTCGTACCAATTTCTTTCATCAGGCCTCTCCAGTCATCAATCTCTCCATTTTTTGCTTTTATTTTTTGTTTAAGCTCCTTTTTTATTTGTTTGCTTATTTCTTTTTTTAGCTCATCTTGGTCTTGATTGCTGAATTTTGCATCGATTTGTGCTTGTATTGATTCTGATAAACTGTGGGTTTGAGCCCACCGTGCACTGTCTGCATAAGTAATACTTTGTCCTAAATAATATTTGGTACAACTGTCTGATGTCTGTTCCTGTTGATATTTGATGTCATCCATCAGGCTGGCGATAGTAGGCTCTTCTTCCATTTCCTTTTCCAATAGTTTTATCGCTGTCGGGTCAATGAGCTGTACACCCATGATATATAGAGCAGCTAGAACGAACAAGGTTTGAAATGGTTTATAGTAATGTACACGTTTCCCCCTCAGATAATCCCGTATCATGTATCCTGGTCGGTAGAGTAGTTCTATCAGGTTACGGCTGAAACCATTGTCTATGTTAAAGAATCCGCTTAAAATATTCTGAAAGGCATTTCGTATGGTAAAACGTGGTGTGTGGTGGTTTTGTCCGCAATGGGGACAATAATTCCCTTGAAATGTGTTTCCGCAGTTCTTACAGACGCAACATGTCGGATTCTCTTTTATTTCATGTTTTCCTCTTATTTGTTTTTGATGGAACAGTTTGTAGAAGGCTACTATCTTTTGAGGAAAATAGGAAGAATAAAAGAACTTTTCCGGAAAATGTTTGTCTGGTTCGTAAGGGGTGAATTTATGAATTAATGGAAGTAACGAAAGATTGTCTAATATCTGCCGATGTGGGTATACAATCAGTTCTTCACGGGTTGTCATGCCATTGAGTACACCTACAAAGTCTACTTTGGCTGCTTGGGCGGTTTCAGCGTCCACTGTGCTGTCACCGATGTAGAGTGTTTCGTTTTTCTGGCGATGCAGTCGGCGTAGTGCTTTTTTTATACCTTGAGGATCTGGCTTGGCTTGCTTTACATCCTCTCCTCCGATAATAATGTCAAAAAAATCTTTCGGAAAATGTTGGTCTACCATTTCGCGGATACGAAAACGGAATTTAGTGGAAATGATACCTATTTGGGCGCCTTGACTTTTCAGTGTTTTCAGTACGGTAACCGTTTCAGGAAAAAAGAAAGTGTTGACAGTCATGTATGTATCTGCTTCCTTTACATATTCTTTTTTATATTCGGCTAATGTTTCGGGAGCAGTGATTCCGCTCAAAAGACTGAATGAATCTTCCAGTGTTTTTCCAATGGTGCGTTTTATGGCTTCATCACTGATGCCCGTATGCCCATGGCGTTCCAGTACATTACGAAAACAGATAACGATGCCGCGTGAAGAATCGGCTAGTGTGTAATCAAAATCAAAAAGGTATGTTGTGTATTTCATTCTTTCAAATTAAACTCATTTTAATGTAATGAATATATTGCCCGGAAGGATCTTGTCAAGGACGGCCTCCACTTAACCAGTGTTTACGATAATAATCTTCATTCAGGCTGCTGATTATGACTCCCCGGCTGGTACTGGCATGGATAAACTTATTATCTTTCAAATAAATACCTACATGACTGGCAATCCGTTTTTTTCTACCGTTATGGAAGAATACCAAATCTCCTTCGCGCAAGTTTCTCTTACTTACTTTATGGCAATCTTGGGTACGTTGGTCATCTGAGTTACGTTTCAGCTTTTTGTGGTATACCTTTTTATATAAATGTGAAGTCAGTCCGGAACAGTCCACTCCCCGTTTGCTGTTACCACCGCCACGGTAGGGGACTCCCAGCCATGCTGCTGATTCTACGTACAGTTGGTGATTGTCTTTCATGTCAATATCCATATTCAGACGGATGGAGGCACGCGCCAGTTCCTTGTAGTTATAACGTGGGGCAGAGGTACCGCATGAAGCCAACAACATGGCCAGTGTACCTAATACCAGCAAATGGGATAGTAGTTTTTTCATTCTGTTACATTAAAATAGTCCTCTAATTCCTTTTCGGCGGAATTCCCTTTATTGTCAATATCTCGGATAATCTTTCCGTTTTCCAACAGAGCGATGCGTGGGCATATATCTACTGTGTGGTTCAGATTATGGCTGGATACCAGTATGGTGGCTCCGGTTTCTTCATTATAAGCTTTCAGTAAATGCTTGATAATGGACTGCGAACTAGGGTCCAGAAAGTTGAACGGTTCATCTAGAATCAGTACCTGCGGTTGGTGCAGCATAGCCGAAATGATACCTATTTTCTGTTTGTTGCCTGCCGAATAGTTACGAATCAGTTTTTTTTGTCCGATGACTTCGCCATTCATAAAACGTTCAAACCTAGCGACACGTTTATCTACTTCTTCTTTTGTTAGCCCGTACATTTTTCCTACAAAGTAGAAATATTCTTCGGGGGTAAGATAATCTATCAGGAAACCTTCGTCAATGAAAGCTCCCGTTATATTTTTCCATTCCTCACTCCGGCTCACATCGATGTTTTCGATATGTACACTGCCTCCGTCGGCTTTCAGCAAGTCCAGCATCAGGCGGAACAGGGTCGTTTTTCCTGCTCCGTTATTGCCCACCAGTCCCAACATGTCACCGCTTTGAATGGAATAATTTTCTATGTCTACAGCCACTTTCGGGCCAAAGTTCTTTTGTAATTGGTTTATTATGATATTCATACGCAATTCGTTTTAACGTGAGTCACGGAAGCCTTCCATATTCTCATAACGGCGCTTCATGAAACGGTTATAGATATTTTTTATCCAAATATTGTGGGTTGCAATCAGTAACAACCCTATAATCATCATGATGATGCAGGCTGTATCCTGTTCAAAGAAAGCCGTCAGAGCTTTGTTGATAATCAAGGGCAGGAAAAAAGCACATGAGATGATAATGGTCTGGAATAAGGAACTTCCCCGATTGCTTCGCATGACATTGGCGTTTAACGGGAGTGTCTTTTTATTGTACACAGCCAGTTGCAGCATCATAGCGAATACGAATCCTGCTGTAAACAGCATATAGGATAGAGCCATGAGGAAGGGTATCTTGCCTTTAGCTACAGGGATCATCATAATCAGGAAAGGGATGAACACGATGATGCAGTTCAGGTAATACTTGGCACGAAGCAAGTTATAGATAGATTCCTTACGGCTCATAAGACCGTCTAGATAGTTGCCCTCAAAAGACATCACTTGCCCCAGGGTCATGATACTTAAAATGGCAAAATTGTATATGCAGATAAAATTTATCATTCCTGTTCCGTCATACACATCCGTGAAGGCAATCAGTGCCGAAAAAGCAAGCATGATGATAAATCCCATGCGGAATTGTGTCTTTACGGTTTTGTTACGGAAACACAGTTTTAGTTCCAGACGTAGATATTCACCTACGTCACCATAGCGGTCCAGGAATTTATATTCGGATACATGCTTCATCTTGGTGTCTTCCACTTTAGCTATTTCATTATAGATGAAGTGTAGCTGTAGCTTGCGATTTACTAGCAGAAGCAACAATATGGCTGCTATGACACCTAGAAAGGAGAGTATGTTTCCTTCTATAAATCCTTCTCCTAGATTCATCATGAACGTGGAAACCGGATTTCCTTCGGGAATAAATTCAGTTCCCGCTAATAATCCGTATACTCCGATCGGGAGAAGTATATAAAGCAATTTCTCATTCAGTAAAGTTTTGCATATCAAATACCAATAACTGTTCATAGCCATCAGAAGCCAAATGCCGCACAGATAGCATAGGATGCCCGTGAATCCATAGAAACGGATAATCGTAAGCAGGGCAAAAGGTACGATCAGGAAAAACCAGAAGAAGTTGTAACTGCTGATTCCGGATTGTAGTAACAGGGTATCCACCAGCTTATTCTTTTTTATTGGCATAAGCAGATAGGGCTTGATTTCTTGCGACATGGCCGGTTGCAGCATGAAGCGTAGCAAAAAATCAAGTATCAGAAGATAAATCAATCCTTGGTTCATGATATGGTAAGGTTCCATGCTGGGAAAGATATCTTCAAAAGCGAAGGACAGCATGACCCCGATAAAGATGAGGTATGCTGCCCAAAATGCGACCATAAAGTAAATTAAAAACTTGGCAAAGCGGTTCCTGTCGAATGCAGGATTCCGCTTGGCTGCAAGTTTTTGATTCTGTCTTATAATAGATAGAAGCATAGGCTTGGATGGGATTATTTTGTTTCTTCCGAAGTCATGCTTACTTCTATACGGTTATTCTGCTCCAACAAGGCTTTGGTAAATTCTTGCAGATCTTTAGCGGTAATGCTGTTTACTATGTCTGCGTAGCCGGTGTTCATATCTGTTCCTTCCCAGAAATATTCATCCAGCATATTTACCCAATAACTGTTTTCTTTGGCATTTTCCTTGTATTTCTTCAGCATGAATTCTTTTACCTTGTTCAAGTTTTCGGTGGACGGACCCTCGTTGGCAAATTGGTTCAGTTCATTCAAAATGATATCCGTCATTTTGGCGCGTTTGGCAGGATCTGTATCGAAATAGATTTGCAGAACCGCTTTCTCTTTTGGATATTTGGTCAGACTGCCGAATGCACTTACACCGTATGTCCCACCTTCTTTTTCGCGTACGCTTTCAGTATACATGATATTCAGTATCTGTGAAAGCATACTCATCATGATTTGGTTTTTCAATGTGTATGCGCATTGCCCGTTGTTGATTACCAATACGGTGGCTTTAGGAGTTTCCAATTTCTTGTTGAAAATGTTCTTATAGTCACCTTGGCGCATATCAATGTGGTTGTCACGGAAGGTTTCTTTGCGATTGACGGAAGGCAGAGCGCCTAAATAAGTCGCAATCAGTGGTTCCGTTTCTTCTGGTTTGATATTTCCTACAAAGATGAAAGTAAAGTCGCTGGCATCTTTGAAACGGTCTTTGTACATCTCCATAATTCTGGCATAGTCAATCTTGTCCACCATGTCGGCTTTCATACGGATAGTACGCGGATGTCCCATATAGAGGGCTTTTTGTAATGTATCCTGTAAGGCAGTCATTGGGTTGGCCTCTTGATTTGCCAAAGATGCTTGTAGACGGTTCTTGAATGAAGTAAATGCATCGTTATCCATTCGTGGAGCCGTGAATGACAAATAGACTAATTGCATCAAGGTCTCAAAATCTTTGGGTGAGCAGCTTCCGCTCAGCCCTTCTGTATTACCACTGACGGAAGCACTTACACTAGCTTTTTTACCTGCCAATACTTTCTCTAGATCAACATTGCTGAAGTTACCCAAGCCGCCGATACTTGCCACATCATTCATGACATTGATATTGATAATTTCATCATTCGGGAACAAGGAACTGCCACCCGGACTGAAAGCTCTCATTCTGATTTCATCCGCTTTGAAGTCGGTTTGCTTTAAGATAACGCGTACTCCATTGGACAGAGTCAAGATAGTAGAACCGAACGGACCATTTTCCTGTTTTGTAATCTTTCCGCCTTGGGGCTTTTCAGGAATCAAAGGTTCATCAGAAACTTTGTCTTCATAAGCAGTCAGTGTTTCAGCTTTTACCTTATTGATAGCAGCCAAAACTTCTTTCTTGGATGGAACTTTCAATCCTTCCTTTTCAGGGAAGAATACGTTTACTACCAGATTGCTGTCGGTAACCAAGGCTGGAATCAGACTGTTTACCATTTCCACAGACAGGTTGGGGACGATCTGATTCATAATGGCGTATTCATTTTCAATACCTGGAATTGGTTCGTTGTCAATGAAGTGGCGTACATATTCATCCACGTATGCACTGTTTTTCACTTTATTGCGTTCGTTGTATGCAGATTCCAGCATACGCAGATAGTCCGCTTTGGCGCGGGCATATTCGGACGCGGTGAAACCAAATTTGTGGGCCCGTTCAATTTCACGTACAATGGCGGTTATTGCACTGTCAATTCCGTCTTCCTTGCTTGCTACTATTCCTGTAAAGGCATCTTTTGTTTTGGAAATCAGAAATTCTTGGTCGCTGACTTGAGCGAAGATGAAAGGAGGATTGGCTGTTTGGGTCAGTTCGTTCAGACGGGCGTTCAACATATTTTCTATCATGGATTTCATGTAGTTCACTACCAGATAATCCATGTTTCCCTTTTGTTCATTAGGAATTGCTTCATGTTTGTAGCATAAATAAGCTACTGGGTTTGCCTGTTCTTTATCCGTTTCTATTGCTACAATAGTTTCCTTATTGTCGGGAACTTGGAAGTATTCTCGTTCTGCTGGGCTTTCTGGCATTTTAATAGGAGAGAATATCTTCTTTATCTTTGCCTCAATCTTGTCTACATCTATATCGCCTACTACGACAATACCCTGTTGGTCCGGACGATACCATTTTTCATAATAATCGCGTAATGCCTGATAAGGGAAATTGTCTACTACTTCCATTATGCCGATAGGAAGCCTATAGGCATATTTACTTCCCGGATAAAGGGTAGGGAGGGCTTTTTCGTACATACGCATCATAGCGTTTGTGCTAGTACGCCATTCTTCATGAATCACACCGCGTTCGCTGTCTATTTCCTTAGGGTCTAGTGTCAGGTCATCGGCCCAGTCATGCAAAATTAGCAAACAAGAATCTACAACGCCGTCACGTATCACGGGAACATTGGAAATATTGTATACTGTTTCATCTATGCTAGTGTAAGCATTCAGGTTTTCACCGAATTTCACCCCTATGCTTTCCAGATATTGGATGAGGGTTTTGTCCGGGAAATTTTTAGTTCCGTTAAAGCACATGTGTTCTAAGAAGTGTGCCAAGCCTCGCTGGTTGTCTTCTTCCAAAATGGAACCTACTTTTTGAGCGATGTAGAAATCGGCTCTTTTTTCGGGGAGTTCGTTGTGACGGATGTAATAAGTTAATCCGTTGTCCAATTTACCGATGCGGACGTTAGGGTCCGTAGGGATGGGAGGCGTTTGCTGTTGTGCAAAGCCCACCGACACGCTGCCTAGAATGATCCAGGCAGCTGCCATCTTCCTTAGAAAATGTGTCATAGTGTTTGTTGTGGGGTTAGTTTATTTTATTATAATAAGTCATTGGCAGATAGGTATCTTTCTGCTTCTATGGCAGCTTTGCAGCCACTTCCAGCAGCAGTGATAGCCTGTCGATAATGCGGGTCGGCCACATCGCCGGCAGCGAACACACCGGGGACTTTCGTACGCGGAGTACCTGCTTCTGTAATAATGTAGCCTACTTCGTCTGTGTCTAAATAATCCTTGAAAATGTCTGAATTGGGCTTATGGCCGATAGCCAGAAAGAATCCGTCGATGGGCAAGTCATAACATTCTTCGTTGCATTCACCCTGACGCTTTACCAAATGAACGCCTTCTACGCCATTCTCTCCGTATAAGCCGACAGCGTTGTGTTCGAACAGTACCTTGATGTTAGGATGGTTCATAACACGTGCTTGCATAATCTTGGATGCGCGTAAGAACGGTTTACGTACAATCAGGTAAACCTGTTTGGCCAGTCCTGCCAGATAGACAGCCTCCTCACAAGCAGTGTCACCGCCACCTACTACAGCTACAGTTTTCTTGCGATAGAAGAAACCGTCGCAGGTGGCGCAGGCACTTACACCCATTCCGGCATATTTTTGTTCGTCTTCCAGACCTAGATATTTGGCGGTGGCACCTGTGGATATAATTACAGTTTCTGCCTCAATCACTTTTTCGTCATCAATGGTGATGCGGTAAGGACGTTTGCTCAGGTCGGCGGAAGTTGCAATACCATTGCGGATATCCGCGCCAAAACGTTCTGCTTGTTTGCGCAAATCCTCCATTAGCTGGGTACCGCTGATACCTTCGGGATATCCGGGGAAATTCTCCACCTCGGTAGTGATGGTCAACTGGCCTCCGGGCTGTAAGCCTTCATATAAGACCGGAGCGATGTTAGCGCGTCCTGTATAAATGGCTGCGGTATAGCCGGCAGGACCTGAGCCGATGATAAGGCATTTAACTTTTTCTGTACTCATAATACTTATTTCTTTACTTAATTTAATTTGATGAATATTATATTATCTCTCTATCTTGAACTCTGTTTGCTATCGTAAGTCTATCACTTCAGCGTTTGGGAATTTCTTTTTATCAAACTTGAATGTCGCATTGTCCAGCGGCTGGTTGGTTTGGTAAGAAGTGACGATAATCTCGTTTGCCGATTTATTATTTTGTTCTACCTTTATATATAAAGGCTGATATGTTTGGGAAACGAACAAGGTGATGGATGCGATATCTTGTTTATTCTCCGGGGTCAGTATCACTTCGAACCCTTGTTTGCCGTTACGGCTTTTTGTCCCCGCATACTTATAATTATATCCGTTTTTGTAAATGGATAACAGTGCGTATGGATTAATGGTTTGCAATTCTTCCGGGGTAGGATTGCTCACATTCACTTCTTCGCTGCTTTCCAGATAACTCCATTGCGTTTTTCCGTCAAACCAGCTTTGTATTCCGCCACTGTTCAGATAGAACTGGTTGCCTTTTAGCAATAAGGTTCCATTGCCTGTCCCCCCAAAGGTGGCACGGATGCCTCCGGCCTGTTGCAGGGCATTGGCGGTTTTGTCCAATATCTCCCGTGCCTGTTTGTCCTTTTGTGCGGACAGGCTGACCGAAAGGAAAAGGATTAATACCAGTAAGTATGTTCTTTTCATTTTTATCATAACATTATTAAACAACTTATTGTTGTAGATTGTTCAATTTCATTTCCAGGTCTGTTTCATCCATGCAGAGTACGTCACGCGCCTTGCTTCCTTGAGTGGGGCCAACAATTCCTGCTTTTTCCAGTTGGTCCATGATACGTCCCGCACGGTTGTAACCGATAGAGAACTTGCGCTGGATTAGCGAAGTAGAGCCTTGCTGATGAATCACTACCAGTCTGGCTGCGTCTTCAAACATAGGGTCCAATCGGTTCATGTCCACTTCCCCTACACTGCTTTCACTCTCTTCGCCTACGTATTCGGGCAACATGAATGCGGTGGTGTATCCTTGTTGTTTACTGATGTAATTGGCTATTTTCTCCACTTCAGGAGTATCCACGAATGCACATTGCACACGTACCGGATCATTACCTTGCAAGTAAAGCATATCTCCCTTACCAATCAGTTGTTGTGCTCCCGAACGGTCCAGAATAGTACGTGAGTCCATCATGGCAGCTACACGGAAGGCAACACGTGCCGGGAAGTTAGCTTTGATAGTACCGGTAATAATGTTCGTTGTCGGACGCTGGGTCGCGATAATGGCATGTATGCCTACTGCACGTGCCAACTGGGCGATACGGCAAATAGGTAATTCCACTTCCTTACCCGCAGTCATAATCAGGTCACCGAACTCATCAATGATAATCACTATATAAGGCATGAAGCGATGGCCTTTTTCCGGATTCAACTGTCGGTTGATGAATTTCGCGTTATATTCCTTAATATTACGGCAACCGGCTTTACGCAGCAAATCATATCGGCTGTCCATCTCTATACATAATGAGTTCAAGGTTTGTACCACTTTGGTAACATCGGTGATAATTGCGTCTTCTCCATCCGGCAGTTTAGCCAGAAAATGCTTCTCAATCGGAGCATAGATAGCGAACTCCACCTTCTTGGGGTCTACAATTACAAACTTAAGTTCTGCCGGATGCTTCTTATATAATAAAGAGGTCACGATGGCATTCAATCCCACGGACTTACCTTGTCCGGTAGCACCGGCTACCAACATGTGGGGAGCCTTTGCCAAGTCCACCATAAAGACTTCGTTGGTAATAGTCTTACCTAATGCCACAGGCAGTTCGTAGGTGGTTTCCTGGAACTTTTTACTATTCAGGATAGACTTCATCGGTACGATACGTGGGTTGGCATTCGGAACTTCAATACCGATAGTACCTTTACCCGGTATCGGGGCGATGATACGGATCCCTAATGCCGACAAACTTAATGCGATATCATCCTCCAAATTTCTGATTTTCGAGATACGAACTCCTTCTGCCGGAGTGATTTCGTATAATGTGATGGTAGGACCTACACTTGCCTTGATAGAGCTGATTTCGATTCCGAAACTGCGTAAAACTTTGATGATGCGGTCTTTGTTGGCATTTTGCTCTTCCATGTCAATATTGGGACCATCATCTTCGTATTCATTTAGCAAATCCAAACTAGGGAATTTATAGTTTTCCAAATCCAGACGGGGGTTGTATGGTGAAAGTACGGGACCTTTGTATGCCTCGTCTTCCTCATTTGTTTCTTCACTGATTGAAAAATCAGGTTCATCTGTATCTTCTACTTCCTCTTCTTCAGTCACATAGGCAGGCTCCTGTTCCATTTCCGGTCCAGCAACCTGGTTGTTCTCAAAAGGGAAAGGGACCTGGTCTTCCACTTCTTCCTTTATCTTTTCCGGCTGTTCCAGTTCGAAATCTACAATGGCAGGTCCGGGATTGGAGAATTCCTTCTTGTTCTCTTCCTTTCGGGGAGTTTCTTTGACCGGACTTTCTTCAGTTGCAGAAGAAGCTTGCTCTCCTTTTTTCTTCCGTTTGAAATTAGGGTGCAAAGCCTTGCGTATAATCTGTATGGTTTCATTGCTTAAATATACAAAGAACAACAGTGCTGTGATGAACAATAACAATCCCAAGCCAGGTATACCTACTTGTGAAATCAGCCAGTTGCTTACATTGTATCCGTGCAGTCCGCCCGGATAGATGAAACTATTTCCGAAAGTGCCGTCAAAAATAAAACCCAGTGTGATGGAGAACCAGATGAGCAGGATGGAACAGGACATGAACCATTTCCAGATGCGGAACTGATAGGCTTTCATTAATTTCATACCCACTACTGCCAGGAACAAAATGATAAAGTAAGCTGCCAGTCCGAAACATTCATTTATAAGGAATTCGGCAAGCTGTGCGCCGCGTGCTCCGGCATAGTTCTTTACATGGTTGGTGGTCTGCATCAGTTCACCCGGCTGTTGGTTGTCCAAAATACTTTGGTCCGCTGCTCCCGTAAAGAAGAAAGAGGTAAATGCCAGCAACAGATAAACAGCAAAAATAACACTAATCAATCCGATTACAAAATGCGTCGTTTCATTCTTAAAAAAAGCGGAGAATCGTTTGGTTGATACCTTTTTAGGCTCTGTCTCCTTATCTGATTTTTTCTTTGCCATACGTCTTCATTCTATTTATTATTTCGCAAATGTACATGAAAAACATTAATTATTGCCTTATTTAATCTCTTTTTTCTTAACTTTGCGATTCAATTTTAATGTTTATGGAAAAGTACAGTCAGGTGATATTTGACAAAAATACAGTAGAATTTGTGACGGTGGCCGCCGAATATTGTGGTTTTCTGGAACGTGCCCGTGATATGAAACGCTATGATTTTGTAGATACTGCCTTAAAAATACTTCCGTTGCTTTATTTGAAAGCGACTTTGTTGCCTCCATGTGAACCGATAGGAGAGGATGAGCCTGAAATCTTCGTTACTGAAGAAGATTATGAACTGATACGTAGGACTGTGGCCGGTGTGTTGGGGGCAAAGGACGATTATCTGGAAGTGTTCTTGCCGGATATGGCATACAGTGACACGCCCATCAAGAAATGTATTTCAGAAGATTTGGCGGATATTTATCAGGATTTGAAAGACTTTATCAGCGTATTCCAACTGGGACTGAACGAAACGATGAATGATTCGTTAGTAGTCTGTAAGGAACATTTCAGGGAATTCTGGGGGCAGCGTTTGGTAAACACCATGCGTGCCTTACACGATGTAAAGTATACTCCTGCCGATGATGACGAGGAAGAAGAAATGGAAGATGAGAATTCATTATTATGAAACAAATAAAAAAAACGATTACTAAAGCCGAGATAGCAGCAATGCCCAAGGTGCTTTTTCCCGGACGTATCTTCGTGATTTATACTGAGAGTGAGGCCGAGAAAGCAGTAGCCTACCTGAAAGATCAGCGCATAGTGGGGGTGGATACGGAAACACGTCCGTCTTTCAAGCGAGGTACTACCCATAAAGTGGCTTTGTTGCAAATATCTACGCAAGATACCTGTTTCTTGTTCCGTCTGAACCGGATAGGTATGCCTGATTCTCTGCAAGAGTTTTTGATGAGCGATACCTTGAAGATAGGTTTGTCGCTGAAAGACGATTTTAATTCGTTGAGGAAACGTGAGAATGTGCATCCCGACCGGGGTAACTGGATAGAGTTGCAGGACTATGTAGGACGATTCGGCATAGCTGACCGGAGTCTGCAAAAAATTTTCGCCAATCTGTTTGATCAGAAAATTTCAAAAAGCCAGCGTCTTTCCAATTGGGAGGCGGATGTGCTTAGCGAGGGACAAAAACTATATGCAGCCACAGATGCGTGGGCTTGTGTGGAAATTTACAATTGCCTGACGGAATTGGAACGTACGGGTGATTATGAGATAAAAGAGGAAGAACCAATAGAAACAACAGTAAATACAAATGGCTTATAAAAAAGTATACCTGAAACCGGGTAAGGAAGAGTCGTTAAAGCGTTTCCATCCGTGGGTATTCTCCGGAGCTATCCAGCGCATCGAGGGAGAACCCGAAGAAGGCGAGATAGTGGATGTGTACACTTCAAAGAAAGAATTTATAGCTTGCGGGCATTTCCAGATAGGAAGTATTGCCGTGCGCGTGCTCTCTTTCAAGGAAGGTGAGATTGATCATGAATTCTGGAAGCATAAACTGGAAGTGGCCTATGATTTGCGTCGCAGTTTGGGTTTGGCTGGTAATCCTGCAAATAACACTTACCGTCTGGTTCATGGCGAAGGGGATAACTTGCCGGGTTTGATTATTGATGTATACGATCATACAGCCGTGATGCAGGCACATTCGGCCGGAATGCACGTTTACCGTATGGAGATAGCCGATGCCTTGTCTGAAGTGATGGGGGATGTAGTCCGGAACATTTATTATAAATCAGAAACTACGTTGCCTTTCAAGGCAGACTTGGGACCGGAGAACGGTTTCATCAAAGGAGGAAGTCCCGAAAACATAGCGATGGAATACGGATTGAAATTCCATGTAGATTGGCTGAAAGGACAGAAAACGGGTTTCTTTGTGGATCAGCGTGAGAACCGTCATTTGTTGGAACGTTATGCCAAAGGGCGTAATGTATTGAATATGTTCTGTTATACAGGAGGATTCTCTTTTTATGCCATGCGTGGAGGCGCGAATCTGGTGCATTCGGTAGACAGTTCGGCAAAAGCTATTGATCTTACCAATATGAACGTGGAATTAAATTTTCCGGGTGATACCCGTCATAAGGCGTATGCTGAGGATGCTTTTAAATACCTGGATCGTATGGGAGATCAATATGATTTGATAATTCTTGACCCTCCTGCATTTGCCAAACACAAGGATGCTCTCCGCAATGCATTGCGTGGCTATACGAAACTAAACGCTAAAGCATTTGAGAAAATCAAACCGGGAGGTATTCTGTTTACTTTCTCTTGCTCGCAGGTGGTAGATAAGATGAATTTCCGCAATGCGGTATTTACAGCTGCGGCACAAAGCGGACGTAGTGTACGTATTCTGCATCAATTGACTCAGCCGGGAGATCATCCCGTAAATATTTACCATCCTGAAGGAGAGTATTTGAAAGGGCTGGTGCTGTATGTGGAATAATTCGATTTATTTATATATTATATAGTACAATGGTGTTTTTACAGGATTTGAATCTGCAAAAGCGCCATTAAAGTTTAAATGATGTTAATCAGAAGCGAATAGTTGTAGTATTATTATGTTTGATAACATAAAACTCCTTATCTTTGCACTGTGTTTTTCATGGTATTAGATTTAAGGTTAATGAAGATTGGGTGTCTGGGATAGATACCCTTCTTTTTTTATATATGATATAGACCGTTTTTTAAAGCTTCTTCCTGAAAGAAAGATTTGCTCTGTTTTTTTCTTCCACTCCTTACATTTTCTCTTTTGGGGTGACAGGCCTATGCTTGTTTTTCCGTTTATATCCATTGTGGGATTTTTTTTGATAGGATTCGTTCTTCTTCAATCCAGGCAGCATAAAGTTCGCTCTGCTTGGTCCTAAAGCTTTATACACGCTTTCCTAAGCCTTTTCGGGCTGATGATTAAGGAGATTTTTACGGTTATGTAGTACAGACTCCGACAGTGGACTATACAGTCGCTTCGAATGGACTATACAGTCTATTATAAGCGACTGTATAGTCCACTGTCGGAGTCTGTATTAGGTGGCTGGAAGAAAGAACTTAATGTAATGGAAGAAAAAGCTTAGATAACGGGTAATGAGCAGGAATGCTTCAAGATGTCAATAATAGAAAGGTTGCAGGCTTTTTAATGAAGTTGTAATACTACCATCTCACTCTCGGTTCCTATTCTGAAAGGAGGTCCCCATAAAGATAATCCGCTGGAAACATATATATGGCTGTTTTCCCATTGGCGATAGCCGTGACTTTGTTCATAAAGATGGTCTGTTACCCAATTCATGGGCCAAACCTGTCCATGGTGAGTGTGTCCGCTGAACTGTAAGTCGATACCGGCTGCCTGACTCTCTGCCAGTTGGTAAGGCTGATGGTCCAACAGAATAACCGGTTTGCTTTTATCTATACGGGCCATTAACTTTTGTAATGGAAGTCGTCTGGCATTGCTACGGTCGTCACGTCCTATCAGTTGTATGCCGCAGGGAAGTGTGACAACCGAGTCGCGCAGTAGTTGTATAGGAGTATTTTGTATAAATTGGATACTTTTGTCTATCCCGCTGATATATTCATGGTTTCCGGGGACCATGTAGATTCCCAGTGGTGCTTTTAATTCCGTTAGTTCTTCAGCCATGTTTTCAGCATAAAGAGGTATTACGCTGTTATCAATTAAATCGCCTCCAATTAGGATTAAGTCCGGATTCTGTCCGTTAATCATTTTCACATATTGCTTCAAAGACGTTTTTCCTGTGCCGTTGCCCAAATGTATATCGCTCACTGCAACTATTTTTATAGGACGCCGATTATCGGTCAGCGGTTTGGTGAGCGTGATGTTGACAGTATTTATCTTGGGATGGCGATAATTATAGTATCCATATCCCAACAAGACGAATGTGGCCAGTAAAGAAGTCATGAAACTCTGGTTGAAAGAAATAGAGCACAGTTTCAATAAATCAAAGAAAAGTAAAAACAAGACCATATATAAAGTGAATATCAGCCAGCCTGTCCCGACCTCATACATTGTGTGGGATAAGTAAAACGGTATCTTCACATTGCGACTTAGCATCGTTCCGAAAAAGGACAGTGCAGCTAGCCAGAATAAAATAGTCAATAAAATCTTGATTCCGTATGGAAAGCCGGATAATGTTTGCAAACCTCTGTAAAATATGTAGGCATTTCCTCCAAGGTATGTAAAGATAAGAATGATGAAAAATGTCGGCATAAAGTCAATACATTAAATTTGGATTACAAAGGTAGTCCAATTCTTGATAAAAGAGAAACAAACTATTGATATAAACATGAAAATAGTATAAATTGGTTGCCTTAAGGATGAAGATCACGGTGGCGTGTTATATAGAAACAGGAGGTGCTGAAGTAATTTCTGATGTGTTTTAACTGTGCCAGTACAGGATATAATTTTCGTGGCCGCAGATGGAACTTCTGTTGGTAGTGTGGGTTGATGAACCATAATTGTCTGTCGATTATTTCGTATCCATACTTTTCAGCAAATTGTTCAAAGGCGTCTATGGTCATGCGGCAGCGTTTGATGTCTGATAATTCTTCGATACATGATGGTGTTTCATGGAAACATCTGAGCAGAAACCGATAGAATATATCGGGACATAAATGGATGAAAGGAAGAGAGGAGACGAACCGGTTGTGACAAATTTGCTGATGTCCGCCAAATGGCATTTGCCAAGACGGGAATCCCCAGAATATGATGCCTCCCTTAGCTAGAAGAGGAGAGAGGCAACGGAAGAATTCTTCTTTGTTACTGATGTGTTCAATGACATCGTGTATCAGGATGAGCTGGTAACGGGAAACTGAAGAGAAGTTGAAGAAATCCATCGTCCTGAATTCTCCTTTGTAGCCGGAGGCGGCGAAGAAGGATTGTGCCTGGTGTATGCGGCTGGCTGCACGGTCTATGCCTGTTACCTTGCAGTCTAGTTCGGCAAAGGGGAGCAGGTTACCTCCTTCTCCGCAACCTATTTCCAGTATGTGGGTAGAAGAGCTGAGGGAGATAAATTGCTTTACATAGTCTATATAGAAACTGCGTGATGTGTTTGCTAGTTCGTTAAAATAACATTGTCTGTCTTGATGTCTTTTTTGCATGGCTGTCTTTTTATCCTATAGATACAAGGATGGACAAAAGACTGCATGAAGTTTCCTTAATAATTCCAGCGCACTCCCAATTGTAGGTTGAAATGGAACGGGTACTCGTCACGTATTGTGTTTTTAAAGCTGCCGTCCTTGAAATAAAAAGCTGCTCCGGGTTCTATGAAAGCCCCTAGGGTAGGATTTATATTATATTGTATTCCCAATGCGGCGTGTATGGAGAATTGGAGCGGTTTTATTTTCAGACTCTCTGTACTGGAATAGATTTTTTCTTTCTGAACGATGAAATCTTGTTCCAGTTTACCCGATACGGATTTGTCTATCGTGCCTCCTCCTGTGGTATAAAAGGAAAAGGTACGGGTGGTATAAAGCCGGCGGTCTAGTTTCACAGACAAGCCTATGTAGTGGAACTTTTGTCGTTTAACCCACTTGGAATCTTCTCCTATGGAACTTTCGGACGACAGATAGGTATATTGCAGACCTGCACTGACTCCCCAATGCCTGCTTATGGATTTACGGAACGAAAGCGCAAAACTGACGGGGAGATTATAATGGGTATATTCTGTCATGGGGCGTCCTGTGTTGTCATTTGCTATTTGTAGCAGAGCTCCGTAAGCTTGTGCATCGGGAAAGTCCGAGGGATATTCCTGCAAATAGTTTTTGAAGTCATTCCAATACATAATTTCATCCTTATGAGAACTTCCTATGTCTCCCCGGGAAAAAGTTTTGTTTATGAAGCCGGTGCTTGTTCCATTATTGCCGGCAGATATGGCAAGTGCCAAAGTATATTCGGAACGTTTATGCGGTAATGCAAAGTGGTTATGTCCGGAAGGGCTCTTGTGTACAGATTCTGTGTTCCGGATTGTATCTTGTGCCGGGAGAGTGCATTCTATTCCTATATTATTTGCCGTATCGGTATTGATACTTGTTTGGATTGGTGGTTTTGTCAAGGAAGTTGTCTTTGATTGGGGCCTGTCCGGTAATAGTTTGTTTTCAGGCATAATGGAAGGATTGCCTGTAATGCTTCTTGGCTGGTGTGCCGGTAAGGATACGACGGGCGAGGCTACTTTGTGCTTTTCTGTCTGTAAAAAATAAAAAGTGGTGGCAAAAGGTATAAACAGCAAGAGGAGAACGGCTGCTATACGCATCGTTCTTATCCTTTTTTTCTTATGTAAATAGGGGGTGAAATATTTCGTTTGAAAATGATTCCAATCATTTTCGGGGAGGGGCTTTTCGTATTCGTTAACCCGTTGTTTCAAGTGGTCTATCCACGGTTCTTCTTCCTGTTTCATAATGATTGTCGAGTTAAGTATTCTTTAATTTTTTGAGCAAGTACACATTTGGCGCGGTGCAGTTGTGAGGAGGATGAATGTTCGTTAATGCCTAATGTCTTCGCAATCTCCTTATGAGGCATTCCTTCGAATACGGCCAAGTTCAGTATGGTGCGATAGCCTGCCGGTAATTCAGCTATGAATTTCATCAAGGTTTCAATAGGAATCGAAATCATACCTTCTTCGTCCACAGGCTGCATGTCTTCTTCCAGATCATCTACAGAAAGGAAAAAGCAGGTTTTCTGTTTACGGAGATGATGCAAGGAGGTAGTTACCATGATACGGGTGACCCAGGATTTGAATCCATGCAGGTCGGTGGCATGTAGTTGGTCGATGGCGGAAAATACTTTGATGAATCCATCATGCATGACGTCCAAGGCCGATTCTTCGCCTACATAGCGACAGCACACTCCATACATTTGGCGGGAGAAGAGTCTGTATATGGTTTCCAAAGCTTCCCTCTTTCCGGCTTTACATCCTTCTATTAGTTCTGCGTCATTCATTTTTCTTTTGTCATGTTATTATATAAAGATACAGGGGAGAATAAAAGACTGCATAAGAACAGGAGTTTTTCTATAAAATAGATGTGAAATAGAAGATTATTGCCTACATTTGTTAGGTTAAAACAAAATAGATGAGAAACATGAGAAAACAACTTTATGCAACATTGGCTTGCTTTCTTCTCACTTCGGTCACAACTTACGGGCAGGGCTGGAAACTTTATGAGGAAGCTGCGAAAGGAGAATCGTATGCCAAGTTTGACTGTGTGGCGTTGCTGGACAGTACATCGGTGTCAGTGCAACCGACAGGGCAGGGATCATTTGCCGTATGTAAGGTTATCAAGGTGCAGACTCCTAAAGGAGCAGTAGCTAACCGGGTGATTAAATATGATTATGATCCGTTGACGGCCCATGCCGAGTTTAAACGTGTGACGATATATCATGCTGACGGGCAGATTGAAGAGGTGGATGTGAAGAAGACCTGTGACTATGCGGCTCCGGCCCGTGCTATTTATTGGGGAGCACGACAGATTATGATAGAAGTGGGGGCTTTGAACCCCGGTGATGTCATAGATTATGAAATAGCGAAAAAGGGATTTACATACGCTTTGCTGGGAGCTGTTCCTGAGGATGATTCCCGGTTTATACCTCCCATGCGTGGCCAGTTCTATGACATTGTTCCATTTTGGAGCAGTGAGCCTACCGTGCGTAAAGTGTACAAGGTCAGTATTCCTATGGAAAAAGAGATGCAATTTCAATTTTATCAAGGAGAATGTACATCGTCCATGCGTTATGAAGACGGACGAAAGGCTTATACTTTTGCTATGGAGGACATGATGCCTTTCCGGCGGGAGCCGAATATGGTAGATTTGTTTGATGCAGCTCCTAAACTGATGATGTCTTCTACTCCTCATTGGAAAGACAAGTCTTTGTGGTTCAATAAGGTCAATGAGGATTATGGAAGCTTTGCTCCACTGCCCGAAGCGCAGAAGAAAGTGGACGAACTGATAAAAGGAAAGAAAACCGAAATGGAGAAAATAGCTGTACTGACCCATTGGGTAGCGGATAATATCCGTTATGCAGGTATCTCTATGGGAAAAGGAGAGGGCTATACGTTACATGATACTAAAATGAATTATACGGATCGTTGCGGCGTGTGTAAAGATATAGCAGGAACTTTGGTTTCTTTTCTGCGCATGGCGGGGTTCGAGGCCTATCCGGCCATGACGATGGCGGGCAGTCGTGTCGAAAGTATTCCTGCGGATCATTTCAATCATTGTGTAGCTGTGGTGAAACTTGCTGATGGAACTTATATGCCGTTAGACCCCACATGGGTTCCTTTCTGCCGTGAGTTGTGGAGTAGTGCCGAGCAACAGCAGAATTATCTGCCCGGTGTACCTGAAGGTTCCGATCTCTGTCTGACTCCTGTTTCTGCTCCGGAAAATCACTATGTACGCATCAAGGCAGACAACCGCTTGGACGCTAATGGTACTTTGCGTGGTACATTTACCATTCAAGCCGAGGGACAGAGTGACAGCAATATACGCAGCATCTTTACAAGAGGTTTTCAGAGCCAGTGGCGTGCGACTATGGAAAGACAATTGCTGGCTGTTTCTCCTAAAGCCAGATTGCTGAGTGTAGATTATGGCAGGAATCCTAAAGATTATCAAGCTGCTCCTATCCAAATCATTTTCCGCTACGAGATTCCGGATTATGCCATGCAAGGGGAGAAGGAAATGTTGTTCAAGCCTTTGGTAATGAATAATCTTTATAATCAGGTACGCTCTTATCTACGGATTGATACAGAAATGAAGGAACGGAAGTATGGTTTTAAAGACGCCTGCTCCCGTTTGGTGGAATTGGATGAAACCATTCAATTGCCATCAGGCTATAGGCTGATAAATGGGCCAAAGGAGGATACCATGCAGGGAACGGGAGCCGATTTTGAAGGCTCGCTTCTACAAAAAGGAAACCGGGTGGTCCTGCATAATCGTCTGGCTTTGAAAAAGCGTGTATATGAAGCGTCGGATTGGGATAGCTTCCGTAAAGCGGTGGAAGCTCATAAAGCATACGGTGATTATTTGGTGATTAAAAAGTAAAGCGACATGAAAAAGATTTATTATATATATGTATGCTTGGGAGTGTTGTTATTGACAGCTCTTCCGGCAAAAGCGGCTTCTGAAGCAGAATTTGGGAAGTTAGCCAAGACTTATACATTACATAAGGACGGTAGTCAGGAAATGCGGGTATATAAGGAGTTGACTTTATTTACACATGCAGCGATGAATGGTTTGTATGGTGAAAGCTTCATTGTTTACAATCCGGCATATCAGGAATTGAAGATACATGAATCTTATACTCGCCAGAAAGACGGGAAGATAGTAAAGACTCCCGAAAATGCATTTGTAGAGGTTCTTCCTGCTGCGGCGGCTGATGCTCCTGCCTATAACGGACTGAAAGAGATGGTGGTGGTACATACGGGACTGGAGTTGGGAGCGACTATTTGTTTGGATTACTCGGTTATCACACGTCCCGGTTATTTGCCCGGGCTGGATGTATATGTGCCGGTAGAGGAGTTATCGCCCGTCAAAGAATATATCTGTAGTGTGTCGGTTCCTGAGGACAAGCCTTTGAATTATGCATTGATAAACGGAAAAGCTGCGCCGGTAGTGAAAAATGAGAATGGAAGTAAAGTTGTTACTTGGACACTGAAAAATATTCCTGCTTATTATCCTATGGAAAGTACTCCTGCTTTATCAGGAAATATACCGGTTATTTTAGCAAATACGTATCCGTCGATGGCCGATGCTTTGAAAGTGCTGAAATCTCAATTTACGGCAGCTCATGAAAAAGAGGTCATGGCTTTGGCACAAAAATTATTGCAAGGAAAAAATGCGGATGAAAAGGAAGCTGTCCTGATGAACTATGTACATGGATTGGGCACGTCCCGGTTGTCTTTGTCCGAAACAGGATACCGGATCCGTCCGGCAACTGAAGTAATCCGTACTGCCTATGGCACGGAAGCGGAAAAGATAAATCTGCTTGCAGGATTGTTGCAGGCGGCAGGATTACAAGGTGAGGTTAAGGTTGCTTTTGGCGTAAAAGCACCGGATAATTGTTTGGGATTGGGCGCTATCAGCCAGTTGTTTCTGGACTCTCCTGTCATAGCGGGCATACAGGAATATCAGCCTGTCAATACGTTGGATGGTAAGAAAGCGGTTTTGGAAGTGAAGAATAAACCGGTTTATGAAACGGATACGATAACAGTCACTTCTGAAACAGGTAAAACGTTGGCAGGGGGCTATCGTCTGATAACATTGCCTCGCGCTAAAACCGGAATAGCCATGAATGGTTATGGCTTTGGAAATACAGAACGTACTACGAACCTGTTGCTTCCTGGTATGACGGATGAAACCTATATTTGCATAGTAAATGTTCCGTCGGATATGCAGGTATGTACTCCGCAAAAGGCAAAAGAAATAGTCAATGCGGTAGGGAAATTGAAAATAACCGTACAGACTACAGAGGATAAGACGGAAGTAACCCGTTCGTTGCGACTGAACAAACAATGGATAACTCCCACCGATTATGCAGATTTTCATCGGTTGATGTCCGAATGGGAGGATAGTCATCATACTACTCTATTGCTGAAAGAGAAGAAGTAATCGGGTAAAAATTGGTTGAAATAGTTGAAAAGTTGGTCATCCCTTGAAAAAGGAAAGGCCGGCTTTTCTTATTTTCCATCGGAGGATTTACATTTGTGGCATTTAAAACCTATAAAATGAATGATATGAGTGGAAAACATGGTATAGTTTGTATGGGCTTGTTGATGCTGCTTTCTTCTTGTCACGACGACAAGCAGGTCACTGCTTCAGGATTACAACGTAAGGATTTTCAGACAGAAGTGAATGGGCAGTATACCGATTTATTTACTTTGAGTAACAAAAAAGGGATGGAGGTCTGTATCACGAACTATGGGGCGCGAGTAGTTTCTATCCTTGTACCCGACAAAAATGGAAAAAGGGAAGATGTAGTGTGTGGATTTTCCACGATTGGTGAGTATATGGAACAACGGCAGAATTTTGGTTCTACGGTAGGACGCTATATAGGACGTATTCTGAATGCGCGTTTCACACTGGATGGGGTAGAGCATAAGCTGGTCCCTAACAATGGGAAGTCCGGACATATATCACATGGGGGGAATCCCGGTTTTGCCGATAGAATATGGAAAGTGGAACAGGCAGATACATATACGGTTCGTCTGTCTTATCTCTCCCCTGATGGAGAAAATGGTTTCCCCGGAAACCTGAAAGTGACGTTAGTCTATAGTCTTGGTGAGGATGAGAATGCACTGGATTTGACATACGAGGCAACTACGGATGCACCCACGGTACTTAATCTTTCTCATCATTCTTTTTTTAATATCTCGGGAGACTTTACAAAAAGCGTGGAAGACCAGCAACTTTGGGTAGATGCAGATCGCTTTACTCCATACGATGATAAGAAATGTGTCACAGGAGAATATCTCCCGGTGGCCGGTACTCCCCTTGATTTCCGTATGCCGCATACTATTGGAGAACGTATAGATGCGGATTATCCGCAATTGAAGGTAGTAAACGGATACGATCATACTTGGGAATTGAATACGAAAGGAGATGATACAAGGCCGGCTGCTTGGGTGTATGATCCAACAAGCGGGCGTAAGATGGAGATCTTCACCACCGAACCGGGAATACAAATCTATACCGGTAATGGACTGAAAGGAAAAATGACTGGTAAAAGGGGGATAGCTTATCCTTTCCGTTCGGCGGTATGTTTCGAAACGATGCATTTTCAAGATAGCCCCAATCAGCCTGAATTCCCCAGTACTGTACTCCGGCCGGGAGAGGTTTTTCATAGTCATACGGTTTATAAGTTTGAATAATTTGCTAATCTGTCAATTTGCTGATGTGCTAATTAGGGGTGCTATATATGCCCACACGGTTATTGGTATATTAGCAAATTGACATGTCGGCAAATTATTTTTCATTTTGATGTAACGTTTCCCTACCTCTATGTGTCATACTAGTGAACATGGAACAAAATAGATTTGAAATAGAGGCAAAACGAATGCGGCCGGCTTTGTTAAGAATGGCTATCCGTTATCTGGAAGACTCCGATGAGGCAGAAGATGCAGTACAAGATGTACTGTTGAAACTTTGGTTTCTTCGCGACCGTCTGGACCAATATCGTAGCGTGGATGCACTGGCTATTGTTATAACCAAGCATTTGTGTATTAATCGTTTGCGAGGTATTCGAATAGAGAAAGTCGATTTGGAGCAAGGCATCAGCATTGGTGGAGGTGAAAACCCTGAAATGAAACTGGTAGAGGAAGAGAATATGCAGGAGATACTGGAAGTAATAGGTACTTTACCTGACTTGCAACAGTCTATTCTCCGCATGAAGCACTTGGAAGGTTTCGAAGTAGAGGAGATAGCCCGTCTCACAGGAAGTACGCCGGTGGCGGTACGAACCAATTTGTCGAGAGCTAGAAAAAGAGTAAAAGAACAATTTATGATACACAGTAAGGTATGGAATTAGATAAGAGGAATATAGAAGAATACATTAACCGTTTCTTGGAAGGGGAAACTACGAATGCCGAGGAGCAGGCTATTTATCGTTTCTTCCATACAGGGGATGTACCTTCTCATCTGATGGGATATGCTCCGATGTTTGCCTGGTATGAGGGAGGTATGCAGGGAGAACCGGGTATGTTGCAGCCAGACGGACAGAAGGAGGTTGCTGGAGGAAAGAAATCAGAAAAGGTACCGGTGGTTGGAAAAGAAAGCTTTTATCAGCGTATTCCAATAGCTGTCTGGAGTGCCGGTATAGCGGCAATGATGGTCATTGCGCTGGGGTTAGGTTTTATTTTCTATTCGGAAAACCAAGCAGACGGAAGTGGTGAGTGGTCGTGCTACGAAGGTAGTTATGTGGAAGTGGGAGGCAAGCGCATTTCGGATGTGAAACAGATTATGCCTTGTATTATTGAAACATTGGAAAAGGCGGAACGGGTGGAGAAACTGGCCCAGGAACGTGTGGAAGAAATTCATCGTTCCGAGAAAGAGATAGAAGAAAAGGAATTATTGGTAAGCGAATAAAAAACATAAAAAATAAGATATGAAAACAAGGTTTATTTTAGGAAGTGCATTGGCGGCTGTTTTGCTGCTGTGTGGTGGAACAGGCAAGGTTATGGCCCAGAAGAATATTGATAAAATGGCGGCAGAATTGGAAAAGCGGGATGATGTGGCTATCAACTCTGTAACGAAACGTGACTCTAAAACCCGCAAAGTGGTAAAGGTGGTGAAAAGTTTTTCGTTAAAGGATGAGAAAATAGGCGCAAGGTTGATTGAGGCTTTCGAGAAGGATGAGGAATATGCAGAAACTGCCATTAAGGATATGCCGAAGGGAAGGGGCAAGGCGCAGAAAGCGAATTTTACATTCATTTATAAGATGGATAATGAGAAACGTACTTACACCCTTAATGTCAATGAAAACGGAAATGTAAGCATGACCGTTATTATCAGTCCGATGAAGGATGGGAAAGAAGTGTATTCTGCTGTCCTTGATTCGGAATATTGGGATTCGTTCAATGAGCAGATGGCTGAATTGGGGAATAATCTAAGAGATTCCGGTATAGAGGTGCGCCAAATGAGCCGGGAAGAGATGGAGAAGATGCAGAAAACTATCCGCCAGTCATTGAAAGGACTGGATGCTTATGCCATAGCTGAATAGATAATGGCATTATTTTTCACGAACACCAGATAATAAAACACTCTCTTTTAGTTAGATTACAAAAACTTTTTAATTGTCTTGCCTTTCCGGAAGTTGTGAAACCACCGGAGAGGCTTTGTTTTTTAAGATGAATCTCCATGAAAAATCGAATTGTTTTATATCTTTGCAAGTAATATAAAAAACACACATTAAAGAAGAAAGATGAAAAACGAAATTACCGGAATGAAACTCAGACTGATAGTCATGAACTTCTTACAATTTGCCGTATGGGGGGCTTATCTTACTTCCATGGGGACATATTTGTTTAATATTGGCTTGGGTGCTAGGATAGGCCTGTTTTACGCCATGCAGGGGATTGTTTCCTTGTTTATGCCTGCTGTAATGGGAATTATTGCCGACAGATGGGTGCCTGCTCAAAAATTATATGGCTTCTGTCATTTTATGGCTGCCGTGTTTATGGTGGCTGCCGGGTGGTATGGCTACGTGGATGGTGAAGCGGTTAATTTCAGTACTTTATTTACATTTTATTCTTTTAGTGTAGCTTTTTATATGCCAACATTGGCATTGACAAATTCGGTAGCCTATACCGCACTGGATAAAGTAAAACTGGATCCTGTCATCGCTTTTCCTCCTATCCGTATTTTTGGAACGATTGGTTTCATCTGTTCTATGTTGCTGACGGATATCTTGGGATTCCAAAATAATTATATGCAGTTCTTTTCTTGTGCTTGCTTTGGAGTGATACTGGCCATTTATGCGCTTACTTTGCCCGAGTGTCCTGTAAGTCGTGGTGGAGAACAGAAATCGCTGGTAGATGCTATGGGATTGCGGGCGTTTACACTGTTCAAACAGAAAAAGATGGCTATTTTCTTTATATTTTCTATGTTGTTGGGGGTTTCTTTACAGATAACCAACGGTTTTGCCAATCCGTTTCTCAGCAGTTTCAGGGGAGTTCCAGAGTATGCTGATACGTTTGGAGTGAATCATGCTAACGCATTGATATCTTTGTCTCAGGTGTCGGAAACGTTGTGTATTTTATTAATACCTTTTGTATTAAAGCATTTCGGAATCAAGCGCGTTATGCTGATAGCCATGTTGGCATGGGTACTTCGTTTCGGATTGTTCGGACTGGGGAATCCAGGACCGGGTGTCTGGATGTTTGTACTGTCCATGATTGTGTATGGTGTGGCTTTCGACTTCTTCAACATTTCAGGTTCGTTGTTTGTTAACAATGAGACTGATTTATCCATTCGTTCCAGTGCTCAGGGATTGTTCGTGATTATGACAAATGGTATTGGTGCGACGGTGGGAACGTTGGGAGCTCAGGCTGTGGTAAATCGTTTTGTTGATATGAACAGCACTGCTCCGCAGATGGAGGGATGGAGTATGACATGGTTTGTTTTTGCAGGATATGCCTTGGTGGTTGCGGTATTGTTTGCTGTCATATTCAAGTATAAGCATAATCCCAGGCAAGTTTAATAAATTATTTTTGACCATATCCGATGTAAACAGGAGTGGTAGAAGGGAAGTTAAAATTATGGATGAAATAGAATTGAAGGTACATGATATGTCCTCTACATTGCAGCCGGCGGATGCATATGCGCTGGTGTTGGAAGAAGTGAATGGTAACCGTAAGCTGCCTATTATTATCGGTTCGTTGGAGGCGCAGGCTATTAAGGTGGTAATGATGGAATATAAGATGCCCAGACCATTGACGCACGATCTTTTTCTGACAGTGACCAAAGAGTTGGGGGCTGCTTTAAAGAAAGTGTTGATATATAAGGTAAAGGATGGAGTCTATTATTCCTATCTGTTTTTGGAAAAGGAGGGTGAGGTATTTAAAATAGACTCACGTACTTCCGATGCGATTGCGTTGGCTATGCGTTGCGGATGTCCTGTTTATACTACTAATGAGATCATGGAAAGTGAACAGTTGCATGAAGTTGGGAATACGGCATTTTCTGTCAATGTAAATACAGTTGATGTGGTGATGCTGAAAGAAGCATTGTCAAAGGCTATAGAAGAAGAGAATTATGAGCAGGCATCCCGTTTGCGTGATGAGATAAAACGACGGGAACAAGAGGAGGAGAATACGATAGTTTGATATATAAATTGAAAAACAAGAAGAACTATGCATGTTTTTTATACCCCTGATATAGCGAGTAACCTTGAACTTCCAGAAGAGGAAGCAGGACATTGTTTACGGGTTTTGCGTCTTTCCATAGGCGATGAGATAATGTTGACTGATGGAAAAGGTTGTTTTTACAAGGCTGTAATCAGTGCTGCAAGCGGTAAACGTTGCCAAGTGAAGGTAACGGAAACGATTCCGCAGGAAAAAGGGTGGAACGGGTGGTTGCATATTGCCATGGCTCCCACTAAAAATATGGATCGTACTGAATGGTTTACAGAGAAAGCGACTGAAATAGGCTTTGATGAACTGTCTTTCTTGAACTGCCGTTATTCCGAGCGGAAAGTAATCAAGAAAGAACGTATTGAAAAAATTCTGGTATCGGCAGTGAAACAATCGTTAAAGGCGACTATGCCGGTACTGAATGAAATGACGGACTTTAATAAGTTTGTTTCACGGGATTTTAAAGGGCAGAAGTTCATCGCCCATTGCTATGAAGGGGAAAAACTTTTGTTGAAAGATATATTGCGTTCCGGAGAAGATGCTTTGGTGATGATAGGTCCGGAAGGGGATTTTAGCGAGGAAGAAGTGGCTAAGGCTATAGCGGCAGGTTTTCAGCCTGTTAGTTTGGGAAAGTCCCGTCTTCGCACGGAAACAGCCGCATTGGTAGCCTGTCATACACTGAATTTATTAAACCAAAAATAAGAATATGAGAAAAGGTATTTGGGGATTTGCATTGGTGGCGATCATGCTGCTTATGGCTTCCTGTTCGTCTAAAAGTGAATATGCCAATGCTATTCCTAAGGATGCGGCAATGGTCATGTCATTCGATTTCAAAACAATGGCAGAGAAGAGTGGCATAAACGGTAAAGGGGGAGAAAAGGTGGTAGCCAAACTGACGGACGCATTAAAAAGCGGTCTGGAAGGAGAGGCCTATAAAACTGCCGAGAAGATTATTAAAAGCCCGTCTGAATCCGGCTTGTCTTTTACTGATAAAGTATATATGTTCATTACTCCTCATTCTAATGCTTTTGCTTTATTGGCAAAAGTAGATGATGAAGGTAAAGTGGAAGATTTGCTGGAGGCGTTGAAGGAGGAGCAGATATGTACGGAATTGAAAAGCGAAAGCGGATGTACATGGACACAGATGGGTACGGCGCTGTGCGCTTTTAATAAGGGCACTTTCCTGTTGATGGGAAGTAATAAAGGAGATGCTCTCAGCTTGAAAGGAAGTTTGCTTTCATTGATGCGCCAGGATGCTGAAAACAGCTATGTAAAGACCACAGACTTTGGTAAGTTGGCCTCGTCGAAGGGTGAAATTGTCACTGTGATGAATATGTCATTTATTCCTAATGATATTACCATGCAGATGCGAATGGGAATGCCTGCCTATTTGAAATTGGAAGATATCAAATATCTGGTTTCCGCTACTTTCGAAAAAGGTAAAATTGTAGTGAAGATGGAAACATTGATTGAAAATAAGGATTTGATTGCTATGTATGAAAAGCAGTCGGCTGTTTCCGCACTCATCAAAGGAGCTTATTTGGAGTATTTCCCTGCTAATACGTTGGTTTGGGCAGGTGGTAATATCGATGGAAAAGGAATTTATGATTTACTTTGCGAAAATCCTACCATCAAGCAAGCGTTGGATAATCCGATGTTGCCAATAGATATTGAAGGTATATTCTCTTCTATTCATGGGGATGTTGCTGTTGGCTATAGTTCCTTGTCAAATAATGACTTGCTGATTTATGCTGATGTAACGAATAAAGACTTTTTGCAGTCCTTCGAAGACCTGAGACCTTTGTTGGCTATGACCGGTGGGCAGATGCAATTGAACTCTACGGGCAAAGACCAATATGAGTTCCGTATGTATCGCCAGAGCATTTGGTTTGGTGTGAAGGATAATCTGCTTTATATCTCGAACAATGAAAGACTGGCAGATGAGGCAGGCCGCCGTTACGGAGTTTCTTTGCAGAATACTTCTTGGGCCGGAGAGGTGGTGAAAAACCGTTTCTTTATGGCGTTCAATGCGGCGCAGTTGGTGAAGGACGTTCAGGAGAATCCTCGGTTAACCCGTATGCTGGGTAGTGATGCCGCCGTGTTTAATGCTATTTTGGGATCTTGCGACTATGTGGATGTGATGGCTCCCGATTGGAGAAGCGGTCAAATAAATATTGTTATGAAAGATAAAGAAGTCAACGTGCTACAGTTGATCGTACATGGATTAGAGAACTTATGAATACTATAGAATTACAACGGACCCTTCCTGCTGTTTTTGCAGGGAGGGATTCTATTATATCCGATGTCTGGCATCAGTTGTTGACCCTGCAACGTGGGGAAGCCTATTTGGTGGAAGCAGCATCCGGCACTGGGAAATCATCGCTTTGCAGCTACATATACGGATATCGTAACGACTATCAAGGTATCATTTGTTTTGGCGAGAAAAACATCCGTAGTCTTTCGGTGCATGACTGGGTGGAGATTCGGAAACGTTCCATCAGCATGTTGTTTCAGGAATTGCGTTTGTTCACGGAGCTGACAGCGTGGGAGAATGTGCAGTTGAAGAATTCGTTGACCGGATTTAAATCTAAAAAAGAAATCAAGGCTTGGTTTGAACAGTTCGGTATTGCCGATAAATGGGATACACCGGTAGCTAAAATGTCTTTCGGGCAACAGCAGCGTGTGGCGTTGGTCCGCGCACTTTGTCAACCTTTCGATTTTATCTTTCTAGATGAACCTATCAGCCATTTGGATGAAGAAAACGGACGGATTATGTCCCGGATATTGGTGGAGGAAGCGGATAGACAGGGGGCAGGTGTCATTGTGACCTCTATCGGCAAGCATTTGGAATTGAACTACACAAAAACGTTGAAACTATGAGGTTGGTTTGGAAATTATTACGTCAGCATATCAGTTTCCCACAATTGGCGGGTTTTTTCTTTGCCAATCTGTGCGGCATGGTCATTGTGTTGCTGAGTGCCCAGTTTTATAAAGATGTGTTGCCTGTTTTTACGGAAGGTGACAGTTTCATGAAGAAAGACTATGTGATAGTAAGCAAAAAGGTAAGTACATTGGGCTCCTTTGTCGGAAAAAGCAAGACTTTTTCCGAACAAGACATTGCTGAAATCAGCGAACAGCCGTTTACCAAAGGAGTAGGGGCTTTTATGCCTTCCCAATTTAAAGTGTCGGCAGGCATGGGGATGGAGAACGTGGGGTTGCACATGTCTACAGCCATGTTCTTTGAGTCTGTACCCGATGAGTATGTGGATGTGAACTTGGATAAATGGGAGTTTGATGAAAATGAACGGGTTGTTCCTATCATTATTCCCCGTAATTATCTGAATCTGTATAACTTTGGTTTTGCACAAAGCCGGAGCCTGCCGCAATTGTCGGAAGGGGTGATGGGTATGGTTAATTTGGATATACGTATTACTGGTGCAGGGCATACGGAAAACTTTAAAGGAAAAATAGCAGGTTTCTCCAATCGCCTGAATACGATTCTTGTTCCGGAAACATTTATGGCGTGGGCTAACAATGAGTTTGCTCCGGGGCAGAAAAGCGAACCGTCACGACTGATTGTAGAAGTGAACAATCCTACGGACGACCGTATTGCCAAGTTCTTTAAAGACAAGGGATATGATACAGAAGATGACAAGTTGGATGCGGGAAAGACTACCTGGTTCTTGAAAGTGATTGTAGGAATTGTGCTTTCTGTAGGTTTGCTTATCAGTGTACTCTCTTTCTATATTTTGATGCTCAGTATTTACTTGTTACTGCAGAAGAATACGTCTAAGTTGGAGAATCTGTTATTGATAGGTTACAGTCCGGCTAAGGTGGCGCTTCCCTATCAAATGCTGACATTGGGCCTCAATGCAGTAGTGTTGTTTTTATCGGTGGGAATTGTGATCTATGTGCGGAATAGCTATATGGATATGATAGAAAAGTTATTTCCACAGTTGGAAGAAGGAAATCTGGGACCAGCCATGGTTATAGGTATTTTGCTTTTTGTGGGTGTATCTTTGTTTAATATAATAGCAGTACGTCGTAAAGTGGCATCTATATGGATGCATAAAGGTTGATAATAGTTATGGTATCTCAGACAGAATTTACGCTTCGTCCCCGTACTAGGGGATTTCACCTGATTACTGATGAAGTGGTGCGCAATTTGCCTCCACTTCCCCAAATAGGTTTGCTTTATTTGTTCATCAAACATACCAGTGCGGCATTAAGTATCAATGAAAATGCTGATCCGGATGTTCGTACGGATATGGAATCTATTTTTAATCACTTGATAAAGGAACGCGAACCTTATTACGAACATACTTTGGAAGGTTGGGATGATATGCCTGCCCATGCAAAGTCAACCATTATAGGGGCTAGTCTTACTATTCCTATTACAGATGGTCGACTGAATATGGGTATTTGGCAGGGAATTTATCTTTGTGAGTTCCGCAACCATGGAGGCGGTCGCAAGATTGTGGCTACTGTAATGGGGAAATAACTCTTTCAGATATTCATCCGGGTTATTATTTATTTAAAAAAATAGATTAATTTCACTTTAATCAGAACTCTTTTTTTAACTTTGTACCAATTCTTGAAAACAGATGAATATTCATTTGAAAACAAGAAGGGACATATATAATTAAGAGCGTTTAAAATATTACCTTGTCTTAGAAAATCCCCAATTTTCAAAGCTGCACAAGTGTAATACAACAAGCGCTCACGTCTTGTGTTTATACTCCTTTACAGGATTAGTATATTCATAAAGACGTGGGACACTGTTGTTATTATTTGTGCAGCTGGTATGGGGATACCTCTAAGGCAGATAAAATATTAAGCAGGTCCCACGTCTCTTTTTATGTTTGTACCATAAAAATGAATGGATAAAACTAGCCTGAGTGATGAAAATTATTGTTTGGAATTCGCAGGATAAATGTGTGGCTGATTATCATAGGTTGATAAGAGGTTGCGATGTATTGTGCCTGTTGGATTGCGGGCAGTGGACGGTTCCGATGTATGCGCTTCAGATACAGAAGGGTCTGTTTCATTGGAAAGTTGAGCATGAAGGTCTTTCCTATGATATATTTTATTGCTTGGAGAAGGTGGCGTTTGTATGTCGGGATGGTTTGTATAGTGGAGAGTCTGTTCTATATAGCATTCATTCTAATATAGGATCTTTGATAGGTATTCGTTTGCAGGATGATTTTTGGTTATTTGCACACCATGAGCCTAATCTGGTTAATGCCTATCATATAGGTGAGTTTTATTTACGTGAAATTTCGGACCGTTTCAGAAAAGCGGCGTTTATAGCCGATTTTAAAAAAAAGTCTTATTCTTGGGTGCAGGAAACGGTAGGTAAGTTATATTGCATCGCTCTACCCGAAGGATATTATCCACATACTGTTAATTATTTATTCACTATCCATGTGGCCTGTACAGATTTATATCTGTTGGAAGGCTATAGCGAGACCTCCAATCAGCCTACTTTCTTTGAATTGGATATTTAATGTCCAGATTAGAACCTGTCTTACTGAAAGAAATCAATTAAAGTTCGGTGAAACTGATGACAATGCTGATGAAAATTAAACGAGTTCTTATAATTTCTTGTTTTTTCCTTTGATAATAAAAGAATTAGTGTATATTTGCATGTGAACAATTACATTTTCTAAGGAAATCATCTTATGGGCAGAGAACTTATATTTGACCGGTTTTCACAGC
>SKEE01000086.1_pt1 | contig 103330 bp, 108 predicted proteins | sample 4826661 | NCBI WGS metagenome assembly SKEE01 (sample SAMN11008817, study PRJNA524170) | human gut metagenome | biome: Human fecal sample; material: Feces; isolation source: fecal sample from pouch patient p20 | host: Homo sapiens | place: Israel: Tel-Aviv | collected 2016-11-14
TATAAATATACTGAAAAGATGGGAGAAAATATGGCATTTGATAATAATCAAGAAAAAATTAGCAACCTTTTAAAAGCTACTGAAGCAGCAACAACTCAAAGTCACAATTCAAATTTTGAGTTTGAAAGAACTAAACAATTTATGTTTTCGTTACAACCATCTGTACGAGAAAAAATTACACAAATTGCTCATTCTCGTGGTTATCGATCTGCATCATCGTTTCTAAATGATTATTTTAAAAATTTTGACTTATAAATATCGTTGTATTTATGATTGTATATATAAATATGTATATAATTGTAAATGCATTTACACATATGTTTATATTGAATGTTATAAATATGAATATACTGCCCATTAAAGGAGAATAATCATGGATTTAATTACAAGACTTAAAGTTGAACGAGATGGCAGGGTTCATGGTGGTATTTATGATATTACCCAAAAGCGTTTTGCTTATAATTCAAATAAAATTGAAGGCAGTCGTTTAACTGAAGAGCAAACGAGTTTCATTTATGAAACAAAAACAATCGCAAATATTGGTGGAACAGGTATCAAAATTGATGACTTAGTTGAAACTACTAATCATTTTAAATGTTTTGATTATATTATTGATACAGTTGATGAGCAACTAACAGAAGATTATGTTAAAAAACTACATAGCATTTTAAAGTCTGGAACAAGTTCAGAATATAATGAATATGCACCAGTTGGACGTTATAAGGTGTTTGAAAATGAAGTAGGACAGATTGCTACAGCGGCTGTTGACCAGGTTGAAGAGGAAATGTATTCACTTCTTTTAGGGTATAATTTCAAAAAAGAAAAAGACCTATCTTACCTAGCATCTTTCCATGCACGTTTTGAACAAATTCATCCGTTTGCTGATGGTAATGGTCGTGTAGGACGCTTGCTTCTGTATAAAGAGTGTCTAAAAGAAGGCATTACGCCTTTTATTGTAGATGATACTAGAAAAGCAGACTATTATAATGCACTAGAACAATTTCAAGTTTATGATAATCATCAACCCTTAATTGATTATTTTGTTAGCGAGCAAAAATTTTATACAAATTACCTTAAAAATAAAGGATTTGAAGGCAAAATAAATGATAGTAAAGATAGGGACACTATCAAGAAGAAAAGCAAAATTATTGAAGATAGTTCTAAGAAACAAGCAACAAACAAAGGACTATCATTATAATTTAGATAACTACACTTTTTTTAGCTAGTAGAATTTCTACTGGCTTTTTGGCGTTATAGGATAAACAGGGAAGATTTATGGACTTTAATGAAAGAGAACTATTCAAAAAATTTCAATCAGATAATATAGCTACTTTTAAAAAGTATATAAAAGATTATGATGATTCAGTGGCTCCGTCAATGCGTGCTGCAGGTTATAAATTAAAAAATCAATCTAGTCGTACGGTACTTTTTACTTTTGGGGAGGTTACAATTACTAGAAATCGTTGGTATAGGAATGGAAAGTGTAAAATACCTGTTGATGAAAAATTGGGTTTAAAGCCATATGAGCGTATATCATCTGAATTGTTATATCAAATTATTTATCTTTCAACATTATTGCCTTATCGTAAAATAGAAGAGGTTTTTGAATTATTATTGCAAAATTTTGTAACAAAAGATACTGTACAGAAAGCCGTCAAATTAGCATCAAAAATTTTGAAAGAGAAGACTGACTACAGGCAAATTAAGGAAGAGTCATCAGTTCAAAAAATAAAAGCAGAAAAAATTTATCTCGAAGGAGATGGTGTTATGCTTAAAACAACCGATAGAAGCAATGATTTTCAGAGTACAGACTTCTCACATTTTATTGTTCATACTGGTAGTTATAAGGAATCTCCAAAGCGTACTTGCTTAAAAAATAAAAAAGAATTTATATCTCAACACAATTCTAAGGCACGAGAACAAGTACTAGACTATTTGTTTAATCATTTTGAAATTACAGATCAAACTGTTCTTATTTGTAATTCCGATGGTGGTAGAGGATACAGTCCTCAATTGTTTCAAGAGATCGGTAAAGCATTGGGAATTAAAAAAATTGAATACTTCTTAGATGCTTATCACGTTAATGATCGCATTAAGCAATTGTTTTCTAGGTTTTCAAACGAACTAACTGAACAAGCTTTTCAAGCAGTAAAAAGTCATAGTAGGAAAAAGTTAGAAACTATTTTTGATACGGCAGAAAGCCTGGTAGAGAACCAAGATGAAATTGATGATTTTAATAGTCAAAAAAGAAAATTCATGAGACAATTTCCATTTATGAAATCTCCGAAACAAAGGAATATTGGTGTTGACAGTATAGGAATCATGGAATCGCAACACAGAAAAATCACGTATAGAATGAAAAACCGTGGAATGTACTGGAGTAAAAAAGGTGCTGAAACTATGACTAAGCTAATTATTTACAATGCTGAAAATAATTTGCGAGATTTAGTCTTGGGAGTTTGGAGAAAAGACTATGAAAAAATAAGTATTCATCAAGGTTCAGCTGATGAATGGGTGAGAAATTCAAAACGAAAAGGCTTTTGGAGACCAGAAGTTGAATTAAAAAATACGAATGTAAGAAATCGTGTGAGAAGTATTAAAAAGTATTAAAATACTATCCCTCTTGAATTTTAAGAATTTAGATTTCAAACACTATATGTATAGATATAATATAAGCAAACTTTTTACTATATAAAGTCACTAAAAAAAGTTCTATTTTTTAGCTTTTTTATGCTACTTTTCTTTGCATTTTTCTGAATATTTTGTTATAATATAATTATAGAAAATCAAAAAAGGAGCAGAAGTTGTCCGCTTCTGCTCCACCGATTAAGACAAATCTACACTTTGCTTAATCAGTCTAGAATTATTGTAACACGAAAAGTCAATAAAATCAAGACTGAAGCAAGGAAACCTTTGTTTCGGTATTTTTTTGAAAAATTAATAGGAAAATCTCTTGATTTTATAGACATACTGATTATTCTCAAAAAATTAGACACATTCGTGTCAAGAAAAAAACTTGACACCTTATCTTTTTATGATATAATAAGTTAAGTTAGTTAGTAGCAGAGCTATTAACCAAAACAAAAAAATATAGAAAAGAGACTTTATACTAATGGCAGTAAAAATCCGTTTAACTCGTATGGGTTCTAAGAAAAAACCTTTCTACCGTATCAACGTAGCTGATTCACGTGCTCCACGTGATGGTCGTTTCATCGAAACAGTTGGTACTTACAACCCACTTGTTGAAGAAAACCAAGTAACTTTGAAAGAAGATCGTGTTCTTGAATGGTTGTCAAAAGGTGCACAACCTTCTGATACAGTTCGTAATATCCTTTCACGTGAAGGTGTTATGAAAAAATTCCACGAATCAAAATTCTCAAAATAATAGAGTACACTAAGAAGAAAGCCTATGGATACCATTGAAAATCTTATTATCGCTATTGTGAAGCCTTTGATTTCACAACCAGATAATCTTACCATTAAAATTGAAGATACACCTGAGTTTTTAGAATATCATCTTGATTTGGATGCACAGGACATTGGTCGTGTTATCGGTAAAAAGGGTCGTACCATTACAGCGATAAGGTCGATTGTCTATTCGGTACCAACTCAAGGTAAAAAAGTGAGACTCGTTATTGATGAAAAGGGAGAAGAGTAGTGATTTACTACTCTTTTTCTTGTTTTTTGGGGGGAGAAGTGTCATATTTATTGGAACTTGTTATTAGAAAATCTGAGATTGCAAATCATCATTATACGTTTTGAATGCTGACTAATGCGATTTAAACGTTAGCTTTAGTACTTTCAAAACGTTGGTAATCAAAATTTTTTCAAAAAAATTTAAAAAATGTATTGACAGAGAGTCAAATCTACGATAGAATATATCTTGTTGTTTTGGGGTATAGCCAAGCGGTAAGGCAAGGGACTTTGACTCCCTCATGCGTTGGTTCGAATCCAGCTACCCCAGTAAACCTCATTGGTTTTATACATTGATTTTGGTCCGTTGGTCAAGGGGTTAAGACACCGCCTTTTCACGGCGGTAACACGGGTTCGAATCCCGTACGGACTATCTTGACCAGTTGCAGAGCGCAGCTGGTTTTTTCATTGCTATCATGGTACAATGGTAAAGACTAAGTTAAGTGGAGTAAACATGAATTATTTTAATGTTGGAAAAATTGTCAACACACAAGGTCTCCAAGGTGAGATGCGCGTGTTGTCTGTGACGGATTTTACAGAAGAACGCTTTAAAAAGGGTTCAAAATTAGCGATTTTTGATGATAAAGACCGTTTTATTATTGAAGTTGAGATTGCTAGTCACCGTAAACAAAAGAATTTTGATATTGTTAAATTTAAAGGCATGTATCATATTAATGATATCGAAAAATACAAAGGTTGTACTTTAAAAGTTGCTGAGGAAAATTTATCTGACCTTGATGATGGTGAATTTTATTATCATGAAATCATTGGACTTGATGTTTATGAAAATGATGTTTTGATTGGTCAAGTTAAGGAGATTTTGCAACCTGGTGCTAATGATGTCTGGGTAGTGAAACGTAAAGGAAAACGTGATTTGTTACTTCCATACATTCCACCAGTTGTGCTTAACGTGGATGTTGCTGGCAATCGTATTGATGTTGACGTTTTGGAAGGACTTGACGATGAAGATTGATATTCTAACGCTCTTTCCAGAAATGTTTTCACCGCTTGAGCATTCGATTGTTGGTAAAGCTACTGAAAAAGGTCTGTTGGAAATCAACTATCATAATTTCCGTGAGAATGCAGAGAAGGCTCGTCATGTTGATGATGAACCATATGGTGGCGGTCAAGGAATGCTTTTGCGAGCACAGCCGATTTTTGATACCATTGATAAGATTGACGCTAAAAAGCCACGTGTGATTCTCTTGGACCCAGCAGGGCGTAAATTCGATCAAAGCTACGCTGAAGAATTAGCACAAGAAGATGAACTAATTTTCATTTGTGGGCATTATGAGGGCTATGATGAACGCATTAAAACCTTGGTTACCGATGAGATTTCTTTGGGCGATTTTGTTTTGACTGGTGGAGAATTGGCTGCGATGACGATTGTTGATGCGACGGTTCGTTTGATTCCTAATGTCCTAGGAAAAGAAGCTAGTCATCAAGATGATTCTTTTTCATCAGGGCTTTTGGAATTCCCACAATATACGCGCCCATATGATTTTCGTGGTATGAAAGTTCCAGATGTGTTAATGAGTGGGCATCATGAGAATATCCGAAAATGGCGTATTGAGCAAAGTTTGCGTAAGACGTTAGAACGTCGTCCAGATTTATTGGAAAATTATGTTTTTAGCAAGGAAGAAGAAGCTATTTTTCGAAAGATTCTCGCAGAGAAAGACGCGAAAGCTAAAAATATGTGATATAATAGGAGGCATGCGGACTGTATGTCTCTTTATTTTTGAGGAGGTTTCATGCGGACAGAAGAGGTGATTGTTCTTTCCTATCAAGAGAGTTGGAAAGATAATTTTGAAAAAATTGCGCAAGAGTTACGTGCTGTTCTTGGCGAGTTAGCTACTAGAATTGAGCATGTTGGAAGCACAGCCGTTGAAGGATTAGCAGCAAAGCCAATCATTGATATTGATGTTGTGATTGCTCAAGAGACGGCTTTATCTATGGTCATTGAAAAATTAGCAAGTATTGGATATGTTCATGAGGGAAATCTAGGGATTGAAGGCAGGGAAGCTTTTGCTTATTCTGGTAAAGAGCATTTGCAATGTCATCATCTTTATGTTTGTCCTGAAAATTCACTTGAGTTGAAACGGCACCTTGCTTTTCGTGATTATTTGCGCAGTCATCCTGATGCAGTTGCGATTTATGGAGCAACAAAAATGAAAGCAGCGCAGCTATTTCCCAAAAATATCGAAAGTTACATGGCTTATAAAACATCAGTCATCGAAGAAATTTATAAGGAGTTGGAAAAATAAATGTCAGAAAATCGTGAAATATATGATATTACCGTTATTGGTGGTGGTCCTGCAGGGCTTTTTGCTGCTTTTTATGCAGGTATGCGTGGTGTTTCAGTGAAAATTATTGAAAGTTTGTCAGAACTTGGTGGGCAACCAGCTATCCTTTATCCTGAAAAAGCCATTTATGATGTGGCTGGTTTCCCTGAAATCACAGCAGCAGAGTTAACTGAAAATCTTATCAAACAATTAGAACGCTTTGAAGACCAAACAACGATTTGTCTTAAAGAAGAAGTTAAAACTTTTGAGAAAGAGGGCGATGTTTTCACTATTGAGACCAATAAAGGTCAACATTTTTCACGTGCGATTGTTATTGCCTGTGGTAATGGTGCATTTGCTCCCCGTACGCTTGGTTTAGAAGGGGAAGAAGAATACGCTGACAACAACCTTTTCTACAATGTTCATAAATTAGAGCAATTTGCTGGCAAAGACGTTGTTATCTGTGGTGGTGGTGATTCTGCCGTTGACTGGGCAAATCATTTGGATGGCTTGGCTAAAAGCGTGACAATCGTTCACCGTCGTGATGCTTTCCGTGCTCACGAACATAGCGTTGAAGTGCTTAAACAATCAAATGTGAAAATCATGACACCGTACGTACCAGTTGCTTTGGACGGTGATGGTCAATTTGCTAACAGTTTAACAATTCAAAAGATTAAATCAGATGAAACTGTTGAATTGCCATTAGATGCTTTGATTGTTAGCTTTGGTTTTTCAACATCAAATAAAAACCTTAAAAATTGGAACGTTGATTATAAACGTTCAAGCATTACGGTTTCGCCATTGTTTGAGACAAGTCAAGAAGGTGTTTACGCGATTGGTGATGCCGCTGACTATGAAGGTAAAGTTGCTTTGATCGCCTCTGGTTTTGGTGAAGCTCCAACTGCGATTAATCAAGCGATTAAATACATTTACCCTGACCGTGATAACCGTGTGGTGCACTCAACATCATTGATTAAAGATAAGGAAAAATAAAACAAAATTCTTATTACGGGTGTGAACTGCACACCAAAAGTTAGATAGATAATTATTGAAAGGATTTAGTTCTGTATTGCACAGGCCTGAGTCCTTTTAGTTTGTGCCAAATTTGCCGATAGTCATTATTTTCCTGCTTTTGAAAGTACTCCAACTAACTAGTGAAAAAATGATAGAATTTGATAGAAAATGCTTGACAATGGCAGAAAAAATAGTATAATTTTATCTGGAAACGATTTCAGTGGAGGTGATGAACATTCTTAAGTCTAAACGAAAACAATTAATTATGGAAAAATTGTCTCATGATAAATTTGTTAATCTTGAGGACTTAGTTAGCATGCTAGATACCTCGGAGTCCACTGTTCGTCGCGATTTGGATGAATTGGAGAGTGAGCGTAAGCTCCACCGAGTCCATGGTGGCGCAGAACTCCCTCCCTCACTTCAAGAAGAATTTACCAATCAACAAAAATCTATCAAAAACATTCAAGAAAAAATGTTAGTCGCTCAGAAAGCCGCTGATTTGATTGCTGATAATGAAGTTATTTTCATTGATGCAGGGACGACAAATGAGTTGCTACTCAACTATCTCTCCCAAGATAATTTAACGGTAGTTACCAATTCCATTCACCATGCTGCCAAATTGGTTGATAAAAACATTCAAACGATTATTATTGGCGGCCATGTCAAAAAAGCAACGGATGCTAGTATTGGAACGGTTGCGTATGAGCAAATCAAACAATTAAATTTTGATAAGGCTTTTTTAGGAATAAATGGTGTCGATGAGCAATTCTTAACAACACCTGATGTTGAAGAAGCGGTCATCAAGAAAACGGTTATTGAAAATGCCAGAAAAACATTTATTGTTACAGATTCATCAAAGATTGGTCACATTTCTTTTGCTAAGGTTGGTAAGGTTGAAAATGTCATTATCATTACCAATCAATCTAGTGGAGCACTGATGAAAAAAATAAAAGAAAAAACGAGGGTAATTGAAGTATGATTTACACAGTCACTCTTAATCCATCTATCGACTTTATTGTTCGCTTGGATAGTTTAGCACTTGGAAGTGTTAACCGCATGACTAGCGATGATAAATTCGCTGGTGGTAAAGGGATTAATGTTAGCCGTATCTTGAAACGTCTGGATATTGAAAATACAGCCACAGGATTTATCGGTGGATTTACAGGGCGTTTTGTGAAAGATGGCTTGGTAGATGAAGGTATTGCAACAAAATTTGTTGAAGTTTCTGAGGACACACGTATTAATGTCAAGGTTAAAGCGGGTGAAGAAACAGAAATTAATGGTGCAGGTCCACACATCTCAATAGAAAAACTTGAGGAATTAGAAGCTATTCTTGCTAGTCTTTCAAGTGAAGATACTGTTGTTTTTGCAGGTTCAGCACCAAGTAGCCTTGGAAACCAAGTCTATAACACATTGATTCCGATTGCTAAAAAAGCCGGTGCAGAAGTTGTTTGTGATTTTGAAGGACAAACACTTTTAGATTCCTTAAACTATCAACCACTTTTGGTGAAACCAAATAATCATGAATTAGCTGATATTTTTGGTGTTGAATTAAACGGTCTTGCTGATATTGAAAAATACGCCCGTGAAATTCTCGCTAAAGGTGCTAAAAACGTTATTATTTCAATGGCTGGCGATGGTGCATTGTTGGTAACACCAGAAGCAGCATACTTTGCAAAACCAATTAAAGGTATTGTCAAAAATTCTGTTGGTGCAGGTGATTCTATGGTTGCAGGATTTACAGGCGAATATGTCAAATCTGGCGACCCAATCGAAGCTCTTAAATGGGGTGTTGCATGTGGAACAGCAACAACATTCTCAGATGACTTGGCAACTGCCGAATTCATAAAAGAAACTTATCAAAAAGTAGAGGTAGAAAAAATATGAAAATTCAAGACTTGCTCAGAAAAGATGTCATGATTCTTGATTTGAAAGCAACTTCAAAAGAAGCGGCGATCGATGAAATGATCACAAGCCTTGTTGAACACGGTGTGGTAACTGATTTTGATACTTTTAAACAAGGTATCATGAACCGTGAAGCGCAAACATCTACTGGTTTAGGTGATGGTATTGCCATGCCTCACAGTAAAAATGCAGCTGTTAAAGAAGCGACTGTTTTGTTTGCTAAATCTGCTGCAGGTGTTGATTATGAAGCATTGGACGGTCAACCAACTTACCTATTCTTCATGATTGCAGCACCAGATGGCGCAAACGATACTCACTTGGCTGCTCTTGCTGAATTATCAAAATATCTTTTGAAAGATGGCTTTGCTGATCAATTACGTCAAGTGACATCAGCTGACGAAGTGATTGCAACATTTAACGCAGCAGAAGAGGATAACAAAGTAAAAGAAGAAGCGAAAGCTGCTCCAGTTTCAGATGATAAACCACTTATCGTAGCTGTTACGGCTTGTACAACTGGTATTGCGCACACTTACATGGCAGAAGAAGCCCTCATCAAACAAGGTGATGAAATGAATGTCACTGTTCGTGTTGAAACAAATGGTGCTTCAGGTGTCGGTAATCGTTTGACTGCTGATGAAATTGCGCGTGCAAAAGGTGTTATTATTGCAGCTGATAAAGCCGTTGAAATGGCACGTTTTGATGGAAAAGCATTAGTATCACGTCCAGTTGCCGATGGTATTAAAAAATCTGAAGAATTAATCAATATCATTCTTGATGGTAAAGCAGAAACTTACACAGCTTCAGCTGGTGAAGCTTCGTCTTCAAGTGATACTAGTGAAAAATTAAGCCTTGGTGCTGCATTCTACAAACACTTGATGAGTGGTGTTTCTCAAATGTTGCCGTTCGTTATTGGTGGTGGTATCTTAATTGCTATTTCATTCTTGATTGACCAATTTATAGGGGTTCCCAAAGATCAGCTGAGTCATCTTGGTAACTATCATGAAGTAGCTGCAGTTTTTAATCAGCTTGGTAATGCAGCTTTTGGCTTTATGATTCCGGTGTTTGCTGCTTACATTGCCTATTCAATTGCTGAAAAACCTGGTTTGGTAGCTGGGTTTACAGCTGGTGCTATTGCAACCTCTGGTCTTGCTTTTGGTCGTATCTCATTCTATAGTTTAGAAAGTGCAGCAAACCTTGCTGATAAACAAATTGCTTCAGGTTTCCTTGGTGCTCTTGTTGGTGGTTTCTTAGCTGGTGGTGTTATTCTTGTTCTTAAGAAAGCTCTTGCCTTCTTGCCAAAATCACTTGAAGGTATCAAATCAATCCTCCTTTACCCACTTCTTGGTGTGTTGGTAACTGGATTCTTGATGCTCTTCATCAACATTCCTATGGCTGCTATTAATAGTGCACTTTATGATTTCCTTGATAGTTTGTCTGGTAGCTCTGCTATTATCCTTGGACTTATCCTTGGTGGTATGATGGCAATCGATATGGGTGGACCTTTCAATAAAGCCGCTTATGTCTTTGGTACAAGTAGTCTTACTGCAGCAGCTCTTTCAAATGGTGGTTCAGTTGTTATGGCGGCTGTTATGGCCGGTGGTATGGTTCCTCCTCTTGCAGTCTTTATTGCAACACGTTTGTTTAAAGATAAATTTACAGCTGAAGAACGCGATGCTGGTTTAACAAATATTGTTATGGGACTATCGTTCATCACAGAAGGTGCAATTCCATTTGGTGCTGCTGACCCTGCTCGTGCTATTCCAAGCTTTATGGTTGGTTCAGCTGTAACAGGTGCTTTAGTAGGTGCATTTGGTATCAAATTGATGGCTCCTCATGGTGGTATCTTCGTCTTTGCATTAACAAGCAACTGGATTCTTTACCTTGTTGCCATTGTTATCGGTGCTATTATTTCAGGATTACTATTTGGTGCCCTTAGAAAAGCTAAATAATAAATTTTATTAATCTAACATTGAACTCCTTCGGGAGTTCTTTTTGTTATAGTTAAAAACTATAATAAATTCTAAATGTATAGTTAAAAACTATATCAGTCCATAAAAAGATAGAATGGTGAAAAGTGTTGAAAAAAGGATTATTATCCTTTACAATCTTAATTATAAAAATTTAGCAGATATAGTTTAAAACTAATATTGTTATAGGAGGTAACTATGGTAAAGGTTTCGAATTTGGGTTATCCGCGTTTAGGTGAAAATCGCGAATGGAAAAAATTAATTGAATTGTATTGGGCAGGGGATATTTTACAAGAAGAGTTACGAGCTCAAGCTAAAGATTTACGTCTTGAATTTTTGAAAAAACAAGCTGATGCAGGGCATGATTTTATTCCTGTAGGTGATTTCTCACTTTATGACCATATCTTGGATTTGTCAGTACAATTTGGTGTGATTCCAAAACGTTTTGCTAAAGAAGAAATCAACCTTGATTTGTATTTTGCAATTGCGCGTGGTAATAAAGACAACGTTGCTTCATCAATGAAAAAATGGTTCAACACAAACTATCACTATATTGTTCCTGAATGGTCTGGTGTTAAACCACAATTGACAAATACACGTTTGCTTGACTTGTATTTGGAAGCAAAAGAAGTGGTTGGCGATAAAGCTAAACCAGTTATTACCGGACCAATTACTTATGTGGCTCTTTCATCTGAAGTTGGTGATTTCACAGTTGCAGTGAAAAAATTATTGCCACTTTATAAACAAGTCTTTGTAGAATTGGTTGAAGCAGGGGCAACTTATATTCAAGTTGATGAGCCAATCTTTGTGACAGATGAAGGGGCTGACCTTTTAGAAGCAGCAAAAGATGTTTATGCTTATTTTGCCAAAGAAGTGCCAGAAGCTAAATTGATTTTCCAAACTTATTTTGAAGCCTTGATTGATCCCAAAGATTTGTCAGAGTTACCAGTAGCAGCTTTTGGTCTTGATTTTGTTCATGGTCTTGATGAAAACCTTGAAGCTATTGAAGCAGGTTATTTTACTGATAAAGACGTTTTTGCAGGTGTAGTTGATGGACGTAATATCTGGGCAACAGATTTTGTTAAGACATCAGCATTGCTCGAAAAAATTCAAGCCAATGTAAAAACACTTGTTGTTCAACCTTCTTGTTCACTTCTTCATGTGCCAGTAACGACTAAAAACGAAACAGAACTCGAACCAGTTCTTAAAAATGGTTTGGCATTTGCGGATGAAAAATTGCAAGAACTCAAATTGTTGAGCCAACGTTTAGACGGTGAAGAATCTGATGTTTACAAACAACACGTTGTTGATTTTGATGCTTTGCAAGCAGCTGATTTCCGTAATGTAACATTGGAAAATTTGGATGATGTTGCTACTGAACGTGTTGACTATAAAGTTCGTCGTCAAGTGCAACAAGAAAAACTTGGTTTGCCAATTCTTCCAACGACAACAATCGGTTCATTCCCACAATCACCAGAAGTTCGTCGTACACGCTTGGCTTGGAAACGTGGCAATATTTCTGATGTGGAATATGAAGATTTCATTAAATCAGAAATCGCACGTTGGATTCAAATTCAAGAGGATTTGGACATTGATGTGCTTGTTCACGGTGAATTTGAACGTGTGGACATGGTTGAATTCTTCGGTCAAAAACTAGCTGGTTTCACAACAACAAAACTTGGTTGGGTTCAATCATATGGTTCTCGTGCTGTTAAACCACCAATCATTTATGGAGATGTTAAACACATTCAACCATTGACTGTGCAAGAAACCGTTTATGCTCAAAGTTTGACTGACCGTCCAGTGAAAGGAATGTTGACTGGTCCAATCACTATCACAAACTGGTCTTTTGAACGTTCTGACATTTCACGTGCTGATTTGTTTAACCAAATTGGTCTTGCTATCAAAGATGAAATTAAATTGCTTGAAGATGCAGGTATTGCCATTATTCAAGTGGATGAAGCAGCGCTTCGTGAAGGTTTGCCGCTTCGTAAGAGCAAACAACAAGCTTATCTTGATGATGCTGTTCATGCTTTCCACGTAGCAACATCATCAGTGAAAGAAGAAACACAAATTCATACGCACATGTGTTACTCTAAGTTCAATGAAATTATTGATTCTATTCGTGCTTTGGATGCAGACGTTATTTCTATCGAGACAAGCCGTAGCCATGGTGACGTTATTGAATCATTTGAAACAGCTGTTTACCCACTTGGAATTGGTCTTGGTGTCTATGATATCCACTCTCCACGTGTACCAACTAAGGAAGAAGTTATTGCTAACATTGAACGTCCATTGCGTCAATTATCACTTGAACAGTTCTGGGTAAACCCTGACTGTGGTCTTAAAACACGTCGCGAACCAGAAACAGTAGCGGCACTTGAAGTTTTGGTGGCTGCAACCAAGGAAGTCCGAGCTAAATACGGAAAATAAGAAAGGTTATGCTATGTCACGATTATTAGAACGTTTAAAAACAGATATTCTGGTAGCCGACGGTGCTATGGGAACTCTTCTTTACGCCAATGGTCTTGACAATTGCTACGAAGCTTATAATCTTACACATCCAGATAAAATTTCAGCCATTCATCATGCTTATCTTGAGGCAGGGGCAGACATTATCCAAACCAATACCTATGCTGCTAAACGTCATCGTCTGAAAGGCTATGCTTATGATGACCAAGTTAAGGAAATCAATCAGGCTGGTGTTAAAATTGCTAGGGAAGCTGCAGGTGATGATGCTTTTGTTCTTGGAACTGTTGGGGCTCTTCGTGGACTTAAACAATGTAATTTAACTCTTGATGAAATTATTGAGGAGACTTTGGAACAAGTCGGGTATTTGATTGAAACGAATCAAATTGATGGTTTGCTTTTTGAAACTTATTATGATGAAGAAGAAATTATCGAAGTTTTAAAAGCTGTTAGACCAATAACTGATTTGCCAATTATCACTAATATTGCTCTCCATGAAGCTGGAATTACAGAAAATGGTCGTCCTTTAGTTGAAATTCTGGGAAAATTAGTCATGTTAGGTGCTGATGTGGTTGGCTTGAATTGCCACCTCGGTCCCTATCATATGATTAAGTCACTGAAACAAGTTCCGCTTTTTGCTCAGTCTTATTTGTCTGTTTATCCAAATGCTAGTTTGTTGTCTTTTGTTGATGACAATGGCAGCGGTCAGTATGGCTTTAGTCAAAATGCTGATTATTTCGGAAAAAGTGCAGAACTTCTTGTGGCAGAAGGTGCGCGTTTGATAGGTGGTTGTTGTGGAACAACGCCTGACCATATCAGAGCGGTAAAACGTGCTGTTAAAGGATTAAAACCTGTTGAACGAAAATTTGTGACACCAATGGTTGAAGAAGTAGAACTTATCAAAGCAGCTAAACAATCAGAGACATTGGTAGATAGGGTCAAAAGAGAAGTTACAATTATTGCGGAGTTAGACCCACCAAAGACGCTTGACATTGCGAAATTTACGGAGGGGGTAAAAGCCTTAGACAAAGCAGGAATTTCAGCCATTACCTTAGCAGATAATTCGCTAGCTAAGACGCGAATTTGTAATGTTAGTATCGCGGCTCTATTGAAAAATGAGATTTCGACACCGTTTCTTTTGCATTTATCTTGCCGTGACCATAATATGATTGGTTTGCAATCGCGACTTTTGGGAATGGACGTTTTAGGATTTAATCATGTCCTTGCCATTACGGGAGACCCGTCAAAAATCGGTGATTTTCCTGGTGCTACAAGTGTTTATGATGCCACAAGCTTTAAATTGTTAGCACTCATAAAACAGCTCAATAAAGGTCAAGGATACAGTGGAGCCAGTATCAAGAAAGAGGCCAATTTTACAGCAGCTGCGGCTTTTAACCCAAACGTCAAAAATCTATCACGCTGTGGTCGTTTAATCGAAAGAAAAGTAGCGGCAGGAGCAGATTATTTCATCACACAACCTGTTTTTAACACAGAGATTATTGATGGATTAGCCGATTTAACACGAGATTATGAAGCGCCATTTTTTGTAGGTATCATGCCGATTACAAGCTATAATAATGCTATTTTCCTTCATAATGAAGTTCCTGGTATCCAACTATCAGATGAGTTTTTAGCAAAATTAGAAGCTGTTAAAGATGATAAAGAAACCTGCCAAAAATTGGCTTTGGAAGAAAGTAAACAATTAATTGACCGCGCTTTGGAGCATTTTAAGGGGATTTATCTCATCACACCATTTATGCGCTATGACTTGACGGTTGAGTTGATTGATTACATTCACCAAAAAGTTGAGTTAAAAAATCAAAGAATATCTTAAAAATTGAGAATGGGAAAGCTGGGACGAAAGTGCCCAGCTTTTTTAGCTGCGAGATATGGTGATTGGGCTTTTAAAATCTGAAGATGAGAGCAAAAGTGGAGAAAAATATTTTTTGAGTTGTTTTGGCTAGAAGCGTTATAGCAGTAAATTTTCATCGTTTTTTGTTATAATAGGCACAAATAAATTAAGGTTTAAGGGGAAGAAAGATAGTTTCGATGAAGTACAAATTGGGTAAAATAGTTTAGCCAATATTTTATTGCGGAAGAATGGTCAACGAATTTTGTGCGACTTATTTTACCAATGGCTTTTATTTCTCTGTTTCTTTTGTTGCAATATGTGATTGCGTATTTCAATACTAAAGCAGAAGCAGACCGTAGTTTGATTCGTCAATATTTTGGGAATACGTTCTCTGACTTTGTTTATTTCAATTTTTTACCTTATCAGTTCGGGCTGATTTTGCCGGTTTATGGTGTGCTGTTAATGTGGATTTTACTTAATCCCAAATAAGGTCATGTCTCATAGAAAAGGTGCACTATTAATTTTCTGCATTTGGTTGGAGGCTTATCACTTCTGGTGAAATGATTATCGGCATAGCCCCGTATTTTTCAGTGGATAATTTGTCTGTGGCTTCTTTCTTAATTTTCATCATTGTAACCAATCTTTTTATGGTGTATATTATTGAAATTGATCACATGATGGATGTCAGCCAAAACCGTGTGATAGGAAATGGTGCAAGCTACTATTTTCAGTTTACCTTCTTATCTTGGTATATTACTGTTTGATGCATTTTTACATCAGCATAATAATAAATCAAGTCATCAAAATACCAATAGGCTTTATGGGGTTGAATTTGGTATGCCAATACTAGGATTGCTTTTAAGTTTCTTGATGCTTCAATCCGCATTTGCTTTAATTGCAATTGCTTGTCTTGTGACACTTATCATGATTTCCTTTAACTTAAAACGAATTTAATGTGAGAGTTTATCAGTTTTTGGGGGTGATAAACTTTTTTATTTTTTAAAATAATGTTTTCACTTGACTTAGAGTTAACTCTAAGGTGTACAATGAAAGCGTTCAGAAAAAATTGAAATATCTTGGAGGTTTCGTATGGAATACACAAAATTTGGAAATACAGGTCTTGAAGTGTCAAAACTGTGCCTTGGTTGCATGAGTTTTGGTGATGCTAGTCTTGGTTTTCATTCTGGTTGGCTTTTAGATGAAGAAAAATCACGTATCATCATTAAGAAAGCTTTAGATTTGGGTATTAACTTTTTTGATACAGCAAATGTTTACGGAAAAGGAACAAGTGAGGAATATCTTGGTCGTGCTATTCGTGATTTTGCGGACCGTGATGAAGTGATTATTGCCACTAAGGTTTTCTTTGGTGATGGTTTACACGAGGGACGAAATACAACTGGTTTGTCACGAAAAGCAATTTTTAGCCAAGTTGAAGCTAGTCTTAAACGTTTAGGAACAGATTATATTGATGTGCTTTACATTCATCGTTGGGATTATAACACACCGATTGAAGAAACTATTTCTGCACTTAATGATTTAGTGCGCTCTGGTAAGGTGCATTATCTTGGTGCGTCAGCAATGTATGCTTGGCAGTTCCAAAAAGCGCAGTATGTGGCTGAGAAAAATGGTTGGACAAAATTTTCAGTCATGCAAAATCATTACAATATGCTTTATCGTGAGGACGAACGTGAAATGATTCCGTTTTGTAAAGATTCAGGTGTTGGTTTAGCGCCTTATAGTCCTTTGGCAGCAGGTCGCGTGGTGCGCGATTGGGATGCGGATACTGCACGTAGTAAGACAGATGAAACAGCCAAAATGAAATACGATAGCACTGAAGAACAAGATAAGGCTATCGTAGCGCGAGTGGCAGAAGTTGCAGAAAAATACGGTGTTACTCGTGCTCAAGTTGCTCTTGCTTGGCTATGGCAAAAAGGGATTGACTCACCGATTGTTGGAGTGACAAAAGAAAAATACTTAGATGATTTCATGGGTGCTTTTGACGTGACTTTGACAGATGACGATATGGCTTATTTGGACGAAAAATATTTACCACATAAAATCGTTGGTGCTTTGTAGGGTGACTTTTAATCTTTGCTTTCGGTTCAAAGCGAAAGGAGAAAGTGATGCCCACATTGAAATGGATAATTTGCTGAAAAATCCTGTCAAGGGGCGTATTTTATCAAGCGAAACGTCAATTAATAGCTGGTTGGCAGATAACGGTCTGATTAGTTAGTTTATTATTATTGAAAAAAATTAAAAAAGTATTTGACTTGGAGTGCACTCTAGGGTGTCTGATAGCATTACTTGCAAAAATTAGTGAGTTTTTAGCTAATTTTTGAAGATATAAATCAATTTGAGAACAGGATGTTATGAAACTTTTCAATTGATTCTTAGATGAAAGAAGGAGAATTTATGGTACTTGAAACAATTTCATCACCACAAGATTTAAAACAATTATCACGTGAAGATTTGCACCGTGTTGTTGATGAAGCACGACAAGCGCTTCTTGAAAAAACAAGCCAACATGGTGGACACAACGGACCAAACTTTGGTATGGTTGAAATGACAGTTGCTATGCACTATGTCTTTAATTCACCAGTAGATAAATTCATTTTTGACGTGTCACATCAATCATACGTTCATAAAATGTTGACTGGGCGTGCGCAAGCTTTTCTTGATCCAGCGCATTATGATGACGTATCAGGTTACACAAATCCTAAAGAAAGCGAACACGACCTCTTCACAGTAGGTCATACGTCAACATCATTGTCACTTGCTTCTGGTGTGGCTAAAGCGCGTGATTTGAAAGATGAAGCTTATAATGTTGTGGCGGTTATTGGTGATGGTTCTCTTTCAGGTGGTATGGCGTATGAAGGGCTAAACCAAATCGCAACAGAAGGGACAAATACGATTGTCGTTATTAACGATAACGACCAATCAATCGCTGTTAACCCAACTGGCGGTATTTACACAGCACTTCGTGACTTACGCGAAAGCAACGGTCAAGCTGATAATAATCTTTTTAAAGCTCTCGGTTTTGATTATCATTACCTTGACGCAGGAAATGATCTCGACCAATTGATTGCTTTATTTGAAGAAGTCAAAGACGCTAGTCACCCAGTTTTGCTACACATTCATACGCAAAAAGGACACGGTGTGTCATTCATGGAAGAAAATCGCGAAGCTTTCCATGCAGGTGGACCATACAATCCTGAAACAGGAGAATATCTTGGTGGTGCAGGTGCTGCTGAAACATACAATAGCATTACAACAGATTTTGTCTTAAATAAAATCAAAAATGACTCAACAGTAGTTGCCGTCAATGCAGGAACACCAATGTTTATGTTGAGCCAAGACCAACGCAAACAAGCAGGTAAACAATTTGTTGATGTGGGTATTGCTGAAGAAGAAGCAGCTACAATGTCAGCTGGGCTTGCTAAAAACGGTGCAAAACCAGTCTGGTATGTTGCCTCTACATTTATGCAACGTACTTATGACCAATGGTCACATGACATCGCTTTGAATAATTTGCCAGTAACAGCTCTTGTTTACATGGCGTCTGTTAGCTCTTTGAACGACGAAAGTCACCTCGGTTTCTTTGATATTCCATTCTTAGCTCACATTCCAAACGTGGTTTACATGGCACCAACAAGTAAGGAAGAACATCTTGCCATGCTTGATTGGGCAATTGAGCAAAAAGAACACCCAGTAGCTATCCGCATCCCAGTTGGTCCACTTCGTGAAACTGGTATTGCAGACACAACGGATTACTCGATTCTTAATAAGAACCAAGTGACTCAAAAAGGTAGTCAAGTAGCGCTCTTTGGTCTTGGTAATTTCTACGGATTGGCAGAGGAAGTTGCTAAAGAATTGGCTGACAAACATGGTATTACAGCGACAATTGTTAATCCAAAATTCATCACAGGATTGGACGAAGAATTGCTTGATAGTTTAGAAGCTGAGCACCAAGTCGTGGTTACTTTGGAAGACGGTATTTTAGAAGGTGGCTACGGTCAAATGATTGCAAGTTACCTTGGTGATACGGAAGTTAAAGTCCAAAATTACGGTGTTGAAAAAGCCTTCCATGACCGCTACAATGCGCAAGAATTGTTAGCAGAAAATGGCATTACTGTCGAAAATATCGTTAACAACGTTTTAAAAAATTTGGCAGAATAAAAACTTTTCAGTGTAAGTAACAGTCAACATGATAAAAGGCAAAACTTGCCTTCCAAGAAGCTGAGACCAAGTGCTCAGTTTCTTTGTTTATGCAGTTACAAATCTGTAAGACGCAGTGGTTTGGACTTTAACAATTCAGAAATAGATTGTTAAAGGTCGCTGTCAAGGCATATTAAAACAGCGCTTGTCACCTTTGGTTAATTTAGATTTCCCATGCTCAATTGATTAGGCACTTTTTAATATTTGCTTTGTAAGCTAGATTTCCAACCTCAAACAATCAATTACTGGGGTCTAATACGCTGATAATCGGCACTCTTTTGGGTGCTGATTTTTATTTTTGACAACAGTTATCAGTCTCTTTTTTATTAAAAATTTGTTATACTGGAAGGTGAATTTGCGAAAGGATTGACAGATTTGGCAAAAACAAGAAAACGCAAGATTAGAAAGAAAGCGAGAAGTCATCGTCGGCAGAAAAAAGTTCCTAAATGGGCTTTATATGGCATGAGTTTGTTGGTGGTTTTAGCTTGTGTCGCCTTAGTAATTTTTACTTATCAAGCACAAGATGCAGATAATACGGCAACTGCTGACACCACAAGTTCTACTACAATACCTGACCAAATAACGATAAATTTTATTGAAAGTATTGGCGAAGCCGCACGGCAAATTGCTGCGCAAAATGACCTTTATGCTTCGGTGATGATTGCGCAAGCGATTCTAGAGTCAAACAGCGGTCAATCAGCTCTTAGTCAAGCACCTAATTATAACTTTTTTGGCATAAAAGGGGACTACAATGGGCAATCAGTCACGATGAAAACGTGGGAAGATGACGGAAGTGGTAATGCTTATACCATTGATGCCCAATTTCGCTCGTATAGTAGCCAAGCAGAGTCATTGGAAGATTATGCCCAATTTCTCCAAAAAGATATTTATGCTGGTGTGCATAAATCAAACACAACTTCCTACAAGGATGCAACCAAAGCTCTTACAGGTACCTATGCTACGGACACTTCATATGGGACAAAACTTAATCGACTGATTGAACAATACGGACTTACTGTTTATGATAGTTGGTGAGTGTGACTTTTTGTATTTTTCGATAAAAATAATGTTCAGTATTATTTCAAACTTCAAAGAAAAATGTGCAAAATATAGGCTATTTATGCTATAATGAATGGTGATATACAAAATAGGAGACCAGTATGGAATTAGTACGCGAAAAAGAATTTGTAAACCAGTACCATTATGATGCAAGAAATCTCGAATGGGAAAAGAAAAATGGTACACCAAAGACTAATTTTGAAGTGACGTTTCAGTTAGTAAGAAAAGATACAGAAAACAACCAAACGATGATTGTATCAGTATTACAATTTACGGTTGTTAAAAAAGAATTCGTTATTAGTGGTGTTGTTTCACAAATGGTTCACATTAAAAAGCGTATTGTTAACGAACCAAGTGAATTCACCAAAGAAGAAGTTGAAAATTTAGCCGCACCGCTATTAGATGTTGTACAACGTCTAACATATGAAGTAACCGAAATTGCCCTGGACCGTCCAGGGATTAAATTGGAGTTTAGAAACTAATGAAATTAGCAGTTATTACAGATACAACCGCAGTTTTGTCAGATGACATCAAACAAAAAGAGAACCTTCACATTTTGGATATTCCAATCATGATTGGTGAGATTAGCTACCTTGAAGGTAAGGATTTGAGCTTAGATGATTTTTATAAGAAAATGGCAATGTCGCCTGTTCTTCCAAAAACAAGCCAACCAAGTTTGGCAAAATTAGACGAGATTTTGTCACAGTTGTCTTCAGAAGGTTATACACACGTTATCGGTTTATTCTTATCTTCAGGAATTTCAGGATTTTGGCAAAATATTCAATTTCTAGCTGACGATTATCCCGAATTAACCATTGCTTTCCCAGATAGCAAAATTACATCCGCACCTCTTGGTAGCATGGTAAGAAACACATTGAATTGGGCAGAAGCTGGTGTGGATTTTGATGATATTTTAGCTAAATTGCAACAGCAAATTGACGGAACAAGTGCTTTTATCATGGTTGATGACTTGAATCACTTGGTAAAAGGTGGGCGTTTATCAAATGGCTCCGCACTTATCGGAAATTTACTTAGTATCAAGCCAATTCTTTATTTTAATGACGAAGGTGTTATTGAAGTTTTCGAAAAAGTGAGAACTGAGAAAAAAGCTATCAAGCGTTTAGTTGACGTTTTGTCTGAAGTGACTGTTAACGGTGATTACGAAGTTTTCATCATTCATTCACGAGCTGAAGAAAAAGCGCAACAGTTTTATCAGACTTTAGCTGACAGAGGTCAGGCTGAAAATCTTAAAATTGTCACATTTGATGGCGTTATTGCTACTCATTTAGGGGAAGGCGCAGTTGCATTTGGTTTCACACCAATTGTTTAAGTGTTAGAGAGGAAAAAACATGAGTATTAAAGTTATCATTGCAGGTTTTAAAGGACGAATGGGCTCAGCAGCAGTTAATATGGTTAAGGGAGATGACGAATTAGCCTTAGCCGCATTACTTGACCCATTTGCGACAGAATCAGACGTGGACGGTGTTCCAGTATTTACAGACAAATCACAATTAGTTGGGTTTGATGCAGATGTTTGGGTTGATTTTACTATGCCAGCAGTTGCTTATGAAAATACCCGCTTTGCTTTGGAAAATGGCTTCGCTCCCGTTGTTGGAACGACAGGATTTTCAGAAGATGAAATCGCTGAATTAATCGCTCTTTCTGAAGAAAAGAAAACAGGTGGTTTGATTGCTCCAAACTTTGCAATTGGTGCTATTTTACTCATGGAATTTGCCGCTAAGGCTGCCAAATATTTTCCGGACCTTGAAATCATTGAACTACATCATGACAATAAGAAAGATGCTCCTTCAGGTACAGCTGTGAAAACAGCGGAATTGATTCGTGAAGTTCGTCAACCTAAAAAACAAGGGGCTGCAGATGAAGTTGAAACGTTAAAAGGAGCGCGTGGAGCTGATTTTGATGGTATGCGTATCCATAGTGTTCGTTTACTTGGATTGGTTGCGCACCAAGAAGTCATCTTCGGTGCCCAAGGTGAGGGATTAACACTTCGTCATGATTCTTATGATCGTATTTCGTTTATGAGTGGTGTTAATATTGGAATTAAAGCAGTTGTCAAACGAGATAAACTCGTTTATGGTTTGGAAAAATTACTATGAAATTAAACAATCTGCCTTCTGAATTTCAGGAGGCTTTACCAATCTTGAAAAAAATTCGTGAAGCTGGCTACGAAGCTTATTTTGTCGGTGGTAGCGTTCGTGATGTTTTACTAAATCGTCCGATTCACGACGTTGATATTGCAACAAGTTCTTATCCAGAAGAGACAAAGAGCATTTTTCATCGTACGGTTGATGTTGGGATTGAGCATGGCACAGTTCTTGTTTTAGAAGAAGGTGGCGAGTATGAAATCACTACTTTCCGTACAGAAGATGTTTACGTGGATTACCGCAGACCTAGCAGTGTGTCATTTGTTCGTTCTCTAGAGGAAGATTTGAAACGCCGTGATTTTACAGTCAATGCTTTTGCACTTGATGAGACAGGTTTAATTATTGATAAATTCAACGGTTTGGCAGATTTGGAAGCTAAGTTATTACGTGCGGTGGGAAATCCTGCGGAGCGTTTTAACGAAGACGCGCTGCGCATTATGCGTGGTTTCCGCTTTGCGGCTAGTCTTGATTTTGATATTGAACCTGATACGTTTACTGCTATGGCAGCACATGCGCCCTTACTTGAAAAAATTTCGGTAGAGCGCTCTTTTATTGAATTTGATAAATTATTGATGGCACCTTTCTGGCGTAAAGGGATTAAAGCCATGATTACTAGTCAAGCTCAAAAATATTTACCATATCTTGAGAATGCTCATGACAATTTACAGCAATTACTTGACGATTTGGCTTGTAATTATCACTTTAAAACGTCTGAACAAGCTTGGGCAGCTTTGCTATTAGCTTTAGATGTCAAAGACGTTCGTGTCTTTTTGAAAGCATGGAAAACATCAAGTCAATTTCAAAAAGATGTCGAACAGATTGTGGCGATTTACCGTTTCCGTCTAGAAAATGAGCTTGATAAGATGGAAATGTACCGTTATGGCAGTTGTTTGATTGAACAAGCAGAAGATTTGCGTGCTGGTTATGGTTTGCCAGTTGATTTTGAGCGTATTGAGCGTTTGGATAAAGAATTAACCATTCATGATAAACACGAAATTGTTATCAATGGCGGAGTTTTAATCAAAGAATTACAATACAAACCTGGTCCAGAATTAGGACAGGTATTAAAAGAAATCGAGGAAAAAATTGTTCTTGGTGAGCTTGCCAATGACAAAGAAGCTATTTTTGACTTTATTAGAAAGGAAAACAAATGAGTGATTTTATCGTAGAACACTTAACAAAATCAGTCGGTGATAAGACTGTTTTTCGTGATATTTCCTTTATTATTCATGATTTTGACCGCATTGGGATTATTGGTGTCAATGGAACGGGGAAAACAACGCTCCTTGATGTCATTTCTGGTCGTCTTGGCTTTGATGGCGATGTGTCGCCGTTTGCAGCTAAGAACGGTTATAAAATTGCTTATTTGACCCAAGATCCTGAATTTGATGATGATAAAACTATTTTGGATACAGTTTTGTCGTCTGATTTGCGTGAGATGACTTTGATTAAGACCTATGAGACCTTGATGGCTGATTACAACGAAGCCAATCAAGCTAAACTTGAAAAAGTCATGGCAGAGATGGATTCGCTTGATGCTTGGGCGATTGAGAGTGAAGTCAAAACTGTTCTTACGAAGCTAGGTTTGGACGACTTGTCACAAAAAGTTGGTGCTTTGTCTGGTGGACTTCGTCGTCGTGTTCAGTTGGCGCAAGTTTTGTTAAATGATGCAGACTTGTTATTATTGGACGAGCCAACCAACCACTTGGATATTGATACCATTGCTTGGTTGACGAATTTCCTAAAAAATTCTAAGAAAACGGTACTTTTCATCACCCACGACCGTTATTTCTTGGATAATGTGGCAACGCGTATTTTTGAATTGGCTAATAGTCAATTGACTGAATATCAAGGAAATTATCAAGATTATGTGCGTTTGCGTGCGGAGAAAGATGAGCGTGATGCTGCAACGCTTCACAAGAAAAAACAACTTTACAAGCAAGAATTAGCTTGGATGCGTACGCAACCACAAGCGCGTGCGACAAAACAGCAAGCTCGTATCAATCGTTTCAACGAGTTGAAGACTGATTTGTCAGGAGCGACACAATCAACAGAGCTTGAGATTAATTTTGAAACAAGCCGAATCGGTAAAAAAGTTATCAATTTTGAGAATGTTTCCTTTGCTTATCCTGATAAACAGATTTTGACTGACTTTAACTTTTTGGTGCAAAATAAAGACCGAATCGGAATTGTTGGTGATAACGGTGTCGGAAAATCAACGCTTCTTAATTTGATAAATGGTGATTTGCAGCCGACAATTGGGAATCTTGAAATTGGTGAAACGGTTCGTATTGGCTATTTCTCACAATTGACAAAAGACATGGATGAAAATAAACGTGTCATCAATTATTTGCAAGAAGTAGCAGATGAGGTCAAAACAAGCGTTGGAACAACAAGTGTCACAGATTTGTTAGAACAATTCTTATTCCCACGTTCAACACATGGCACATTGATTTCAAAATTATCTGGTGGTGAGAAAAAACGCCTTTACTTGTTGAAAATTTTGATTGAAAAACCAAATGTGCTTCTTCTTGACGAACCAACCAATGACCTTGATATTGCAACCTTGACAGTTATAGAAAGTTTCTTGCAAACATTCTCAGGACCAGTTATCACGGTTAGTCATGACCGTTATTTCCTTGACAAAGTGACTAATAAAATCTTGGCGTTTGAAAATGGTCATGTTCGTGAATTCTTCGGAAATTATACGGATTATCTTGATGAAAAAGCGTTTGAAGAAAATGCCGTAGCGGAACAAGCTAAAAAAGCGTTCTCACAAAAGACTGAGAAGGAAAAAACGAAGAAAAAACGCATGTCTTACTTTGAAAAACAAGAGTGGGAAGTCATTGAAGATGAGATTGCCAAATTTGAAGAGGACATCGACACTATTGAAGCGCAAATGCAGGAAAATGCCAGTGATTATGGCAAACTAGCAGAGCTTCAACGTTCATTAGACAAAGCTAATGAAACCCTACTTGAAAAATATGAAAGATATGATTATTTGAGTAACTTAGCTGAATAAGCCCAGTCACTCTTTCTTGCAGAAAGAAGGTATTTCGTTACTTAAAAATAGAGAAACAGATTAGAAGGGAAAGTTACTATGAAACTAGTTTGGACTTATTTGAAAAAATATCCCAAATGGCTCATTTTGGATGTGTTAGGAGCTTTTACATTTGTCGTGGTTAATCTTGGTTTGCCAACAGCACTAGCTCGTATGATTGACCAAGGGATAACAACTGGAAATAAAGATAAGGTTTATTTCTGGGCAATTGTCATGTTTATAGTGATTATTGCTGGAGCGATTGGTCGTGTTACTCTGGCTTATGCGGCAGGAAAAATCACAACTAATATGATTAAAGACATGCGTAATGACATGTATGATAAATTGCAGGAATACTCACACCATGAATACGAACAAATTGGTGTGTCATCACTTGTCACTCGCATGACAAGCGATGCTTTTATTCTTATGCAATTTGCTGAACAATCTTTGCGTATGGGGGTTGTGACACCGCTCATGATTATTTTTAGTGTTGTCATGATTTTGGTAACAAGTCCGTCTTTAGCATGGATTGTTGCGGTGGCTATTCCCTTTTTGGTACTTGTGGTTTATTACGTCGCGACACATACACGGCCTCTATCTGAAAAACAACAAGGCACTCTTGATAAAATTAACCAATATGTTCGTGAAAATTTGACTGGTTTACGTGTCATTCGCGCCTTTGCCAGAGAAGATTTTCAAGAAGAACGCTTTGATAGTAAAAACGAAGAATATAAAGGCATTTCAAGTCGGCTGTTCAAGCTAACTGGTTTAACAGAGCCATCATTTGTCTTTATCATCATCTCAATGATTGTTGCCATTGTTTGGTTTGCCTTGAATCCGCTCTCAAGAGGTGATTTGCAGATTGGTAATTTGGTTGCTTTTATTGACTATGGCTTCCATGCGCTCTTTTCATTCTTACTTTTTGCCAATCTCTTTACCATGTATCCTCGTGTTGTTGTCTCAAGCGAGCGTATTTCAGAAGTTATGGCAATGCCAATTTCAATTACTCCTAATGAAAATGGTGTGACTGAGACTGAAACAAAAGGTTATTTGGAATTTGACAAGGTGACTTTTGCTTACCCTGGTGAGACAGAAAGTCCAGTTTTAAAAGACATTTCCTTTAAAGCCAAGCCTGGGGAAACTATTGCCTTTATCGGCTCAACAGGTTCTGGGAAATCTTCTCTGGTTAATCTGATTCCACGTTTTTACGATGTCACACTTGGTAAAATTTTGGTTGACGGTGTTGATGTTAGAGACTATCAATTGAAAGCTCTACGTCAGAAGATTGGTTTTATTCCTCAAAAAGCGCTTTTGTTTACGGGAACTATTGCCGAAAATCTAAAATACGGTAAAACGGATGCAACAGTTGATGAATTGCAAGAAGCAGCAGATGTTGCACAAGCTAAGGAATTTATCGAAAGCCGTGATGAGCGTTACCAAACACATTTGGCAGAAGGCGGAAGCAATTTATCAGGAGGACAAAAACAACGGTTGTCCATTGCGCGTGCAGTTGTTAAGAAACCTGATATTTATATTTTTGATGATTCTTTCTCGGCTCTTGATTACAAGACGGATGCGCAATTGCGTGCGCGTTTGAAAGAAGTCACTCAAGAAGCAACCGTCCTTATTGTGGCACAACGTGTGGGAACTATCATGGATGCTGATCAAATTATTGTACTTGATAAAGGTGAAATTGTGGGACGTGGCACACACGATGAATTGATGCAAACAAACACGATTTATCGTGAAATTGCTAACTCACAATTGAAAAATGCAGATGAGATGAAAGGAGAATAACAATGTCAAAACGCAACGTTTTTCTACGTTTATGGGATTATCTCCAACAATATAAAGGTGCGCTTTTTCTTGCCATTTTCTTGAAAGTTTTCAGCAGTGTCATGAGTGTATTGGAACCTTTTATTTTAGGGCTTGCCATTACAGAATTGACGGCAAACCTTCTTGACATGGCGCACGGTGTAGCAGGTGCTCATATCAATATTTCTTATATTGCAATGATTTTAGCTCTTTATTTCTTGCGAGGTTTGGGTTATGAGCTAGGAAGCTATTGGTCAAACTATTTCATGACTGACGCTGTGCAAAAAAGTATTCATGATTTGCGCCGAGATTTAAGTGAAAAAATCAATAAAATTCCAGTTTCTTATTTTGACAGTCAACAATTCGGAAATGTCTTGGGGCGTTTTACGTCAGATGTTGAAACAGTTTCAAACGCTTTACAACAAAGCTTTCTTCAGATTATCAACGCCTTCTTAACCATTTTCTTGGTTATTTGCATGGTGCTTTATCTCAATTGGCGTTTGGCTTTGGTGGTTATTTTAATCATTCCAATCACTTATATCAGTGCTCAGTTTATTTTAAAAAAATCTCAACCCTATTTCAAAAAACAAGCTGACGCTCTTGGTGATATGAACGGTTTTGTTCAGGAAAATCTAACTGGCTTTAACGTTATCAAACTTTATGGTCGTGAAGAAATTTCAAGTGAAGAATTTCGTGAAATCACTCAAAATTTGCAAGAAGTTGGTTTCAAGGCAAGTTTTATTTCAGGAATTATGATGCCAGTTCTTAGTGCAATTTCTGATATGGCTTACCTGATTGTGGCAGTTTTGGGAGCTTTGCAAGTTCTTTCTGGGAACTTGACGGTTGGTAATATGCAAGCTTTCGTTCAATACGTTTGGCAAGTCAGTCAACCCGTTCAAACCATTACACAGTTGGCAAGTATTCTTCAAAGTGCCAAGTCATCACTTGACCGTATCTTTGAAGTTCTAGATGAGCCAGAAGAAGTTGCTGATGTAACAGAGCATTTGACACATGATTTAACAGGTCAAGTTAGCTTTGAAAATGTTTCCTTCCAATACGTGGCAGACAAACCATTGATTCAAAATTTCAATCTTGATGTCAAACCAGGTGAAATGGTGGCGATTGTTGGTCCAACAGGAGCTGGTAAGACAACGCTGATTAATCTTTTAATGCGATTCTACGACGTTACCTCTGGTTCGATTAAAATTGATGGGCATGATATTCGCAACTTGTCACGTCAAGAATATCGCAAACAATTTGGAATGGTCTTGCAAGATGCGTGGCTCTATGAGGCAAGTATCAAGGAAAATCTCCGTTTTGGGAACTTGGATGCGACAGATGAAGAGGTTGTTGAGGCTGCTAAAGCTGCCAATGTTGACCACTTTATTCGCACGCTACCTGGTGGTTACAATATGGAAATGAACCAAGAATCAAGTAACGTATCGCTTGGTCAAAAACAATTGTTAACCATTGCGCGTGCCTTGCTTGCTGACCCTAAAATCTTGATTTTGGATGAAGCAACGTCATCTGTTGACACACGTTTGGAATTATTGATTCAAAAGGCTATGGCTAAATTAATGGAAGGGCGTACAAGCTTTGTCATTGCTCACCGCCTATCAACCATTCAAGAGGCTGATAAGATTTTGGTGCTTAACAATGGTCAAATCATTGAACAAGGCAATCATGAAAGCTTACTAGCTGCTAAAGGTTTCTATTACGATCTTTACAATAGCCAGTTTACTAAAAACAAATAAGCTATCTTGGTGATAATTATTAATAAAAAACAGGATTTTATTTTAAGCAAGTCCTGTTTTCTTATTCTTGCATTTTTTAGTCATTGAATATCTGTTGCAAAGATGATATGATAGTAATGTTAATAATAACGATGTTTGGGAAAAGCCATCGCTAAAAAAAACCAGCCTAATGACTGAATTAGCGCCCTTGTGGATTCCCATGAGGGCTTTTCTTTTGCCCAAATATCTGAAAAGATATAGAGGAGATAAGATGAAACGTCAATCTGCACTTGTCGTCTTTAGTGGCGGACAAGATTCAACAACTTGCCTGTTTTGGGCTTTGAAACATTACGACCACGTGGAAACTGTCACGTTTAATTATGGTCAACGTCACAGTTTGGAAATTGAAGTAGCCAAACACATCGCTGCCGAACAAGGGGTTAAAAACCATTTGCTAGACATGTCTTTATTAGGACAATTAACTGAAAATGCCTTGACTCGTGATATTGTAATCGAAAATCCAGACGATGATTTGCCAAATACTTTTGTTGATGGTCGAAATCATTTGTTTTTATCGTTTGCAGCTGTGCTGGCGAAGCGTCTTGGTATCACAGACATTATTACTGGCGTTTGTGAAACGGACTTTTCAGGTTATCCAGACTGTCGTGATGCCTTTGTCAAATCACTCAATGTTACGCTGAATTTGGCAATGGATTATAATTTTGTTATTCAAACACCGCTGATGTGGCTTGATAAATCAGAAACATGGGAATTAGCTGACCAACTTGGCAAATTTGATTATGTTCGAGAAAATACGCTAACGTGCTACAACGGCATTAAAGGAAGTGGTTGCGGTGAATGTCCTGCTTGCAAGCTTCGTCAGGCAGGTCTTGAAAAATACCTTGCAAAGAAAGGGCAAGCCTAATGTTTGAAATACCAAAAGAGCTAAAAGTCCCAACTGGTGAATCCTTGGTTTATTGCCCACGTCGTGTCATGGTTTCAAAAGAATTCACCTTTGATGCGGCACACCATTTGTTCAATTATGATGGTAAATGTAAGGCTTTGCATGGGCATACTTATCGTTTGCAAATTGCGGTTTCTGGACTGCTTGATGACCGTGGTATGGCAGTTGATTTTGGCGACCTCAAACAGATTTACAAAAAACATTTGGAACCAAGTTTAGACCACCATTACCTCAATGAAAGCCTGCCCTACATGAACACTACAGCAGAAAATATGGTTTACTGGATTTTTAAGCAAGTCGCGCAGCATTTGCCAAAAGAACGTGAGATTCGTGTAGAATATATCCGCTTGTATGAAACGCCGACATCATTTGCGGAATTTAGGAGGGAGTGGGAGCTTGATGACTAAACGTCAGTTAACCCTTCCAATTCTTGAAATTTTTGGTCCAACTTTTCAAGGTGAAGGCAGAGCAATTGGGCAAAAGACCATGTTTGTGAGAACGGGTGGCTGTGACTATCATTGCGATTGGTGCGATTCTGCTTTTACTTGGGATGGCTCGGAAAAGCCTAAGCGAATGACTACTGATGAAGTGATTGAGCAGCTTGACCAATTGGGAACGTACGATTATGTAACTTTATCAGGTGGCAATCCATGTTTATTGGCGAATAATATGGCAGAGCTTGTTGCCAAATTAAAAGCACGTGGGGTGACCTTAGCTATTGAAACGCAAGGCTCGCGCTGGCAAACGTGGCTAAAGGACATTGACCAAGTAACGCTTAGTCCCAAGCCACCGTCAAGTAAGATGACGGTTAATTTTGAAACGCTTGATTTTATTGTTTCGCAATTGAAAAAAGACCAAATCACCTTTAAAGTTCCAGTTTTTGATGATGCTGATTTGGTATTTGCTAAAATGATTCAAAAACGTTATCAACCTGATGTTTTGTATTTATCAGCTGGTAATCCAGAACCGCACGCCAACGGCAATATCGTGGAACACCAGCTCGAGCGTTTGCGACAACTATGGGAGACAGTAGCAACTGACCCAGAATGGCAAAGCGTGCGCGTGTTGCCACAATTACACACGCTTTTATATGACAACCAACGCGGTGTTTAAAAGGAGAATGAGATGACTAGAACAGATGAAATGAAAGATTTGACCCTTTTGGGAAATCAAAAGACGACTTACACTTACGATTACGACCCAAGTATTCTGGAATCATTTGATAATCGTCATGTTGACAATGATTACTTTATCAAATTCAATTGTCCAGAATTTACATCACTTTGTCCGATTACTGGGCAACCAGATTTTGCAACGATTTATATTTCTTATATCCCAGATAAACTTTGCGTGGAATCAAAATCATTGAAACTTTACCTTTTCAGCTACCGTAATCACGGTGATTTTCACGAAAATTGTATTAATACGATTGGTAAAGATTTGGTTGATTTGCTTCAGCCACGCTTTCTTGAAGTCTGGGGAAAATTTACACCACGTGGTGGCTTATCAATTGACCCATATTTTAATTATGGAGAGCCAAATACCAAGTATGAAAAAATGGCAGATTATCGCCTAATAAATCACGACTTGTACCCAGAAAACATTGATAATCGTTAATTGAGAACTAAAAAGAACTTCGTTCAAAAAAACGAAGTTCTTTTTATAGTCATAGTCAAATACGGAATGAAAAGGCGATTCCTGACCCCCCAACTGCCATTAAAAGTAATCCTGTTAGACGCCCAATAAAAATAGCTGAAAGTGCAGGATTGAGCAGGAGGAAGAGTCCTAAAAGAATGGCAAGGACCGCAGAGCCTAGGAAACGATTAGCGTCATAAAACCCTGCTTTACGCATTTGGAAACCACCAATTAAACGAAGGATGCCGCTAATAAGAATCCAATAAGCAGCAATCGTGATAACAGCACTCGATAAAGACATGGCTGAGCTTGATAGAAGAATAATTCCAAAAATAATAGATAAAATACTTTGCAACAAATACCAAAATGATCGCTCGACACTATTGGTATACATCAAAAGGCTGGTGATTCCAGACATGAAAACTAATAAAGCGATTATCCAACCAATCATTGCAGTCGTGGTAAAGGGATGCACAAAAAGAAAAATACCGATAAGTAGTGCTAGAATACCTGACCATAGTGATAAACGTTTCATAATATACCTCCTAATAATATACCATTATATTACCATATTTTTCGTGAAAAGGAGAACATAAAGTCCACCAGAATGACGAAATCTAGCCCTCAACTTCACAAACGATGTTATATTTTATGACATAAAAACGGAATTTTTTCAAAAAAGTACGGTAAATACTTGACATAAATTTTCAGAAAATTTATAATATTCCTTGTAGTCTATTGATTACAAGATTTATAATCTGATTTTCGGAGGAAATATATATGACAACAGGTAAAGAGTATGTAGCTGGTGTCTTTGATAAAGTCAAAGCGCAAAATGCTCATGAACCAGAGTTTTTACAAGCAGTAGAAGAAGTATTTGAGTCACTTGTTCCAGTGTTTGATAAATATCCAAAATACATTGAAGAAAATCTTCTCGAACGTTTGGTTGAACCAGAACGTATCGTTTCTTTCCGTGTTCCTTGGGTTGATGACAAAGGTCAAGTTCAAGTAAACCGCGGTTTCCGCGTACAATTCTCATCTGCTATTGGACCTTACAAAGGTGGTCTTCGTTTCCACCCATCAGTAAACCAATCAATCATCAAATTCCTTGGTTTCGAACAAATCTTTAAAAACTCATTGACTGGTCAACCTATCGGTGGTGGTAAAGGTGGTTCAAACTTTGATCCTAAAGGTAAATCAGACAACGAAATTATGCGTTTCTGCCAAAGCTTTATGACAGAGTTGAGCAAACACATTGGTGCGGATACTGATGTTCCTGCTGGTGATATCGGTGTTGGTGGACGTGAAATCGGCTACCTTTACGGTCAATACAAACGCCTCCGCAATGAATACACAGGTGTTCTTACTGGTAAAGGACTTACTTACGGTGGTTCTCTTGCTCGTACAGAAGCAACTGGTTACGGTGCTGTTTACTTTGCAGAACAAATGCTTAAAGCTCGTGGTGAAGATTTTTCCGGTAAAGTCGCTCTTGTTTCGGGCTCAGGTAACGTAGCGATTTACGCTACTGAAAAACTTCAATCTCTTGGTGCTAAAGTTGTTGCTGTTTCAGATTCATCTGGTTATGTTTATGATCCAGAAGGTATTGATGTCCCTCTTCTTAAACAATTGAAAGAAGTTGAACGTGCACGTATTGTCAAATACGCTGACGCTCGTCCAAGTGCAACATTTACACCTGCTGGTGAAGGCTCAATCTGGTCAATCAAAGCTGACCTTGCATTCCCATGTGCTACACAAAATGAAATTAACGAGGAAGATGCGAAAGCTCTTGTAGCTAACGGTGTTATTGCTGTTACAGAAGGTGCAAATATGCCTTCTACACTTGAAGCTATTGAAGTTTTCCAAAAAGCTGGCGTTTCATTTGGTCCTGCCAAAGCTGCAAATGCTGGTGGTGTAGCGGTATCAGCTCTTGAAATGGCTCAAAATAGCCAACGTACACCTTGGTCATTCGAAGAAGTAGATGCTAAACTTTATGACATCATGAAAGGTATCTACGATAATTCTGCAGCAGCAGCTAAAGAATTTGGTGCTGAAGGTAACCTTGTTGTCGGTGCCAATGTTGCTGGATTCCTTAAAGTTGCAGAAGCAATGTCAGCACAAGGTATCGTTTAAAATCTTGTCTTTCACAAGACTGTTGTATAACTCTTAATGACTTAATCAACAATCTTTTATAATCTTTAATTACATTCTCTAATATCAAATAACCGAAAATGAGTCCACGAAGTGTGGGCTCTTTTGGTTGGTATCGTTGCAACTCATTTTCTTTGAGAATTAGTTATTCTCAATTTTGTTGGTGCAATAAAATCTTGAGACAAATGTGAGAAAGCGCATGGTAGCAAGGTTTTATTTATTTTGTTATAATGTTTTTAGCGAAAGCGAGGGCTTGATATGGTTATAGTGAGAAATGCTTTGGCTAGTGATGCTGGGGCTATTTTGGCATTTTGCCAGCAGATTGGTTCAGAAACAGATAACTTGTCTTATGGAGAAGAAGGGGTGTCTGTTTCTGTTGCAGATGAGGGAATCTTATTAAGTGAGATTCAAAAATCTAAGACATCACATTTCTTAGTAGCCGAAGAAGCTGGTGAGATAGTAGGAACGTGTAATTGTAGTGCTTTTCGTAAAAAACGATTGGCGCATCGTGCAGAAATTGGTATCGCGGTGAAAAAAGCCTACTGGAATCAAGGAATTGGGCGTCAGCTATTAACGCGATTGATTGCAGCAGCGCAGCAATCAGGCTTAAAAGTCTTCTCACTTGAAGTTCGGTCTGATAACGACCGAGCGATTCATCTTTATGACAGTCTTGGTTTTCAAAAGATTGGAACGTTTAAGCACTTTATGGAAATTGATGACCAAGCTATTGATTTTGATATTATGGAATTACTATTGGAGAAAAAATGATTAAACAGATTGTAAGAGACACCTTTTTCTTGGCGCAAAAGTCAGAAGAAGCAACAAAAGAAGATTTGTATTTGGCACAAGACTTGCAAGATACTTTAGTGGCAAACCGTGATAATTGTGTCGGCATGGCTGCTAATATGATTGGCGTTAAAAAGCGAGCAATTATTGTTAATATGGGAGTAGCAGATTTGGTGATGTTCAATCCAGTTTTGCTTAACAAATCACTTCCATTTGATACGAAAGAGTCTTGTTTATCATTGACAGGAGCACGACCAACACGTCGTTACCAGAAAATTGAAGTGGCTTTTTTAGACAAAAATTGGAGCCAACAAACCTTAACCTTGACAGGGTTGCCAGCACAAATTTGCCAACACGAATTAGATCATTTGGAAGGTGTTATCATTTGATTTTCAAAAAAAAACAAAAACAAACGTTGATATATCAATGTTTGTTTTTGTTTTCAGAAAATAATTGAAAAAATAGAGTAGAAGTGAAGCTTTTTCTTGACAATAGTTCTCATAAGAACTATAATGTATCCTACAAGAATAAATCTTGGTATTTTTCAGAAAGTGAGTAAAAGATGCATAAGAAAGATCCGTTTTCACAGTTTAGGGATTTTATCAATTTAGCGGAAAATCGTGTCCATGCTCTTGCGGAAAGTCATGGTGTTGAAAATCTGGCTGGTCCACAGGGATTTGCAGTGTTGTATCTCCATGATAATCCTGATAAAGAAATTTATATCAAGGATATTGAGAAGAGACTAAGAATTTCAAAGTCAGTGACTAGTAATTTGATTAAGCGCATGGAGAAAAATGGTTTTATCCAAATTATTTCGTCAATAGAAGATAAGCGTTATAAGCAAGTGGTGTTGACTGAACTTGGAAAATCAAAGGCTCAAAACATTCAAGATTTCTATGATGAAATGCATAGACAAATCTTAGCTGGTGTTGACCATGAGGATCTCAAAATTTCGTTTCGCGTCTTTGACCGCATTTTGAAAAATTTAGAAAACAAGGAGTAACGCATGTTAAAAATTTTGAAACGCTTAACAGTAAAAGAAGTTACGATGCTTATTTTTGCTGTATTATTTGTGTGTTTGAATGTTTATCTTGAGTTGAAAATTCCAGATTATATGTCGGATATCACAACCTTGCTATCAACAGAGGGAACAAAAGTAAAAGATATTTTTGCTTGGAACTTTGATGCGCCAGGGATGCGTATGGTCTTGCTTTCTTTGGGAAGCTTTGCGGCATCCGTCGTTGTCGGTTTCCTGGCTGCTCGTATTGCGGCAAGTTTTAGTACACGTCTACGTGATGACATTTTCCATAGTGTCTTGAATTTTTCAGATGCTGAAATCAAGAAATTTTCAATTCCTAGTCTTTTGACACGTACAACCAATGATATTACACAAATTCAATTGGTTTTCACAATGGGAATCCAAGTCATTACTAAAGGACCTATCATGGCAATTTGGGCAATAACCAAGATTGCTGATAAAAATCATGAATGGCTATTGGTTCTTATTGTCGCAGTTGCGGTTATGTTCTTGATGATTATGTTCTTGTTGATGATGGTGATGCCTAAACAACGCATGATTCAAACATTAACCGATAAATTGAACAGTATTACGCGAGAATCATTGACAGGTATCCGTGTGGTGCGTGCATACAATGCCGAAGATTATCAAGATGCCAAATTTGCACAAGCCAATGATAATGTTACCAATCTTAACCTCTTTATTGGACGTTCAATGGCGTTGTTATCTCCAGTAATGACAGGAATTTCAAGCGGAATGACACTTGCTATCTACTGGATTGGTGCGCATTTGATTGAAAATATTGCCATTCCGACAGATCCAACGAAAATTGCTGGCGCTATGCAAGATAAGGTTGATTTGTTCTCAGATATGGTTGTTTATTCATCATATGCCATGCAAGTTGTTATGGGATTCATGATGATGATTGTTGTATTCTTCATTTTACCTCGTGCTGTTGTTGCTGCTGGGCGTATTAATGAAGTTCTTGAAACAAAATCTTCAATTGAATATCCAGAAACAAATCAAGCTAAACCAACTGAAAAAGGTTCTGTTGAATTTGACAATGTTTCATTCCGTTACAGCAAAAATTCAGAAGCTGTTTTGGAACACGTTTCCTTTAAAGCGAAAGCTGGAGACACGATTGCCTTTATCGGTTCAACTGGTTCTGGTAAATCAACTTTGGTGAACTTGATTCCACGTTTTTATGACGCGACAGAAGGAACGATTAAAGTCGATGGCATTGATGTTCGTCAATATGACCATGATACGCTTCATAAGATTGTTGGTTATATTCCGCAAAAAGCAGTGCTTTTCAGTGGGGATATCGCTTCAAATATGGATATGGGAGAAAGCAATAGTTCGCCACTTGATGATGACAAGATGTGGGAAGCTCTTGATTTAGCTCAAGGTAAGACATTCGTTGAAATGAAAGACGGTAAGTTAAAAGCACCTGTTGCTCAAAGTGGTCAAAACTTCTCAGGTGGTCAAAAACAACGTTTGGCAATTGCGCGTGCTCTTGCTCGTAAACCTGAGATTATCATCTTTGATGATTCATTCTCAGCACTTGACTACAAGACTGACCGAATCCTTCGTTCACAGTTGAAAGAACGTACAGCTGATATGACGAAATTAATCGTGGCACAACGTATCTCAACGATTATGGACGCTGACCAAATTTTGGTCTTGGATGAAGGTAAAGTTGTTGGTCAAGGTACGCACGAAGAATTGCTTGCAAACAACGATGTTTATCGTGAAATTGCTTACTCACAACTATCTAAGGAGGAATTAGAAAATGGAAAATAAGAAAAAAACATCTTTCTATGGCAGAATGAAGCCCTATATTAGAGGTTTCCAGCTTCCATTTCTTCTTGCAGTGATTGGAGCAATTGTTTCTGCGACGGTTACGGTTATTGGACCTGATAAATTAAAAGAAATCACCAATACAATCACCAAAGGTTTGACACCAACGGCGACTGGTATGATTCCAGGAATCGACTTGGATAAAGTTGGTAAAATTGCATTAACTTTGGCAATTTTATACGTTATTTCAGCAGTAGTTGGTTATATTCAAAGCTTTACCGTAGCGACTATCGTTCAACGTTTTTCACAACGTTTACGTAAAGCTATTCAGACCAAAATTGACAAGGTTCCATTGAATTACTTTGATAGTCATTCGCAAGGGGACACCCTTTCTCGTGTGACAAATGACGTTGACTTGCTTGGTCAATCGCTTAACCAAAGTTTGGGAACTTTGGTGACATCAACCATGTTATTGATTGGATCAATTTTCATGATGTTCCATTCAAATGTCAGCATGGCTCTAACAGCGATTGGGTCTGTTCTGATTGGTTTTGTTTTGGTTATGGTTATCATGGGCTCATCACAACCATTGTTCAAACGTCAACAAAATAACTTGGCTGCGATTAATGGTTATGTTGAAGAAATTTACTCTGGTCATAATGTGGTAACAAGTTATAACGCTGCTGGTGAAACAAGCGAAACCTTTAAAAAATTAAACACCAATCTTTATAAATCAATGTGGCAATCACAGTTCTTGTCAGGTATTATGATGCCGCTTATGATTTTCGTTGGGAACTTTGGTTATGTTATGGTCTGTGTGGTTGGTGCCGTTAAAGTTATCAATGGTGATATTACCATGGGGGATGTGGTTGCCTTTATGACTTATGTTCGTATCTTCTCACAACCATTGTCACAAATTGCGCAAGCTTTCACACAAATGCAATCAGCAACAGCTGCCATGAGCCGTGTCTTTGAATTCCTTGAAGAAGATGAAATGGAAGATGAGTCTGATAAGGAACGTCAACTTAGTGATGTTAATGGTGAAGTTACCTTTGATAATGTTTTCTTTGGTTATTCTAAGGATAAAACAATTATCCATGATTTCTCCGCTGTGGCGAAACCTGGTCAGAAAGTTGCCATTGTTGGACCAACAGGCGCTGGTAAAACAACCATTGTTAACCTGCTCATGAAATTCTATGAAATCGATAAAGGTCAAATCACTATTGATGGTGTGGATACACGTTTGATGACACGTGAAGAAGTGCATGACCAATTCTCAATGGTGCTTCAAGATACGTGGTTGTTTGAAGGAACAATCAAAGAAAACTTGATTTACAATCAAGAAAATATTACAGACGAACAAGTTATTGCAGCGGCTAAGGCTGTTGGTGTTCATCACTTTATCATGACACTTCCAAAAGGTTATGACACTTATCTTGATGATTCTGTAACACTTTCAATTGGTCAAAAACAACTCTTGACGATTGCGCGTGCTCTTTTGAAAGATTCACCGCTCCTTATTTTGGATGAAGCAACGTCATCAGTTGATACACGTACTGAAGAATTGATTCAAAAAGCCATGGATAAATTGATGGAAGGTCGTACATCATTTGTTATCGCTCACCGTTTGTCAACGATTAGAAACGCTGACCTTATCCTTGTGATGAAAGATGGTAACATCATCGAACAAGGCAATCACGATGATTTGATGCAACAAGGCGGATTCTATGCTGACCTCTACAACTCACAATTTGAAGTAGCTTAAAATTAAAACGAGTCTGGGACAACGTGCTCAGCCTCGTTTTTTGTTGTTTGCATATTCTAGTTAAAAGATTTTAGAAAGTTAGGCAAGTACCTAGCTTTTTCTTTTGTTTTTATTTTGTAATGGCATTTATATAACTTGCAATCAATTTGTAAAGCAAAAGTGGCATTTGTTTAGAAATTGAAAAATAGTCAAAATGTTTGACTATTTTTGGTGGGTATGACATAATAATGGGAAATTATTGAAAACGTCTAAAAGGAGGGAAGAAAGTGAAAGCTGTTGTTGTCAGAAAAGCAGGAGATAGTAATGTTTTAGAGCTGATTCAGGTTGACAAACCGCAAGTAAAATCAGGCTGGTCCTTGGTGAAGGTTATGGGATTTGGTATTAATCGTTCTGAAATTTTTACCAGACAAGGTTTGTCGCCGAGTGTCACCTTTCCAAGGATTCTTGGGATAGAATGTGTTGGCGTCATTGAAGAGACGACGGACGAGCAACGTTTGCCAGTTGGTCAAAAAATCATTTCGATTATGGGAGAAATGGGACGTGATTTTGATGGATCGTATGCTGAATATGTCCTTTTGCCAAATGAGCAGATTTATCCTATCTCAACGCAGTTGGATTGGGCAACGTTGGCGACGATTCCAGAGACTTATTATACTGCCTTTGGTGCTTATCAAAATTTAAAAATCACCTCCCGTGATACGGTTTTGGTGCGTGCTGGTGCTAGTGGTATCGGGACGGCTTTTGTGAAATTGGTAAAAGCTAAATTTCCTGACGTGAACGTCTATGCAAGTGTGCGCAATACTGCTAAAAAAGCGCAACTTTTGGACGCTGGATATGATGATTTGGTTATTGATGATAATGGTGTGCTAAAGACGGATGTGACATTCACGAAAATCTTAGAATTAGTTGGACCTGCCACCATCAAAGACAGTCTAGGGCATTTGCAAGAAAACGGAATTATTTGTTCCTGCGGTCAATTGGGACGAAAATGGTATCTGGAAGAATTTGATCCAATTATGGAACTTAAAAATAATGTCTATTTGACAACATTTTATTCAGGCAATGTTTCACAAGATAAGATTCAGAAAATGTTAGCTTATATTGAGAAAGAACAAGTAGATGTTCGCCCTGAGCGCGTATTTGATTTGGATAGTATCCAAGCTGCACATGATTATCTTGATAGTGTTGCAGCATTTGGCAAGGTCATTGTTTTAAATAAGGAGGAAAATTTTAGTGATAAGTAATGCAAAAAAATACGCTCGTTTGCGTGATGAGCAATTTTCCCTCTATGAAAGCTACGCTAAAAAGCATGGGCTAAATAGTAAATCGTTATTAGTTTTTATGTGGATTTATCATAATCCACATGGGATGACACAGGAGAGCATTGCAAAACGAACATTTTCAACGAAACAAGTGATTCAAGCAATTGTTAAAACTTATATGAAAAAAGGAATATTATATTTGGAGCCTTCTCGAATTGACAGGCGCAAGAAGTTGATTCGTTTAACTGAAACAGGTCAGCAGTTTGCTGCTGAATTATTGGATCCGTTAGCAGATTTTGAAGCGCAAGCAATGAGCGCTTTGACTTTGGAAGAACAGGAAGTTTTATTGTCAGCGACAGCGATGTTCACTGATAGGTTAACAGAACTTTTAGAAAGTCATCAGGTAAAGGAACATGTTAAATGATATAGCTGCATATTTTGCAGATAATGGAAATACTTATTTAGGATACGTTTGGCAACACATTAGCCTAAGTTTCGAGGCTTTGGTGATTGCCTTAATCATCGCTCTACCACTTGGCTATTTTTCTTATGAAAAGCCGTTTGTACGACAATTGTCAACGCTTTTGACGCAAGGGCTACGCGTTATTCCAAGCCTTGGAATCTTATTTATTTTGATTCCATTCATTGGAGTGGGGCGCTTACCTGCCTTGATTGCTTTAGTGATTTTGGGAATACCACCCATTTTATTAAATACGATTGTTGGGTTTGCGTCGGTTTCAGAAAATTTGCTAGAAACAGCTTTGGGACTTGGTATGACAAGGTCTCAATTATTAACAAAAGTCCAGTTTCCGTTAGCTCTGCCACATATTTTAAATGGCATTAAATTGGCATTGGTGGAAATTATTGCTAGCGCAACCTTGGCGACCTATATTGGAGCAGGTGGACTTGGTACTTTGATTTTTACAGGATTAGGACTTTATCGTTATGATTTATTGCTAATTGGTGGTGGTTCGGTTGCGATATTGTCGTTCCTTAGTATGATTATTTTTGATTTAAGCATAAAAGGGGTAGAACATTATGAAAAATAAAAAGGTGATTTCAGGAGCGTTACTGGTAGTCATTTTGGTGGCAATTGTTGGTGGGATTTGGGCGTGGCGCAATAATCAATCTTCTGAAGTGCAGCAATCGTCAACCACTATTCGTGTGGGGTCGAAAGATTTTACGGAAAATCTAGTCATTGCTGAAATTTATGCGCTTGCGCTTGAGGACAATGGTTATACCGTCGAGCGTGTGTCAAATATTTCAAGTTCTTTGATTCATAATTCAATTGTCAATGATGAGATTGACTTATATCCAGAATATACAGGAACTGGTTTGCTGTCAGTTTTGGGTGAGGATATGGAAACAGACTCAGAGAAAGTTTATAAGACTGTCAAAAAAGAGTATGAGGAACAATTTAACCTGACTTGGCTTGATTACGCGTCAGCAAATGATAGCCAAGGTTTGGTTATTCGTACGGAAGTCGCCAATTCACTCAACATCAAGACGATTTCTGATTTGCAGGCTCATGCTAGTGAATTGCGCTTTGCTTCACAAGGGGAATTTGATGAACGTGAAGATGGTTTACCAGGACTTGAAAAGACTTATGGTACCTTTAACTGGCAATCTTCAAAGGTGTATGATAATAGTTTGAAATACAGTGTTCTTGAAAATGATGAGGCAGATGTAACGCCAGCTTACACGACCGAAGGTCAGTTGGTTAGTACGGATAAATTCACATTATTGGAAGATGATAAACAGTTCTGGCCACCTTATAATTTAGCGCCCGTTGTGCGAGATAATATTTTGGATGACAATCCAGATATTAAAACCATTTTAAATAATATTTCGGCAAAACTTGATACTGAAACAGTTACGGAACTTAATGCTAAAGTGGATGTTGACGGTCAAGAATATACAGATGTCGCGAAAGAATACTACGATAGCATAAAAGGTTAGAAAGACAGATTTATGACAGAAAAGACAATGATTCAATTTGAGCATGTGAGCAAAGTTTATGGTGATAAAACGGTTGTTAATGATATTAACTTAACCATTGAAAATGGCGAATTTATCACAATTTTGGGAACATCAGGTTCTGGTAAGACAACCATGCTAAAAATGATTAACAAGCTGATTGAACCAACGTCAGGGACGATTTTCTTTGCTGGGCAAGATATTGAGCAGATGGATTCCGTTAGCCTTCGTCGTCAGATTGGTTACGTTGTCCAACAAATCGGCTTATTTCCACATATGACGGTTGCTGAAAATATTGCAACTGTTCCCAAGTTATTGGGCTGGGATAAGGAACGCATTGAAAATCGTGTGGGAGAACTTTTAGATTTGGTGCAATTGCCTGCAGCGGATTACGGCGAACGTTATCCGAGTGAATTATCTGGTGGTCAGCAGCAGCGGATAGGTGTTGCGCGTGCTTTAGCTGCTGACCCTGATGTCATGTTATTTGATGAACCATTTGGTGCCATTGATGCTATTACTCGTAATGATTTACAAGAGGAATTACAAGCGATTCATCAGAAATTAAATCAAAAGACATTTGTTTTTATCACTCACGATATTTATGAGGCATTTAAACTGGGAACACGAGTGGTTATCATGGATAATGGTACCATTTGCCAGTTTGACACACCAGAAAATATTATCAAAAATCCAGGAAATGAATTTGTTCAAAGATTGATAACAACTGCGCAGGAACAAGAAAAACTGTGGAGGGCTAGCTATGATTGATTATTTTAAGACATCTTCTGATAAGTTAATCACGGCGCTCATTGAACATATTGAATTGACGAGCTTTTCCGCACTGTTTGCTTTGTTATTTGCTAGTGTCATCACGGTAATTTTGCTGTTTTACCCTAAAATAAGGCTGGCTTCTGTTTACGTCTTATCGCTATTGTACGCCATTCCGAGTTTTGCGCTATTTACCTTGTTGATTCCCGTGACAGGTCTGGGGACGCGAACAGCCATAATAGTTTTGGTAATCTATGCACAATATACGTTAGTTCGCACATTTTTAGCAGGATTGACACAAGTTGATGACAGTATTGTTGAAGCGGCGACTGGTATGGGGATGACAAGGTGGCAAATATTAGCAAAAATTCAGTTGCCATTGGCGCAATCCTCTATTTTTGCAGGATTACGTTTGGCAGCAAGTTCAATGATTGCTATCGCAACAATTGCCTCAACGATTAATGCAGGCGGTCTAGGTAGTATTTTGTTTGACGGACTCCGCACAATGAGTTTGCCTAAATTGCTTTGGGGTATCATTTTGACTGTTGCCCTAAGCTTATTAGTCAACCTCATCTTGTATCTTGTTGAAGAATTAGTCAAGAACGAAAGCGTGAGTTAATGCGTCTTGCAATAATAAGAACACAAACCAAGAAGTTGGGCATTTTGCTCAACTTTTTAGCTCTTAAAAATGCCCCTTTTAGCTTCTTATAAGGAATTTTGTTATAATGAAACTATCATCTAGTTAGGAAAAGTTATGACAGATATGATTTATGGAGAATATGCTGATTACCTGCCTTTGATTTTGGAGGACTTTAGTCAGCGTATTCGCAAGAAAAATGATGAGGTTAAAAAAGAGACTGGTTATAAGCTGTTTGAACATTTTATCGCTCGCGTTAAGACACCTGAAAGTATGACAGAGAAGTGTCAACGCAAAAATCTTCCAGTAACAACCGAGTCTGCCTTGAAAAAAGTGCGTGATAGTATTGGTCTGAGGATAATATGTGGTTTTGTTGATGATATTTATACTTTAGTGGACCTTATCCGTTCTTTTGATGATTGCACCATTGTTGCTGAGAAAGATTACATCAAAAATGCGAAACCAAATGGTTATCGTTCTTACCATTTGATAGTAGAGGTTGTGACGCCTTATCCTGATTGTTTGGGAAATAGGCAGGGATCATATTTTATTGAAATACAGCTTCGTACCATTGCTATGGATTCTTGGGCTAGTTTGGAACATCAAATGAAGTATAAGCATGATATTAAAGACCCAAAACGGATTGTCCGTGAGCTCAAACGCTGCGCAGATGAATTAGCGTCTTGTGATTTGACCATGCAAACCATTCGAAACCTCATCCAAGAAAGCTCCCAAGATTAATGAATATGAGCTACGATAGGAGATAGCATATGAAAATATTAGTTGCAGAAGATGAAATTCAAATGAATCGTGTGTTGACTACGGCGTTAACCCATGAAGGTTATGATGTGGATTCGGTTTATGATGGACAGGCAGCTATTGATATGGCAAATGAAAATGCCTATGACGTTATGGTCATGGACATTATGATGCCTGTCAAATCTGGCATCGAAGCTGTGCAAGAAATTCGTCAGACAGGCAACCAGTCACACATTATTATGTTGACTGCCATGGCTGAAGTTGATGACCGTGTGACAGGCTTAGATGCTGGAGCAGATGATTATTTGACCAAACCCTTTTCATTAAAAGAACTATTAGCGCGTTTGCGGTCGATGTCACGTCGTGTGGATACCAATTTCACGTCTAATATTTTGACCGTTGGAACAGTTACTTTGAATGTTGGTGAGCAGGAACTTGTCAGTCAAAACACTATTCGCCTAGCAGGGAAAGAATCTAAAATGCTAGAATTCTTCATGCTCAATGCAGGTAAGAAACTATCAACTGACCAGATTTTTAACCATGTTTGGGCAAATGACAAAGATGACCCAGAGATTGATAATGGCTATGTTTTTATCTACGTTTCCTACCTTCGTCAAAAATTGAAATCAATTGGTGCAAATGTAGTGATTGAGGGCGAGGAAATGGGTGGTTATGAGTTGAAAGAATTGTAGGTGATGCCATGTTTCGAAAATTAAGGCTTCGTTTTATTGCGATTACCTCTTTAGCAATTCTGATTGTATTGTTTTCAGTGGTTGGGGTGCTCAATTCTGCCCGTCACATTCAAAAGGTAAATGAAATCAACAAGATTTTAACATTGATTTCAGATAATGGCGGAACCTTTCCAAGCGTCTCCAAAGCAACTAGTGAATTGGGTGATACTGTTTCTGTCGATACGCTCTTTCAATATCGGTATTTTAGTGCTGTTGTTGATAAGGATGGCAATATCACTTCGTTAAATTTGAGCAGTATTTCTGATTTGACCAACGAGCAAGTGGAAAATTACCTGATTAAGATTAATAAATCAGGTGATACAAGAGGTGATTTTCGTTACAGTAATCACACCTATTCTTATCTTGTAACGGACGAATCAGATGATTCGACATTGATTGTTGTCTTGGACTCAACAAATCAAGTCGAGGAAAATATGACACTAGTTCATCTTTCCTTATGGATGTCAGGGGTTAGTTTTGCCTTCTTTGTTCTCATGGTTTCTATTTTTTCTGGTAGGGTTATTGAGCCTTTTATCCGAAATTATGAACGGCAACGTCGTTTTATCACGAATGCTGGTCATGAATTAAAGACACCTTTGGCGATTATTTCGGCTAATAATGAATTGGTTGAGATGATGAACGGTGAATCAGAATGGACAAAAAGTACCAACGACCAAGTTGAACGTATGACTGGCTTAATTAATAGTTTGGTGGCTATGGCCCGTCTAGAGGAACAACCTGAAGTAGTATTGACTGATTTGAATTTTTCAGCAATTGCTGAAGATGCTGCCGAGGACTTTAAGGGTCCTGTCATCAAAGACGGCAAGCAATTTATTATGGAAATTCAACCTGATATTCATGTCAAAGCAGAAGAAAAATCACTTTTTGAATTGGTGACCCTTTTGGTTGATAATGCCAACAAATATTGTGATGCAGGAGGAACGGTCTCAGTTAAATTAAGCAAAGCTAATCGCCTCTCAAAAGCACGTTTGGAAATTTCCAATACCTACGTCGAAGGCAAGAACGTTGATTATAGCAAATTCTTTGAACGTTTTTACCGTGAAGATGAATCACATAATAACAAAAAATCAGGTTATGGTATCGGATTGTCAATGGCACAGACCATGGTTAAACTCTTCAAAGGAAGCATTAGCGTTTCTTATAGCGGAGATACCATTACATTCCTAGTAAGTTTGTAGGGGCGAAAACTTTAAAGCTGATTTGCAAGTAGAGTAAGCAACACTCTAATAACTTACTTTCTCCTGTTCAAAACTCGTTAACATCAACAAAAGACGATTTCCGTTTGGAAGTCGTCTTGTTTTACTATTGTATATAAACTCGTTTTCTGACTTACAAGCCCAATAAGCGTTTGACGTGTTCTGGGCTTTCATTTGGTCCGTAGTTGTTTGGAAAACGGTCGAGTGCCTGAATTTGCTTGATGTCATCTGGTGTGAGTTCAAAATCAAAAATATCAAAGTTTTCTTTCATGCGTTCTAAGTGAACGGATTTTGGAATGGTAAGGATGTCGTTTTGAACTTGCCAACGTAGAATGACTTGTGCCACAGTCTTGCCATGTTTTTCAGCTATGCTATTGAGCGTAGCGTCCTTAAAAATATTATCTTCTCCACGGTTGAAAGGGCTCCAAGCTTGGGTAGCTATGCCAAATTGGGCATTGGCAGCTTGAATGATAGGGTGTTGTTTGTAGGGGTGAAGCTCAATTTGGTTGAGTGCTGGCACAACTTCGGTATTGAGCGCAAAATCTGTTAAACGTCCAGTAGAGAAGTTAGAAACCCCAATAGCACGGATATATCCTTCCTTATAAAGCTCAATCATCGCACGCCAAGCGCCATGAGTATCACCATATGGTTGATGAATGAGATAAAGGTCAAGGTAATCAGTATCCAGTTTGCGTAGCGTTTCCTCAAAAGCCTTTTTTGTTTCGGTATAACCAAGGTGGTCAATCCAGACTTTACTAGTCAGAAAGACATCTTCACGTGAAAGACCAGAAGCTTTCATCGCACGCCCGACAGCTTCTTCATTTTTATAAATAGCGGCAGTATCAATTAAACGGTAGCCCACCTCAAGGGCGTTTTCGACTGATTCTTGGCATTGTGCTTGGTCGAAAATTTGCCAAACACCAAAGCCTAAAACAGGGATTTGGATACCATTATTTAACGTTTTAAAATTCATAATGTTTCCTCCTTAGTTTTATTTTAGCACAAAAGAAAGCAAAATAATGGTATGAAGATTGCTTTATCAGTTTGCTTCAGGAAATTCATTGAGGCTTTTCTTGATTTCTTGAATAAAGGCTGTTCCAATTTTTGAAACTTTTTTCTTTTTATTGGTCACATATCCAAGGGTATGTTTAGGACTATCTTGTAGAGGAATGAGGACAATTTGGTCACGAACGAAGCTATTTACAATTCCAAGACCAGAGGCGTAGGCGTCTGTTGCACAAAGTAAATTCATGACTGTTCCACGGTCATTGCTATAGAGCACGTGCTGTGTATTGTGAATTTGTAAGGCATCCTCGTCAAAATTCAAACCTGATTGTTCCTGACGGAAGCGAATTTGGTCGTAACCTTTTAAGTCGCTTTCAGAAATGACATCCTTATGTGCCAATGGGTGATTGCGTCTAAGAAAAACACGTGTTGGAAAATCACCCAAAGACGTAAATTCCAAATCATGGTGTTCCAGGGAAGATTCCAAAATATGCTTATTTTCGTCATCCAGATAAATAATACCCAAATCAGCTTCAAAACGAGCAACACTTTCTAAAATTTTCTTAGTGGTCGTTTCAATCGTTTGAAATTCTTGATAATCTTGATTGAATTCTTGGGCAACCTTTGCCAACGGAATTGACAAGAAATCATAATGATGCGATGCTACCGTGAAACTCTTTTTAAATTGGTCATGGTAACGTTGCTCAAGCAAATCAAGCTCACCGATAATACGTTTGGCATATTTCAAAAAATCATAGCCATCTTCAGTTAAGCGCGTGCCTGTATTGGAACGTGTGAACAGTTGAACCCCTAATTCATTTTCTAAATCCTTAATAGAACTTGATAAATTGGGTTGAGTCATAAATAATTCCTTAGCTGCCTGACTAAAAGAACCTACACGAGCGACTGCTTCAACATAACGACATTGTTGAAAATTCATAAAACCTCATCCCTTCATCATAATAGTTGTTGTCATTATAGCAAAAATAAGATTAAAAAATCAGTAAATTTCTGATAGAAAAAAATAAAGCCGTGATAAGATTTTTGTATAACCTGTCATTAGTTTTCTAGATTATAAGCAGATTTTATGGATAATAATAAAAAATTTAGATTATACGAATGAAAAGAGACGTGGTAAGATAGGATTACTAAAAATCTTGAAGGAAGACGTGTCTATGATAGTAACCGAAAAGCAGTTAAGAAACATTTCAATAGTAACACTAATCATTTTTATCTTATCTCTTCTTATTTTTTGAAAATATCTCCTTTTAACCCATTGATTTCTGATTACCAGAGCTCTGAAATCACGAAAGAAGATTTACAGTATCTTAATTGCTTAAAAAGTTTGACACATTTGCCTTGAAGATAAAAAGTCAGTCGAGAGAATATCTTGACTGGCTTTTTCTTTGGTTTTTGCTATAAGCAAATCTTATGGCTATTCATAAAAAATATAGATTTTTCAAGTATAAAAATGCATGATAGTATAATTGTCATACCAAAAGCAAAGGAGAAACAGATTATGACAACAAAGAGAGAATGGGTTTTAAAAGCATTTAAAAATGAAAAAGTCGACAAAGTTCCTATCGGATTTTGGTATCATTTCACAACGGATGATGAAAGAGGCGACGGTTTTAATCCTGAGATTTTCAATAAAAATATCGCAGGACATAAAAAATTCGTTTCAGACGTCAATCCAGATTTTGTCAAGGTGATGAGTGATGGCTTCTTCACTTATCCTAATGAACAAATTCATCAAGGTGTCACTTCTATCAAAGAATTAGAAGGAATTGTCTCTATCGGTGAAAATCATCCTTGGATTACACAACAAGTTGAATTAGCCAAAAAAATACGTGAAGATTTCCCAGAAGATATTGCTTCTTTCTATAATATTTTTGCTCCTGTGACTTATTTGAAGTGGCAATTGGCAGGAAAAGGTGGCAATGGTGATGAAATCATTGAAAACTTTATCAAGGAAGACGCTGAGTTGACTAAAGAAGTTTTGGATGTGGTTGCTGGCGACATTGGCATCCTAACAAAACGTTTAATTAAAGAAGCAGGAGTTGACGGTATTTACCTCAGCGTTCAAAATTTGCAAGATTCACGTTCAAGCAAAGAAGAATACAACCAAGTGATTAAACCAGGTGAGCTTCACATTTTGAATCGTGCGATTTCTGCTGGTGGTACGAATATTCTTCACATCTGTGGTTATGAAGGCGCAACAAATGACATTATGTATTACACAGATTATCCCGCAGATGTCATTAACTGGGCAGTTGAATTGGAAGGTGTCAGCTTATCAGAAGGACGTCAATTGTTCGGTGGCAAAACAGTTCTTGGTGGTTTTGAAAATACTGAAAAAGGTTTATTATACCTTGGCAGTAAAGAAGCTATTCAAGGAAAAGTCAAAGAATTGCTTGATGAAGCAGGACGTCAAGGCGTTGTGATTGGAGCAGATTGTACCGTACCAAGTGATATTTCGTCAAAACGTATTGATTGGGTGAAAGAAGCCGTTGCTTTATGAGTTTTTAGGAAAAGGAGTGGATGTATATGAGTAAGAAAAAATGGATTGTTGCTGGTGGATTTGTTGTAGTTCTTGTTGCAGCGACAGTAATTGGACGTCAATTAACAGGTAAGACGACCGCAAGTGCTCAAAGCTCATCTGGCGATTCAGACAAGGTGACTACCCTTCAAGTCGCTCATACACAAAACTATGTGCCATACGATTATGTCGATGAAAATGGTGAAAGTGACGGATTTGAAGTTGCTGTTTTGAAAGCCGTTGATACAAAATTGAAAAATTATAAATTCGAATACACAGGAACAAGTGACGAAGATTTGCTGATTGGTCTTGAATCTGGAAAATACGATATTGGTGTCAAAGGTGCATGGTACACTGCTGAACGTGCTGAAAAATTTGTGATTCCAGACGAAGCCATTGGTGCTAGTGTGATTGGCTTTGCCATTCGTAAAGAAGATGAATCAAAATACACAGATATCGATTCATTTGCTAATAGCGGTGGTAAACTCGTTCCAATTTCACCACAAAATGCTCAATATAATGTGATTCAAGAGTACAATAAAACAGCTAAAAATCCGATTGAATTGACAGAATCAGAAAGTTTCTCTGTTGCGGATGTCTATGCTTGGGTTCTTGAAGGACGTTACGATGCTTATTTCTCAATCAAGTTGTCATTTGAAGAAGCTGTTCAAGACGAAGATGGTGCTTATCATCAATATGCTGACCAATTAACATGGTTCCCATATAAAGGCATTGAAACTTATCCATTGATTCATAAAAATGCTACTAATGAAGCCTTTGCCGAAGAATATGATAAAGCTATTAAAGAGTTGAAAGAAGACGGCACAATCGCAAAACTTTCTGAAAAATACTTTGGAGAAGATGTCTTTAGTTACGTCACAGACTAGGAGGTGCCTATGGTTTCTTATGAACCGTCTCGTGTGATAACATTTCTTCCAGAAATTTTATCAGCTTTACCTCTGACTTTATGGGTTTTAGTATTGACCATTTTATTTGGAAGCCTGTTAGGACTGTTTTTGGCTTGGTCACAGTTGTCAGGTGAAAAAAGCTTACCCTCTTTTGCAAGAGGATATGTCTTTATTTTAAGATGTACGCCACCTATTGTGCTTATCTTTTTGGTTTTTTATGGTTTACCTCGTTTTTTAGAATGGTGGTTAGGTATCGATGTCAATGGTTGGTCTCGTTCAGTGTTTGTTATTTTAGCGATGACATTGTTGTTTGCAGCTAGTATCTCAGAAGTTTTTAAATCCTCTTATCAAGCACTTCCTAAAGGTCAATTAGAAGCAGGGCTTAGTATTGGTTTAACAGATTATCAGACATTTGTCAGAATCCTTTTGCCACAGGCGTTTCGGATTGCACTCCCCAATATCACGACAGCGATTATTAATCTATTAAAAGACATTGCTTTAGCCTATACGATTGGTCTGGTTGATTTAATGGGTGCTGGAAATTTGGTTATTTCACGAAATCTGGGTAATTATTCGCTTGAAACCTATACAGCGGTTGCCATTATTTACTGGGTTTTGGCGTTAATTTTAGCTGTTGGAACACATTTCATTGAAAATGAGTTAGACACGACACGAGGTTAAGGAGGGATTATGGATTTTTCTTACATTTTAGAAACATTTGTCAAAACTCTTTCTGGGATTCCAGTAACCTTGGGAATTATGGTTGTTTCCATTCTTTTGAGTTTCTTTCCAGCTCTTTTTCTAGCTTTAGGGCGGATTTATAAGGTGAAAGGTGTTACGGGATTTTCAGTTATTTATCTCGCCTTTATTCGTTCGACTCCAGCTATTTTACTGATTTTATTTTTTTATAGTCTTTTTCCAAGTTTGATTAACCAGCTATTGAAAGCCACAGGTTTTAATATTTTTGACATTAATCCTATTTATTACGCTTACATTATTTTTGGGCTTATGACTACTGGAAGCCTATCTGAGATTATCCGCTCTGCCATTTTAACGGTTGATAAAGGACAGTTAGAAGCTGCACAGGCGCTTGGGCTTTCGACCAGTCAAGCTTATATTAGAATAGTTTTTCCGCAAGCTATTCGTCAGGTGCTACCAAATCTTTGCAACTTGGTGATTAATCTCGTCAAGGGGACCTCTCTTGTTTTTGTGATGACGGTGAAAGATATCACAGCGATTGCTAAGATTGAAGCTGCTTATGGTTACCATTATTTTGAATCCTATTTTGTTATTTTCATTATTTATATTATGATTTGTGGACTTATTCAATACGGTTTTAAATTTTTAGAAAAACGTGCTCAAATTGTTTGAGGTCAAGTTAGGAGTTTTCTATGTTATCAGTTAAAAATATCGAAAAATCATTTGGAGATAAAAAAGTTTTAGACGGGATTAGTTTGACAGTCAAACAAGGTGATGTTGTTGTCATCTTGGGACCTTCGGGTTCAGGAAAAACAACTTTCTTGCGGTCTCTTAATTATCTTGAAAAAGCTGACGCTGGGGAGTTGATACTAGATGGCAAGACCTACGATTTGGCAAAAATCAGTCGCAAGGATGTCCTTGAAATTCGCAAAAAAACAGCCTTTGTTTTCCAAAATTATAATTTATTTGCTAACAAAACGGCTATTGAAAATATTTTGGAAGGACTAGTCATTGCTCGCAAGATTCCAAAAGAAGAAGCTATCCCAATTGCTGAAAATGCGCTGAAAAAAGTTGGGCTTTTAGAGAAAAAAGACTACTATCCTAGTCAATTGTCTGGTGGGCAACAGCAACGGATTGGAATTGCGCGTGCTATCGCTGTGAAACCTGATGTCATTTTATTTGACGAGCCGACATCTGCCCTTGACCCAGAATTGATTGGAGATGTTCTTGATGTCATGAAAGAATTAGCCCAAGAAGGGGTCACCATGGTAGTCGTCACTCACGAAATGAGCTTTGCGCGTGATGTGGCAACACATGTCATCTTTATGGAAGGCGGACACATTATCGAAGAAGGCGACCCAAAAGAATTCTTCAGCAAACCAAAAGAAGAACGACCAAACAATTCTTAACCCGCATCATCCCAGAACTCAATATAGACCCAGTGATTTAAACCAGTCCTTGACTGGTTTTTCTATTTTTTTATGATAAGGGCTAACATTTTCCAGTAAAAGTCGCTTTTTTTGTGGAACAATGATAAAATGGAGTGTAAACTAAAAATTGTAAGAGAAGAGCATGACTAAGAAAATTGGCGTCGGTAAGGCGCATAGTAAGATTATTTGGATGGGTGAACATTCCGTTGTTTATGGTTATCCTGCCATTGCGATTCCGCTTCAAGGAATTAAGGTTGAATGTCATATTTATCCAGCTGAAGAAAAGATTCACTTTGATTTTTATGATACGTTATCAACTGCCGTTTATGCGGCGTTAGAGTACCTAAATCACACAGATGTTTCCATTACCTATGCGATTCGTTCTGAAATTCCACAAAAACGTGGCATGGGGTCATCAGCAGCGGTTTCTATCGCAGCTATCCGTGCTGTTTTTGATTATTTTGAGCAAAGCATTGATATGAATACTCTGGAAATTTTGGTGAATAAAGCAGAGATTATTGCACATTCAAATCCAAGTGGGCTTGATGCCAAGACTTGTTTGAGTGATAAAGCCATTACTTTTATCCGTAACATCGGTTTTAGTACCCTTGATTTAGATTTGGATGCTTATTTGGTTATTGCAGATACGGGAATTTATGGTAATACGCGTGAAGCTGTTGAGAAGGTTGCTCAAGCAGAAGAGGCCAATTTACCACATCTAGCAGCCCTTGGCGACTTAACCGAAATTGTTCAAAAAGCTATTCAAGACAAAGATATTCAAAAAATTGGTCACATGATGACCAAAGCACACGCTCATTTACAAGCTATTGGTGTCAGCATTGACGTTTCCGACCAACTGGTTAAGCTTTCTTTGGGAAATGGTGCCCTTGGAGCCAAGATGAGTGGTGGCGGACTTGGAGGCTGTATTATTGCCCTTGCAAGTACCAAAGCTGACGCAGAAAAAATAAGTAACGCATTAAAAGAAGGAGGAGCGGTTCAAACGTGGATCGAAAAATTGTAACGGTAAAATCATATGCCAACATTGCTATTATCAAATACTGGGGGAAAGCTGACGCTATCAAGATGATTCCAGCAACTAGCAGTATTTCTTTGACTCTGGAAAATATGTTTACCACAACAACTGTTTCTTTTTTACCACAATCGGTTGGTCATGATGAATTTTACATCAATGGTGTCTTGCAAGATGAAAAAGAACACGCAAAAATTTCTGCCATTATCGACCAATACCGTGGTGGACGTTCCGAATTTGTCAAAGTTGAAACTAGCAATAACATGCCAACCGCTGCAGGTTTATCATCAAGTTCAAGTGGACTTTCAGCGCTTGTAAAGGCTTGTAATGAACTTTTCGAAACTGGCTTAAATCAATCAGAGTTGGCACAAAAAGCCAAATTTGCTTCAGGGTCATCATCGCGTTCATTCTTTGGACCGATTGCTGCGTGGGATAAAGACAGCGGAGACATTTATCCAGTGCAAACTGATCTCAAATTAGCAATGATTATGCTTGTTTTAAGCGATAGCAAGAAGCCAATTTCTAGTCGTGAAGGCATGAAACGCTGTGCTGAAACGTCAACAACTTTTGCAGATTGGGTTAAACAATCTGAGCAAGATTATAAGGATATGCTTGCTTATTTGGAAGCCAATGATTTTGAAAAAGTTGGAGAATTGACAGAACGCAATGCACTTGCCATGCACGATACTAATACACACGCTAATCCACCATTCAATTATTTGACAAATGAGACCTATACAGCTATGGATTTTGTTAAATCGTTGCGCGCTCAAGGTGAAAAATGCTATTTCACAATGGATGCAGGTCCAAATGTTAAAGTTCTTTGTTTGGAAGAAGATTTAGAGCGCTTAACAAAACGTTTTGAAGAAAACTATCGTGTGATTGCATCACGTACTAAGGTGTTACCAGATGAAAACGATTAGTGTGCAGACAGGTGGAAAGCTCTATATTGCAGGCGAATATGCCATACTAACCCCTGGGCAAACTGCTATTTTGAAAAATATTCCCATTCCTATGACAGCGATAGTCAAAGAAGCCGAAAAAATTTCCCTTTTTTCAGATATGTTTGACTACGCTACTGATATGACAGCGGATAAGAATTATGCGCTCATTCAGCAAACCATTGTCACTCTGGCTACTTACCTTGACAAATCTTTGCATGATTTACCAGCATTTAAACTCGATATTACTGGAAAGTTAGAGCGTGACGGTAAGAAATTTGGCATTGGGTCAAGTGGTTCAGTGACGGTGTTAACGCTCAAAGCCTTGTCCGCATTTTATGAGCTAAAGTTATCAGCGGATACCATTTTCAAGCTTGCTTCCTATACGCTTTTAAAACTGGGGGACAATGGTTCTATGGGCGACATAGCTTGTATTGCTTACGATGATTTGGTGGCTTTCACCTCTTTTGACCGTCAAAAAGTATCAACGTGGATTGCAACAGAAGACATCAAAACTGTACTTGCTAAAGACTGGGGCTATCGTATCGAAATCATCAAACCTGCGTTACTATGTGACTTCTTGGTAGGCTGGACAAAACAACCGTCCATTTCAAAAGATATGATTAATTTAGTCAAATCGGCCATTACAAGAGCGTTTCTTGAGGATACAGAAAGAAATGTTCAAATCTGTAAGCAAGCCCTTCAAATGGGTGATAAGATGGCTGTTAAGGCAAGCCTGCAAAAAGTTAGTGATTTGTTGCTCGGTTTAAGCTCAGCTATTTACAACGACAAATTAAAGGCGTTGAAATCTGCTGAAAAAGGTTTAGATGTCATTGCAAAATCATCTGGCTCAGGCGGAGGCGACTGTGGTATTGCAATATCATTCTCAGAAAGCGACAGCCACGAACTCGCCCAACGTTGGCAGAAAGCTGGTATTGAAATACTATATCAAGAAAGATTAAGTGATGAAAGATAAATTAAGTTTAGTCAGACCAATTTGGATTGAGGTAACCAAGAATGATTAATCGCAAAGATGAACACATTAAGTACGCTTTAAAATATCAATCTCCTTATAATTCTTTTGACGATATAGAGTTGATTCATCATTCTCTTCCTGATTATGATTTAAGTGAGATTGATTTGCACACCCATTTTGCGGGGCGTGATTTTGAGTTTCCTTTTTATATCAATGCCATGACGGGCGGTTCAGAAAAAGGCAGAGCTGTTAATCAAAAATTGGCTCAAATTGCACAAGCAACGGGGCTTGTTATGGTTACAGGCTCCTACAGTGCTGCGCTGAAAAATCCTCATGATGATTCTTATCCTAGCAAAGAAGAATTTCCAGAGTTGCTGCTAGCGACCAATATCGGAATTGACAAACCTTATGAATTAGGGCTACAAACTATTCACGAAATGCAGCCCATTTTTCTCCAAGTTCATGTCAACCTAATGCAAGAGCTTTTAATGCCAGAAGGTGAACGTGAGTTTCGCCAATGGAAAGAAAATCTCGCCGATTATGCCACAAAAATGCCAGCTCCTGTCATTCTTAAAGAAGTCGGCTTTGGTATGGATTTAAAAACAATTGAAATGGCTCACAAGTTAGGTATTAAAACTGTTGATATTTCAGGACGTGGTGGCACAAGTTTTGCCTATATCGAAAATCAACGTGGGCATAATCGTTCTTACCTCGATGAGTGGGGACAAAGCACGGTCCAAACGCTGTTAAATGCTCAGCCGATGATTGATAAGATTGAAATCTTGGCGTCTGGTGGCGTTCGTCATCCTTTGGATATTATAAAATGCTTGGTTTTAGGAGCAAAAGCGGTAGGAGTATCGCGAGCAATCCTAGAACTCGTCGAAAAATATTCTGTTGAAGAAGTCATCACAATCATTAATGGCTGGAAAGACGACTTGCGCCTCATCATGTGTGCTCTGAATTGCAAAACAATTGCCGAACTTAGACAGGTAGATTATCTCCTGTACGGAAAATTAAACGAAGCAAACCAAAAACGCTGATTCTTTCGAATCAACGTTTTTTATATATTACTAAATTTATCACAACATGTAATAAACAATGGCAATGTAATGTAGCACTGAAGCTAGTAAAATGAAGAGATGCCAAATCATGTGGTCGTAAGGACGTTTTCTAGCGTAGAAGATTGCTCCGATAGTATATGAAAGACCACCAGCAAGCATTAGTAGCCAGAAAGCAACACCAGTTTTGCTAACAATGCTTGGAATAATGAAAATCACTAGCCAGCCCATAAGCAAGTAGAGAAAGAGTGAGAATCTTTCATTAATCTTCTTGGCAAAAATTTTATATAAAATACCAAAAATAGTTGCGCCCCATTGCAAGATAATAATAACATATCCGAGCCAGCCACCTACTAAAGAGAGAGCGACAGGAGTGTAAGACCCTGCAATAGCAATGTAAATCATACTGTGGTCGATAATCCGCAAAATGAATTTCTGTGGTGAATCATATTGCATAGAATGATAAATTGTCGATGATAGAAACATCAAGAAAAGGCTAATATCAAAGATAGACATGCCGACAGCTGCTTCTATACCATAATGTTGATAACTATAAATGGCAGTGATAGGAAGCAGGACAAGCATTGCCACAGCTCCAACAGCGTGAGTGACACTATTTGCGACTTCTTCGCCGAATGAAAGACGTTTACTTAATTTCATAGTCATGCTAGCATTCATCTTTTTCTCCTTCTAATTCTTGAACTAATTGGTGAGTTTGGTAATACAGCTGCAATGTTTGACAAGCTGAAACGACAACAGGAGGTAAGTCGTCTATCTTTTCACCATTCATGCAAGCAACAAAATCATCATAACGTTTTTGTGATTGGTTGTCCGCTGTTAAAATCGCCAATGTTTGGCTAATTTCTTGAATGGAAAAGACGTTTTTTAAACTTGTAATGACAATTAATCGTGCCACCTGCTTACGACTGTATTTTTTCTTAATCGGCTTTTCGAGATGCCCATGTTTAACATAATTGTTAATCATAGAAGCCGTTAATCCTTTTTCGTTTTGATGATTGGCTTCGCCGATTTGGTTGACATACAGCAGTACCTGATCTAAATATAAATCTATATCTGGTAATTCAGACCATTTTGGATAAGACATTGTCATAAAGTTTTATTTACCTCTTTATCTAGTATCGATAACTAGATTATATAATCTCTAAAAAATATTGTCAAGAAAAAACTTCATTTTGGAGAAATAATGTCAAAAAAATCAGAAAACTTAATCTTTTTCGTTCATTTACAGTTATAAAAAAGCGTCCGGGAGGTTCCAGACGCTTTGTCTATTTCAGATTTTTTAGAATTGTTTTGGCAGTTTCTAAATTCATATGTGGTGCTTGCAAGAGTTGTTGAACCACTTTGCCAACTTCGTTTTCAGTGGCACCAGCAAGAAGTGCTAATGATTTGGCTTGCAATTTCATGTGTCCTGCCTGAATACCAGTAGAAGTCAAGGCTTTCACGGCAGCGAAATTTTGTGCTAGCCCAACAGAAACAATGATTTTTGCAAGTGTTTGTGCATCTGGATGCCCTAATAGTTCGTGAGCGATTTTAACGGTTGGGTTAAGTCCGATAGAACCACCGCGTGTTGCGATTGGCATTGGGAGCGTTAATTGACCGCGAAGTACTTGTTGCTCTTTATCAAATGACCAAGTTGCTAAACCACGGTATTGTCCGTCTTTGCAAGCATAGGCGTTAGCGCCTGCTTCGATAGCTCGCCAGTCATTTCCAGTTGCCAAGACAACGGCATCTATACCATTAAAAATCCCTTTATTATGTGTGGTAGCACGATAAACATCAACTTGAGCAAGTTTGCTTGCCAGTTGGAATTTACTTGCTAATGCTTGGGCTTCTGTTTTGTTGCGGCTGAGGTAGCGAAGGTCAACTTGACATTCGGTGGTAACCAGCGCCTGCGTTGCATAGTTTGAAAGAATTGCCATTAGACTTTTTCCGCCAGAAAGTTCTTCCAAACTAGGCACTAAAGCCTCCATCATGGTGTTGACCATATTGGCTCCCATAGCTTCTTGTGTATCAACCGTCAAGTAAACAATCAGAAACTCATCTTTTTCTTCCACAGTCAATTCTCTAGCGCCGCCACCACGTTTTACGATAGAAGGGTGAGCTTCATTGGCTAAGGTCAATAGCTGCGCAGAATGATTCAAGATAGTTTCTTTTGCGATAGCTTTGTCTACCACATCATAAAGGGCAACTTGACCAATCATTTTTCGAGAATGAACTTTGGTCTTAAAACCACCTGAACGTTTGATGATTTTAGCTGCAAAACTAGCCGCCGCCACCACTGAAGGTTCTTCAGTTACCATTGGAACGTTGAAAGTAGCACCATCAACCTGAAAATCAGGAGCAACTGAAAACGGCAAAGAGAAAGTTCCCAAAACATTCTCTGTTAGCTGATTGGCTGTTTCAAGCGATAGCAAGGTATTTTCTTTTAAGTCATTAAGCGTTTCAGTGCTTAAAAGACGATTATTTTCCAAATGTTCAAGACGTTCAGTTATTGCTTTTTTGGAGAATCCACTCCAGTTAACTTTAGTCGATTTCGTTTGTTTTTCCATAAATTCTTTCGTGTCCACGAATTTCTTTGAGGGCAAATGTTCCAGTTTTGTAATTTGCAAAAGAAGCATTACCGTCAGCATCTAAAACAGGTTCTTCAAAGAAGATTCTTTCGTAATCTTCAACAGAAAGAGCAATACGTTGTTTGAGTTCTTGAAGTCGGCTATTTTTAAGTTTGTCTTTGAAACCTTCAACCAATGTTCCAGTGAAAATTTCAGCAACTGCGCCACTTCCATAGCTGAAGAAAGCGATATTGTCACCGCCTACCAAGTTTTCACTATTTTCAAGAAGTGAAAGGAGTCCAAGGAAGAGTGAACCAGTGTATATATTTCCGACTTGTTTACTATAAAGGATAGAACTTTCAAAGTTAGCTTTAAGTTTTTCTTGCAAATCAGCTGGCAATGTTTTATCCATAATTTTATTAAAGCCTTTAAGGGCTAATTTTGGAAATGGTAAGTGGAAACAGAAAGCTGAAAAATCAGAAAGTGATGTATTAAAGCGTTTTTGAAATTCTGCCCATGTCGTTTTCAACATATCAAGGTATTGTTTGGTTGAATAAATACCATTGACATAAGGCGTTGTTGAATAATTAGGACGCCAGAAGTCCATAATGTCGCGTGTTTGAGCAACGAAATTATCATTTAAGAGCAAAATTTGTGGGTCTTGTGAGATAAGCATGGCAATGCTACCAGCACCTTGCGTTGGTTCCCCTGAAGTGTGGGCTCCGTAACGAGCAATGTCAGAAGCAATAACGAGGACTTTTGATTCTGGGTGTTTTTCAACGTGTAAGCGAGCGTAATCAAGCGCTGCTGTCGCACTGTAACAAGCTTCTTTCATCTCGATACTACGTGCAAAAGGCTGAATTCCCAAAAGGTTGTGAATACAAGTTGCTGCCGCTTTACTTTGGTCAACAGATGATTCTGTCGCAACGATAACCATATCAATGGCTTCTTTGTCATCATCAGTAAGAATGCTGTCAGCAGCAGAAGCACCAAGAGTTACAATGTCATCATTGACAGGTGCAATACTAAGCGTTCTTAACAGCAAACCTTTGCTGTACTTTTCAGGGTCAACTTGACGACTTTCAGCTAAATCATCCATGTTTAGCATATATTGTGATGTCGCAAGCCCGATTTTATCAATACCGATTTTCATGAATAAACCTTTCTGAATGATTGAACTCACCTGATACTACAATATTTACGAGTACCTGCCTAGCTAACTCATAATGAGCTCAAATGTCTTATGGCATATTGAGTTCGTGATTATTATTAATTGAGTGACTAAATGTCCAAAGATAATTCTACCATAAAGTTGTGAAAATGCTCTACAAAAAAATTATTTATTTCATTCGTCAAAGTAATGGCAAAATATTTTGAATACAAGAAAAATACTAGCTTTTTTTGTTTATTTCAGATAAAATAGGAAAGAATGATTTTTTTTACAAAATCAAAAAATCCAAAGGAGTGAATGGCATGACAAAAGCTGATGTGATTTTTAAAGAAAATATCAAAAAAATTATGGAAGAAGGTGTCTTTTCAGAAAATGCTCGCCCTGTTTACCAAAGCGGTGGACAAGCTAATTCAAAATACGTTACGGGAGTGTTTGCTGAATATGATTTGAGTAAGGGGGAATTTCCGATTACAACCCTCCGCCCTATTCCGATTAAAAGTGCTATTCGCGAAATCTTTTGGATTTATCAAGACCAAACGAATGATTTATCAGTTTTAAATGATAAATACAATGTCAAATATTGGAATGACTGGGAAGTTGACAACTCTGGAACGATTGGCGAACGTTATGGTGCTGTTGTCAAAAAACACGACATTATCCGTAAAATATTGAAACAATTAGAGGAAAATCCATGGAATCGTCGCAATGTCATCTCACTTTGGGATTACGAAGCTTTTGAAAATACAGACGGACTTTTGCCATGTGCTTTTCAAACAATGTATGATGTGCGTCGTGTTGACGGTGAGATTTACCTTGATGCAACTTTGACTCAACGTTCAAATGATATGCTTGTTTCACACCACATCAATGCTATGCAATATGTTGCCCTTCAAATGATGATTGCTAAGCATTTTGGTTGGAAAGTGGGAAAATTCTTCTACTTTGTCAATAACTTGCATATCTACGATAATCAATTCGAGCAAGCTCGAGAATTGCTTTCTCGCGAATCTACGGATTGTAAACCACGTTTGGTACTCAACGTGCCAGACGGAACAGATTTCTTTGATATTAAACCAGAAGATTTTGAATTAGTTGATTATGAGCCAGTTAAACCACAAATAAAATTTGATTTGGCTATTTAATCCCTCTTTTGTGGTCGTTTCCGTATCACATTTCTGTATTTTTTAGGGAAATCTGATAAAATGAAATAGACGAAATGAGAGGACTGTATGACAAAGAAAATCGTTGCCATTTGGGCAGAAGATGAAAATCGTTTAATCGGAGTAAATGACGGCTTGCCATGGCGTTTACCAAAAGAATTAAAACACTTTAAAGAAACAACCATGGGACAAGCCCTTTTAATGGGGCGTGTAACCTTTGACGGAATGAATCGCCGTATTCTTCCAGGACGCGAAACATTGATTTTAACAAGAGACAAGTCCTTTGAAGCAGATGGTGTAAGAATCGTTCATGACATGGACGAGGTTTTTGATTGGTTTAAAAAGCAGGATAAGACCCTTTATATCGTTGGTGGGGCTAGTATATATAAAGCTTTTCTACCGCATTGTGATGCTATTATTAAAACAACGGTTCATGGTGTTTTTGAAGGTGATACGTATTTCCCAGACGTTGATTTGACAAGCTTTAGAAAAGTCTCTGAAACCTTCAACGAAAAAGATGATAAAAACGCCTACGACTTTACCATTACAGTCTTAGAAAAATAAAATAGGGAGATAGGAATGCAAAGAAGTATTTTTGGTGTATTCACGGCTTTCTTAGCGGTTATTTGTATTTTATGTGCCCTCCCAGCACTTAGAAAAAAACGATATGGATTGGCAGTTCTTTTGTTTTTAAATGCCTTTACAAATATAGTCAATACCATTCATGCCGTGTATGGTACCTTATTTTAATTTAGAGAGAATAGAATTAGAGAGAATAAAAGATGGTTGGAAATCGAACAAATGATGTAAAAGTTTATTGCTCATTCTGTGGAAAAAGCCAAGATGAAGTAAAAAAAATCATTGCAGGAAACAATGTTTTTATCTGTAATGAGTGCGTGGCTTTGTCACAAGAAATTATCAAAGAAGAACTTGCTGAAGAAGTTCTTGCAGATTTAGCGGAAGTTCCAAAACCTAAAGAGTTGTTAGCAACTCTTGACGAATATGTCGTTGGTCAAGACCGTGCCAAACGCGCGCTTGCCGTAGCTGTTTATAACCATTACAAACGTGTTTCTTTTGCGGAAAGTCGCAACGAAGAAGATGTTGATTTGCAAAAATCAAACATTTTGATGATTGGTCCTACAGGTTCAGGAAAAACATTCTTAGCTCAAACTTTGGCTAAAACATTGAATGTACCGTTTGCGATTGCTGATGCGACATCATTGACAGAAGCAGGATACGTTGGTGAAGATGTTGAAAATATCCTTTTGAAATTAATTCAAGCAGCTGATTTTAATATCGAACGCGCAGAACGCGGTATTATTTACGTGGACGAAATTGATAAAATCGCTAAAAAAGGCGAAAATGTCTCAATTACACGTGATGTTTCAGGTGAAGGTGTTCAACAAGCACTTCTTAAAATCATTGAAGGAACAGTTGCTAGCGTACCACCTCAAGGTGGACGTAAGCACCCTAACCAAGAAATGATTCAAATTGATACTAAAAATATCCTATTCATTGTCGGCGGTGCTTTTGATGGTATCGAGGATATTGTCAAACAACGTTTAGGTGAAAAGGTTATCGGTTTTGGCCAAAATAACCGTAAAATTGATGAAAATGCTTCTTATATGCAAGAAATCATTTCAGAAGATATTCAAAAATTTGGCTTGATTCCAGAGTTTATCGGACGTTTGCCAGTTGTAGCGGCACTTGAACAGTTGACGGCTGATGATTTGGTTCGTATCTTGACAGAACCACGTAATGCCTTGGTTAAACAATATCAAACGCTATTATCATATGACGGTGTTGAACTAGAATTTGATAAAGATGCTTTGCAAGCTATTGCTAACAAAGCCATTGAACGTAAGACAGGAGCTCGTGGTTTACGCTCAATTATTGAGGAAACTATGATGGATATCATGTTTGAAATTCCTAGCCAAGAAGAAGTGACCAAGGTTCGTGTCACTAAAGCGGCTGTTGAAGGCAAAGATAAACCAATTTTGGAAATTGCGTAAGGAGCTGACGATGACTGAGTATTTAAATACCCACAACGCTTCGCTTCTGTTGAGCGCAGCCAATAAATCCCATTATCCGCAAGATGATTTACCAGAAATTGCGCTTGCTGGGCGTTCAAACGTTGGAAAGTCGAGCTTTATTAATACCCTTTTAGGGCGTAAGAACCTAGCTCGTACATCTAGTAAGCCAGGAAAAACCCAATTGCTTAACTTCTATAATATTGATGATAAATTGCGTTTTGTCGATGTGCCTGGTTACGGCTATGCCAAAGTTTCTAAATCAGAACGCGCCAAATGGGGCAAGATGATTGAAGAATATTTGGTAAGTCGTGATAATTTGCGTGCCGTTGTCAGCTTGGTTGATTTGCGTCATGAACCAAGCGCTGATGACGTTCAAATGTACGACTTCCTAAAATATTATGAGATTCCCGTTATTGTCGTTGCCACAAAAGCTGACAAGATTCCACGTGGCAAATGGAACAAGCACGAATCAGCAATCAAAAAGAAATTAAACTTTAATAAATCAGATAAATTTATTATCTTTTCATCCGTTGACCGCACAGGTTTAGATGAATCTTGGGATAGTATTTTAGATGAATTATGATAAGAGGCTGGGTTTTGAACTGCACCTCAAAAGTTAGACAGAAAAAATCTAACTTTTGAAGTGTTTTTATATGAAATTAAGTTATGAAGATAAAGTAAAAATATATGAGATGATAAAATCAGGATGAGCAAATTTATTTTGAGACAATCCCTGCTGAAAATTGTGTAGAAATTCTTCACATAGGTGCTTATGATGATGAACCTATCTCTTTTCAAAAAATGGATTTATTTGCTAAAGAAACTAATGTAAAGCGTTCAAAAAATTATCATAGAGAAATTTACTTGAATAATGAAAATCGTGTTAGCAAAGATAAGCTCAAAACCATTTTGTGCTATCCTATTGAATAATGACTGGATGCTACTTTAGCATCATTTTCCTAAAATACCCCTAGACTAGTATTGGTACTAATTTAGGGGTGTTTTTTAATATCAAATATTACAAGCTTGCAAACGATAGCGGACAACGACACTTGAATAATGGTAGATAATGCAAGCGAGATTTAGTGTTACTATCCAGATAGTTTTTTCATGTGTAAAATGATATAAAATAGCTGTCGTGATTGCGCCGATGACAAAGCTAATAACAACAAGGGAGTAATTGATAGCTTGGCGCTTCATAGCACACGTTTTTTCATCGGCATTAAAATACTGATGCCAAGCTGTTATCATTTTACGGTAATTCCCAGACGTCATCAGAATAGAATAAGCGTGTGATTCAATCTGACTACCTGAAAATGTCAAGGTTAATAGCCCAGTTGCTAGTGCCAGCAAGACAACCCAAAGTAAACGAATATCTGGCAATAGTGGCAAAATCATTGTGACAATCAACAACGGTAGCAGAGCATAAACTCTCCAAAAGGCTGTTTTGGCATTGGCACGTATATGCAAACCAAACATGAAACCAATCGAGAAGAAAAGAACAGAAAATAAGCGAATCAGCGTTTGCTGCAATGGACTGTGACTAATATCGGCGATTAGAAAAAGAATATTACCAGTCTGAGTTGCGACCAAGGTGTCGAATTGTATTTGACAATAGACATCTAAAGCGCCTCCCAAAAAGCCAAGTAAAATGGCCTCAAAGCGACTGTTTTGAGGCATATATTCTAATTCATTCACATCATTTCCTTCTTTCTACAATAAGCTCAATACTTTTATTGTAGCACTTTCTCAAACAGCTAACTAGCTCATTTTCAGAAAAAATGACACTTATTTCAAAATCAACTGGTCGCCTGCCAGAAAACTTTTCTGAAAGTCCTCGACAGGATGAAAATATTGTTTGCCAAACTCATCAATTAATCCGTGGAATTCTTGTGCATCCGCAAAGGTAAATGGTTGCGGAAGTTCTGCAAGCAATATTGCTAAGCTTTTATAGTCAGTTAAATCATTAATTCCTAATTGTGTAAATAATGTACGAGCGTATTTATCAGCGATAAATTGCGGCTGGTCAAAGATATAAGCCATGAGAACATCAGCAGTTTCTGGTCCAACACCGTGCAAAGACAATAAGACTTTTCGCAGTGAGCTACCATATTGTTGAACAATCTTTGCGGGATTTTCCTCATGCGCCAAATACCAACTAGCTACTTCTTGAATAGCCTTACTTTTATTTTTCATAAAACCAGCAGGGCGGACAAGTTCTTCTAAGTTTTCTTTAGGTATATTCACCAGCACTTGCAAATCGTAGTTGCTAGCTGCTCTGATAAGTTGTGAAGCCCTAGTAGCGTTTAATTCAGTCGTATTTTGAATGAGAATAGCCTCAATGATGATTTGTTGCTTGGAATCAGCAGACCACCAATTCGTTGCGCCCATATGTGTTAGCATTTTTTGATAAAGATTATAAAGTGTGAGTTGCATATCATTATCCTTTGTAAACTTTTTAGTTATTCTATTTTATCAAAATACCATAGAAAAAGCCCAACTTCTGTGAGTTGAGCTTAATAGGAGTGTTTAAAATACGGATTATTTTTCGCTGATGACTAGTTCTCCGTCAACCATGTCAGCTTTAAGGTGTTTAACATCTGTGTGATCGAGATAGAAATCAGTGATTTTATCGCGGATTTCTTGTTCAATGACACGGCGGAGTGGTCGAACACCCATGGCTTCATCATAACCTTCTTCGATAAGGTGTTGTTTAGCAGCATCACTAACCACCAAATCAATGCCTTTCTTGGCAATAGTCTTGCTAACTTCGTCAAGCATTAAGTCAACAATGTCATTCAAATCTTCTTTAGTCAAGTGAGAGAATTCAATAATGCCGTTGAAACGGTTAAGAAATTCAGGGCGGAAGTATGGGGCGATACGATCCATAATTTTCTTGTCTTTATCATCTTGACCAGTCAAAGCTTCATTGCCAAATCCGGCATTAGAGGTAGCAATGATGACGGTATTTTTAAAGTTAATCGTATTACCTTGACCGTCTGTCAAACGACCATCATCCAAAACTTGGAGAAGAAGTGTGATGACTTGAGGGTCAGCTTTTTCAATTTCATCAAGAAGAATAATTGAGTATGGGTTACGACGAACACGTTCAGTAAGCGTGTTGCTATTGTCGTCGTAGCCAACATAGCCAGCAGTTGTACCGATTAATTTAGAAACGGCTGTGCGATCAGAGTATTCAGACATATCAAGGCGGATAATAGCATCTTTTGAGCCAAACATATCAAGGGCTAATTGTTTAGCAAGCTCTGTCTTACCAACGCCAGTAGGACCGACAAAGAGGAAACTACCAATTGGTCGATTACCTTCGTCAAAACCAGCACGGTTACGACGAATGGCACGTGAGACGGCTTCAACAGCCTCATCTTGTCCTATGACTTTATCTTTCAAACGGCTAGCTAATTCTTTCAAGCGTTCAATATCACTTGCTCCCATATTTGACACGGGAACACCAGTTAATCGTTCGACAGATTCTGCCACATCATTAACGGTAGCTGTAACTTTTTGCCCTTCCGTATGGTTGTCAATTTGTTTTTGCAATTCTTCGATACGAACCTTGGCATTGAGAGCTGCTTCGTAATCTTCTTTAGCCACAGCATTTTCTTGTTTTTCTTTTTGGTCTGCAATTTCCCTTTCAAGAGATTTGACATCAGTTGCAGGGTGTTGAGCAGCCAAATGAGCAGCAGTCATATCAATCAAGTCAATAGCTTTATCTGGTAAACTACGTTGTGGGATATATTGAATTGAAAAATCAACAGCGGCTTTTAACACATTATCGGGGAGAATAACGTTGTGGTGTTTTTCATATAAATCACGAATTCCCATTAAAATGTTAAAGCTATCTTGAGCAGAAGGAGCATTTACTTTAACTTCGTTGAAACGGCGAGCGAGCGCAGCATTTTTCAAAATAGTATTACGATACTCGTCTTGAGTTGTTGCACCGATAACGGTCAATTCACCACGAGAAAGTGCAGGTTTGAGAATGTCAGCTAAGCCTTTCGAACCAGAGTCGCCACCAGTTGACCCTGCGCCTAAAATTTGGTGGATTTCATCAAAGAAGAGAATGATATTACCAGCGTCTTTAACTTCTTTGACAAGGTTTTGGATATTTTCTTCAAAAGCACCACGATATTGTGTGCCAGCTTCAAGACTAGAAATATCAATAGAAATAATTTCTTTATTTTTGATAGCTGCTGGCACATCACCATTGACAATAGCTTGCGCTAAGCCTTCGACAACGGCTGTTTTACCAACACCTGCATCCCCAACAAGGACAGGATTGTTTTTAGTACGACGTGACAAGATTTCAGCAGTTTCTTGGATTTCTTTGTTACGCCCAATAACAGGGTCGAGTTCGTTAGCGCGTGCGCGTTCGGTCAAGTTTGTTCCTAATTTTGCCAAGATACCATCTTCTTTAGGAGCAGAACTAGGCGCCCCTTCTTGGTATTCCGCGTTTCCAGGGAGCTTACCTGTTTGGCGATATTGTGCAAATTCTTCAGGAGTAACTTCGCGCCCATTAATCAAATAGCGTCTGTTTTCTGAATTGTACCCGCCCATGTTACTCATAAGTTCGTTAAAAATATCATCCATATTTCCAAAAGGATTTCTTCCGTAAAAATTATTATTTGCCATAAATATTACCTCTTTTCAATCATATTTTCTAAAGTGATACTATTGTACGATTTAGTATCTGGAAGGTTAAATCTCTTTAGTCTTTACAAATCGTAGTAGAGAGGTCGCATTTAAAGAGATTTCTTAATTGTTCCTATCAATCACCTTCTGATGCTATAATATACTATTGGTCAGAAAAAGTCAAATATTTATATGCAAAAAATATGATTTTTTTAAAAGGAAGCGTTTTATACGAAGTTAAACCGATACTATAATCTGTTTTTGAATTTTCCCCATCTTTAAAGGATGTTTAAAAACATGAAAAGAATAAAATATTTCATAAAAAGTGTTGACACAAGGAGAAATATTGGATATAATGATTAAGGTTTTGTAATGAAACTGACCTAAGACAGCAGGGGAGCTGTGCTCGTAATATTCCTGCCGAGGCACAAAACGTAATGATGAAATAACGTATTTGTACTTTCGTGTCTAGGTTTAGGTGCGAATTTTTTTGTACCTAGCCCAAAAATAATTACGGAGGTAAAACTAATGAGTGAAGCAATTATTGCTAAAAAAGCTGAGCAAGTTGAAGCTGTTGCTGAAAAAATGAAAGCTGCTGCATCTATCGTTGTTGTAGATTCACGTGGTCTTACAGTTGAGCAAGATACAGTTCTTCGTCGTAATCTTCGCGAAAACGGTGTTGAATTTAAAGTTATCAAAAATTCAATTTTGACTCGTGCAGCTGAAAAAGCAGGTCTTGACGGAATGAAAGATCTTTTCGTAGGACCATCTGCAGTAGCATTTTCTAACGAAGATGTTGTTGCACCAGCAAAAGTTCTTGGTGACTTTGCTAAAGATGCTGAAGCACTTGAAATCAAAGGTGGGGCAATCGAAGGCGCTGTATCTTCAAAAGAAGAAATCGCTGCTCTTGCATCATTGCCAAACCGCGAAGGACTTCTTTCTATGCTCCTTTCTGTACTTCAAGCGCCAGTTCGCAACGTTGCACTTGCTGTCAAAGCAGTTGCAGACAACAAAGAAGACGACGCTGCTTAATGCGCATGGTAGCCTAGAGCTACAAACAATTATCTAATAAAACATTAATATTTTGGAGGAATCTACAATGGCATTGAACATTGAAAACATTATTGCTGAAATTAAAGAAGCTTCAATCCTTGAATTGAACGATCTTGTAAAAGCTATCGAAGAAGAATTTGGTGTAACTGCAGCTGCTCCTGTAGCTGTAGCTGCTGCTGGTGCTGCAGACGCTGGTGCTGCTAAAGACTCATTTGATGTTGAATTGACTTCAGCTGGTGACAAAAAAGTTGCTGTTATCAAAGCTGTACGTGAAGTTACAGGTCTTGGTCTTAAAGAAGCTAAAGCTCTTGTTGATGGTGCACCTGCTAACGTTAAAGAAGGCGTTGCTACTGCAGAAGCTGAAGAAATCAAAGCTAAACTTGAAGAAGCTGGAGCTTCAATCACTCTTAAATAATAGAGCAACTACTCAAGTAGCTTAATAAAACAGAAGCCACTGGTCAATTGACTGGTGGTTTTTTTGTTGACAATTGTGAAGTGGAAGACTAAAATTTGAGTAAGAGTACTTGCTAGGAGAAGTCAGATGAAGAGATTCTCGTTGTATGCTAGGTTGCTATATAGTGTTATATTTCTAGTAACTATCGCCTTTGTTCTACTCTCACCAGAAGAAGATGCACTTCATTTTAATAATGGTTTAATGGCTGGTAAAGAAAGTAGGGTTAATCTTTTTATTTATCCATTTCTTACTTTAATTCTTGGCGAAGCGGGAATTCTTTGGTCAAAATGGTATCGTAAAAAGACTAATCTGAGAAGTTACCCCATACTTTTAGCAAGTGAAATCAAATTTATTCAAATCTTATCATTGATCGTGTTGATTTTTATTTTAGTCATCTTACATCAAGTGTTTTAATTTTACTAAAACGATAAGAGCTTTGAAATTATCAGGACTCTTGTTTTTCTATAGTTTTATCAGTTTCTTGATAGGTGTCAGGATTGAAAAATTCTGTTAGTTTTACAATCATTTTTTTGGCTTCGCCAGCGATAACTTCGGGTCCTTCAGATTTTTCTTTACTTAACCAATGACGCAAAACATTGTAGTATCCACCGATGATAATGTCCATGGCAAAATTGATTTTTGTCACATCACCGCTGTATGCAAACCAAGGGAGAGTAATGCTGTTATAGGCTTCTTTGGCACGTCGGTTGAATTGGTGGAAGAAAAGATCAAAATGTTGGTGCTTGATTAAGATTGATAAAACGTTTCGCTTATGGTACCAAAATTCTAATGAACCAGCCACCATCACTTCGAAACTTTCAGATCGAGCGAAGTTTTGGCGTTCTTTTAGATAATCATCGATTACCTTTTCAAAATAATAATTTAAGAGTTCTTGTTTATTAGTGAAGTGACGATAAAAGGTTCTTCTTGAAACTTGGGAGATTTCGAGAATATCTTTAATCTTGATTTCTTCATAGCTTTTATCTTTCATCAGACTGATGAGAGATAAAAATAGCCTGTCTTTTGTATCCTTTATTTGCTTAACTTTACCACATACCATGATAAAATCCTTTCTTTTTGAGCAGAATGGGGAATTGGATCTGAGTATTAGTTAAGGATATTATAGCACTCTCTTTGCGATGTCGGGGAAATGAAGTTTATCCTAAAACGTCTTCTGAAAATGTAAACGTATCAAATTCATGAGATTGCCCTTTCAATTATAATGATGTAAAGACTTATTGAAAAATCTTTGGTGATATAAACAGTGTCTTTAAATTGTGTTATGATATGACGGTCAAAGGGAGAGTAAGTTATGCAGCAAAGGAAGAAAATATTTCCAGTTATGTCAATGGTTTATTTGGTAATTTATTTAGTTGCCATTATTTATAACATTGAGCACCATCAGAAACTTTTTGTTTATCTGTGGTCAGCTTTGTTTTTGGGAAATTTAGTTTATATTATTTATAGTTTGGTTAAATCGTTTCATAAATTTAATGAGTGATGATAATTGAGTACGAAAAAAGCCTTAAATAAGGCTCTTTTTTTTATGGATTGATGCTTGCCATTAGGCTATCAGCTGTTGTTTCTGGTAAAATTCGAATGCGATCTAGAGATAATAATCCATCGTTTTTATCAGCGACTCCTTCATTTGTTGTAATACCAAGCTTATAGTTGAGTTCACCAGCGAGTTGGAGAGTGGTATCAGAATAACGTCCTGCAGGATAGGCGATTGTCATGGTATCTTGTGATAAGTTGCTATCAAGGTAGCTTTTGGCATCGGACATTTCTGTTTTTTGAGTATTGTCATCACTAGCAGATAAGTCTGGATGGGTTGAAGTATGACTTTGGAAAGATATCCCTTGTTCTTTCATTTCAAGCATCTGGTCGAGACTTAAGTTAGCTGAATTTCCAATAGTACTTGTAATGACATTGTTAGTTGCTTTGGCACTGTATTTTTTCAAAATTGGAAAGGCATTATCGTAAAAATCCCATAAACTATCATCAAAAGTTAGCCAGATGATTTTTGTATTCCCGTTTGGAAGAACATTTTCTGTTAAAACTTTATATGCTTCCTCGGGAGTTAAGAAATAGTATCCTTCATCAGAAAGTCGCTTGATGTGACTTTCAAAGGTTGTCGGATCAACGATAAGGTTGGCATTTGATGCTTCTTCGGGAGCCATGATGTGAATCGCATGATACATTAAAATCGGAAGAGAAACATCAGAATCTTGCTGAACCCAGTTAACTTCGCTACTATTGTCACTAGCTTGAGTTGCTGAACTTTGCTCGGTAGAAGGAGCAGTTGACGTTTGTTGATCAGATTTTTTTGAGATTTGTTCTGTTTTTTCTGCCGATAAAATGAGATGACTTTCTTTTAAGGTAAAGAAAAGCATGGTACCAGCAATAATACAAGCTAGAAAGAGAATAATGTTGACAAGTATCATTGGTTTTTTACTTGTTTTCTCGTGTTTGTGTCGTTTTTTCATGAAAATCTCCCCTGAAGACAAAAATCTAATTTTATTGTACCACTTTTTTAGTACAAATGAAAGGATGTACCTTAAATTAGGAAAAGAGTTTTAGAGTTCGTTATTTTTCTGTAAATTCTGAATAATTTTATGGTATAATGTAGAAAAAGTTTTTATTTTAGGAAGTGCTGGTTGAAAAAATCACTTTTCCGTTCGAAAATTACTTACTAAGGAGAAAAAAATGTCAATAAAAATTGCTTTGCTCGGTTTTGGTACAGTTGCTAGTGGTGTTCCTTCCCTTTTGAAAGAAAATCATTCAAAAATTACGGAAGCAGCTCATGACACGATTGAAATCGCTAAGGTTCTTGTCAAAGACGATGATGAAAAAAAACGTTTGTTGGCTGCCAGAAATGATTATAATTTTGTTACAAACGTTGATGAGATTTTAAGTGATGATAGCATTGATATTGTTATTGAATTGATGGGACGTATAGAACCAGCTCGTACTTTCATCACAAAAGCTTTAGAAGCAGGTAAAAATGTTGTTTCAGCGAATAAAGATTTGATTGCTACTCATGGTAAAGAATTGATTGCTCTTGCTAAAGACAAAGGTGTTGCTTTTTACTATGAAGCAGCGGTAGCTGGTGGTATTCCAATCCTTCGTACACTTGCAAACTCACTCACTTCTGATAAAGTGACTCGTATTTTGGGTGTTCTTAACGGTACTTCAAACTTCATGATGACTAAGATGGTTGATGAAGGTTGGACTTATGATGATGCTCTAAAGACTGCTCAAGAACTTGGTTATGCTGAAAGTGACCCAACAAATGACGTTGAAGGTATCGATGCTGCTTATAAAGCTGTCATCTTGAGTCAATTTGGATTTGGTATGACAATTGATTTTGATGATGTTGCCCATAAAGGTATCACAACAATCACACCAGATGATGTGGCTGTGGCTCAAAAACTTGGTTATGTGATTAAACTTGTCGGTGATGTCCGTGAAGTTGAATCAGGTATTTCAGCAGAAGTGTCACCAACATTCTTGCCAAAAGCTCACCCACTTGCTAGTGTAAATGACGTTATGAATGCTGTCTTTGTTGAATCTATTGGTATCGGTGAGTCAATGTATTATGGACCAGGTGCTGGTCAAAAACCAACAGCAACTTCTGTAACGGCTGATATTATCCGCATTTGCCGTCGTATTAAAGATGGTAATGTTGGTAAATCATTTAACGAATTTGCTCGTGAAACAAAAATAGCAAATCCTTCAGATGTAACAAGCCATTATTACTTTGCAATCAATACACCTGATAAAAAAGGTCAATTGCTTCGTTTAGCTGAAATCTTCAATTCTGAAAATATTTCATTTGAACAAGTGCTTCAACAAAAAGCAAACGGTACTCGTGCGCGTGTGGTTATCATTACTCACTCAATGAGTAAGACACAATTGGCTGCTGTTACTGAAAAATTGGAAGCTGTAGAAGATTTCAAAGTTTTAAATACCCTTAAAGTATTGGGTGAATAAGGAACGATAAGTTTAAAGGTGAAAGGAAGGCTCATTTTTGAGCGATTATAGTGATATGAAAATTACAGTACCAGCAACCTCTGCTAATGTTGGACCTGGATTTGATTCTGTCGGTGTTGCGGTTTCTAAGTATTTGACAATCGAGGTTTTAGAAGTCGCTGATAAATGGGAAGTTTTGCATGATTTGGGTGATGTTCCAAGTGATGAAACGAACCTTTTGATCACGACAGCTTTGCAAGTCAAATCAGATTTAAAACCACATCGTATTAAGATGATTTCAGATATTCCTTTGGCACGTGGTTTAGGGTCATCATCTTCAGTTATTGTGGCAGGTATTGAGTTAGCCAATCAATTGGCTGACTTGAACTTGTCAGATGATGAAAAGCTTACGCTAGCAACTAAGATCGAAGGTCACCCAGATAATGTAGCACCTGCTATTTTTGGAAATCTTGTGGTGTCATCATACGTTGATGGAAAAGTAAATAGTGCTGTTGCGACTTTCCCAGAGGCATCATTTGTAGCTTTTATTCCAAATTATGAATTAAAGACAAGTGATAGTCGTAATGTGCTTCCTGTTCAATTTTCATACAAGGAAGCTGTAGCTGCCTCGTCTATTGCCAATGTTGCTATCGCAGCTCTTTTGACAGGTGATTTGGAAAAAGCTGGAAAAGCGATTGAAGCAGATCTTTTCCATGAACGTTTCCGTCAAAAACTAGTAAAGGAATTTGTTCAGATTAAAGAAAAAGCGCATCAAGCGGGTGCTTATGCGACTTACCTTTCTGGTGCTGGACCAACAGTTATGGTTTTAGCTCCAAAAGAGCAAGAAAGTAAGGTTTTAGAGGCTGTTCACTCACTCGGCTTGGACGGTGAAGTGGTTGCTTTACACGTAGATACTAAAGGAGTTTTTGTTGAAAAAGACTAATTTAGGTTTTCTGCTCGGATTAGTAACTTATATTTTGTGGGGCTTTTTGTCCCTTTATTGGAAATTACTTTCAGGTGTTAGTTCATATAACACCTTTTCTTATCGTATCATTTTCACAGTTGTTACCATGTTACTTTATATGCTGATATCTCGGAATCATAGGCGTTATCTGAGTGAGATTGGTAGTTTGATAGCTGATAGGAAGAAATTATTCATGATGGTTCTAGCAAGCCTTTTGATTGCTATTAATTGGCTGACTTACATCTATGCAGTGGCGCATGGTCAAGCAACTCAGGCGAGTTTTGGTTATTATATTATGCCGCTTGTTTCCATTTTACTTGCTGTGATTTTTTTGCACGAAAGTTTAAGTTCTTGGATGCTTTTAGCAATTGCTATTGCAGGATTCGGGGTTGGAATGCTTGCTTTTGACACAGGTCAAGTGCCACTAGTTTCGATTGTTTTAGCCTTATCTTTTGGCTTATATGGCTTGGTTAAGAAAAATGTTCGACTATCCAGTGATGTTGCTATGCTAGTTGAAAGTAGTCTAGTTATGCCTTTTGTCATCATTTATTTGATTGCTTTTAGTAAGGAAAGCATGCTTGATTATACTTTGCTGGAGAATGTTTTGTTGGTAATTTCTGGTGTGGTGACGGCAATTCCTTTGCTTTTATTTGCAGAGGCAGTTAAGCGAGCACCTTTAAATATTATTGGGTTTATCCAATACATTAACCCGACGATTCAGTTGATTATTGCGGTTCTTATTTTTAAAGAAACAATAGCTGTAGGACAATTAAAAGGATTTATCTTTATCTGGATTGCCATTGCTGTCTTTATTTTAGGACAAATTATTGTAATGCGTAAAAATAAGTAGTTTGGAGCTGACATGCACAAAAAAACTGTTGTTGATTTTAAGGAATTAGGGCAACGTTTGATTTTTGAAAATCCCTTGACTGAACTTTCTGCTAAGTCGGTAAGGGAAGTTAAAGACACTTTGCAAGAGGTAGAGAATTACCAAAAGCAAGGATATTATGTCATTGGTTACGTGAGTTATGAAGCCGCTAAAGCCTTTGATGAGAAATTTTCGGTCAAATCTTCCCCTCTTTCTGGTGAATATTTGGCATATTTTACGGTTCATCAAGAAGTTAAAAAAGAGCCTTTCCCGTGTCAATCTCAAAAAAATATTCAATTGCCAAAATAATGGTAATCAAGAACGAGTAAAGGCGATTATGAAAGAGCTATTGCTAGGATTAAAGAAGAAATTAGTCAAGGAAATACCTACCAAGTTAACTACACTTTGCAGTTATCTAGTCTGCTTGAGGAAGATGCTTTTACTTTATATAATCACTTAGTCATTGCCCAAGAAGCAGCCTACAACTGCTATATCCAGCACGATGATTTTGCTATTTTGTCTGTTAGTCCAGAGCTGTTTTTTAAGAAAAAAGGAAATCGTTTGATAACGCGTCCGATGAAGGGAACGATTACTCGCGGTTACAGCACTAAAGAAGATTTGGAAAATAAAATCTGGCTGGCAAATGATAGTAAAAATCGTGCTGAAAACATGATTGTTGATTTGCTACGTAAGGATATGGGGAGCATTTCAGAAATCGGTAGCGTTAAGGTAACAAAACTTTGTGAGGTTGAACAATACTCAACGGTTTGGCAAATGACCTCAACCATTGAAAGTCAGTTGCAATCAGATAAAAGTCTTTTAGATATTTTTTCTGCCCTTTTTCACTGTGGGTCAATTATCGGAGCTCCAAAGATTGCGACAATGGCGATTATCAATCAGTTAGAAAAGCAACCTCGAGGCGTTTATTGTGGGATGATTGGGATTTGTCTGCTGAATGGAGATGCTATCTTTAATATCGGTATCTGTACCATTCAAAAACTAGGTAATCAGGCTATTTATGGGGCTGGTGGCGGCATTACTTGGGGAGTGCTTGTGATGATGAGTATAAAGAGGCTTGTGATAAGGCTGCGGTTTTATATCGCAATCAACTTGACTTTGACATACTCACAATCGCTAGGGTATCTCATAAGCAAGTGGTGGATTTAGATGAACACATCAAGCGTTTAAAAGAGTCGGTAAGGTATTTTGCTTACCCGTTCTCAAAATAAGATTTTTTAGCAAAGCTGTCTAAGCAGCTTGAGGAGTTAGATGATGCTGACTATCGTTTGCGAATTTTAGTGAAGCAAACTGGTGCTATTCAGTTCCAGCTAGCATAACTTAGAGACCTGCCAGAAAATTATCTGAAAGCTGAGCTGGTTCATCGCAGTGAGTCAATTGACAGTCCGTTTACTTATTTTAAGACGACCTATCGTCTGCATTTACAAAGTTTATCTGGTGAGTCTATCTTTATTTCTAATAAGGGTTATCTGCAGGAAACGACTATTAGTAATCTCATTTTAGAAATTGATGGGAAATGGTATACGCCCTCGGTTGATGTGGGTATTTTAGATGGCATTTGCAGGCAAAAATTAATCAAGGAAGGTCGCATGTTTGAAGCATATTTGACAAAAGATGATTTAAAGAAAGCTAATCACGTTTATGCTTGTAATAGTGTTCGTGGCGTTTATGAAATCACTTTGAATAAATAGCAAAGCTTCTTTTAGAAATCGTTTCTATCGACTTTCCTTGTGCTATAATAGAAGTGTTATTGTAATTTTATAAGAGAAAGGTATATGCGCTAAAAGCTTATCATTGAAAAATTTCGAGGTAAATGTCTCAATCTTATTTTTAATGTCAGCAACTTTTGGTCATAGTAGGACATTCATCAAATGAATTATCAAGAAGCTTTAGATTGGATTCGTGGCAAGTTAAAATTTGGAATCAAGCCTGGATTAGAGCGAATGGCTTGGATGCTTGAAGAACTTGATAATCCTCAGGAAAAGCTTGCCGCTGTCCACGTTGTTGGGACAAATGGTAAAGGATCAGTTACCAGCTATTTACAACACATTTTCTCACTAGCTGGTTATGAAGTTGGGATATTTACGTCACCATATATTGTTGATTTTCGCGAACGTATTAGCTTAAATGGGCAAATGATTTCTGAGGCTGATTTTCTTAAATTGGTGGAGCGCGTTCGCCCTGTTGTGGAGCGTTTATCTGTTGAAACTGACTTAGAACCAGCTACAGAATTTGAAGTTATTACTATTTTAATGTTTGAATATTTTGGGCACATGCACCCAGTTGACATCGCGATTATCGAGGCTGGAATGGGTGGCCTTTACGACTCAACCAATGTTTTCAAAGCCTTAGCGGTTCTTTGCCCATCAATTGGCTTAGATCATCAGAATATTCTTGGGCAGACTTATGCGGAAATAGCTGCGCAAAAAGCAGGGGTTTTAAAAGAAGGAGTTCCATTTATCTTTGCGACTGAGCGTGATGATGTTCGTCAAGTTTTCACTGAGAAGGCAAAAACATGTCATAGCAGCCTTTATGAGTTTGGTAAGGATTTTTCTGCTTCAGAAAATGAAAACGGTTTTGATTATCGTGGTAAAGAAATACTCAATCAAGTTAACTTAGCCATGCCTGGAAAACACCAGATTAGTAATGCAAGTCTAGCGATTACGGCGGCTCTTCAGTTGCGTGAACGTTATCCAAAAGTGACTACGGAAATCATCAAGACTGGTCTAGCTAATACACATTGGGTAGGTCGTACAGAATTAGTCTATCCAAATGTTATGATTGACGGGGCGCATAACAACGAAAGTGTTCAAGCACTGGTTAGTGTTATGCAAAAGTACAAAGATAAGCATTTGCATATTTTATTTGCGGCCATTGACACCAAGCCAATTGATTCAATGCTTGAGTTACTTAGTCAGCTAGCTGATGTGGATGTGACAACTTTTGTTTATCACAATGCACTGCCTTTGGAAAAATACCCAAGCCAATACTATAAAGTAGCCAATTGGCAAGATTGGCTTAAGCAGATTGATTTAGATAGTCAGGATGATTTTTATCTTATTACTGGCTCACTTTACTTTATTTCACAAGTGCGTCCTGTACTTTTGTCAAGACAGCAAAATTAAGCTATAATAGAAAAAATAAAAAGATTGGAAAATAAAATGGCAAATCAAGAAAAACTCGAAGCAGCAGTTTACCAACTCTTAGAAGCTCTAGGAGAAGATCCAAGACGTGAGGGCTTACTAGATACGCCTAAACGTGTTGCAAAAATGTATCAAGAGATGTTTTCAGGCTTGAATGAAGATCCTAAAGATCAATTTACAGCTGTGTTTACCGAAAATCATGATGAGGCTGTTCTCGTCAAAGATATTTCGTTTTACTCAATGTGTGAGCACCACTTGGTTCCTTTTTATGGAAAAGCTCATGTTGCTTATTTGCCAAGTGCTGGTCGCGTAACAGGTCTTAGTAAATTAGCCCGTGCTGTTGAGGTAGCAAGTAAACGTCCACAGTTGCAAGAACGTTTGACTGACCAAGTGGCTACAGCATTGGAAGAAGCTCTTCATCCAAAAGGCATTTTTGTCATGATTGAAGCAGAGCACATGTGCATGACTATGCGTGGTATTAAAAAACCAGGAAGCAAAACGGTGACAACTGTCGCTAAAGGGATTTTTAAAGAAGACCATGAAGAACGTAAGGAAATCCTATCTTTGATTTTAGGAAAATAATTTCTTAAGGTATTGAATTGCTAAGGAGATCATAATGAAAATCGGTAAACATGACATTGATGGCAAAGCTTGTATCATGGGAGTTTTAAATGTTACCCCTGACTCTTTCTCTGATGGTGGTTCCTACACATCAGTTGAGAAAGCGCTTGAGCAAGCAGATAAAATGATTACTGAAGGGGCAAAAATTATCGATGTTGGTGGTGAATCAACTCGACCAGGTTATACTTTTGTTGAGGCAGCAGATGAAATCAATCGTGTCGTACCAGTCATCAAAGCTCTCAAAGAGAAATTTGATGTTTTGGTCAGCATCGATACCTATAAAACAGAAACTGCGCGTGCTGCCTTAGAAGCAGGTGCAGATATCTTGAATGATGTTTGGGCAGGACTTTACGATGGGGAAATGCTTGCGCTTGCTGCTGAAAAAAACGTGCCAATTATTTTGATGCACAATCAAAAAGAAGAAAAGTATGACAATATTACTAAGGAAGTTTGTGACTTTTTAGTAGAACGTGCTAAAGCAGCTTTGGATGCAGGGGTTGCTAAAGAAAACATCTGGATTGATCCAGGATTTGGTTTTGCTAAAAATGAAGCACAAAACATTGAACTTTTGCAAGGCTTGGATGCTGTTTGTCAGCTTGGATACCCAGTTCTTTTTGGTATTTCCCGTAAACGCACAGTAGATTATCTACTAGGTGGCGGGACAGCAGCTCTTGAGCGTGATATGGGAACAGCGGCATTGTCAGCTTGGGCAATTACTAAAGGTTGTCAAATCGTCCGCGTGCATAATGTTGATCTCAATCGCGATATTGTTAAAGTGATTAGCCAACTCGTTTGAAAGGAGTAAGAGGAGAAGAAAGAGTTTGAGAAAAGTATCTCAGACTTTCTTCTTTGTTACCAATAATATGGATAAAATTCATTTAAAAGGATGCCGTTTTTATGGTTACCATGGTGCTTTTGTAGAAGAGCAAACATTAGGGCAAATTTTTGTTGTGGATTGCACCTTGTCGGTTGATTTGACAAAAGCCTCATACTCAGACCGTTTAGAAGATACTGTTCATTATGGTTTAGTTTTTGAAGCTATCAAAAAACAAGTTGAAGAAAATAAATACATTTTGATTGAACGTCTAGCTGGGGCAATTTGCCAGGACATTTTTGAGCAGTTTCTGCCAGTTCAAGCAATTACTTTAAAAATTTCCAAGGAAAATCCACCTATTAATGGGCATTATGATTCTGTTGGTATTGAGCTAGAACGGGAGAGAGTATGATTAGCGTTTATTTAAGTTTAGGCAGTAATATTGGTGATAAAAAAGCCTATCTTGAAGCGGCTCTTGAACGTCTAAATCAACTGCCACAAACATCGCTTGCTGCTGTTTCCTCATTTTATGAAACAGCAGCTTGGGGTAAGACGGACCAAGCTGATTTTTTGAACATTTGTTGTCAATTAAAAACAGAATTAGCTGCTCAGCAATTATTGATAGAGTGTCAACAAATCGAGAAGAATTTGCACCGTGTTCGCTATGAACATTGGGGACCTCGTACAATTGATATTGATATTCTTTTGTATGGCAGCGAGCATATCGTAACAGAAAGCCTTAAGGTGCCGCATCCCTACATGACAGAGCGTGCTTTTGTCCTTGTACCGCTTTTTGAGATTGCTCCGTCACTTGAAATTTGTGGTCATTCTATTACATCTTATTTAAAAACATTAAATCTTGAAGAAGTGCGAAAACTTCAGTCGTAAATATCGTCAAAAGCTGATTTTTTTGTTATAATTAAGGTCGGTTTTATGCCGATTTTTTAGCAGCTTAGTTGCTAATAAAATCATTTGATCATAAATGAGCTAATAGTATTGGTAAGGGTATTAGTTGATTTTAATCGAACGATGACTACAATTTTGATTAATAGTTTTAGAGTTGGAAGAAAATGTTAGAATTTTTATATGATGAATTAAAAGGGATTGATATTCGAGTTAACGAACCCTTAAAAAAATATACTTACACGAAAGTGGGAGGTCCAGCGGACTATCTCGCTTTTCCACGTAATCGATATGAATTGATTCGTATTGTTGAATTTGCTAATAAAAATAATATTCCATGGATGGTGCTTGGAAATGCTAGTAACATCATTGTTCGTGATGGCGGTATCCGTGGTTTTGTTATCATGTTTGACAAATTAAATACAGTCACAGTTAACGGCTATGTGATTGAAGCAGAAGCTGGTGCTAACTTGGTGGAGACAACCCGTATTGCTAAATATCACAGTTTAACAGGTTTTGAATTTGCTTGTGGTATCCCAGGTAGCATTGGTGGTGCAGTCTTCATGAATGCAGGTGCTTATGGCGGAGAAATTTCACATGTCTTGGTATCAGCTCAAGTTCTTACCAAAGAAGGTAAAGTTAAGACAATTGAAGCTCGTGATATGAAGTTTGGTTACCGTCATTCAGCGGTTCAAGATAGCGGTGATATTGTTATTTCAGCAAAATTTGCCCTTAAACCAGGCGACTATGTCTTGATTGAGCAAGAAATGGCACGTTTAACTCACTTACGTGAATTAAAACAACCCCTTGAATACCCATCATGTGGGTCTGTCTTCAAACGTCCAGTCGGACACTTTGCTGGGCAATTAATCACAGAAGCAAACCTTAAAGGACACCGTATTGGTGGCGTTGAAGTTAGTAAAAAACACGCAGGCTTTATGGTAAATGTCGCTGATAGTACAGCTCAAGATTATGAAGATCTGATTGCTTACGTTATTGACACAGTTGAGAAAAATTCAGGCGTTCGTTTAGAGCGGGAAGTTCGCATTATCGGCGAGAAAAAAGATTAAAGAAGCTTCATGGAGGTTTTATGAGAATTGACTAATCCAATTATTGCATTTAAAAACGTATCAAAAGTATTTGAAGATAACGGTACAGTTGTTTTAAAGGATATTAACTTTGAGTTAGAAGAAGGAAAATTTTATACCCTTCTTGGTGCTTCAGGTTCCGGAAAATCAACCATTTTAAATATCATTGCTGGTCTGTTACAACCAACTACAGGTGATGTTTTTCTTGATGGAGAGCGTATCAATGATATTCCAATCAATAAACGTGATGTTCATACCGTTTTTCAAAATTATGCCCTTTTCCCCCACATGAATGTCTTTGAAAATGTCGCTTTTCCTCTAAAATTAAAAAAAGTCGACAAAAAAGAAATTGAACGACGAGTGGAAGAAGCTCTTAAAATGGTACGTTTGGCTGGTTTTGAGAAGCGCCAGATTCAAAAGTTATCTGGTGGTCAGCGTCAGCGTGTCGCGATTGCGCGTGCTATCATCAATGAACCTCGCGTGGTTTTGCTTGATGAACCTTTATCAGCCTTGGATTTGAAGTTGCGTACAGAGATGCAATACGAACTTCGTGAATTGCAACAACGTCTTGGTATTACTTTTGTTTTCGTCACTCACGACCAAGAAGAAGCTTTGGCAATGTCAGACTGGATTTTCGTTATGAATGATGGTGAAATCGTCCAATCAGGTACACCAGTAGATATTTATGACGAGCCAATTAACAATTTTGTGGCAACCTTCATCGGTGAGTCTAATATCATTCCTGGTAAGATGATTGAAGACTATTTGGTTGAGTTTAATGGCAAACGTTTTGAAGCGGTTGATGGTGGTATGCGTCCAAATGAAGCGGTTGAAGTGGTTATTCGTCCAGAAGATCTACAAATCACAATGCCTGAAGAAGGTAAATTACGTGTGAAAGTTGATACCCAACTTTTCCGTGGGGTACACTATGAAATCATTGCTCATGATGAGCTTGGCAACGAATGGTTGATTCACTCAACACGTAAAGCCATCGAAGGGGAAGTCATTGGACTTGATTTTACACCTGAAGATATTCATATCATGCGCTTGAATGAAACAGAAGAAGAATTCGATGCGCGTATTGAAGAATACGTTGAAATGGAAGAGCATGAAGAAGGTTTAATTCATGCCATCGAGGAGGAGCGCAATGAAGAAAAATAATTTCTTCTCGATTCCATATATTTTATGGTTGTTACTGTTTGTCATTGCTCCCGTCATTTTGATTTTATGGCAGTCTTTCTTTGATATCCAAGGGAATTTTACCTTGGATAATTACAAGACGTTCTTTAGTTCTTGGACTTATCTTCGAATGAGTTTTAACTCAGTTTTGTATGCTGCCATCATTACCCTAGTTACTTTGTTGATTTCTTACCCGACAGCTTATTTTTTGACACAGCTTAAGCACAAGCAGTTGTGGTTGATGCTTGTGGTTTTACCAACTTGGATCAATCTGTTATTAAAAGCTTACGCTTTTATGGGGATTTTTGGTCAACACGGTGGCGTTAACGCCTTCTTATCATTTGTCGGTATTGGTCCAAAACAAATTTTATTTACAGATTTTTCATTTATTTTTGTTGCATCTTACATTGAAATTCCATTTATGATTTTACCAATTTTCAATGCTCTTGATGATATTGATACCAATCTCATCAATGCGAGTCACGATTTAGGCGGAAATAGCTTCCAAACCTTTACAAAGGTTGTCTTTCCTTTATCACTAAATGGTGTGAGAAGTGGGGTACAATCAGTCTTTATCCCAAGCCTTAGCTTGTTTATGTTGACTCGTTTGATTGGTGGTAACCGTGTAATTACACTGGGGACAGCAATTGAGCAGCACTTCTTGACAACACAAAACTGGGGAATGGGTTCAACCATCGGTGTGATTTTAATCATGGCAATGCTTGTGATTATGTGGATGACTAAGGAGAGACAAAAATGAAAAAATTTGCGAATTTATATCTAGCTTTAGTCTTTGTTATTCTCTATATTCCAATCGCTTATCTGATTTTCTATTCATTTAATCAAGGCGGTGATATGAATGGCTTCACTGGATTTACCCTAGAACACTATTCAGAAATGTTTGCGGATAGTCGCTTGATGCTTATTCTGATTCAGACATTCTTCTTAGCCTTTTTAAGTTCAATTTTGGCGACAGTGATTGGGACTTTTGGAGCTATTTTCATCTATCAAGCTCGTCGTAAGCACCAACAATCTATTTTATCGATGAATAATATTTTGATGGTGGCACCTGATGTTATGATTGGTGCAAGCTTTTTGATTCTTTTTACGCGCTTGGCAGATATTTTCCATTTTAATCTTGGATTTATGACAGTTTTGCTTAGTCATATTGCCTTTTCAATTCCAATTGTGGTGCTTATGGTCTTGCCACGACTTAAGGAAATGAATGATGATATGATTAATGCAGCTTATGATTTGGGTGCAACGCCATGGCAAATGTTAAAAGAAGTCATGCTGCCATATTTAACACCTGGCATCATTTCAGGCTTCTTTATGGCGTTCACTTATTCCCTTGATGACTTTGCGGTAACTTTCTTTGTTACAGGAAATGGTTTCTCAACTCTTTCTGTTGAAATTTACTCACGTGCAAGACGTGGAATCTCACTTGAGATTAACGCTCTTTCAACCATTGTCTTCATCTTCAGTATCTTGCTGGTAATTGGTTATTACTTTATTTCACAAGATAAGAAGGGAGAAAACAATGCGTAAATTATACACATTTTTCCTAGGGCTTGTTGCGGTAACCTTGATTCTATTTGGTGTTTCAGTTTATATGCAAAAAATATCAAGTTCATCAAGTCAATCTGATAAATTAGTCATTTACAACTGGGGTGATTATATTGACCCAGAAATAATTAAAAAATTCACTAAAGAAACAGGTATCGAGGTTCAGTACGAAACCTTTGATTCTAATGAGTCTATGTATACCAAGATTAAGCAGGGTGGAACAACTTACGACATCACCGTGCCGTCAGATTACATGATTGATAAGATGAGAAAAGAACATTTGCTCATCAAATTAGATAAATCTCAAATCAAAGGCTTAGATAACATCGGTTCAAAATTCATGGGCATGAGTTTTGACAAGCATAATGATTATTCAGTCCCATATTTCTGGGGAACACTTGGTATCGTCTATAATGATACTATGGTTGATAAAGCGCCAGAACATTGGTCAGACTTATGGAAACAAGAATACAAGAATGACATCATGCTGGTTGATGGTGCTCGTGAAGCAATGGGAATTGGTCTTGGAACTCTTGGCTACAGCCTAAATAGCAAATCGATGACTGAGCTAAATGCCGCTTCAAAGAAACTTGATGACCTAACACCAAATATCAAAGCCATTGTCGGTGACGAGATGAAAGGTTACATGATTAATGATGATGCTGCGATTGGAGTCACATTCTCAGGTGAAGCTAGTGAGATGCTTAATTCAAATGAACACCTTCACTACGTGGTACCTAGCGAAGGGTCTAACCTTTGGTTTGACAACTTAGTGATTCCAAAAACAGCTAAGCACATTAAAGAAGCTTACGCTTTTATCAACTTCATGTTGCAGCCTGAAAACGCTGCGCAAAATGCAGAATACATCGGTTATGCCACACCAAATACAGAAGCTAAGAAACTTTTGCCAAATGACATTAAAGAAAATAAAGCTTTCTATCCATCTGAAGAAACCTTTAACCATTTGGAAGTTTATGATAACCTTGGCCAAAAATGGCTTGGTATTTATAACGATTTATACTTACAATTTAAAATGTATCACAAATGATATCAAAAGAGTTTGGAAGAATTTCCGAACTCTTTTTAAATATGCTCGAAATTAGCTTTAAGATTTGATAGAATAGTAGTGGGTTATTTTTTGAAAAATAGTTGAAACTAATATGATATTTTCAATTTGATTAGATCGGAGTTTTAAATGGAAAGTTATCGTAGAGAGTACGAATTTTCGTTATCCTCAATCCTTAGCTTTGTGTGGCGTGGTGTTATTGTAGGGTGTGTTTCCGGAAGCATGGTCAGTCTTTTTCGACTCTTGATTGCTAAGATTTTCGCGCAAGTGGTCAAGTGTTATCAACTCTCGCATGAAAATCCAGCTTTACTAGGTTTGATTTTACTAGTGAGTGTGATTGTTGTCATTGCTATTGGATTTTTGGTTAAATCTGATCCAGATATTAAAGGCTCTGGGATTCCTCACGTCGAAGGAGAGTTGAAAGGCTTACTTCATCCTGATTGGTGGTCTGTTCTTTGGAAAAAATTCATTGGCGGTGTCCTAGCCATTTCAATGGGATTCATGCTAGGGCGTGAAGGCCCAAGTATTCAACTTGGGGCAATGGCCGGAAAAGGTGTAGCGAAATCATTGAAAGCACAGCGCATGGAACAACGTGTCTTGATTGCTAGTGGTGCAGCAGCAGGTTTGTCAGCTGCCTTTAATGCTCCAATTGCAGGTCTTCTTTTTGTTGTTGAAGAAATTTATCATCATTTTTCGCGTTTGGTTTGGATTTCAGCGCTGGTTGCGAGCTTGGTTGCCAATTTTATTTCGTTAAATATCTTTGGTTTGACTCCTGTGCTTGCCATGCCAAGTGATCTTGTTATTTTGCCTTTACATCATTATTGGATGCTTTTGCCTTTAGGAGCATTTTTAGGCATAATGGGTTATCTTTACGAAAAAGTAACCTTGAATGCGAATCTATTTTATGACTTCTTAGGCAAAATTTGTCACGTTCCCAATTATTTTTATGGTATTTTTGTGGCTATCTTGATTCTGCCAATTGGTTATTTCTACCCTCAATTATTAGGTGGCGGAAATGGCTTGATTACATCATTGTCAACTAGTCATTTGACTTTTGCAGTGGTTTGCTTGTACTTTCTTATCCGCTTTATTTGGAGTACGTTTAGTTATGCCAGTGGTTTACCGGGTGGGATTTTCCTTCCGATTTTGACTTTGGGGTCGTTATTAGGTTTTGGTTTTGGTCTAGGCATGCACCAAATTGGCTTTATCAGTACATCTGTCCTTGTTAATTTTCTCGTTCTTGGTATGGCTGGTTATTTTGGGGCTATTTCAAAAGCTCCGCTGACTGCCATTATTTTGGTAACAGAAATGGTAGGAGATTTCCGACAACTGATGACTATTGCAGTCGTTACTTTGGTAGCTTACATTGTAATGGATCTTCTAAAAGGTGAGCCAATCTATGAGGCGATGTTGGCAAATTTATCCATTACAAAAGACCGCGAAGTTATTGAACCAACGCTTATTGAGTTAACCGTGTCAGATAAAATCGCTGGCAAACGTGTTCGTGATTTGACTCTTCCTAAAAACGTTTTGATTACAACTCAGATTCATCGCAAGAAATCAGAAGTGGTTTGCGGAAGCACTGTTTTAAATGCTGGTGATACAATTTTCTTGGTGGTTAATGAACCAGAAATTGGAAAAATTCGCAAATTATTGATGTAAATATGTTAATAAAATATTTTTGTATCCCTTTTCATTTTAAGGGGATTTTTGGTAAAATTGATACAGTAAGAGGATTGTTACTGGTTAAGCAGGCAAAACCTAGTGTGCATAGGAAGCATTTGTGCGTAAAAACACAGTGCCTTTTGAGTACGCTAGTTTTGCCTTTTCTTTCTGAATTTTTTTGAGGGAGTAGTAGATAATGAGGATAGATAAAGTCTATAATAACAATCTTGTTTTGGCTAAGGGGGAGGGAGAAGAGATCATCGTCATGGGGAGAGGACTTGGTTTTCAAAAGAAGTCAGGTGACGAGATTGATACTTCTTTAGTTGAAAAAACATTCGTTATGCAAGATAGCTCTACTACACATGAGTTGATGCGTGTTTATATCGACTTGTCACCAGTAGAGATAGAGGTTGTTCTTGATATTATCAAACATAGTCAAGAAGTAATAGAAACTAATTTTGACACAGCATTTTACATTACTCTTGCAGATCATTTGCATTACATACTTCAGCGAAGTCGTGAGAACATCATTGTGCAAAATCCTTTGTCTTGGGAGATTCGTAAATTTTTTTCAAAGAAGTATCAGCTTGGTCGTGATTCCCTTAAGATTGTCTTTGAAAAGCTAGGTGTTATTCTGCCTGATGATGAAGTTTCACCAATTGCACTGCATTTTATTAATGCTCAGAAAGACTCTGGTCTGGTTAAGCAAAGCTATCAAATTTCAAAGATTGTGACAGATATTTTAGGGATTGTTCGTTTGTCTTACAGAAACGTTTTCTGATGAAGATTCTGTCAGCTATAATCGTTTTGTGACTCATATTCAGTATTTTGCGCAACGTGTCGTCAATGGAGTGGTGTAAGGTAAAAATGACTGTTTTTTGTATGAACAAGTGAAGCTGAATTACCCAAAAGCTTTTTCTTGCTCTGAAAAAATCAAGAATTATATCGAAAGCTCACACAATTTTCCAATGAGTCGAGATGAATAAGTCTATATCACCATTCACATTCAACGACTGGAAACAAGTAGTAATTAATCATTAAGAATCTTCTCGACTAAGGTCGGGAGGATTTTTTTAATAAAAATCTTGTGTGAAATTTTTTTGAAAACTTTTGAAAGGTGTTATAATTTCAAGTTTTGAAAGGTGGTCAGCTTTCAGAGATAAATGAAAATGTCAAAAATTGTAAAAAATATCATAAAAGCGCTTTCAAAAAATGTATGCGCACGCTATACCAAGAATTGTTAAAAGGATTGTTACTGATAAGTAGGTAAAACCTAAATAAATACAAGATAGTTTTGGCGTTAGCGCAGATATTGGCGTAGAAAATTGTTTAGTATTTATTTAGATTTTTTCTGTTGTTAGGAAAGAACATTAAGAAAGGAGCCAACTTATGGCTAAAGATTATACTGAATTGGCACAAGATATTGTTGCTCACGTTGGTGGAAAAGACAATATCCTCAAATTAGTTCACTGTGTGACTCGCTTACGTTTCACCTTGAAGGATGAAAGTAAAGCAGATGACGATTATCTCAAACAACGAGATGGTATTGTGACAGTAGTCAAAGCAGGTGGACAATACCAAGTGGTTATTGGAAACCATGTTCCAGATGTCTATGACACTGTTTTAAAAGTTGCCGTTATCCAAGGTGAAGGTGGTATTGATGTTAACGAAGGAGATGTTCCTCAAGGAAATCTCTTCGACTAATTCATTGCTTAGGTTTCTGGACTTTTCCAACCAATGCTAGGAGCTCTTTCTGCTGCTGGTATGATTAAAGGTTTGGTAGCCATTTTAGCAGCAGTAGGAGTGAAGGAAACAAGTGGTCTTTATGTTATTTTAAATGCCGCTGGTGTTAGCTTCTTCCAATTCTTGCCGGTTATCTTGGCATTAACAGCAGCAAAACGTTTCAAAATGGAACAATTCAATGCTTTAGCACTAAGCTTTGCTTTGATTTATCCAAATATTGCAGCAAGTTTCGCAAATGGAAATGTTGATTTCTTAGGACTTCCAGTTATCTTCCCATCATCAAGTTACCTTCAAACAGTTCTTCCAATTATCTTAACAGTTTGAGTTGGTTCAAAAATTGAAAAATTCTTCAAGAAAATCATTCCTGATGTGGTTAAAGTCTTCGTTGTACTATTCTTTGTTATCTTAATCACTGTTCCACTTGCTTATTTGGCAATTGGTCCTGTTATGAACTGGGCATCTAACCCTATCGGTGTTATCTTCACTAATATTTATCGCTTTAGTCTAATTGTCTTTAGTATTTTACTTGGTGCTTTGTGGCAAGTCCTTGTTATGCTTGGTCTTCATTGGGGTCTTGTTCCAATTGCAATTTTGGACTTCTCTACAAAAGGTTAGAGTACATTACTTGTCGGATCAACAGCTATCTGTTTTGCTGAAGCAGATGCCCTTCTCAACATTTTCCTTCGCACAAAAGAAGATAAAGTTAAACAATTGACTATTCTAGCTTTTATCTCAGCTCTCTTTTGGGTTACTGAACCAGTTATTTATGGTATTACACTTCCAATGTGCACACCATTTATCATGACATGTGTGGCTGGAGCTATTCAAGGAGCATTCTTAGGTTTCTCTAACACAACTGCTTACACAATGGGTGGTATGGGACACTTTGCTATCCCATCATACTTCACTCCAAAACATGTTCCTGCAGGAGCAAACACAGATGTAGATAATGTTTGGTATTTCCTTATTGCCATTTTGATGTCATTTGTTCTTGAATTTGTATTGACACAATTGACTAAAATTCCTTATCTTTACGGTGGACCTGATGTTAAATCTGTATGTGGTGACAAAGCGGCAGAACCAGTTGCTGAACTTAAAGAATTAAAACAATAAATTATTGCAAGCCCAATGATTGGTCAAGTTGTTAAACTTGAAAATGTTCCAGACGAAGTATTTGCGTCTGCTGCTATGGGGAAAGGGATTGCTATTGATCCTATTGACGGTACTGTAGTTGCTCCAGTAGCTGGTGAAATTACTCTTGTCTTCCAACTGGATATGCTATCGGTATGCGTACTGAAAATGGTGCTGAAATCTTGATTCACGTTGGTATGGATACAGTGTCACTTGCTGGTAAAGGCTTCAATACAATTGTTCAAGTTAGTGATAAAGTTGACGCTGGTCAAAAATTACTTGAGTTTGATTTGGCAACAATTGGTGAGGCTAACCTTCCAGTTATCTCACCAGTGATTGTTACTAATTCGACAGAATTTGAAGATATTCTCACAGCACAAGATGTACGTGTTAATATTGGTGACTATCTTCTTACAATACTAGCTTAATAAAAAAAGGACGCTTAAAGCGTCCTTTTTAATGTGCTTAGACATAAGAAAAAAGCTGAGATGAGTCAGCTTTTAATGAGATTTTCTTGCAGGGTTGATTAAGACACGACTTTCTTTTCGTTTACTGAATTGTTTGCGGTATTGACTTGGTGTTAGTTCGTAGTAACGTTTAAATTGTCGGTTGAAATTTGACAAGTTATTAAAACCAACAGCCGTAGCAATTTCAAGAACTGGATTTGAGGTGTTAATCAACATATCGCAAGCTTTGTTCAGGCGAACTTGAATGATGAACTCAGTACAAGAGCTTCCCGTATGTTGTTTAAAGACCGCCATAAAGTGTGTTTTACTATATCCCATGAATTGAGAAAGGTAATCAATAGAGAGATTCTTTTGATAATTGTTATTGATAAAGTCAATCAATTCACGAATCTGTTCATTTTTACGATAAGTATCATCAGTGTGCTTGCGAAGAACGTAACGATAGTAAAAGAGTAAATATAGAAATTCATTAAGTTTTGATTTGAGTAGCAGTTCAAAATGACGTCCTTCGTTTTTTGAAAGCTCAAAAATGGTGAAGAGACATTCTTTGATTTCCTCATAGCCTTCCATTCCTGGTTGAATGCGCGGAACAAATTTATAAAGACTAGTCTGCAAAGGTTGCAAGTAACGAAGACTAACTTGGTCCACAATAGAATAACCAATCATGTCTAAGTGAAAGCGAAAAGTATCAGTGACATGTTTCTGGTTTTCTAACGGGTGAATAGAGTACATCCCATTTGGTCGTATGAGGATAATATCACCTGCTTGACTGTTAAAATAATCGTAATCGATGTGAAAGCGAGCTGAACCTTCATAAATATAATTGATTTCAACTTCTGGATGCCAGTGGAAAAGAACGTCAGGACGTCCGTTTTCAACCACTGTACTGTAATAATCATAAGGTAGAAGGTGCTTGCTTTCATCTATTTTAATTTCGTGAGCTGGATCTGCTTGTTTCATATAATATCCCTTCTAATCATAACATAGTATTAACTACTCTTTTATTATAGCAGAATAACCCGAAAATTGGAAGCGTATTCTAGAAAAGGTTTTCATAAAGATTTTCAAGACTATATCAGATAAAAGTATTATAAATGAGAAGGATAGTGTTAGAATCATTTTTGCTAGCTGATTATAATAGGGATATAAAATCACTTAGCGAGACCTCTTTTTTGATCGTGCTAGCAAGTGATTTTAGAGTCTATGAGACACAATTGTTTATAAATTCAGAAAAGCTCCGCATGGCAAATTAATCTTCTTTGTTAATCGCGGAGCTTATTTGAGTTGAGAAACTTTCGTGAAAGAACTGTTTCTTTTAGATATTTTATCTCAAAAGTAGTAGAATGAAAGGGTAAACATAATGTTAATTTAGTCATTCAAGGAGGAATTAATCATGGAAGAATTGAAAAAAGTTCTCTTAGCCGGTATTGGTTTGACGTCTATGACTTTGGAAAAAGCTGACGCTTTTGTAAAAGAGTTAGTCAAAAAAGGACGCCTCACTGTTGGCGAAGGAAAAGAATTGCAGTCTGAACTAAAACGTCGAAGTGAAGACGAAGCACAAGCTTTTTTAGATCAATTAAATGCTAAAACAAAACCTGTTCAATATGCTACCAAAGAAGATGTTTCTCGTCTTGAAGACAAAATTGACGCTCTTTTGAAGAAGTCAAATATCTTAAATTAGAAATTATTGGTGGGTTATGTCAGGTAGACGCTTAAGAGAAATCATTGGTGCCTTTAGTTCAGTAGGGTTAACCTCTTTAATCGAAAAAGGAAAAGCAGCAGAAGATAAATCAACGCCTCGTGAGCTTCGCTTAGCGTTTGAAAAATTAGGACCAAGTTTTGTTAAAATTGGTCAGATCCTTTCGACAAGAAGTGATATTTTCCCAGAAGCTTATGTTAGAGAATTGAGCAAGTTACAGAGCAATGTACTTCCACTTCCAACGGAATTGGTCATGGAAGCCATTGAGGCTGAGCTTACTGGTCCTGTTTCTGCGTATTTTTCTGAAATCAGACCTGAGCCACTTGCTAGTGGCTCAGTTGCTCAGACGCATCGAGCTCGTTTGCTAAATGGGAAAGATGTTATTATCAAAATTCAACGCCCAAATCTGCCAGAAATTATCGAAGAAGACTTGACACTTTTGATTCGCCTTTCAAGACGTATCCCAAAAGCATTCCTTCCAATGGTAGACTTACCAGAGGTTTTGCAGCAAATCAAAGAAAGCTTGACACGTGAAATTGATTTTCGCAATGAAGCACAAGCAATGATTACCTTTGCTGAATTGAACCAATCAAGTAAATGTATTGCCAGTCCAGAGGTGTATGGTGAGTTTACGACGCCACGATTGATTGTTGAAGATTACGTCTCAGGGATTCCAATCAATCACTATGATGAGTTAATCAAGGCGGGTTATGACCTTGGAGATATCGGTCGAAAACTCATGCTTAGCTTCATTAAGCAAGTCTTTAAAGATGGATTTTTCCATGGAGACCCTCACCCAGGTAATCTTTTTATCTCAGACGATAAGATTTATTTTATTGATTTTGGGATTATGGGAAAACTTGATAATGGCATGCGCGTGGCCTTAAATGATATTCTTTATAGCTTTACAGCACAAGACATCGAAGGTATGATGAAAGGTATTTTGTCTATCACAAGCTTTGACACGTCCATGAACAAGTCAACGCTTGCCCAAGATGTGGAACGCATGCTGGCCAAATATTCTAGCCTAGATATTGGTGTCTTGTCTATCACAGATTTGATTGAAGATTTGTTAAATGTCTTTGTCAAAAACGGACTCAAAGCGTCACCACAGATTACCATTTTAGAAAAAGCTGCTCTGCAAATTGAAGGCATTTTCCGTGAATTAGCTCCAGAAGTTGACCTCATGACCCTTGCTAAGAATTATTTCCTAGAAAATATGGGACCTGACATGCTTAAGCAAGCTTTGAACAAAGAAACCTTGCTTATCGAGCTATTTTATCAACTAAAAAATGGTAAGAATATCCCGCGTCGTCTCAATCAACTCTTGGAACAAGTCTTAAATGGACGTATTTTAGTTAACCATGATTTATACGATTACACCAACCGTATTAAGTTTTTTAATCGTGTGGTTAACCGCTTTGTTTTGAGTTTGCTCTTTTTTGCCGTATTGATAAGTGCTGTGATTTTGAGTTTTAATCAAAACTTAGAAATCCTATCAAATGGCCTTTTTGTCTTAGCTTTGTTGCTCTTTTTGTGGGACTTAGTCCTCATTCTCAAAAAATGAAAAACTAACTAGATAGAAGGAATTTCCTAATGACTTAGGAAATTTTTTCTATTTTTATTTTTGTAACCGCTTGCTATAATGACAGTGTATTAAACAAGGAGGATATGTAATGGCTAAGTTACCAGATAATTTTTTGTGGGGTGGTGCAGTTGCTGCTCACCAACTTGAAGGTGGATGGAAAGAAGGAGGAAAAGGACTCAGTGTTGCTGACGTGATGACAGCTGGTCGTCATGGTGTTCCTCGTGAAATCACTGACGGTGTGGTTGAAGGTAAATATTATCCAAACCACGAAGCGATTGATTTCTATCACCACTATAAAGAAGATATTGCTTTGTTTGCTGAAATGGGCTTCAAATGCTTCCGTACATCAATTGCATGGACACGTATTTTCCCAAATGGTGATGAATTAGAACCAAATGAAGCAGGTTTGCAATTCTACGATGATTTATTTGACGAATGCTTAAAACACGGTATCGAACCTGTTGTTACTTTGTCTCACTTTGAATTGCCATATCACTTGGTTAAAGAATATGGTGGTTTCACTAACCGTAAATTGGTTGATTTCTTTGTTCGTTTTGCAGAAACATGCTTCCGTCGCTACAAAGATAAAGTTAAATATTGGATGACTTTCAATGAAATCAATAACCAAGCAAACTATCAAGAAGATTTTGCACCATTTACAAACTCTGGTATTGTCTACAAAGAAGGCGATGACCGCGAAGCGATTATGTATCAAGCTGCTCATTATGAATTGGTAGCATCTGCGCGTGCGGTTAAAATTGGTCGTGAAATCAACCCTGATTTTCAAATTGGTTGTATGATTGCCATGTGTCCAATTTACCCTGCAACATGTAATCCAAAAGATATTCTAATGGCACAAAAAGCCATGGAAAAACGTTATTACTTCACTGATGTACACGTTCATGGTTTCTACCCAAATCATATTCTTAAATACTGGGAACGTAAAGGAATCAATGTTGATGTGACTGAAGAAGACTTGGCAGATTTGAAAGAGGGAACTGTTGATTACATCGGATTCTCATACTACATGTCATTTGCAATCGATTCTCACCGCGAAAACAACCCATACTTTGACTACCTTGAAACAGAAGATTTGATTAAAAATAAATACGTCAAAGCGTCTGAATGGGGTTGGCAAATTGACCCAGAAGGTCTTCGTTATAGCCTGAATTGGTTTACTGATATGTACCACTTGCCACTTTTCATCGTGGAAAATGGTTTTGGTGCTATTGACCAAGTAGAAGAAGACGGCATGGTTCACGATGATTATCGTATTGATTACCTTGGTGCTCACATCAAAGAAATGATTAAAGCTGTCGACGAAGACGGTGTTGATTTGATGGGATACACTCCATGGGGTTGTATCGATCTTGTCTCAGCAAGTACAGGTGAAATGCGCAAACGTTATGGTTTCATCTATGTTGATAAAGATGACGAAGGTAACGGTACTTACAAACGTACACCAAAATTGTCATTTGATTGGTATAAGAAAGTCATTGCTTCTAACGGTGAAGAAGTCTAAAGTTATCCATTAAGTTATTATTTTGAAACCTTTGTGGGGGTGTAATCTCTTACCCTACGAAGGTTTTTACATGATTATAAGAAGAGAGTAGGTCTTTATGATTGGGTATATTGCGGCTTGTTTGACAACATTTGGTTTTTTGCCACAAATGATCAAGGTTTTAAAAACCAAAGACGTTGAATCCATTTCACTTGGCATGTATACCATGTCAGTCACTGGGATGGCATTGTGGTTGGCACATGGAATTTCTGTTTCAGATCCAGCTTTAATTGTTGCCAATACCATCTCAGTTGCCTTAGCAGGAATTATCCTTATTTGTAAAATAATTTATAAATAATTTTTAAAAGTCTTTGAAATGTTGTTGTATCAATGTTTTGGAGACTTTTTTGCAAAAGTTTTTCAGTAGATTCTTCCTATTTAATTCCTGAAAAGAAACCTTACAGAAAATAATTGACAGGGCTTTCAAAAAGGATTATAGTAATCGTATAATTTGAGTGTTCCGCTAGGAACAAGGAGGTGAGGGTTATTACGGTGACGATTTTAGCAATTGTTTTTGGAATTTTGTTAATCTTCGCGATTGTTCATGTTGTTCAAATCAAAATGGGCGTGACCAAACGCTTTGGTTACCATTACACCATTACCATGCATCATGGACTGAAGTTACCAGATTTGATAAAAAATGATAATCTTGGAGGAAAGATTAAGATTATTTCAGCAACAGACGACACTTGCAAGGTACAATCACAGATTAATGATACCGAGCTGAAAACAACTTTGATGAAGGATTATCAACTGGATTCAACTCAGGTGTCTGTCGAGATTACTCAGTAAATCGTATGCCAGTTGTGAAGGTTTATTTTTAAGGGATGGCTAAAACTATTTAGAAAAAATACAACTAACAATTTTATGTTAATATTTATGACATTTTTTCTTTAAAATAATTGTTTTTTTTGAAGTTTAAAAAAATACTTCAAAAAAACAGGTTAAAGGAGATTAATGACGTTGAAAGTTTTATTGATTGTTTTGCTTATTGCACTTATTGTAGCTGGTGTATACAGCGTTAGAAATCAACTTTGGGTAGCAAAAACATTTGGTTGTGATTATGTGGTCGTCATGAAAGATGGTGCAAAACTACCTGATTTAGCAAGCATTGCCAACCTTAAAGGAAAAGTTAGAGTTGTCGGCTCATCAGATGATACTTGTAGCGTTCAATCACATCTCAACGATGTGGAATTGAAAAAGGTTTTGATGGCAGATTATCACTTGTCAGACGAAGAAGTTTATATCCGCCCAGCCCAACTATCAGGTGCCCTTGGTATGATGTAGTTTAGGAGATGACGAATAAGAGCATTAAATGGGTTATTATTATCGTATTTTTAGTTCTGATTGTTCTTGTTTACTTTTTGCCTAGCAAATATCGAAAAGTTTATGATAGTCAAGGTCAACGAATGAGTGGTCCATATATCATCACCTCTTCAAATCCTAATGAGCTTCCTGATATTTTAGCTAATCAAAAGATTGCTGATACGATTCAAGTGCTTCACAAAGATTCAAAAAGCTATCGCGTTTATTCTATAATGAACGATGAAAAAATGAAAAAGCTAATTATTGATGAGTTAGGCTTGCAAGAAAATCAAGTTTCTGTGAATTATACAAAATTATTTATTCCTGAATTCTTTTAAGATAGTTAGACTAGTTTTTCCTAGTCTGGCTCTTTTTTTTCTAAAAACACTGAAGATTTACAGCAAATTTCCGTAGTGATTGTAATTTGATTACGGAAAAAGTTGTATCTAAACGGAAATTTTCCGTAGTGGTCTTATTTTTTTCCTCATCACATAGGAAAAAGAATGCGTTTACATAATGATGGCGTTTTCATATAATATCAGTGTAAACAAAAAACAAAGGAGATTAAACGTTATGGCTAAACAAGCTTTAATTATCTGTGCAGGCGGTATGTCATCATCAATGATTGCTAAAAAAACAATGACATATCTTCAAGAAAAAGGTGAAGATATTGAAATGGATGCTGTTGGGGTTCCAGAAGGACAAAAACGTATCGAAGCTGATAAATACGATTTGTACCTTGTCAGCCCACAAACTAAAATGAACTTTAAACAATTGGCAGATGCAGCTGCTAAAACAAACAAACCAATCGTTCAAATTCCACCACAAGCTTACATTCCAATCCCAATGGGTATTGAAAAAATGGCAGCTTTGGTAAAAGAAAACATCTAATGCCCGTTGTGATATCATAGTTCTAATGGTACTTGGAGGTGTCCTCTTCTGTGTTAAATAAAAAAGAAAAGCAGATTATTCAATATCTTATTAAAGATAAGGATAAATTCGTTACTAGTAAAGAACTAGCAGCGCAATTAGGATGTTCGGATAGAACAATTAGAACTTACTATAAAACACTTATTGAAAAATTAGATTTTTACTCAGGCATTGATTTGATTTCCAAACAAGGTTACGGCTACAAGTTAGACATCGTAGATGATGATGCTTATGCTGATTTTTTAGAGGAAAATCATATCAATGACCATCATAATAACTATCAAAACATTACTGATATCAGTGATCGTTACAATTATCTGCTAAATAAACTTTTGTTTGAACAAAATGAAATTTATTTTGATGATTTAGCTGATGAGTTGTTTGTTAGTCGATCAACATTATCTAGTGATTTTAAAAAGATAAGACAAAAATTTAAACCTTATCATTTGAAAATTGAAAGCAAAGCCAATAAAGGGGTTTACGTCTTAGGACAAGAACGTGATAAACGTCGTTTCATCATGGATTACTTTATTGATTCTGGTTTTATTAATACCATGCATTCATATGTTGACAATGAGCTGCTTAATCAAAAGATTTCTTTTGAAGAGTTAACCATCATTGTTCTGGATGAATGTCGGGAAGGTGGTCTTAAATTATCAGACTTTGTGATTCAAAATCTAGTCATCCACATTGCTTTAGCGATTCGTCGCATTACCGAAGGTTTTCGCATTAGCAAGGTGTCAGAAGATGAACTGGTACTGAGAGGTTTGGCAGAACGTCAAATTGCTGAAAATATTTTAAAACGTGTTTCAGTATCTACGCACATTGATTTTCCAGCAGATGAAGTTGATTATATTACTCTCCACTTGGTTTCAAAAGGTCACGGGAGTGCTTGTCACATTTCAGAAGTTTTGCAAGAGCAGATACGTCAGGAATTGATTGACAGTATTGACCAAATTAATCCAACTGTTAAGAATGACTTCCAATTGATTGAGGGCTTACTTGCTCATCTATCAACTATGTTCATTCGCTTGCAAAGTAGGGTTGTTATGGAAAACCCTTTGACGGCGGAAATTAAAGCCAATTATCGCGACATGTATCAACTAGCTGAACGTGTTGTAGCTAATATGCCAACTTTCAGTGCTTACACTTTATCACCAAATGAAATCGCCTACATTGCTCTGCATTTTATGGCTGCCAAAGAAAGATACAAAGAACAACGTAAATACAATGTTCTTGTCATCTGTGCTACGGGATACGGCAGTGCTCAAATGCTTAAGAGCCGAATTGAAAACGAGCTCGGGAACTTGGTTTCGATTACGGATGTGATTGGTTATTATGAAATCAACGATGAAAAGTTAAAAGGAATTGATTTTATCGTTTCTTCTATTGCCTTATCAAACTTGATTTTCAATATTCCAGTCTTTACGGTTTCAGTTTTCTTAAATGATGAAGAGTTAAAGGATATTAAACAGGGAATCTCTAATTTGAATAGGTCTTTAGCAAATGTAGAAAATCGTCAATCAGAACTCAGTGTAAGCGATGTGTTTGATGATTACTTCTCAGAAGACTATTTCTTTCTACTATCGGACGCTTCAAAAGAAGAGGTATTGCAAAAACTAGCTCAGAGCATTTCACAAAATGAAAATGAGCAATTTGAGGAACGACTTCTTAATATGATGAAACAGCGGGAATCTATGAGTTCCATTGTATTCGGGAAAAACATTGCCGTACCTCATCCTTTGAAAGCCGTCGGTAGCAAACATCATTTTGCGGTGGCAATTGTCAAAAATGGTGTGAAATGGGATGAACAATATCTATCAATCAAAATTATCTTTTTAATGTCAATGTCAATTCATGATAATGATGGACTACCAGAGTTGACATCTGCCATTGTTGATTTGGTTGATAATCCAAAACTTCAAGAACAAATGTTAGCTTGCCAATCATTTGATGAATTTAAAAAAATATTTTTAACGATTTAAAAAGGAAGTAGGAGTTATATGAATTCAGAAGAATTGCAAGTTGCAGCATTTGAGATTATCTTAAATTCTGGTAACGCACGTTCAATCGTCCACGAAGCATTCGATGCGATGCGTGAAGGAAACTATGCCTTAGCAGAAGAAAAGTTAAAAGAATCAAATGATGAATTATTAAAAGCCCACCAATCACAAACACACTTGCTCCAAGAGTATGCAGGTGGTAAAGAAGTTAATGTTGAAATCATCATGGTTCATGCTCAAGACCACTTGATGACTACAATGACTCTTCGTGAAGTTGGACTTGAAATGTTAGAATTATACAAAAAAATTGGTTAGTTAGTCAAGAAAGGAGATAGCTATGGCTGCTTTAACAGAAAAGGAAAAAAGAGAATTAGATGCTACAAGACGTGAAAACGGGATTAAAAACATGTATTACACACGATACTTTCTCATTCGTTACGTCGTTGCCTTCTTCTTTTTCATCAATCTCTACTGGATTTTGATGTTCTTATCTGCTAGTAACTTCAGTCTAGTTATCATTCCAGTTCTTATGGCTGCCTTTGGTGCCATTTGTATGTGGGAACAATCGCGAATGTATTCAAGGGAACAAAAACCTGCGATTAAGACGCAATTTTATTTCCAAATAATCATTGCTTTAAATACCATTTTAATTATTGCCACTGTATTTAAGCAATATCATAGTTTTTATCCATTCTTATCTGAAAATGGTACAACTCAAGTTTTTCTCATCGTGATGCTTTTACTTGGGATTATGATTTCATCATGGATGTTAGTAAAAATCGCTCGTATCAATCGTAATTCAGATAAACAATACTATCGCATTCAAAAATATTTGGCATCAATCAATTAGTTAACAACAAACATTCAACAGTTTTTAGGAGGAGAAGAAAATGTTTGAATTTTTAGAAAAGTACTTGATGGGGCCGATGGCTAAAATATCTGCTTGGCGTCCTGTTCGTGCAATTGTTGCCGCTGGTATGGCAAGTATTCCGTTTACTATCGTCGGATCTATGTTCCTTGTCTTGAGCATTATCCCACAAGCCTTTCCAATTCCTGCCTTAACATCAATTTGGGCAAACTCAGTTGATAAAATTGCACCTCTTTACTTGCAAGCTTACAACTGTACAATGGGTATCTTGTCTCTATACTTTGCCATTGTTATTGGTTATGAGTATACAAAAATCTTTGCTGATGAAGAAGATTTGAACGTTGATCCAGTATACGGTGCTCTACTTTCAGTATTTGCCTTCTTCTTGACAATTCCAGAATTGCTTGTTAAAAATGGTGCATTTGACTACTTGAACGTCAAAGGTGCTACAATCAATGGTTGGACTGTTGGTGGTAACAGCTTGGCTCGTTTGTCAACATCTGGTATGTTTACAGCAATCTTAATGTCTATCCTTGCTGTTCAACTTTACCGTGTATGTATCAAACGTAACTGGGTTGTTAAAATGCCAGATGCTGTACCATCAGGTGTTTCTCGCTCATTCTCAGCTTTGATTCCATGTGCTTTCGTAGCTCTTGTTGTTCTTGTTATCGATGGTGTATTCATCGCTCTTGGTACTGATATCTACAACGTTGTTGCTATTCCATTTGGTTTCGTTCGTCACATCGCAAACTCTTGGCTTGGTATTGTGGTTATTTACCTTCTTGTTCACGTTTTGTGGATTGTAGGTATCCACGGTGCTAACATCGTCATGAGTCTTGTTACCCCAATCCTTTTGTCAAACATGGCAGAAAACGTTGACGGAGCTCACATTGCCTTTGCAGGTGAATTCACAAACTCATACGTTATCGTGGGTGGTTCTGGTGCAATGCTTCTTGCTTGTGTATGGCTTGCAGTAGCAGCTAAATCATCACAACTTAAAATGCTTGGTCGTGCAGCTATGGTTCCTGCAATCTTCAACATCAACGAACCGTTGATCTTTGGTCTTCCTGTTGTTTACAACCCAATTCTTGCCCTTCCATTCATTATCGCACCAATCGTATCTGCTTCAATCGCATACTGGTCAATCAAACTTGGCTTTGCCGCAGTATCAATCATCCAAACTCCATGGCCAACTCCAATCGGTCTTGGTGCTTACATCGGAACTGGTGGTAACATCGGTGCCGTTATCACAGCTCTTGTCTGTGCCCTAGCAGCATTCTTTGTTTGGTTCCCATTCCTTAAAATGTACGATTTGAAACTTCTCAAAGAAGAAAGCGTAGAAGCTTAATAAAAATTAAGAGCGGGTGTTACCCGTTCTTTTTTGTCTTGAAATGAAAGGGAGGTTAGATTTTTTCGTGTCATAGTATCATTTTTTCTGAATATACTCAAAGCTTTTTTCAGAAAGCTAGCGTATAATAGGGGACAAGGAGGGTGTTATGATAGTAAAAGTAATTGCAACCGATATGGACGGAACCTTTTTAACAGATAAAAAGACTTATGACAAGGTTTTATTTGAGCGTTTGTTTGATCATTTTATGGCAGAAGGCATCAAATTCGTGGTGGCAAGTGGTAATCAGTATCGTCAGATTATCCAACAATTTCCCAAACATAAACATCTAATGTCTTTTGTGGCTGAAAATGGCGGTCACATCATTGAAAATGGTCGAACTTTGCAGGAAGAATTTGAAACAGTAGAAGCTATCTCAGCTTTGGTTAATTATATCGAGAAACATTATCCTGATACGGTGATTA